>Ga0326727_10014447_pt1 | contig 17211 bp, 14 predicted proteins | sample MB2enrmetagenome_FD_207643 | JGI IMG/M metagenome (GOLD analysis project Ga0326727, IMG submission 207643) | Lab enriched peat soil microbial communities from McLean, Ithaca, NY, United States - MB29MY | ecosystem: Environmental > Terrestrial > Soil > Wetlands > Peat | place: USA: New York...
GGTATACTTCAACCGCCTGCCAGAATCCATGGCAGCCTAAAAGCAAAAACAAGAACAAGAACTTCCACTTAAGGAAAAAGCAAAAACTGTCCGAACTAACGGGACCACCTCAATGTGCTGGAGATTGCCCAACACTTCCAGCGACTGGGCGAGCTTTTCTGCGGGCGTCGGCATAGCGGACTCTATTTAGCTTTTGCTACCGATCTAATATTAGCTTATAGTGTCGAGTTTCGGTTAGCTTATTCTGTCAAGAGGGCCAGAAATGAGAATCAAAAACCGCAATATCACGAACCGCAGATCCTTCGACTCCCCTTGGCCAGGCCGCGCACGTGATTTGCCCCAGCCCGCGATAACTTCCCAGACCGGCATGGGCGGTTTCGCTGTTCGCCGCTGGTTGTTTGCAGATTTCCTTGCCCGCCTCACTGCTCATGCGCTGCTTCTACGCAAAAACCGCCTCGCTGTCGCCTGGTTTGGGCTCCGGTTCCCGACCGCGGCGGACAGCGCTTTTGGCCATTTTCGGCGGGATAAGCAGTTCTACTCCATCGGCCTGAGCCGGATCGATGCCGGCGGTGCGCAGATTGCCGCCGTCGCGCAGATGCTTCTCGACTTTGCCGCCGCTGCGCTATTCCACCTGCCGGCGCTGCGGCTGCCGCAAACGAAGCGACGCTCGTTCTACCCGCTCTCGACCCCCGAATATTTCGCCCGATACGCGCATAACTATATGATATATCAATAAGATAAGTTGCGATCAATGCAGCGATGGGCGGCGCTGAATAAAGTCACAGCCTCTCAGGGCAGGCTTTCCACCCCACGGACAAAGACCTGTCCGCGGGGACCCCGGCTCTCCACCCCACGGACGAAGACCTGTCCGCGGGGACCCCGGCTCCGGGGCATTCGGCATTGTAGGGGAGTCCGAAAACGGGTTGGTTATCCCGGATTCTGCCAAGGTAGACTGGTGGGGCATGGACCTTCCGGCTGAAAGCCCCAGCGCACAGGGGAGTGCGGCGCTCGCCAAGACCGATCCGGCGCGGGCAGCGGGGCTGTTTGAGCAGTCAGTGGCCATTATGGCGCGCCTGCGGGCTCCGGGTGGGTGTCCGTGGGACCGCGAGCAATCCTTCGATTCGATTCGCAAATACACATTGGAAGAGGCCTATGAGGTCTTCGACGCGATTGAGCGGCGAGACTGGCCGCACTTGTCTGAAGAACTAGGCGACCTGCTGCTGCAGGTGCTGTTCTATGCGGAGATGGCGGCCAATGAGGGACATTTCACCATTGCCGATGTGCTGGATCACCTGAACAACAAGCTGGTGCGAAGGCATCCGCACGTCTTCGGCGAGGAGGCCTCGCGGGCGGCGGGGAACCGGGCGGATGTCGATGCCGCAGTCGAGGTTTCATCAGCGGCAGTGCTGCGGAATTGGGAAGAGATCAAGGCTGCCGAAAAGGCATTGCATGCAGCGGGCTCGCCCTCGGCGCAGCGGCTCCCGGCGTCGCGGCTGGACGGTGTGCAAAGAGCGCTGCCGGCGCTGGCGGAGGCGGCCAAGCTGGGGTCGAAGGCGGCGAAGGCGGGGTTCGACTGGGCGAGTTGGCGGGATTTGCTGCCCAAGCTGGCCGAGGAGACGGCGGAACTGGAGGCCGAAGCTGCTTCAGCCGATCCGGAGCGCAAGGCGGATGTCGAAGCGGAACTGGGAGACCTGCTGTTTACCGTGGTGAACCTGGGGCGGCATCTGGGCGTGGATGCGGAGATGGCGCTTCGGAGTTGCAATCTGCGATTCAGGCAGAGGTTCCGGGAAATGGAGCTGGCTTCGGGACGACCGCTGGAGGATCTTTCTGCCGAGGAGTTGGAGGAGTTGTGGCGGAGAGCGAAGCGGAAGCTGGTAGAAGAGCATACGTCGGGGGCTAAGGCCCACATGCATTCTCCTGATCATTTTGCCAGAGCTGAAGCCCTGGCCTACCACCCGGAAGCCCCCGGCAGTGAAAGCGCTTCACAAGCCGAGGCGGAGGCGCGGGCATGATCCTGATTAGGGAGTGCGCGGGATTCGATGAATTGGATGCTTGCGTTCAGCTCCAGGTCGAGACCTGGGGAGTGGAACCGTCGGATACGACTCCGCGCAAGAATTTTTTGCTGGCACAGAAGATCGGCGGGCAGGTGATCGGGGCCTTCGATACGGAAATTGCCGGCGCGGCTTCAAAGGACGGAGCGGGGAATGAAAGTCAGGGGGGGCCGGAATCGGTGGTTGGTTTCGCCCTGTCTTTGCCGGGGGTGAAGACCGGGGAGGAAAAACCACAGGCTTATTTGCATTCCCACATGCTGGCAGTGAAGGAGAGCTACCGCAACCGGGGGATTGGCGCGCAACTCAAGCGGGAGCAACGCCGTGAGGCTCTTTCACGGGGCATACGGCACATGGAATGGACCTTCGATCCGCTAGAGATAAAGAACTCTTACCTCAATATCCACAGGCTGGGGGCCATCGTCTGCAGTTATGAGGTGAATTTCTATGGTGTATCCTCATCTCGACTGCAAGGTGGATTGCCTACGGACCGTCTTTTGGCGGAGTGGGAGCTCGATTCGGCCAGGGTCCAGGCAATTCTTGAGGGTCGCCCTGCAGCGCAGCACGTCACCGAGGAACGGATTCTGGTCCCGGCCTCCATCTATGAATGGAAAGCCAGTGAGACGGGACGGGAACGAGCCCTCGCCATTCAGTCGGAGAACCGCCGGCAGTTTCAAGAGGCATTTTCCCTGGGTTTAGCCGTACTTGGCTTTGTCCGGGATACGGAAGGAAATGGAGTCTTCGAGCTGGGGTTTATGCCCCGCTTGGAGGCTGACAGGCTCTGATCCCAAGGAATTCAAAAACCTATGAGAATCGACGCGATTATCCTGCGCGAAGTGCACCTTCCCCTGGTGCGTCCATTTGAAACCAGTTTTGGCGTAACCCGCGAGCGGAGAATTCTGCTGGCCGAGGTCCAATCGGAGGGGCTAACCGGCTGGGGCGAGTGCACGGCGGGGGAACGGCCCTTCTTCTCCGGCGAATCGACGGATACGGCGTGGCAGGTGATTGTTCAGGAACTGGGGCCGATGTTGGCCGCCGAATCGCCCGAAAACGGCGGCGAGTGCCCCGGCATCTTCAAGCAGGTGCGGGGCAACCGGATGGCCAAGGCGACGCTGGAAGACGCGATATGGGATCTAGAGGCGCAACGCGAAGGAGTTTCGCTTTCGCGGTTACTGGGCGGGGTCCGCGATACGATTTCGTGCGGCGTATCGCTGGGAATCGAGTCCTCCATTCCCGAGTTGCTGGCGCGCATCGAGCTGGAACTGACGGCAGGTTATCAGCGCATCAAGCTGAAGTGCCGGCCGGGCTGGGACGTGGAGGTCTTCGAGCGGGTCAGGAACCGGTGGCCGGCCATTGCCCTAAGTTGCGACGCCAACTCGGCCTACCGGCTGCGGGATGCGGAGCACCTGGCCAGCTTCGACGCATTCGACATGGTGATGATCGAGCAGCCTCTTTGGCACGACGACTTTTACTACCACTCGATGCTGCAAAGAAGGCTGAAGACGCCGATTTGCCTGGACGAATCGATCCAGAACCGGCGGGATGCGCTGGCGGCGATCGAGATGGAATCGTGCAGGATCATCAACATCAAGCTGGGACGGGTAGGCGGCTTCTCCGAGGCGATCGCGGTCCACAACGCGGCCCAGCAGCGGGGCATTCCGGTGTGGTGCGGCGGGATGCTGGAAACGGGCGTGGGGCGGTCGCATAACATCGCGCTGTCGACGCTGGAAAACTTTACCATGCCGGGAGATGTGTCGGCGTCGGCGCGTTACTGGGCAAAGGATATCGTGGAGCCGGAGATCGCCGTTTCCGCGGAGGGCGAGATCGCCGTTCCGGATACGCCGGGACGCGGGTACGAGGTTCGCGCGGATTTGGTGGAGCGGCTGACGGTGCGCAAAGAACGCATTCGGGCGCTTGAGTTGGTGGCGTAGATCTGTGCTGGCCGATGCGCACCGAAATCTGCCTTTGCGCCTCGGCGAGCATATCCAGAGATCAATCAATTCGGCGATGCCGCTGTGCCGACATCTCGAGCCACTTACGCGCGAGAGGTTGAAGGTCGCGATAGGCCAGCCACGCGGCGCGCGCCCATGAGTCCACGCCTTTTCCGAATTGGATAGGATCGTCGATCGCATACACGCTGCCAATGGTGATCTGGCCCCTAAAGACGGGCAGGTCCGGCTTGTCGATCTTTGGATTGGTGCTCAGCCACAGTTGCAGTTGACGAAACTGGGCCGCGTCGTTGGCTCGCTCCAACGCAACACATAGCCCGCACAGATGCGCGGCGAGCGACTTTGCCGAAGCCACATAGGAAGGATGCTGAAGACAGTAGGCATCCACGGCCATGCGGTGGTAGGGCCAAAACAGCGCGGGCCGCTCGAAGTCGCGGGCAAGCAATGCATCGCGCAGAGCGGCGCAGCCCGGTTCGCCCGGCTTCGGCCGAAATCCGCAATCGGGACAGACTTGGCCTTCCATCGATGACGAAGAATTCTGAACGCGCATCTGGATATTATGCGCAATCTGCATTTCATCTGCCAGGTGGGTTCTCGGAGATGCACGTCTCCCATTGACAGCGATCCTATTGACTGGCCGCGGAGCGAAGTTCCTATTGGCTTCTGTTCCGGCCTCCCCAGTTGAAGCGGCGGCCGAGGATGAATTTGGCGATCCAGTGGTCGGTGGCGGCGGTGGGACCGATGCCAACGCCGAAGTTGATCTCCCATTTCGGTGAGAGGTTGAGATCGATGGCGGGGAAGAGTTGCTGCTGCTGATTGTGCAGGGTCGCGATGCTGGCGATGCTGCCGTAGTCAGCGTAGTATTCGAAGCCGCCGGTAAGCTTTTTCGTGAAATCGTAGCTCAGCTTGACGGCCGGCGATAAATCGATGCCAAGCTTAACGTCCGGCCCGTGCCAGGTCCGCTCCAGAGCGGGGTTGACGGCGAAGTACCAAGGTCCTTTCTGCTTATCGACGATGGGGCGAATCTCCCAGGTCCAGGTATCGGGCGAGAAGAGAGCGCGCTGGTAGCCGATCTCGTTGGAGAGGCTGACGCCGACCGGCCAATGCCATTTTTCGGGTATGCGGACGCGGGGCCTGATGTGATCGCCAACCCACTGGACGCCGAGTCCGTTCTGTTCACTGGTGAAGATATAGAAGCCCAACTCGGACCAATCGTTGATGCCTTGCGTGATCTCGACGGTCTCGTGCTCCGCATGATTGGTGGGCGCCACGCCGCCGATGGTGTTGCGCTGGCCGTCGGCAGTGAAGTTGGAGTGGAGCTCGACCATGGTGCTGCGGGGGGCGACGGTGTCCGCGCCGTAGACCTGGATTTCGTAGTTGCCTTGGGCGCGGGCAAGGGGGATGGCCGCACAGAGCGCAAGAACGGGGAGGAGACAGGACCTCAACGGCTTTCCTTTCGGCGGATTGCGCCATTGACGTACTCGTTCGATCTTACCCGGGGACTCGTTGCGCAGGCAGAGAAGGCGGTGCGGGCCCCTGTTGCGAGCAGATGTGTGTTGCCGGTCACGTGTTCGAGCAAGAGGTGACTTGTTATGATTGTGGTCGAAAAACAAGAGGCCGGACCCGGTGCGGAACGGCAAGGAGACCTCAATGCCCGAAGCAAAGGCTTTCAGCGCAATCCCAACAAAGATTCTGGTGCCCATCGACTTCAGCCCGTCCTCCCATGCAGCATTGGAAGCAGCTGCGGACCTTGCCAAGCATTTTCATGCCGCGATTCATCTTCTGCACGTGGTCCCGATGTTCCCATCTACTACTTTTCCGGATTTCGTGCCCGAGGCGAAGTTCCTTGAGGAGGCGAGAAAAGACGCGGAGCGGCATTTTGCTGCGTGCAAGGCCGATCTTGGCGGCAAAGGAATCAAGGTAACTTCGTGCATCGAGGAAGGCAACGATGTTTCCGGCAACATCTTGGAAGTGATCGAGCGCGATCGTATCGACATGGTCGTGATTTCGACGCACGGCATGACCGGCTGGCATCCGCTGGTTTTCGGCTCGATTGCCGAGAAGGTGGTGAAGCAGGTGCATTGTCCGCTGCTGCTGCTGCCCACGCCGAAACCAAAGAGCACGGCAACGGTTCCATCGGGGCGCTTGATGGAATGGTGGTAGATTCGGCAGCAAAGGATTCAGGCAGGAACAGGAAGGGCGAACGGCGACTGCGGGTCAGCCGTTTGCCCTTTCGTTTTGTTCAGGCCGCATCGAAAGAACAGATGAGCGGCGCGATTTGCTGCGCTTTGACATGGATCACGCCATCCTGATTCTGCAGCTTTCCTCCGATCAGGAGAAAACGGCTGCGGGTGACGACGAGGCGGTTCTCCTCAAAGACATCGGGGGCGAGGATGATGTTGGCGATGCCGGTTTCGTCTTCCAGGGAGAGAAAGACGAAGCCTTTGGCGGTGCCGGGACGCTGGCGGGAGATGACCCGGCCGGCGACGCGGACGCTCCGATTACCGGCGCTCTTTTCCAGTTCCTGCGCGGAGAGGATGCCTTGCCGCCGCAGGGCTGCACGTTGGTAGGCCATAGGATGCGGGCCGGTGGTGATGCCGGTTCCGGCGTAGTCGGCGGCAAGGCGCTCATCGGTGGTCATCTGCTGCAAGGGACTTGACTCCGGCCTTGGCGTGCAGGCATCTGCCGCGCCGCGCAGAAGCGGGCCGACGGGGCGGCCGGCCTGCTCGACCTGCCAGAGGGCATCGCGGCGATGGTCCACGTTGTCAATTGAGTTGAGTGAGCCGACGCGGGCAAGGGCAATCAGTTCCTTGCGGTTGAGTTCGGGGACGCGGGCAGCCAGTTGGTCTATAGAAATGAAGGGGCCCTTGTTTTCACAGACGGCTAGGAGAGCTTCGGCGGAGGATCGGCGCAGGCCTTTGACGTAGTTGAGGCCGATGCGCAACGAGAGAGAGCCGTCCGGTTCTGCTTCCAGCTTGCAAAGCCAATCTGAACGTTGCACGCAAATGGGGCGAACGCGGAGGCCGTGGCGCTGCGCGTCCTTGATAAGCACGGCGGGCGAGTAGAAGCCCATGGGCTGATTGTTGAGCAGGCCGCAGGTAAAGGCTGCCAGATAGTGGACTTTGAGATAGACGGAGGCATAGGCGATCAAAGCGAAGCTGGCGGCATGGGATTCGGGGAAGCCGTACATGGCGAAGGAGGAGATGCCCTGGACGATGTTGTCCTGGGCTTCGGGACCGATGCCGTTACGGGTCATGCCGTCGCGCAGGCGGCCTTCGAGGTCTTTCATGCGCTGCATGGATCGCCTCATGCCGACAGCCCGGCGGAGTTCTTCGGCCTCTGCGCCCGTGAAGCTGGCGACGGTCATGGCCATACGCAGAAGCTGCTCCTGAAAGAGCGGGACTCCCAATGTTCGTTTAAGCACGGGTTCGAGGGAGGGATGCGGGTAGGTGACTTCTTCTTTGCCCTGGCGGCGGCGCATGTAGGGGTGCATCATTTTGCCGACGATGGGGCCGGGACGGATGATGGCCACCTGGACAACAAGGTCGTAGAAGCGTTGAGGCGCGTTGTGGGGGATGGAGGCCATCTGGGCGCGGCTCTCGACCTGGAACATGCCGACGGTATCGGCCTTGCAGAGGGTTTCATAGACGATCGGATCTTCGGGCAACGCGGCGAGATCGATTTCCTTTTTGTAGTGGCGCGGGATGAGTTCGAGGGAGTCCTTGAGCACGGCCATCATGCCCAGGCCGAGGAGATCGACTTTGATGAGGCCGAGATCGGCGCAGTCTTCCTTATCCCACTGGATGACGGACCGTCCCGGCATGGAGGCGCGTTCAATGGGGACGATTCGATTCAAGAGCCCGGCGCAGACGACCATGCCGCCGGAGTGCTGGCCGAGATGACGAGGCAGATCCTTCATGCGCAGACAGAGGTCGAGGTAGCGGGCGATGCGCGGATGGCGCGCGTCGAAGCCGGCCTGCTCGAAGTGCTTGGCCATGGTGTCGTTGGCGCCGCGCCACTCCCAATGGCCAACCAGGCCGGAGAGGCGGCTGAGTTGGTCTTCGTCGAAGCCCAGTGCCTTGCCGACTTCGCGGGCTGCCGAGCGGCCACGATAGGTGATGACGTTGGCGGTCATGGCGGCGCCGAGCTGGCCGTAGCGCTCGTAGACGTGCTGAATGACCTGCTCGCGCTGGTCGCCGGAGGGCAGGTCGAGGTCGATGTCGGGCCACTCGCCGCGGTTTTCGCTGAGGAATCGCTCGAATAAAAGCTCCATGCCGACCGGATCGACGGCGGTGATTTCCAGGGCGTAGCAAACAGCAGAGTTGGCCGCGGAACCGCGGCCCTGGGCCAGGATTCCGTGGCTCTGGCAGTAGCGGACGATCTCCCAGACGATGAGAAAGTAGCCGGCGAAGCCGAGTTTGGCGATGAGCGCAAGTTCATGGCGGACCTGGGCGCGTGCTTTGGCGAGGAGATGCTGTTTGGCGGATGAGCCGTAACGCTTGCGGACACCTTCTTCGACGCGTTTTTCCAGAAAGCTGTCCATGGTTTCGCCGTCGGGAACCGGATAGTGGGGGAAACGATAGCCGAGATTGTCGAGGGTGAAGTCGAGGCGGTCGCTGATGATGCGGGCGTTGGCGAGGGCTTCGGGAAGGTCGGCGAAAAGTGTGGCCATTTCGGCGGTGGGGCGCAGGGAATGAAAAGAGTTGCGCGCAAGAAGACGGCCGGCGCTGTCGAGTGGGGTGTGGTGGCGGATGGCGGTGAGCACATCGAGGATTTCGCGGTCGTTTTCCGTGGCGTATCGAACGCCGTTGGTGGCGACGACGGGGAGATGTAGCGAGGAGGCAAGGCTGAGGAGGGATTGGTTGCGGCACTCTTCGTCGCGCCGATAGTGGCGCTGGAGTTCGAGATAGAGATTGGCAGGACCGTAGATGGCGGCCAGGCGTTCTGCTCTTTTGCGAGCCCCGGCTAGGCCTTCATGTGAAAAGGCAACGGCCAGGGGGCCTTCATCGCCGCCGGTGAGGCATATGAGGCCGGCGGAGAATTCGGCGAGGTCGTCGAGGGTTGCGGCACCTTCTGCCTTGGTGGCTTCGCGCATCTTGAAGCGCGTGATGAGCTGGGAGAGGTTTTGATAGCCGGCTTGCGAGGCGCAGAGCAGAAGCAGGCGCGGAGGCTCGGCAGGGAACTGGTGCGGTAGCCACGCAGGCGGCATGAGTTGGTTGCCGAAGGAACTGACGGCGATCTCGGCGCCGATGTGGGCTTTGATGCCGGATTTCTTCGCCATGGTATGGAAGCGGGCGACGCCGTAGAGACCATTGCGGTCGGCGAGGGCGAGGGCGGGCATGTCGAGGTGCGCGGCACGCTCGATGAGCGCTTCAGGCTGCGAGGCGGAGGCAAGGAAGCTGAAGGCGCTGGCGGCGTGCAGCTCGACGTAGTCCTGGCCGTTAGTCATAAAAGGCTTCCAGGCGCCAGTTGTTTTGCAGGCAGTTGCGCACGAGAAGACAGGCGACGTGGGCTCCAGCGGCGTTTTTGGCGAGTATGTCCCACTCTTCGGAGTTCCAGCTGTCGGTTGACCACCAACTGCCGCTGGTTATCCAGGGACCGTAGGCGGCTGAGACTTTGAAGGTCCGTTCCCGGTCGCGAAAAGCGATAGGTTTGAGTGCGCGGAGCTGGACGCGGACAGGGATGGGAGGACGCACGCGGCGAAGGGCCATGCGCGGCGGGCCGGCCTGGGATGGGCTGGATGGGGTGGCGACGGTGAAGCATTCCATGCGGAAGCTGCCGGGACGATGGGTGTCTTCGAGGACAGGGGAGCCGACGCGGTCTTCTCCGGCGATGGCTTTAAGGCGGGCGATGGTGACGTCGAGGCGGGAGGGCTCGGGGGTTTGCGGGGCGAAGAGGCCGAGTTGGATGGTGCTGGATTGGCCAGCTTCGGCGGTGAGAGCCGCGAGAACGACGGCGGCTTGCGGGGGATGGGCGGCGATCTCCAGTTGCAGCAGCTTGAGCAGGAACTTGCGGTCGGTGGTGGGGTGTGCGGGGCGAATGACGCGGCGGTAGACGCGGCCGCCAACGAGTTCCATGTGGACGACGAGCGAGGCCAGGGAAAGAGCATGGGCGGCGGCGCGGGCGGCGAGGCAGTCAATCATGCGCGCGGCAACAAAGAGCAGCGAGTCGGTTTGCTCGACAGGGGTTTCAAAGTCACAAAACTCCTTGAGGGAAAATGCGGCCTCGATGGGCTGGAAGGCGTGGATCAGCGCACCGCGGGCGAGAGTGCGCGCTTCCGCAGCCTGCGCGCCAAGGCGGGCTACGAGGTCGGTTTCCGTCAGCGCGGCCAGTTCACCAAGAGTGCGAATGCCCCAAAGGGCGAAGGTTTCGGCGCGGTCTGCCGCGAGACCCAACAGAGCGATCGGGAGCTTGGCCAGAAAGGCGGCTTCCTGCTTTTGGGGAATGACGGTGATACCGCGCGCCGCGGCGGCCTTGAGGCGGGCGGCATGGAAGTTGGCGCTCATGGCGATAGAGACGCGAAAACCGGCGGCGGCCAGGGAGGCGCGCAGTCTGTCGGCAAGGTTCTCGGGAGGGCCGAAGAGCCGCTCGGTGCCTGTGATGTCAAGTACGCAGGAACAGGCGGTTGAATGAGGGACAGCCTCGATACGGGGTGAGAAATGGGCGGCGCATTCGAGCAGGACGGCGCGCGCCGCGGCTTCCGTTTCGATGGAGCGCGCAAGCAGGCGCAGGCCGGAGATGCTTTCTGCTTCAAGGCGCGTCATCCCCAGCGACGCGCCCTTAAGGCGGGCTATGCGGTTGAGGGAGCAGACTGTTTGAAGGGGTGGGCGGCCTTCCAGCACGGCAACCGGTTCGGATTCGAGATCGGTGCGGAGGCGCAGGAGGGCCTGGGCGGGGAATTCCGCGGCGTGAACACAGGCGTAGAGCGCGGCGGTCATGCCGACATCTCTCTTTCCCAAGAACCGGTGGCGGACCAGGTGGAGGCAAGCGGTTTGCGTGCTGTGGCGAGGTCGGAGGTGAAACGTTGCCGGCCGCGCCGCACTTGGTAGGAGAAGCCTGCGAGTACGGTTTCTTCTTTTGCTTCGGCCCAGAGCCGGGAACATTCAAGGACCAGGGCTGCGCTGGACTGCGCAAAGGAATCCTGCGCCAGGACGAAGAGGGACGAGCGGGTACGGGCGGCGGCCTGCCGGAAGCGGAACCAGGTCGCAAGTGGGATGCGGCTTGCGTGTTCGGGGGCGGTTGAGCCGAGGTCAAGGACGATTGCGGCAAAGCCACCGGCCTGGAGGAGCAGATCGGTGGCGCGCAGGGCCTGATCGAGGCGCAACCAGGGGTTGGCCTTGAGGATGGGCTTTGAGTGGCGGCAGCGCACCCAGAGCAACTGTCTGAGGTCGACTCCGCTGGCTGCGGCGGATTCGGCGTCGAAGGCGTCCAGGGTGTCGACCCAGGCGCAGACACGGCCCTCCTGGGTGCGGCGGGCAACAAAGGCGAGGGCGAGGCTGGTACGGCCGGAGGACTCGGGGCCAGTGACCTCGCTGATGGCTCCTACGGGCAGGCCGCCGTCGAGTAGATCATCGATTTCAGGGATGCCGGTGGGTGCGGTCTCAGTGGCGGAGTGGGGGATGGGGGTGAGCGCCGAGGGGAAACGGCGTTCGAGGGTGTGCTCGATCTGTAGGCGTAGAGCGAAGGCGGAAGGCATGGCAATATTCGCCTTTTCTTCGCTATAGAATGCTCCGAATCCGCAGGGTTGTCAAAGGGCACTTCCGGGATTAATCCATGTCTATATTTTTGAGTCGGTTGAACGAGAAAACATGAGATCGAGCTTGAAGAAGAGATTTGCATAAGTGTAACCGTTCCCTGTTCGGAGGTTCTCTACTGGGCGTCGCGGACGCAGCGGAAGCCGATACCGCCGGAGCGGTCGTAACCGGGGGCCATGAGGAGCAATTTGCTGTGCTCGTCATTGCGCAAGGCCTGGGGGAAGTACCAGATGGAGCCTTGTGGCTGGTAGTACTCACCGCCACGGAGGATGGCGGCGCGGGTGTGCTCATCCTCGAACTCATCTGTCCATTGCCAGACGTTGCCGACGAGATCCATGACGCCGTAGGGGCTTGCGCCCTGAGGATGGGCGTCGACGGGGTCCGGACCGGGCATAGTGCGGCCGGTGGCGGGAGTGGGGACGTTGACTGGCTGCCAAAGGTTGCCCCAAGGATAGATACGGCCGTCTGTGCTTTGAGCGGCGAACTGCCACTCCCACTCGTGGGGCAGGCGCTTGCCGGCCCAAGCGGCGTAGGCGCGGGCATCCTCTAGCGAGACCCAGGTGACGGGGCGGTTGGCCCAGTCTTGAGGGTAGGCACCGTTCTTCCAGTCGCGGAGAAAGTCGATGGGGTCGGAGGGGGCGTAGTGGGTGGCGTCGAGGAACTGCTTGAACTGGGCGTTGGTAACGGGGAACTTGTCGATGAAGAACGGAGCCACTTGCATGATGTGCTCGTGGAAGCGGCGCGGGGAGTCTTCCCAGGGGTACTGGACATCCACGCCGGGAGAGACGCTGCCTTCGATTTCAGTGCCACGGACCTTGAAGAGGAATTGGCCGCCGGGAATGCGGATCATGCCGGACGGGGCCTCGGCGGCGGGCTTTGTGGGAGGAATTTCGACGATCTTCTGCGGCAAGATCACCGGCTCATGCGACCAGGAGGTGAGCTGTCTGGCGGTCATTTCGGCCATGCGAGGCATGAGGGCCTTGATGGTTTCACTGGGTTCGCCGGGAGTGGCAAGAATGGCGCCGTAGCCGTTGGCTTCGATGTCGAAGCTGAGGTAAGTGGCTTGACCGCTGGTTTGGGGTTTGATTTCGACGCCATGGTAGAGGTCGAAGTAGCGTAGGCCTGGGGTGACGGAAACGTCCATCTGCGGGCCTGATATCCCGGAGGCGGTGCGGTTGACGATGGTCCAAACGGTCTCTGGGCCGAGCGGCCAGCGGCTGGAGTAGACGCCGTAGTTGTGCATGGGGTAGAGCGGCTCCCAGCCGGGGCTGACCAGAAAAGGAGCGACGACGCGCTCGATGGCAGCGACGCGGCGGGTGGCTTCGGCATCCCGGGGGTCGATGCCGTTCCAGATGCCCCAGACGTTCTCCCAGCTCTCCCAGCCGATACCGTTGAAGAAGGCATATTGCAGGTCGTTCGTCTTGTCGGTGGCCCAGCGGTCGCTGATGTTGACCATGTGGCGGGTCTCAAGCCACTTGTAGCGGTCGACCATGGGGATAAAGGGGAAACTGTACTGCCCCCAGGTTAGGACATTCCAACTCAGGGCTTCGTCGCTGGGGCTTTGCTCCGGCTGAAAGGCGAGGGGGTGGCCGATGGCTTCGGCGGCTAGCGAGAAGCCGAGGGGGACGCCGTCCTGGGTGTCGCCGTTGATGCCGTCGGCATCGATCTGCTTCATGAGGGCGGCGATGGCTTGCGGCCAAGGCTGGGAGGGCTCGTGGGTCCCCTCGTCCCACATCATCATGGGGAAGAGCACACGGACGCCGCGGCGGTGGAACCCGGCAACCATCTGGCGGACGCCTTCGACGCCGCCCGGCATGGACTCGACCATCTGAAGCTGATTGCGGTCGTCGATCCCCATATTGGGGTAGGTGGGCCAGACCAGGACGGCGTCGATGCCGCCGTAGCGCTTGTCGAGGTCGTCGAGATAGCGATCGACGGTGTAGCGGCCGGCTGCGGAGTCGTAGAAGTAGCGGTCCTGGATCATCAACTGCGGCTGGATGAAGCTGGACTGGGTCCATTGGAGGGCGGGCAACCGATACCGGGCGGGGTCGTAGGCAGTGCGGATGCGGCGCTCGTTGCGCCAGTGATCGAGGTCCTTGAGCCAGCGCTCATGGGCGTAGAGGACGCATGGCAACTGCGTGGGACTGTCCCAGGCGTTGCGCAGGTATAGGCAGTCGGGGGCGGGGATTTGCTGGCCACGGGGGGGATACTGGGTGTCTTGGCCCGATGCGATGAAGACGATTGAAGCCGTCAGGATTGCGAGACTGATTGTGCGAAGCATGAGAGGTAGTATTCCCCTTGTCCTTGATCCGGCGATTGGGGCGCAGAGTCAAACAACGTCAAAGGTGCTGAGCGAGAAAGGCATCCACCTCGGCGCGTGACGGCATGGAGGCCTGCGCGCCACGGCGGGTGACGGAGATGGCTGCGGCGGCCGAGGCAAAGCGGGCAGCGGCGAATGGGTCCGGACTCGTTGCCGCGCCTTCGAGCAGGGCTACGGCGAAAGCACCGTTGAAGCAGTCGCCGGCGCCGACTGTGTCGATGGCTTGAACGTGGAAGGGCGGGACCCAGGCGGCCATGCCTCCGGCCACAGCAAGGTATGCGCCTTGGGCGCCGCGCTTCAGGACGATGCCTTTCAGGCCGCGGGCCAGCAGCAGCTCCGCTGCTTTGGCTTCTGGAATGGATCCGTTGCCGAGATAAAAGGCGGCTTCGGTTTCGTTGGGGGTGAACCATGCGACCTGACCCCAGATTGCATCCGGGAAGGACGCAGCCGGAGCGGGGTCGAGCATGACAGGAACGCCTGCTTCCGCACAATGAGCCAGAACGTGGCTGGTGGTTGGCATGGGAAGCTCGAGCTGGCAGAGCACCATGCCGGCGGACCGGATGAGGTCGGCGTGGCGATCGACGGTGGCAGGGTCTACTTTGCCATTGGAGCCGGGGACGATGACGATGGCGTTCTCGCCGGATTCGGCGAGGAAGATGGGGGCGAGGCCAGATGGTCCGTCGACCTGTTCCATGGCATCGATGTGGACGCCGGCTTGGGCGAGATTGTCAAGGAGGGCCGGGCCGTAGACGTCGCGTCCAACTTTGCCGACCATGTGGGTGGGATAGCCGAGGCGGGCAGCGGCGACGGACTGGTTGGCTCCCTTGCCGCCGGGAGTGGTGCCGAAGCCGGTGCCGACGACAGTTTGGCCGATGCGGGGAATCTGCGGGGTGAGAGTCACCATGTCCATGGAGACGCTGCCGACGACGACGATGGGTTTACGCAGAGTGCTCATGACTGAGGGTCCTCCAACTCAGTAAAGCGGGGCCAACGCGATGGCGCCAAGCCCCAGTGGAAAGAAGGTGAGCATGAAGAGGAGGAAGATCTTAGCCGAGTGGGCGAGCTGGCAAAACTGAGGATAGTGAGGAAGATTGCGGTCTGACAGGTTTCGGGAAGTAGCATGGGCGTTGGCCTCGTTCACTTGGCGAAATGCGGCGAACACCGAACCATAATGCGTGAAGCTACGACTGCGCAAATGCCGAGCGACGGACGGGCTTATCGACCGGCTGCGTTCAGTGCTTCGGTGAGCGCGGGAACCACGTCGCAGAGATCGCCGGCGATGCCGTAGTCGGCTACCTCGAAGATGGGGGCGTCTGGGTCCTTGTTGATGGCGACGATGCACTGCGAGCCCTTCATGCCGACCAGGTGCTGGATGGCTCCCGATATGCCGACTGCCAGGTAAAGCTTGGGCGCGACGGTCTGGCCGGAGCTGCCAACCTGGCGCTCCATGGGGAGCCATCCGCTGTCGCAGATGGGGCGGGAGGCGGCCAACTCAGCGCCGAGCGCGTCAGCCAGGTCCTGGACCATGGGGAGATTCTCCGCGGCCTTGATGCCCCGGCCGACGCTGACGATGCGTTGCGCGGAAGCGAGATCGACGGTGTGGGTGGAGGCGCGGAAGGGTTCGCTCGGCCTGGTGCGGATTTGGGCGGGTTCGATGGCCGGGGTGAAGGTTTCGATGGGGGCGGCGGCGGAGCCCGGGGCTAGGGCGCGGAAGGCTCCGGCCTGGATGGAGACGAAGCATGGACCGGGGCCGGAATGGTGATAAGTTCCGTTGAGGCGGCCTTGCATCAGTTGGCGAGTGAACATGGGGCCGTGACCGATGGCGATCACGTCACCGATGAGCACCTGGCCGTGCCGGGCGGCCAGCGCCGGGGCGTAGTCGCGGACCTGGTAAGTGTGCGGGAGTACCACTTGCGTGGGGCGCTCGTTCTGGATGAGTTGTTGCAACGCCAGACAGAAACCGTCCGGGGTGTATTGAGCCAGAAGCGGGTGCTCGACGCAGATGACTTTGTTGAGGGACTGGAAGGCGAGTTCGGCGGCGAGGGATGCGGCTTGGACGCCGAGGATGGCCGCGGTTAGGGACAGGTCAAGTTGCGCGGCTAGCTGCCGGCCGGCCGCGATGGCCTCAGAATTGATGCGGGCAATACGGCCTTCGCGCTGTTCCACGACCACCAACACGCTGCTCATAGGACTCGCGCCTCGAGTTTGAGCTTATCCACCAGGGCGGCAGCAGCCTCTCTCGGCGTGCCGCCGAGCATCTGCGTGGATTTTTGTCTGCGGGGAAGGGAGACCTGGTCAAGGGTGACGGCCGACGTAGTGGCGGCTGAGAGTTCTCCGGCTTTGAGGCGGCGAACCTCTTTGGTTTTGGCGCGCTTGATGCCCATGAGAGTGGCGTAGCGGAGCTTGTTGCCGCCGGACTGGATGGTGAGCAGCGCCGGAATGGGCAGTTCGACGGTCTGGAACCAGCCCTCTTCCAATTCGCGCTGGACCTTGATTCGAGGCTGGGGTCCAGCGCCCTCCAGGATCTCTACCTGCAAGATGAGCGTGGAGTGAGGCAGGCCGAGGAGTTCGGCGACGATGACGCCGGTTTGGCCGAGGCCCAAGTCCTCAGACTGCAGGCCGGTGAGGATGAGGTCGGGATTCTCGGGCTGAATTGCGGCGGCCAAGAGGCGGGCGACGCCGAGGGCATCGCGGAGGCCGAGATCGTTGCACTCGATATGGATGGCGCGGTCGGCGCCCTTGGCAAGGGCCTCGCGGATGGTGGCGCCGGCGCGCTCCGGAGCGGCCGAGAGGACGATGACCTCGCCGCCGTGCTTTTCCTTGAGTTGGAGCGCCGCCTCGAGGGCGTAGGCGTCGGTCTCATTGAGGCCAAACTGGATTCCGGACACTTCAATCCATTTGCCGGTTGCGTCGATTCGGAGAGGGGAATCGCGCTCCGGGACTTGCTTGATGGCGACGACGATTTTCATAGGGACAAGGCCCCGTTCATCTTAACTCGCTTCATTTGTGTCAAGCTCTGGGGCAGGTTTTTGGCGTTGCCCTCAGAATGCGTATCCCTAAGCGGGCCGGTTTCGAGAGATTAATTCATCTCGTAGTCGTCGAGGCGGTGGGAATGTGGAAATCGGCTGTATCGATTTCCA
>Ga0326727_10014448_pt1 | contig 17211 bp, 17 predicted proteins | sample MB2enrmetagenome_FD_207643 | JGI IMG/M metagenome (GOLD analysis project Ga0326727, IMG submission 207643) | Lab enriched peat soil microbial communities from McLean, Ithaca, NY, United States - MB29MY | ecosystem: Environmental > Terrestrial > Soil > Wetlands > Peat | place: USA: New York...
GGCGCCGGTGCCGATTGCGGCGGAGGCAAGTCCGCCCGCGCCGGAGGCCGCACTGGCTTTCGCGCCCGGCGCCGTGCCGGCGACGACTGCGGCGGCTTCCACGCCCGCTACTGCGGCGGCTTCCACGCCGCCGTCTGCGTCCATCAATGACTTGCTTGCAGCCAACAGCGCCAATACCAGCGATGCGGCCGCCTTCCGCGGTCTGCTGTCCCTCTGGGGAACGGCCATGGCGAATGACAAGGACCCCTGCGGGCAGGCAGCCAAGGCGGGGCTGTCCTGCCTGGAGGAACGCGGCTCCTGGGCGCAGGTGAGAGCCTTGAACCGGCCGGCCATCCTGACGCTGACCGACGATCACGGCCAGAGGCACCGCGTGGTGCTGTCCGCCCTGGATGATAAATTCGCCACTTTGAATCTGGGTGAACGCAACCAGCGAGTACCCCTCGATGAGCTTTCGCGGGATTGGTTCGGCGAATTCACCGTGGTTTGGAAGCCCAAGACGGCGCACACCCGGCTCCTGTCGATGGGGATGCAAGGAGACGAAGTCAGATGGCTGCGCCGCAGTCTCAACGCTCTGCGAGGCGTCTCGTCGGATCCGGAACACGAGGATGTCTATGACGAGGAACTGGAGATAGCCGTGCAGAATTTTCAGCGCGAACACCGGCTCAACGTCGACGGCATTGCCGGAATACAAACCCAGATCATGCTCGACACCGCTTTGGCCGAGCCGGGTTCTCCCCTGCTGCAGCCCAGCGCATCGCGCGGCGGTTGAGATCCATGTCCTTCATTCTCGACGCACTCAAGAAATCCGAAATCGAACGGCAGCGGCAAGCCGTGCCGGGCTTGATGGACACGCCCATGAACCCGCAGCGACACCACTTGCCGTCCTGGGCCATCGCGTTGGTCGTGCTGCTCAGCATCAATCTGCTGGTGTTGACGCTGGTGCTGTGGCGGAAAGCCGCCCCCGCCGCACCGGGGTCGCGGCCCGCGGATGCATCCCTGCCCGCCAATGCACCGCCCGCTCCCAACGCGTACACCCCGCAGCCCGTGACGAAACACTTCAGTCCCTTGGACGCCCCGCCGGTATACGCGCCGGAAATCCCCGTCTCGGCCGATGAGCCCGCAGCTGCGGAGTCGCCGACGGCGAGTTCGGGTACGGCCGATGGCCCGGATAGCGCCGCCCATGCCGCTCATCGCCCCGACCCGCTGCTGACCGAGGAGCCGGCAGAGTCCCAGGAAGTGCTGCCTTCGATCAATGAAATCAGCTTGGCCGGCGCGCAGGCGCTGCCCGATTTACATCTCGACGTGCATGTCTATGCGACCAAGCCATCCGAGCGCTTCGTGTATATCAACATGCGCAAATATCACGAGGGCGGCACCTTGCAGGAAGGCCCCACCGTCGAGCGCATTCGGCGCGACGGGGTGGTATTGAATTACCAGGGCCTGCGATTCCTTCTACCGCGCCAGCCCTGACCGGCCACGGCGCCCCTTGGGCAGGCCCGAGCGGGCAATCGGTCAGGCGGCCCGTGGCCTGACTCGGCTACGCGGATCCCGCGGGGCTTACTCGGCCAGCACGAAGGTGACTTTCAAGCGCACGCGATACTCGGTGATCTTGCCCTTGGCAATGACCACGTCCTGGCTCGCCACCCAGGCGCCCACGACGTTCTTCAAGGTTTTGGTGGCGCGCTTCACCCCGTTCTCGACGGCGTCGTCGAAGCTCTTCTTGGATGAGGCAATGATTTCCGTGACCCGTGCGATGGATGACATGTCCGGCTCCCTGTGTTGATCCTCGAGTACCGCATCCTGACAGAGATTTGGGCGGCGGCATAATCAACACTGGCGTGTGCCGGCGGGCGCCGCTACCATGCAGCAATCCAGTTTATTCCTCTTCCTTCGGAGATTCGCTGCCTTGGCGTATCAGTTTCTCGCGCGCCTCTCGCCGGCGGCCCTGGCGTCGCTGACTTTGAGCGCCGGCGCAGCCGCGGGCACGATCGAAGGTACCGTCGCCTTTCCGACCCAGCTCGTTCCATCGATGACCGTGTATGCGTCCGACTTGGACACCTCGCGGGTCCACTCCGTGCGGCTCGCGCGCGGACAGGCTAATTTCACCGTCGAAGTACCCCCCGGCCGCTACCTGGTGTTTCTGGCACCCAATGAGCCGGGCGCGCCCGATGTGTATGGAGCGTACACGCGCTACAGTCAGTGCATTGCGCACGAGCCCTCCGGCCAGTGCGAGGATCACGCCCTGGTCCCGGTCGTGGTCACCGCGAAGACCCGGCATGTCGCGCTGACCATCGATGACTGGTATTTGACGGATGAGGTTGCCGGGCAGATCGATCACATCCGCGGTGTTGCCGCCGCCTTTTATTCGGATTCCCTGAGCGCACCGCGGTTTTCCGAATACCCGAGCCCACCCTTCGATGCCGCCGCGCCGCCCAGGATCGATTTCGCGGGCATCGAACTGTCGGAGGAAGATCGCACCGTGGTGAGGCAGGCGCTCCTCGGCGGCCCGAACTTCGCCGGACATGTCACGGTGGCTATGACGGGCTGCAGCCCTGCCTGCGGCCGACTGGTGCTGGTCGACTGGCAGAGCGGCAAGGCCCAGGAGCTGGCGGCGGAGCCGCCCGGGCAGAGTCCGGGAACGCTGCCGTGCCGCACCGATGAGGCCCAACTGTTTCGACACGACAGCCGGCTGCTCAGCCTCACCCGCATGCGGGGTACGGCGGTGGTCACGCAGTACTACCTGTGGAATCAGGAAACCGCGGGGCTGGTGCTGAGCCGCGAATATCAGCGAACCTCGCAGGCATTCTGCGAGGTTGCGGCGCCTTGAGCCCGATCATGCGATGATTGGCCCATGCGCAAGATCTTGACGCTGACCATGAGCGGCCTGGTGACCGTACTGCCGCTGGCATTGACGATCTATGTGATTTGGTGGCTGGTGCATACCGTCGAAGGGTGGCTGCGGCGTGCCCTGATCATGGCAGGGCTGGTCAGTCCCGAGCATTACTGGCCCGGCCTGGGATTGGTCGCCGGGTTTGTGTTGCTGCTGGCCGTCGGCAGCTTGGTCAACGCCTATATCGGCAAGATCTTTCTCAAGTACTGGAACGATTTTGTGGGCCGGATTCCCTTCGTGAAGACGCTCTACGGCGGATTCCGCGACGTCGTCAGCTTGCTGCCCTCCGGCAGCGGCGAGAAGCGCGACTTGCAGCGCGTGGTGCTGGCCCGATTCGCGGATGTTCATGCCATCGGGTTCGTCACCCGCGAAGACGTTCCGGCGGTGCTGCATGCGCATGGCGGCCGCGACTGGGTAACCGTGTACTTCCCCATGAGCTATGCCTTCGGCGGCTACACCATTTACCTGCCGCGCGACCGCATTCAGCCTCTGGACATTTCGGTCGAGGATGCCATGCGATTGGCCATCACCGCGGGCCTGACAGCTGCCGGTAGCCACGCCCACCCGTAAGATGGTCAAGCGCTGTCTGCTGGTCCTTGCACTCGCAGCGACTTACTCCGCGGTCGCCTCGGGGGTCGGCGCGCCCGGCATGACGACCTCACTCGACGCTCAAGCCGCGGGCGACAAATTCCGGGCATGGAGAACCGCGGCTGCGCAGGTGCTCATGGCGCGTGCAGATGCGAACTCTCTGGCGACGGCCGCTGCGCTGCGCTATGCCGGCGCCGCATACAACGCCAAGGCAGCTAGCTCTCCCCCGGGGCCGTCGGCCGTGGAGCTGGCGGCTCGCGCCAGCGAGCTCGCCCCGCAGGATGCGAGCATCGGTTGGCTGCATCTTCAATTGTGCGCGGGCACGCCCAACTGCGATGTCCGAGATGCGGCGATCATCATGCGTTGGGTGGACGCGGACAATGGCGCGGCCTGGTTGCCGACCCTGGCCGCGGCGCAGAAGGATCGGGATCCCGTGGAAGTCGACAGGATTCTCGCGGACATGGCCCATGGCACGCGCTTCGATTTGTATTGGAACCGCATCGTGGTGCTGATGGTCGATGCCCTGTATGCCGCGCGCGACGATCTGCCGGGCAGCTTCGCGTCCTCGGATTCAGCGAGGCTGATGACCGCCATGGGGATCGCAGGCGCCGAAGTCATCCCGGGTTTCTCGCCGCTGGTGGAGGCCTGCCGGGACTCGAGCGCCGAGCCGGAGAGGCGGGAAACCTGCCTGAAATTGTCGAAGACCATGCAGCGGGGCGACACCATCATCGCCCAAATGGCGGGTTTCAGTATCGAGAAGCGCCTGGTCGCGCCCGACAGCAAGGAAGCTCGCGCGATTGCCGAACGCAGGCATGTTCTGGAGTGGCGCATGGGGGCCGCGGCCAAGTTCGATACTCCGCTGCTGCCCTGGCTGAAGAACGCGCGGGCACGGGCGCGGCTCGCGCAGATGCGCGCCATACCGCGCGAAGAGGATGCGTGCATAGCGGTATTGCGGGAACATGGGATGGCGCTCTTACCGCCCGAGGATCACCGCTGATGCGGGATACCAGCCGGGCCGGGTCAGTCAGGCCACCCAGCAGTGGCGTTGATGCTCGTCGACCATCCCCACCGCCTGCATGAAGGCGTAGCAAATGGTCGATCCGACGAAGCGGAATCCCCGTCGTTTGAGATCCTTGCTCATCGCATCGCTGTGAGCGGTCGATTGGGCGACGCCGGCCAGGTACAGCGGACGGCGGCGCAGCACCTCGCCGCCGGTGAACCCCCAGATGTAATCATCGAAAGAGCTCGAGGACGCACGGATCTCGAGGTAGGCCCTGGCATTGGCGATGAAAGCATCCACCTTGAGCCGATTCCTGACGATGCCCGGATCTTGCAGCAGGCGACTGCGCTTGGCGGCGCCGTAGCGAGCCATTTTCTCGGCGTCGAAACCGTCGAAGGCTTTGCGGTAATTCTCTCGCTTGCGCAAAATGGTGAGCCAGCTCAACCCCGCCTGGGCGCCTTCCAGGCATAGCATCTCGAAGAGCTTGGCGTCGTCGTGCACGGCCACGCCCCACTCGGTATCGTGATAGGCGAGGTAGAGCGGGTCCTCGGTGCACCACGCGCAGCGCAGCTTGCCGTCGGAGTGACGCCGCGCTCCGATTCTGCGCCGGTCAGGTTGGCCAGCCATGGGCTTGAGGGGGGTCAGCCGTGCAGGCGCACGGCGTGGCAGTCCTTGTAGACCAGTTCGATGCGGTCGACCCCGCGCGTTCGCCGCGCCGCACCGCGGATTTCATGCATCAGCTTGAGCAGCACCCGGGTATTCTCCGCGGTCGCGCTCAGATAAGGCGCCAGTCCGAGATGCAGCACGGCAAATCGTTCATGCGCCGAGCGTACGAAAACGGCAACGCCCACCGGCGTTCCCCGATCGGTCACCGCGAACAGAGTCTGCACCCCGGCGATATCGCCCACCCGGATGCGCAACCCACCGTCGTGCTCGTAGATCTCCGGCACTCCATAGGTTTCAATGGATTGCTGGATCCCCACACGCACGCGATGCTGGTTGACGTTGAAGAACAGTAATTGTTCCAGCACGGCACGCTGATCCAGCGGCAATTTCGATGTAATCCCGATCGAACCGCTCAATGCTTTCCCCGCGGAGCGCTTACCACGCCCTGAGTGTTCACCGAATGACTTGCCGCAATGCGGCGGGTTTGTCCCGCCGCGAGACCCGTATCCTATAGTGTCATTCCGCGAATGACACTAGCTTGAGGCAGTCTGTAATAATTGCTGCGACGCAATATGCGGCCCTGCTCCATCAGGCGGCCGAGCTCTGCACCAGCGTGGCAGCGGCCGGCTCCTGCGTGAGAGCGCCGATCTCGGCCCCGATACGCAGATCGTCCACCCCCCCGAAGGCGTGCTTGCGCACCAGTCCGGACCGGTCGATCAAGACCAGGCTGGGCGTGCCGCGCATCTTGTAGCGCTCCATGGTGTGCGGAATCGGGCTCGCCGGGTTCGGCTGATCGAGTGCGATCGGAAATTTCAGCCGATATTCGTGGATGAAGGCCTTGAGCACGGCCGCACTGAAGGCATCATGATGCTCGAACGTGGTGTGCAAGCCGATCACCGCCACATCCTTGGGCTCGAAGGTCTCGTAAATTCTCTGCGCCTGGGGAACTGCGGCGGCAATGGACTTCGGACACAGCACCTGGAATGCCGCAAGCACGACCACCCGGCCGCGCAGCCCGGACAGAGTCAGCGGTTTGTCTGTATTGAACCAGGTTTGCACGAGTAGCTCGGGTGCATGCAATGAAGCTGTCATGAATAGCGCATCGCCGTGTCGGCGACATGTCCTCGGTTGGTGGTCGGATTGAAGCGGCTGGTCGGATTGAAGTTCGTATTCTGATTGAGGCCGATTATGCCTAGAGGAACCGAAACAGGCATCTATTACATCAGATCTCCGCCGCCTACATCAGATCTCCACCGTCGTGCAATCCGGCTCTCCCGTCCAATCGCTGACGGTGGCTTCGTAGATGGCCAATTCATGCAGCAGATCCTGCAGAGGCTGCGCCTTGCCCATCGCGAACCCCTGGCCGTAGTCGACGCCCAAATCCGCCATCCGCGCCCGCAACAGGTCGGTCTCGACGTATTCGGCGATGGTTTCCATGCACATGACTTTCGCCAGCTGGGCGATGGCCTTGATCATCGATTCCGAACGCGAGTTGGTGATCGCATCGCGGACGAAACTGCCGTCGATCTTCAGATAGTTGACGGACAGATCCTTCAGGTACGCCAGCGAGCTGACGCCGGTGCCGAAATCGTCGAGCGCAAACTGGCAGCCCAGATCCTGCAAGCTGCGCATGAAATGTTGGGCCTTTTCCAGATTGCCTATGGTCGCGGTTTCGGTCAATTCGAAGCACAGGACCCCGGGCTGCAGGCCGCTGGCCTTGATCTCATCGATGACGTACTGCAGAAACGACTCATCCTGCAATGATTGACCGGACAGGTTGATGGCGAAGCGGGCGATGTCCTCGCCGAACGACGCGCTGTGATCGCCCAGCAGCTCGCAAGCGCGGTGCACCACCCAGCGATCCACCGTGGGCATGAGCTGGTAGCGCTCCGCCGCGGACAGGAATTTACTGGGCGGAATGATTTCGCCGTTCTCGCCCAGCATGCGAATCAGCAGCTCGAAGCGGGGACGGCCATAGTTGCCGCGCAACGGCAGAATGGGCTGCGCATCGAGGCGGAAACTGTCGTTGTCGAGTGCGTCGCGCAGCTTGCCGATCACCAGGATGTCGGTATGGCGCCTGATGATGCTCTGATCGGAATCCTGGAACACCTCGACGCGGTTGCGGCCGCGATCCTTGGCTGCCTTGCAGGCGATCTCCGCAGTGGCCAGCGCATGAGCGAGCGGGTTGTCGGATTTGATTATCGGCGCGACCCCGAGACAGGCGGACACATCGAAGGAGCCCTGCCCGGTGCGCGGCACGATGGCGGCGGCGGCCGCACGAATCTTTTCGGCGACGACGGCCGCGGCGTCCAAGCCGCAGCGCGGGAGGAGCGCGGCGAGCCGATCCCCGGAAATGCGCGCCGACAAGGCCCCCGCGGGCAGGCACCTGGCCATGCATTCCGCGACATTGACGATCACATCGTCGCCCACGTGCATGCCGAAGGTTTCATTGATGACATGCAGGCGATCGATGTCGAGGTAGAGAATGGCGTGGGCATCCGTCGAATCCGACCCGAACAGCACATTGGCCTGGCGTTCGAAGGCCTGGCGGGTCATCAGGCCCGTGCTGGAGTCATAGTGAGCCTGAATGATGCTGGTCGCTCTCTTCGCCAGCGCCTCGGCGATGCGCGTATGCTGCGAATCGAAGTCCGGTGCGCTCGGCGGATTGAACAGGGCGAGCACACCCATGACTCGTTCCGAGGGATGGCGAACCGGGCACGCCAGAATCTTGTACGGAGCCGCGACGTCGCTCGCGACCTTGGAAATGTGATTGACCATGATGGTGCGCTGCTGCAGCTGCATCCATGCCATCAAGTGGCGCTGCGCCCGCTGCAGCGAATCCGCCGACATGGGCTGGCCGCTGCGCGTCAAGGACAGAGCGATATTCTTGTCGGGCACCCACAACGCCGCGAGCGCGCAGCCCATGCGCTCGAGCCCCGTCTTCAGGATGAGCCCGAATTCGTCGGCATCGCTCGCCGCCGACTGATTCGATGAAATTTCCAGCATGAGATCAAGATCGTGTTCCCGCACGTCGAGATCGTGTTCGCGGGAGCCCAGCTGCGAGCGCAGGTTGAGTTCGCGCCGCAGGCACTCCAATGCCGGTTGTAGCAGATGACGTACGGTCTGCAGGGGGCGCGCCTCGCTTTGCGAGCCCGACAAACGCGCGATCAGGCTGACGACGCCGAGCAGCTCGATGCGTTCGCCGCGTATGGCGAAGGAATACACGGCGCGGTCGTCGTCGACGGTTCGCACGACTCCCGCGAATTCGGCCGTATCCGTCAGAGCGTTGGTGATGGCATCCTTGATGACATCGGGTGCATCGGACAGGTCCCATTCGTCCGAGGCCCATACCAGGTTGGAGAAGCCGTCGTGCACGACCATTGCGCGCATACTGGGCATGAGCATTCGAAACAATCGGCCATAGGGGTCGAAGGAGTTGTCCGCGGGAGAGATCTCTGCGGCGGGCTTGATTTGCAGCACTGAAGCCATCCTAGCGTATCCGAGGTTTGGAACCGGCAAGTGAATGTGCTGGAAACGGGCCGATTCGGCCTTGACGGGGGTCGCAGTTCAACGGAATGCCTGAGGTTTCCCTACACCGTTGGGGTTCACCGCACCTTGGGGGTTCACCGCGCGTTTTGGCCGTCTCCCCGCGCGTTTTGACAATATCGGCCGATTCTCGTGACGCAGATCGCGTATTCAATGCCGGCCGCGGCTGCGGTGTGCAAAAACGCCGAGCAGGTAGCGGCCGCCGGGGATGCGCAGCAGCCGAAACACCTTGCGCCAGAAGCGCCTCGCCTTCTCGTCGAAACTCGCCAGCGGCAAGGCTTCGTAGAGACGCGGCAGAGGTTCATGCACGATGGCGCCTTGCGTCCTGATGCTTCTGCGCCGTTCGGCAGAGGTCAGGGCCAGGGCCACGGTGCCGGCGCGCCATTCAAGGTCGATGTCGCTGACGGTGGGCGGCCGGAAAACTTCAGCCGCATCGGTATCGGCGCCCCGTACGATTACATCGATGGGCGCAGGCTCCACGCGTGAGAGCCGCCATGTGCCTGCACCAAGATCCCGAGTCGAGAATGTGCCGGGTAAAATGCGTCGCATCTTTTGTTTCATTGCATCATTCTACGGCGATGGACGCACCGATAACACTTCTCCCCGGACAGACATTGACCTCGGATGGCCGGCCGCGCCTCGACTACCGTGCCGTGGCCGCGCTGGCCTTTCCCTTCATGTTGAACAGCGCCGTGCAAGCCGTGCTGAACGCGACCGACACCTGGTTCATCGGGCGCTTGTCCCCGGCCGCCACCGCGGGAGTGGGCGCGGTGTACTGGCCCATCCTGGTGTGCCTGCTGCTGTTCGGCGGCGTCGGGCTGTCGGTGCAGACGTCGGTGGCGCAGGCCTATGGCGGCCGTCGATATACGCGCGCATCGCAAGCGACCTGGACCGCCCTGTGGGCCTCGCTGGTCACGGTGCCCCTGTTCGTCATCCTCGCCTACACCGGCGGGTGGATTTTCGGGCCGTTCGGGATCCCACATGAGATCATGCGTCCCGCTCTCGACTACTGGTTTCCCCGCATGCTCGGCGCGCCGCTGGCCATCGCCCTGTGGTCGCTGCTGGGCTTTTTCAACGGCATCGGCCGTCCGACCGTCACGCTATGGGTGACCTTGAGCGTCGCCGTGGCGAATGCCTTGCTGAACCAGCTGTTCATATTCGATTTCGGGCTGGGCATCGCCGGATCCGGCTGGGCCACGGATGTTGCGCAGCTGCTCGGCGTGTCCACCGCCTTCCTGCTGTTTCTGGCAGCCGGGACGCGGGAGCGCTACCGCTCCCACCTCGCCCCGCGGCTGCGGGTCCCGGCGCTGCTTCGCCAATTGAAGCTGGGCTTTCCGATGGGAGTGCTGATCGCCGCGGACATCCTGGGTTTTGCGCTGTTTCAGCTGATGCAGGTGAAGCTCGGCACCGTCGACGGCGCAGCCACTCAAATCGTCATGATGCTCACCTCCTTCTGCTACATGCCCGCCGTGGGCATCGCCATGGCGGGCACCACGCTGGTCGGGCAGGCCATCGGCGCGCATCGCCGCGATTGGGCGTTCAAGCTGGGCAATGGCATCATCTTGATGGCCGTGCTGTACATGGGCGCGATCGGTGTACTCATCGCCGCCGCCGGACCCTGGCTGCTGCCGCTCTTCACCAATCCCGCGGATCCGGACGCCTCGGGCGTGGTGGTGCAAGGATGTGTGCTGCTGTGGATCGCCGCCGGGTATCAGCTGTTCGACGGCTTCAACATCAGCAGCGGCGCCTGTCTGCGCGGCGCGGGCGATGTGCGTCTTCCGGCCATCATGGTACTTGCGTTATCCTGGCTGCTCTTCGTGCCCCTTGCGCATAGCCTGTCCTTTGCACCGGGCGCCGGCTGGGTGGATTGGCTGCCGCAATTCGGCATGGGCGCGGTGGGCGGATGGTTCGCCGCCCTGACCTATGTTTGTTGCCTGGGGTTGGCGATGTTTGTTCGCTGGTGGTCCAGAGCCTGGCAGCGCATCGAATTGCCGCTCAATTGAGAAAAGTGATGGGTCCAAGGGCGTGTGAGCTGAATGCGGTGAAACGAGCGGTGCTCGCACTCATTTGCTGCGCGCCGCCCTGCGCGGGGGCAGCCGCCGGTGCGGGAGTGCCCGCGCCCGTGACGGAGGTCATCTCGGCGCAGCGGCTGCCGGCAAGCTCGGTCAGCTTCGTCATAATGGACCCGGACTCGGGCCGCCTCGTGGTCAATCAGAATCCGGACACGCCGCGTAGCCCCGCCTCCACGGTCAAAGTGGTCACCACGTTCGCCGCGCTCGACATGCTGGGACCGACATACACCTGGCACACCCGCGCCTTGATCCGCGGTGCGCTCAACGAGGGCGTGCTCGACGGCGATCTGATTCTGCAGGGCGGCGGCGATCCCTACATGACCCTGGAGCGCTGGTGGAGCTTCGCTCGCGCACTGCGGGCCCAGGGCCTGAAGAGGATTCACGGCGACATCGTCGTGGACGACTCCGCCTTCTCCCTGCCGCCCGAGGATCCCGGGGCTTTCGACGGCCGGCCGAATCGCTCCTACAACGTCCTGCCGGATGCCTTGATGGTGAACTTCCAGTCCATCGACTTCCGGGTGGTGCCCGTGGCCGATGCGCGGCGCGTCGACGTGATCGCCAACCCCACGCCCGTCAACCTGACCATTGAAAATCACGTGCGCTTCGCCGACGGCCGCTGCGGCGGCGCGGCCGGCAGAGTGGATTTCAAAGTGGCCTCCGTGCATTGGGACCGGGTGGTATTCACCGGCGCACTGTCGCCGCATTGCGCGGAACAGGATTTCACCCGCGTCCTATTGCAGCCGGCCACGTATGCCTACGGCACCTTCGTCCAGCTGTGGCGCGAACTGGGCGGCGAATTCTCGGGCTCGCTGCGCGTCGAGGCAGCCCCCAAGGATGCCCGGGAGTTTCTGAGCTTCGATTCCCTCACCCTGGGTGAAATCATTCGCCTCACCAATAAGTTCAGCAACAACCTCATGGCGCGCCATCTGCTGCTCACTCTGGGCCGGGAGCGCCTGGGCAGTCCCGCGACCGTGGAGAAGGGCGCCGACACGATGGCCGAGTGGAGCCATGATCGCGGGCTGGATCTGCAGGGCGTGGACATCGACAACGGCTCCGGGCTGTCGCGCAGCACGCATATTTCCGTGCTGCAAATGGCGAAGGTCCTGAGCGCCGCCTATCGCAGCCGATACGCGCCGGAATTTCTGGCCTCCCTGCCGCTGGCCGGGATGGACGGCACGCTGCGCCGTCGCATGAAGACCACTCCCGCCGGCTCCGTGCGCCTGAAAACCGGCCATATCGACGGCGTCAGCGGCGTCGCAGGCTACGTCACGGCATCGAGCGGCAAAACCTACGTGCTGGTTTCATTGGTCAATGACAGCCGCGCCGACTACGGCGCCGGCGAGCCGGTGCATGCCGCCCTGGTGAGCTGGATGCTGGACAACTTGTGAGGCGGCCGGAGCCCGGCCTGTATTATCCCTGAATGGGCCCGGCTAGGCGCGCTCCAGGTCCCAGAGTATGGCGCTCACGTTCTTGCGCAGCCAGACGCCGAAACCCAGATAGTTGAAGTGCTTGCCCAGCCGGCGGCGATACCACTCGCCGGGCCGTAGGCTCACGTCGCGATCGGTGCGGGTGCGGTCGCAGTTCTCGCGCCAATCCTCGCGGGTCAGCGCGGACACATACACGGCGGCTCGAGTGAGCTTGGCGAGATTCGCGACGGCGCGCGCCGCATCGCGATCATCCAAGTATTGCAGCACGTCGTAGCAGACCACCAGATCGCTGGCGGAGCGCGGCGCGAAGTCCACCACCGACCCCCGGGTCCACCCGTACCGGGTGCAGAGATAGTCGCTTGCCTCCAGGCCCACATAGCGCGCCCGCGGCAGCGCTTCGGCGAAGGGCTTGCGCAACAGCCCGATGCCGCAGCCTGCGTCCAAGATGCTGCGGACGGGTATGTTGGCGTGGCGCAGAATCGCCGCGATCAGCTGCGCGCGGCTGCGCATCTCCGCCGCCGTGGTGACGCGAGTCGCGGCGGAGAAGTAATACTTGCGGAAGTAGGCGGAGTCGAAAATCGTATCTTTACGCACTAAAAAGCCCAGGCCGGCTCTATTTGGCCGGCGCGTAGAAAGTCTAGCACCGGATGAAGAGGCAGATGGGTTCGCGCGGAGCGTTTTCGGAACGCGGCCGCCCGAGTTTCTCTACTGCGCCCAGTGTGGGTCGTAGACCTGCCTGTTCCTTTCCGCGATGAACGTAACCTGCTTCCATCGCCCCGTATCAATGTTTGCTACGAACAACTGGGTTCGCGGATCATCCGGAGAAACAATGGACAGAAACGCCAGAGAATTACCGTCCGGTGAGAACACCGGGTACCCCACATCGTTAGGCAGCTCGATCTCCTTGACGACCTCTGGATGATCCAGCGCGATCAGATGTATGACTCGCTTGAACTCTTGCTCGGGCGTCGGGTGCGCAAGAGTCTTTTGAACCGCGACGGCCAGCCATTTCGGGTGCTTCTGGAGCCCAACGAGCGGCGAAAAGGTCGCGAAATCGCTGCCTATGTGTCCAAGACCCAGTGGCCCACAGCGCGAGAAGTTGCAGTAAAAGCCTGGGACCTCGTCCGACAGCACCTTGTGATGCGCCGGATCCCCAAGATGCTGTAGATCTGTAACGTCTTGGTAGATGATCTTGCCCTTATTTCCGACTTCACTGAAGTACACGAGAAATTGTGAGTCGGGTGACCAAAACGCCGACAAAAGGTGCTCGTATTCATTCGCCTCGAGAATGCTTCCTATCTGCGTGCCGTCGGTGGACGTGAGGATTATGTCCACACCACCCGATGCTCGGGCGGTCTCGCATACCATCAATGTCTCGTTTGGCGACTTCCTGCACCCGTGTGTGGTGAGCGCGGTGCCGGCTACGTCCTGCACTGCATTTGACCCATCCGGTTCCACCTTCCAGACTTCCACGCCGGACGGTGGAGGCGCATTGTGAGTTCCAAAGAGAAACCCCATCAGTTTTCCGCCGTCAGAATAGATCGGCTGCGCCGACTCGTTATATGAATAGGGTCCAACGGTGTCGCCCGGCGGTCTATCGTGGCCATTGAAGTTTCTCGTAGGGCAGTTTACGAGGCGATTCTGTTCGATAACGCAATCATCCAGCACCGTGTTGTGAATCCGGCAGGTATCCGGATCCCACTTCTTCGCTTGGCACTCGGGAGTCATGCACGGTCCGTCATCCTTGCAAATGTTCGCGGGAAAACTAATTCTAAAGATCAGCGCTCGCTTTCCGCCTTCCAACCACCTGATGAATTGCGTCCCTTGGTCCTCGCCAAAAAATACGTCGTGAACTTCCATTATTTGCAGCTTGGGCCGGGGCACGAACGGATCAACGGTCGCCGCCCTATCGGAGCGTGTGACCGCGTGCGGTGACGGAGCGGGCACGATGGTAAATGCGACTGGCAGGGAACCTGCACTTGTTTGCGAAGGCGCGGCCAAGGCGGATGCAAGTGATATGAACAACGACGCCACACAAATAGTCTTCATCGCGACATCCTCCCGCTGAAGTTCCGTTTGTACCGGCAGGCCCCCGATACCCGAAGCTCTTCGACTTCATCCAGTGAATATAGACGTCTTCGAGTGACTGCGGTCCTGCCTTGATTGCCGGAACAAATGGTGCGTCGCGCGTGTAAAAGCCTTTCCTAAGACGGAACCCCGGCCATTTTGCGAAGACGGTCATTCGCGAAATACTGAGCCTGTCCCTCTTCGATGGCTTGCAGAACGAGGCCGGCGACGAATTCGGGCTTGTCTCCTTCGGCGTAATCGGCCGTCGGTCCGCCGCCGGCCGGATTGCCCATCCTGTTCTTGCCAAAATTCGTGGCCGTGATGAAAGGGTAAATTTCACTGACGGCGATGCCGTCCTTTTCCAGCTCGGCACGCGCCGTGAGGCTGAATCCGAGAAGGGCACGCTTCGAAGACGAGTAAACGCTGTATTGCGGGACAGTCATGAACGCAGTCCCCGAGTTGACGTTCACGATGCTTCCACCGCCTTGCGCCCGCATCAGCGGAATCACCGCTTGCATCGCGACGATCGGCCCCAACACATTGAGGTGAAAGATTTCGTCGAAAACTGCGGGATCGATATCCTCTACTGCAGCCGCATAGCTGCGCCCTGCATTGTTTACGAGTCCATCAACGCGGCCATAGTGCCGGTGGACGGCGCGTACGGCTTCCCGCACACGGTCGAACTGCGTCATGTCTGCGGTGACAGGCAAGCTGCCTGGAAGCTGCTGCGCCAATTTTTGCAACGCTGCGGTGCTCCGAGCCAGCAGGGCGACCTTCGCGCCGCGATCGGACAGCGCAATCGCCGTCGACAGCCCGATCCCCGACGAAGCGCCCGTAACAATGAAAACGTGATCCCGGATTTGCATCGCTCGCTCCTCGGGCTTCAATGCGGCTTTATGAGGCCATCATCTTGGCTGTTGATTCCACCTCCTTACAGGAAGCGGACTCGAATGGATCTCACTACTCCACCGTCAAACTCTTCGCCAGGTTGCGCGGCTGATCGACGTCCGTGCCCTTGAGCACCGCCACGTGATAGGCGAGGAGCTGCATCGGAATGGCGAACACCACGGGGGCCTGCAGCGCGGATGCCGGCGCCGGCATCTCGATGACCGTCACTCCCTCGGCGCTGTGCATGCCCGTGCGGGGGTCGGCGAAAACGAACAATTTGCCGCCGCGTGCGCGCACTTCCTGTAGATTCGATTTGAGCTTTTCCAGCAGCTCATTGTTGGGCGCCACCGCCACCACCGGCATGTCTTCGTCGACCAGCGCCAGCGGGCCATGCTTGAGCTCGGCCGCAGCGTAGCCTTCCGCGTGGATGTAGGAGATTTCCTTGAGCTTCAGCGCCCCCTCCATGGCAATGGCCTGCAAGGGTCCTCGGCCGAGAAACAGCGCATGGTGCTTGTCGGCGAAAACTTCGGCCAGCGCCTGGATGCCGGCGTCCAGCTTCAGGGTCTTCTCCACCAAACCCGGCAATTGCAGCAGCTGCGAGACCAGATCGCGTTCCTGCTGGGCCGTCGCTTGCCGGTGCTTGGCCAGGGCGATGGTCAGCATCGCGAGCGCGGTCAGCTGCGTGGTGAAGGCCTTGGTCGAGGCTACCCCGATCTCGGGGCCGGCGCGCGTCAGCAGCACCAGATCCGACTCCCGGACCATGGAGCTCTCGGCGACATTGCAAATGGTGAGCGTCGACAAGTACTGCGCCTGCTTGGCGTTGCGCAGCGCCGCCAAGGTGTCGGCCGTCTCGCCGGACTGCGACAGGGTCACGAACAGGGTGTCCGGCGTGATCACCGGGTCGCGATAGCGGTACTCGCTGGCGATTTCGACGCGCGCCGGTATGCGGCAAATCTGCTCGATGAAGTAGCTCGCGACCAGGCCCGCGTGGAAGCTGGTGCCGCAGGCCGCGATGTGCACGGCCTTGACCTTCTTGAATACCTCCTGGGCGGAGGGACCGAAGGCCGCATCCAGCAATCGGCCGCCGGCGATGCGCTCCTCCAAGGTCTGCGCGATCGCGCGCGGCTGCTCGTGAATTTCCTTGAGCATGAAGTGCCGATACTGGCCCCGCTCCACGGCGTCGGCCGGCAGATCGCTTTCGCGTACCGCGCGCACGACGGGCATGCCCGCCGAGTCGATGATCTTGATCGACCGACGGCGAATCTCCGCGACATCGCCTTCTTCCAAGAACATGAACCGGCGCGTGACCGGCAACAGCGCGGCGACGTCGGAGGCAACGAAGTTCTCGTCGATACCCAGTCCGATGACGACAGGGCAGCCCTCTCGCGCCGCCACCACGCACTCGGGATCCGCCTCGCAGACCACCGCCAATGCGTACGCGCCCTCCAATTCCGCGACCGTCTTGCGCACCGCCGAGAACAGGTCGGCGGAGGCCAGATGATGATGAATGCGGTGAGCAATCACCTCGGTGTCGGTTTCAGAGGTGAAGCTGTAACCCAAACCCTTGAGATCGGCGCGCAGCGTCTCGTGATTCTCGATGATGCCGTTGTGCACGATGGCGACGCCGTCGTTGGACAGGTGCGGGTGGGCATTGTGCGTGGTCGGGACACCATGAGTTGCCCAGCGGGTATGCGCAATGCCCACATGGCCGCTGATTGGAGCGGCGTCGATCGCCTCCTGCAGAACCTTCACCTTGCCGACGGTGCGCAGGCGGCTGACCCGACCCTCGTCGAGCACGGCAATGCCGGCGGAATCATAGCCGCGATACTCTAAGCGGCGCAGTCCTTCCATGAGGATGGGAACCGAGTTCCGCTCCGCGACCACGCCCACGATTCCACACATCTCGATACTCCGGAAGACTCAACAAAAAGGCTGCCTAGTGTGCCCGACCGTGACCGGAAATCCAGTGCCGGTGAATGGCTACTGCATGCTCACTAGTACTAGTTTCTAACTACTAATGTTTGATATATAGTATTAGGCAGTGAATGCTAGCAGTGACAGAAAATT
>Ga0326727_10014451_pt1 | contig 17208 bp, 17 predicted proteins | sample MB2enrmetagenome_FD_207643 | JGI IMG/M metagenome (GOLD analysis project Ga0326727, IMG submission 207643) | Lab enriched peat soil microbial communities from McLean, Ithaca, NY, United States - MB29MY | ecosystem: Environmental > Terrestrial > Soil > Wetlands > Peat | place: USA: New York...
GCGTAGCGGGGAGAGGGAAAGGGAGAGGGGCATACCATGACAAAACCTCCTCTCCCCGCCCCTCTCCTCCACATGCTTGTGGAGGAGAGGGAGGAAGCCGAAGCAGCCCAAAAAGTGAGATGCGCCCCTGGGCGAAGTCTTTTAAAGTTTGAAGTTTGGGGGGATTTTGAGAATTTTGCCCCGTGGCTTACCACCCAAACCCATGGATGATCCTGCCTTTTGCGCTGTGGCTCGCCCTCATCGCGCTGGCTCCCGTTTATTTTATGCAATGGTGGAGCAGGCATTATGGCAAGCTGGCCCTGCTCTTTGCCGCCGCAACCCTCGGCTGGTACCTTTTTGTTGTGCCGGCGGGCGCTTCCCAAACTGTCCTCCGCACCGCCCACGATTATTTCAGTTTCATTGTCCTGATCGGATCGCTTTATGTCGTCTCGAGCGGCATCCAGATCACGGTTCAGGGGGAAGAGGGGCCGTGCCGGAACGTGTGCTTTCTGGCCCTGGGCGGATTGGCCGCGAATGTGCTCGGCACGACCGGCGCCTCCATTCTATTGATTCGTCCGTGGCTTCGCCTCAATAAATCCCGCCTGGCGGCCCATCATGTCGTTTTTTTCATTTTCATTGTGGCCAACATCGGCGGCGGACTGACGCCGGTCGGTGATCCCCCTCTGCTTTTGGGATTTCTCAAAGGCGTTCCGTTCTGGTGGGTCTTGCGGCACTGCTGGCCGGCCTGGCTGTTGAGCATGGGATTGTTGCTCGGCGCGTTTTATGTCATGGACCGCCGCCATTATGTTCCCGCGTCCCGGGTGGCGTTTGGCGAATCGATCTTCGTCGGCTGGCGGAACGTCGTTTTTCTGGCGGTCATTGTGGCGGCGGTGTTTGTCTCGCGCCCCTGGTTTCTGAGGGAAGGCTTGATGTTGGCGGCGGCGGCGGGATCGTTTTTGACGACTGATGAAAAAATCCATGACGCGAATCAATTCCACTTCGGACCAATGCTGGAAGTGGCCGTTTTGTTTTTCGGGATTTTTGCCACCATGATGCCGGCCCTGGATTGGCTGCAAGTCAATGCGCAAAGCATCTTGGGGCCGAATCCATCCCCGGCACTGGTCTATTGGAGTTCGGGAGGCCTTTCGAGCGTGCTGGACAGCGCCCCGGCCTATCTGGCGTTTGCCAGCGCGCTTTCGGGCGTGTTCGGCGGCATGGCGTCGCTGCCGCAGAATGGCGCGGCCCATCTGGCCGCGCTGAGCCTGGGGACGGTTTTCTTCGGGGCGGCCACTTACGTTGGCAACGGTCCGAACCTGATGATCAAAGCCATCGCCGAGCGGCAGGGAATCCAGTTGCCCACTTTTCCCGGTTATGTCTTTAAATGGGCTGTGCCGATTCTGTTGCCTCTGCTATGGATTGTCTGGATGGTCTTTGTTCGCCAGCCATGAGATTGGGTTACAACATTTTATTCGTCCTGTTCTTTTGGCTGAGCGCGCCTTACTATTTTTTGAAAATGTGGCGGCGCGGAAACTGGCGGGCCGGATTCGGCCAGCGTTTCGCCCGCTACAGTCCGGAACTCAAGGCCGCCCTGGCCAAACGCCCGGTCCTCTGGCTGCACGCCGTCAGCGTGGGCGAAGTGGGGGTTTGCTGCCAGTTGATCCGCGCCCTGGAACCGCATCTGGCCGCGTTTCAGATTCTTGTCTCCACCACCACCTCGACGGGCATGGCGGAATTGCAACGCCTGCTGCCGCCGCATATCCGGCGCATTTATTACCCGGCCGATTTTGCCGGCGCGGTCCGGCGCGCCTTCAAGGCCATTCAACCGCGCGCCGTCATCCTGGTCGAAGCCGAATTATGGCCAAACTTTCTCTGCGAGGCCATCGCCACCCGATGCCCGTTGTTCCTGGTCAATGCCCGCATCTCAGAGCGTTCCCTGCGGAATTACCGCTTCTTCCGCTTTTTCTTCCGGCCCATCTTTGCCAGCTTTTCCGGCGTCGGCTGCCAGCAGCCCGAGGATGCCCGGCGCATGACCGAACTGGGCTTCCGCGCGGAAGCCGTGCATGTGACGGGGAATTTGAAATTCGACGCCGCCCAACCGGGCCCGGGCGCGGGGTTGGACGTTCCCGCTTTGCTGCGCCGGATCGGTGTCGGCGAAAAAGCGATGCTCCTTGTGGCCGGCAGCACCCACGCCGGGGAGGAAGTCATTTTGGCCGAACTGTTGATTCGTTTGCGCCGCCGTTTTCCGAACCTGTTCCTGATCCTGGCGCCGCGTCATGCCGAGCGCGCCAGGGAAGTCGCCCGCGAACTGGAAACGCGCGGAATCAAATTCATCTGCCGGAGCGACATCCCCGCCGGCGGCCCCATCGCGCCCGGCAGGCTCGAATGCCTCCTGGTCAACAGCACCGGCGAACTGAAATACTTTTATGAGCAGGCGACCGTGGTTTTTGTCGGCAAAAGTTTGACTGCGCGCGGCGGCCAGAATCCGATTGAACCGGCCGCATTGGGCAAACCGGTCATCTTCGGTCCCTACATGCAGAATTTCGCATCCGCCGCGCAGGCGTTCGTGGACGGCCGGGCGGCGGTGCAAGTGCAAGACGCGGCCGGCTTGGAAGCGGCCCTGGCGGAATTGCTGGCCGATGAGCGGCGGCGCGGCGAATTGGGGGCGCGGGCGCGGCAGGTGGTGCAGCAAAACCTCGGCGCCACCGAACGCACGGTGCGGTTGATTGTTGAAGGCCTTCCTCCCGCTCCAACCTGACTCCTTTTCCAACAACCATGAGCAAAACAATCACTCCCGCTTCGATACCGTCGATTGAGCTTTGTATCACATCGGTGCGCCAGCAACGTGTCATTCTTGACCGCGATTTGGCCATCATCTACGGCGTTGAAACCCGCGCGTTGAACCAGGCGGTAAAACGCAACCGCGACCGTTTCCCGGAAGAATTCATGTTTGATCTGACGCGGTCCGAGGTTCTGAGCATATCACAAACTGTGACATCCTTGCGGAGTCTCAAGTTTGCCCGGCGCGCACATGCTTTTACGGAGCATGGCGCCCTCATGGCCGCCACGGTTTTAAACAGCCCGCGCGCCGTCAAGACCAGCGTCTTCATTATCCGTGCTTTTGTCAGGATGCGTGAGGATCAGGCCGCCAATGCTACCATTCTCAAACGTCTGGCTGAGATCGATAAAGCCTTGCTGACGCACGACACCGCCTTGCGAGACATTTACCAGAAACTACACCCGCTCCTGTTGCCGCCGCCCGAAGAGCCGAAAAAGGAAATCGGTTTCCATATAAAAGAAGATGCGCCGCCTTACCGCGTCGGCAAGAGGACGGCTAAACGCGGCTGACCTATTTGGACCCACGTTGCGAACTTGCACGGTGCCAAGCGATAGCGCGAGAATTCAAAAATCGAGGACACCCGTTTACAGTGACCTTCCATCCTGGAGACGCTCAATCACGATCTTAAATGAGTAGGCACCAAGATACCAAGCGCCTGAATTGAAACGCTTTGGATCAACCCCGAACTGCTTGCATACCTGAAGTATCTTCTCAATGGCAATGGTAGAGTCGTCTCTGTCGCCACAGACGCCGAGGGCTGTCGCGACCTTTAAGACCCACGTATCAAGCGGCTGAACTAAAGAGTAGTCATCCTCACTGACTTTGAGATGGTAGCATGTGATCAAGTCGCGGAGATAAAAGGAGGCGACCTTCTGGCCAACCTGTCGGATGCCGTCAAGCCGCCTATAGAGATCACCAATCCGGCCTGATTCTACCTCGGAAATCGAATAGGTGACGATGTTATAGTTAAAGTCACGGCAAGAAGTCAGAAAGCGTAGTGAGTCAAGAACCATTTCTATGTCTCGCCTCTTGCCTGCTTTGCGGCGCCTGAGGTCAAGGAAGAGCGGATTGTCTGTCCAAGTCTTCCACTGACAGTCTGTCGGTATGATACCAACGTTTATCGCCTCGCGGAATTTGGATGTGCGTGTCTCTTGGTCGGAGCCGAAAACGGCCTCAAGCGTGGACATCGCCTCTTTTTTGAATTGCTCAGACAGAGTACCCCGCCGTCCTTGGAAGTAGATATGGTCCAGAAAAAAACCGAGTGCGCAGAACCAATCGGCTCTCATGCTGTCAACATCAATGCCATTTAGATGCTCACGCTCATAACGCTCGCCGAACTTCTCAAGGGTTTTAAGTTGTTGTTCGAGGTTCACATCTGACAAAATTCAGCCGAGATTCAATATCGCCGCGTCGCCGTAAAGGGTGAAGCAGCCGGCCCGCTCTATTCTTAAATCCATGAGCTGGCCGCGATGGCGCTCGCGGCCTTCAAACACAACTATCTTGTTGCAGCGGGTCCGGCCCATTAATCGGGCGGGATTGTTCCTGCTCGGACCTTCCACCAGGATTTGCATCGTTTCTCCCACGCACCCGCTGTAACAGTGCCGGCCAATGGCGTTGATCTCCTCCAGCAATCGGGCGTGGCGCTCTTCTTTGACGGCGGCCGGCACTTGATCGGGCATCGCGGCGGCCGGGGTGTCCTTGCGCGGGGAGTATTTGAAAAGGTAGGCGTTGTCGAATTGCGCTTCGCGGACCAGGGAGAGTGTGTGCTCGAAATCTTCGCCGGTCTCGCCCGGAAAGCCAACGATGATGTCCGTCGTGATGCCGATGCGCGGCCGGACCCGGCGCAATTTCCCGATGATGCCCAGAAACCGCTCCCGCGTGCAGCCGCGATGCATCGCCTTCAAAACGCGGTCGCTGCCGCTCTGCGCCGGAAGGTGCGCGCTCTCGCAAAGCTTGGGCAATTGCCCGTAGGCCGCCACCAGATCGTCGCCATAACCTTTGGGATGCGGCGAGGTAAAACGAATGCGCTCCAATCCGTCGATTTCGTGGACCGCGGCCAGAAGTTGAACAAAGCCGGACCGGCCGTCCTTCGCCGGGAGATCGCGCTTGCCATAACTGGTGACAATCTGGCCCAGCAGGGTGATTTCCTTGACGCCGTTTTCAACCAGGCGCCGGCATTCCGCAACGATGTCCGGTATCGTCCGGCTCCGTTCCTCCCCGCGTGTGAAGGGCACGATGCAAAAGGTGCAGTATTGATTGCAGCCTTGCATGATGCTGACAAAAGCGGTGACCGGCGCGGCGTGTCCGTTGCCCGCCCGCCCGCCCTGAAGCAAATGTTCCTTGATCGCCGCTTCGCTGCCCTCCTCGGTTTCCACATCGACAATCTTGTCCCGTTTGCCGGCGAGGATTTCGTCCAGGTACCCGGCTGTGCGATGGAATTTTTGGGTGCCGAGGACGAGGTCCACATCGGGCAATTGGTCGATTAACTGGCGTCCGCGGCTTTGCGCCATGCAACCCAGGAAACCAAGAACAACGCCGGGCCGCTCGCGGCGGACGGCGGCGGCGATGTTTTGCATTTTGCCGACGGCCTTTTGTTCGGCCATGTCGCGCACGCTGCAAGTGTTGAGCAGGACGACATCCGCGACGGCCTCGGACGGGGCGAGGGTGTAGCCTTTGGTCACGAGCTGCGCGGCCACCGCCTCCGAATCGCGCTCGTTCATCTGGCATCCGTACGTCTTGATATAGACACTCGGCATTCTCAATCAGGCTAAAGGCTGAAGGTTGAAGTTTAAAGGAAAATTGGCTGGCTGAATTTGGCCGCTCATGGCTTGCAGTTTTGCGCGCCGGGCTTAAACTGTCTGGTTTAATGCGGTTGCCGGCCGTCAACGCACAATTATGAGCCAGCGCAGGACATATTATTTTGACAACAACGCCACCACACGAATCGCCCCGGAGGTGTTGGAGGCGATGCTGCCGTTCCTGCGCGAATGGTGGGGCAATCCTTCCAGCGCCTACGGCTTCGGCAGGCAGGTGAGCAAACATCTCGAGGACGCGCGGACCAAGGTGGCGGCCTTGATCAACGCCGATCCCAAGGAGATCGTCTTCACCAGTTGCGGCACCGAGAGCAACAACTCAGCCATTGAGAGCGCCCTGGCCACGCAACCCGCCAAACGCCACGTCCTGACCACGGCGGTCGAGCATTCGGCCGTCATCAAGCATGGCGAGGTGTTGCAAAAGCGAGGCTGTCAAGTAACTTTTCTCCCGGTGGACGCGGACGGCTCGCTCGACCTGCACCTGCTGGACAAATCGATCCGCCCGGACACGGCCATTGTTTCGGTGATGTGGGCCAACAACGAGACCGGAGTCGTCTTTCCCATCGAGGAAATTGCCGCGATTTGCCGCAGCAAAAATGTGCTCTTCCATACCGACGCCACCCAGGCGCCCGGCAAGATGAAGATCGATGTTCACGGATCGGGCGTGGATTTTCTGACGCTTTCGGCCCACAAACTGCACGCCCCCAAAGGGGTCGGCCTGCTCTACATCAAACGCCGCGTGAAATACCAGCCGTATTTGATCGGCGGACACCAGGAGGGGGGCAAACGCGGCGGCACGGAGAATGTGGCAAGCATCATCGGATTCGGCCGGGCGGCGGAATTGGCGGAGGCCCATCTCGAGGACGAGAACACGAGGGTGCGCGCCATGCGCGACCGGCTGGAAAACACCATTCTGAGCACCATCCCGAACACGATTCGCACCGGGGCCAGGGAACCGCGCCTGCCGAACACGAGCAACATCGCGTTCGAATCCGTCGAAGCCGAGGCCATTTTGCACCAACTGGACCAGCTTGGCATTTGTATTTCCAGCGGTTCGGCCTGCACCACCGGTTCGCTGGATCCTTCCCACGTCCTGACCGCCATGGGCATGAAACCGGCGCGGGCGCGCGGCTGCGTGCGCATCAGCCTGGGGATATATAATACGGACGAAGAGGTGGATTATTTCTTGAAACATATCCCGCGGGTCATTGGCAAGTTGCGCGAAGATTCCCCGCTCAAAACTGAAACGGCCCGCGCCACCCCTACGGAACATGTCGGGCGGGCGGGCGGGGTTTGACGCCTGTTCTTTTCAGCAGTATATTCCCCGCCCTTTTATGAATGCAAAACCGCATGTGGCCATCGTCGGCGCGACGGGCGCCGTCGGAATCGAAATGCTCAAGACGCTGGAAAAGCGGAATTTTCCGGTGGGCAAACTGACCCTGCTCGCGTCGGCGCGCTCGGCCGGCAAGAAACTGGCCTTTCGCGGCCAGCCGGTCGCTGTGGCGGAATTGACCAAAGATTCCTTCAAAGGAGTTGACATCGCGCTCTTCAGCGCCGGGGGCGCCATTTCGCGGGAATTTGCGCCCATCGCCGTCAAAGCCGGTTGCGTGGTGATCGATAACTCCAGCGCGTTCCGCATGGACGAGTCCGTGCCGCTGGTCATCCCGGAAATCAACGCCGGCGACATCCGGCGGCACAAAGGCATCATCGCCAACCCGAATTGCACGACAGCCATCACGTTGATGGCGCTGTATCCGTTGCACCAGGCATTCCATGTCAAACGGATTTTTGCCTCCAGCTACCAGGCCGTTTCCGGCACCGGGGCGAAGGCGATTGCGGAGCTGAAGCGGCAGGTGGAACAAATCGTGGCCGGGGAACCGGTGACCAGGGAAGTCTATCCGCATCAAATTGCCTTCAACGTTCTGCCGCAGGTGGACGTGTTTCTGCCCAACGGTTACACCAAGGAAGAAGCGAAGATGGAAAACGAAGGCCGGAAAATCATGCATCACCCGGCCTTTCGCGCCAGCGTGACCTGCGTGCGCGTGCCGGTCTATCGGGCGCACTCGGTGGCGGTGAGCGCGGAGTTTGAGAAACCGGTCACGGTGGAAGCGGCCCGCGAGGTCCTCAAAAAAGCGCCCGGCCTGGACGTGGTGGACAATCCCGGCAAACAGGAATATCCGCTGCCGTTGTATGCGAGCGACAAGTACAATTGCCAGGTGGGCCGCCTGCGCAAGGACTGCGCGCTGGACAACGGCCTGTGTTTTTGGGTGGCGGGCGATCAACTGCTCAAAGGCGCCGCCCTGAACGCCGTGCAAATCGCCGAGGAACTGATGGGAAAGTAAGAATTAAGCGTGTCGGCGCCTCGGCAGAGCGCCGCATTCACCAGCTTTCTGCCGAAAGCTGCTACGCGGTTTGTTTGGTTGAATTGCGCCTCGATGAAATCTTCGCCGGAGCATGATCCAGCTCGGCACGGCGTTGAAAAGCCGGAAACCATTTTACCTAAAAGTTGAGGTTGACATTTATCGCATGTTTGCGATAGATTGAATGGTGATTATCGTATGCCGCATACCAGGCTGCTTTTCTTTCAGGATGCCGATGGCAGTGCTCCCGTGTGGGAGTGGCTGAAGGACTTGCGGGCCAGGAACCCGAAGGCGTATGCAAAATGCGTGGTTCGCATTCGCCGCTTGGTGGAATTAGGCCATGAATTGCGACGGCCCGAGGCCGATTTGCTGCGAGACGGCATTTACGAGTTGAGAGCCAGACTCGGCACGGTCAATTATCGGATTCTTTATTTTTTTCATGGCCGGAATGTCGCCGTGCTGGCCCACGCGATAACCAAAGAAAATGAAATACCAATCGTTGAGATCAACCGGGCAGCGGAGCGCAAGCGTTCTTTTATTGCCAACCCCGCCGCCCACACCTTTATAGGAGACATTGAAAATGCGTAGCCAAAAGACTCAAAAGCGCACCAGTGATGCGCTGGCGCTCGTGGAAGAACTCACCGGAAAGAGCCAGGAAATGGCTGACTTGGTCGAACAGGAACAGGACAATCTGGACATTGCCCGGAAGATTTACGAACTTCGCGCCAAGGCCAAGCTTTCGCAGGCCGCTCTGGCGCGCAAGGTTGGCACGACCCAATCCGTTATCTCCCGGCTCGAAGACGCAGATTACGATGGCCATTCCTTGGAAATGTTGCGCCGCATCGCTTCCGCCTTGGAAAAGCGTGTGGAAATCCGGTTTCTGCCCGGTCGTAAACTGCAACACGCCTGACGGATTTTAGTCAAGCCGCGGCGGGCGCGGCGGAGGGAACGGCGCGGGAGGCGGCCAGGTCCGCCTTGCGCTGGCGCAGGCTCTTGAAAAATTCGTAGCCTTCACGGCAGCGCCGGACAAAGATGTCCTTGTCTTCCAGCATCGTCTTGATGATGCGCAGGATCGGCTTGGGCCGCAGATAGTAGGCGCGATAAAAACGGTCCACCGCTTCAAATATTTCCTCCTTGCTCAGGTCCGGATATTCCAGGGAGCTTTGTTGGAAACCGTCCTCATGCACGATGTCGGTCTTGTCCTTCTTCCTGGCAAACCAGCCGTTTTGCCGGGCCATCTCGTAAAGTTCCGTGCCGGGATAGGGCGCGGCCAGCGAAACTTGAATGCTGAAAACATCCAGCTCCATCGCGAAGCGGATGCTTTGCTCGATCGTTTCCCTGGTTTCGACGGGCAAACCGAGTATGAACGTGCCGTGGATGACCACCCCGGCCTCGTGGCAGGCTTTGGTAAAACGCCGCATTTCCTCCAAATCGACGCCTTTTTTGATGCGTTTGAGAATTTCCTGGTTGCCGCTTTCGTAGCCGACCAAAAACAACCGCAGGCCCGAGTCCTTGAAAAACTTGACGGTGTCGTAATCCAAATTGGCCCGGCTGTTGCAGGACCACGTCAGGCCGAGCGGGGCCAGTTTTTTGGCGATGTCGCGGGCGCGCGGGAGATTGGCGGTGAAAGTGTCGTCATCGAAAAAGAATTCCCGCACTTGGGGGAACAGTTTTTTGGCGTAGGCCATTTCGCCCGCCACGTTTTCGGGGGAGCGGGCGCGGTATTTGTGGCCGCCGATGGTTTGCGGCCAGAGGCAAAAGGTGCATTGCGCCGGGCAGCCGCGTCCGGTGTAAAGGCTCAGATAGGGATGCAACAGGTAGCCGATGAAATACTTTTCAATTTGCAGATCGCGTTTGTAAGTGTCCACCACCCAGGGCAGCACGTCCATGTTGGCGATCAATTCCCGTTCGCGGTTGTGAATGATTTTGCCCCCGGCGTCGCGATAAGACAGGCCGTCGATTTCCGACAGCGCCCGCCCCCCGGCGACTTCCTTGCAGGTAAAGTCGAATTCCTTGCGCCCCACCCAATCGATCGAGGGCGAGGCCTTCAACGTTTCGGCGGGCAGGACCGCGGCATGGGCGCCGATGAAGCCGATCTTCGTGCCGGGCCTTTGTTGTTTGATGGCCTCGGCCACCTGGCAGTCGTTTTTCAGCGACGGCGTCGAGGTGTTGATGATGACGTGGTCGAAATGTTTCGCCTCGGCCAGGCACTGTTGGACACCGATGTCATGCGGCGGGCAATCCATCAACTTGCTGTCGGGCACGAGCGCGGCGGGCTGGGCCAGCCAGGTGGGGTACCAAAAGGAAGTCACTTCGCGCCGGGCCTGGTAGCGCGAGCCTGCGCCGCCGTCGAAACCGTCAAAGCTCGGAGGCGAAAGGAACAACGTTTTCACGTCAAGCCTTTTTGGCGCTGGCAATCTTGGCCAGCAACCGATCGCGCTCCGTGGTGTCGCCGGAACCGCAGCCGCCGCCACTGGCATTGATGGCCGCCCTGGCCTGGGCCAAATGCCCCTTGCCAATGGACACGCCGTTAAACGCGTTGACCGAGCGGCCCGCGTAGGAGGGTTTGGGCTTGGCGCTGAAATTGTAGCTGAGATTTTTCCAGGTGTCGCTCGCTTTGGCGCTCAGGGCGCCGCTGGGATCGTAACCGCAATGCACCATGCAATTCTCGCAGCGGGGATCGCGCGCCACGCCGTCCACCACGCCGTATTTGTTCCAATCCACCTTCTCCAGCATCTCGTGGTAGCCGGCATAATGGCCGTCGGTCATCAAATAGCAGGGGGCCTTCCAGCCGCGGACATTGCGGGTGGGAATGGCCCAGGCCGTGCAGGTCAATTCGCGCTTGCCCGCCAGGAATTCCTGGTAAACCCGCGTGCCGATGATCGTGAAGCGGTCGCCCCATTTCTCCATGTCCTTGAATTTTTCCCGGGTCATTTGTCGTGTCAGGAAGAAATCCTCCGGCCGTTTGCCCAGGCGCCTGACCATGTCCTTCTTGGCCGCGTCATATTCATATCCCGGCGAAATGGTGTGCGCGTCCACTCCCAGGGACGAGAAAAACTCGAACATTTCCCCGATTTCCCTGACTTCGGTTTCCTTGTAGACCGTCGTGTTGGTCGCCACCTGGTAGCCGAGGATTTTCGCCATTTTGACGGCTGCGACGCACTCCTTGAAAACGCCTTCGCGTTCCACGATCAAGTCGTGGGTGTACTCCAGCCCGTCGATATGGACGTTCCAAAACATCCAGCGCGACGGGCCAATGGCGGGGCGGGCGTCTGGTCTGCCTTTGCGGATGGTTTCCGCCTCCTTTTCCGTGAGCAGTTTTTCGCCCAGCAACCGCGCCAGCGCCGGCTCCTGTTTTCGGTCGTAAATGGCGGCCAGGTAATCCCGCATTTTTTTGCGCATGAACATGCCGTTGGTGCAGAGATGAACGATGCGCCCCTGCTTGAGCAGCCCGGCGGCCAGCTCCTCGATTTTGGGATAAATCAACGGCTCGCCGCCGCAAATGGAAACCATCGGCGCGTCGCACTCCTGCGCCGCGGCCAGGCAATCCTCCAGCGGCATCATGTCCTTGAGGTTGGTGGAGTATTCGCGGATGCGCCCGCAGCCGGTGCAGGTCAGGTTGCAGGTGTGCAGCGGTTCAAGCTGCAGCACCAGGGCGAACCGCGGCGTGCGCAAAAACCTGTGTTTGACAATATGGGCGGCAATCTTCGCCGTCAACGCGAGTGGAAATCGCATATGTTTTAATTTACCGCGGCCAAATCCCTGTTGAGCGCAATCCGCGCCGGCGCCGCCGCGCGCATGACTGGAACAATCTGCGGAGAACCCGGCCTGGTCTCGACCAGGCCGGGCAGAAAGAACATCAGAGGAGAAACGCTCTGGGTCGCGGCAATGCCGCCGCAGCCCGTGCCCAGGCCGAGAACAACGGCGGCCAGCGCCAGACATTTCGTTATGGAACCAACTCTCACGCCATGAACTATAGTAACGATTGGAATTTTGGCAACCTTTATTCTTCGGCCCGGTTTCCGCTGGACTTTTGCCGGAAATCGGCTGAGAATGACGCATCGCAGGCGGCGCCATGAGCAATCGACTGAACAACGCGGGTCGAGTTCCGGGGCGACACAGGGGCGGGCCATCCTTTTGCCCTGGAGGATTCACCTTGATCGAGCTGCTGATCGTCATCGCCATCATTGCCATTCTGGCCGCGCTGCTCCTGCCCGCCCTGGCCAAAACCAAAGAGGAAGGCCGCCGCATTAATTGCATGAGCAACCTGAAGCAATTGCAACTCTGCTGGGAGATGTATGCGGATGATTACTCCGGCGTGCTGTGTCCGAATGATTGGATCGCCACTGTGGGTCCGGGATCAGTTTACGGGGATATGACGAAAATATCGTGGTGCGAAGGGGATGCCCGCACTGATACAAACACCACAAACATCCAGGCAGGGCTTCTCTTTCCCTATAACACCCAGACCGCCATTTACCACTGCCCTTCCGACATGTCCACCATCCAGGACGCAAACGGGAACCCGCTTTCCCAGCCGCGCACCCGGAGCTATAATATGAGCCAGTCTGTAAACGGTTACCCTTTGCTCATAGATCCCGTGACGGGATATTACGTGGACGCGTTCCAGCCTTGTTTTGCAAAATTCTCGTCCATCACAAATCCCAAGCCGTCTCAACTCTTTGTGTTCATCGATGAAAATGAAGGCACCCTGGAGGACGATCAGTTTGGATACCCAATGGTCAATTTTTATGGCTACTACGGTTGGTGGTTTGACATGCCGTCCAACCGCCACAATCAAGGCGCCAATCTGTCCTTCGCCGATGGGCACGTTGAGTATTGGCACTGGAAGGCGCCGGAAACCAATAATTCCGGGCCTACTATGCGGGTGCTGCCCGCCCAATGGCCCGATTACATCCGCATCGGCAGTGCCATGCGGCAGATTCCGATTGACCCGTATGCCTATCCTCCCGGCGTCCCCCTGTGATGTTCGTCATTCGCGCCCCGGCATGGGCCGTTTTTTTCAGCCTTGCGCGTTTTCTTGAATCATCATAATTTCGGCCCCATGAATTTGACTAAAGAACGGTCCCGCGCGGAAATCATCCTGTTCGCCGCGGCGATTTTTGGCATCTGGCTCTTCATTTGGGCGGTCATCCTGGTCAGCGCCGCGCTCGGCGTGGTGTCGGCGTTGATCACCTTGGCCGCGTTGATCCTGTTTGCCTTGCGCGACCGTGAATAGTCCGCCCGCGCGGACCGTGCCAGATGCGAACACTTTTCCTGGGTATTGACAGCGGAACGCAATCGACCAAGGTCCTGGTCGTCGAGGCCCGTCGCGGCCGGGTGGTCGGCCAGGCGGCGCGGGCTTACGGCCTGATTCCGCGCCTGCCGCCCGGCGCCAAGGAACAGCATCCCCGCCTCTGGCGCGATGCCGCCGCCCAGGCGATCCAAGCCGCGCTCAAGCAGGCCAAAGCCTCGGCGGATGAAGTCGCCGCCATCGGCGTCAGCGGCCAGCAGCACGGGTTTGTGGCGCTGGACAAGCAGGGCGGCGTCATTCGTCCGGCCAAACTGTGGTGCGACACCACGACGGCGGAAGAATGCGATCTGATCACGGCCAAACTGGGCGGCGTCCAGGCGGCGATCCGCCGGCTCGGCAACGCGATCCTTCCCGGTTACACAGCCCCGAAAATTCTCTGGCTCAAGCGCAGGGAACCGAAAAATTTCGCGCGCCTGCGGACGGTGCTCCTGCCGCACGACTATTTGAATTTCTGGTTGACTGGAAACAAGGTCATGGAATGCGGGGACGCCAGCGGAACGGCCTTGCTCGATGTCCGCAAGCGCCGCTGGTCGCCGGCGGCGGCCGCCGCGATCGATCCGGAACTGTCCCGCGCGCTGCCGCCGTTGATCGGCAGCGATGAGCCGGCGGGCTTCCTGAACGCCGCCACCGCCAAAGCTTTGGGCTTGAAAACCGCCACCCTGGTCAGCGCGGGCGGAGGCGACAACATGATGGGGGCCATCGGCACGGGCAATACGCGGGCGGGCGTGGTCACGGCCAGTTTCGGCACCAGCGGCACCATTTACGCGTGCGCGGAAAAACCGGTGATCGATCCCCGGGGGGAAATCGCCGCCTTTTGCGATTCGACCAATCGCTGGCTGCCCCTGCTCTGCACCATGAACGTCACCACCGCCACCGAAATGGTGCGGAAGGATTTTGGCTGGACTCACGATAAATTTGCCTCCGAGGCCTCCGCCGCCCCCCCGGGTTCGGGCGGCTTGATGCTCCTGCCCTATCTGGAAGGGGAACGGACGCCCAATGTTCCGGACGGCACCGGCGTGTGGTTTGGGGCCAATCAGAAAACATTCACCGCCCCCTGTTTTGCGCGGGCCGCGATGGAGGGCGTCACGATGGGAATGAATTACGGCTTGCAACGGTTGCGCCAGTTGGGCGTCAAGCCGGCCCAAATTCGCGTGACCGGCGGCGGGGCCAAATCGCGCTTCTGGCGGCAAATCATGGCGGACATTTTTGACGCGGAAGTGGTCACCATCAAAGTAAGCGAAGGCGCGGCCTACGGGGCGGCCCTGCAGGCGATGTGGTGCTGGCATTTGCGGCGCGGCGAACGGGTTGGCATCAATGACCTCACCGGGACATTCGTGCAATTGAACCCCGCCGAAACCGCCCGCCCGAACAAGGCCAACGTGAAACTCTATCGCGAATGGCAGGCCGTCCAGGACGAATTGTCGTCGGCCTTGCGTCCCGTCTTCACGATGCACCGGCGCTTTGCGGCGGCTTCCGGCTCCTCCTAATCCCAATCGTGATCTTAATCCTAATCTCTGAAGATTAAGATCACGATTGGGATTAGGAACCGGAACCCAAAAAATTGCACCCCCCGATCCCGATTTTTCACCCGCCTTGATTTGTTATTTCACCCCGCTTCTGCTAATCTGCTTTTTGTGAGCTTTGTTCACCAGTTTAACGGGCTGCCTGTGGAAGATTTGCTGCAACGTTCGCTCTCGGCTTCGGACGCGGAGGCGCGCCGTTGCGCGCGCGCGGGGAAATGGTCGCTGGCCGATTTTGCATCGTTGATTTCACCGGCGGCCGGCCCGTATCTGGAGGAACTCTGCCGGCACTCGCGCGCGCTGACCCGCCGGCGTTTTGGCAATGTCATCCGCCTTTTTGCCCCGCTCTATCTTTCCAACGAGTGCATCAACAACTGCCGGTATTGCGGCTTCTCCCGCGACAACCCCATTTTGCGCGTGACCCTCAGTGTCGCTGAAGTCATGCGCGAGGCCCGGGCGCTGCAAGAGCAGGGCTTTCGCAATGTTTTGCTCGTCGCGGGTGAGCATCCCAAATTTGTCTCCCAACAATACCTGGCCGATTGCGTTCAGGCCCTGCGCGCGGATATTCCGGCCGTCTCCCTCGAAGTGGGGCCGCTGGACACCGCGCAATACCGGCCGATCGTCCAGGCCGGGGCCGAAGGCCTGGTGGTGTACCAGGAAACTTACGACCGCGCGATTTACGCCGCCATGCATACTTCCGGCCCGAAACGCGATTTCGATTGGCGGCTGGAAACTCCCGAGCGCGCTTACGCCGCGGGTTTCCGGCGGCTGGGCATCGGCGCGCTCCACGGTCTGGGCGACTGGCGGCGCGAAGCCTTGTGTCTGGCCGCCCACGCCGATTATTTGTTGCGGCATTGTTGGAAGGCGCAATTGGCCATTTCGCTCCCCCGCCTGCGCCCCTGCGCCGGCCAATTCGAGCCGCTGACCCAAATGAGCGAGCGCGAATTGACCCAGCTTGTTTGCGCGTTGCGCCTGGTCTTTCCCGACGCCGGCCTGGTTTTGTCAACCCGCGAATCGCCCCGGCTGCGCGACGGCCTCATTCCCCTCGGCATCACCCTGATCAGCGCCGGCAGCCACACCGAGCCGGGCGGTTACACGGGGGCCGGACGCGAAAAGACGCATCAGACCCGGCGCGGGCGCATTGTTGACACGGCCGCGGCGGCCAGCGAATGGGCCGGCGCGGATGGCACGACCAATGCCACCGGCCAGTTTGAAATCGCCGATGACCGCTCGCCCCGCGAAGTCGAGGCCCTGCTGCGCCGCCTGGGTTACGAGCCGGTCTGGAAGGATTGGGACGCGGCGCTCACAGCATGAAGGCGCGCATTTGAATGGACGACGCCTGCATCATCGCCAACGGCCAGCGGGTCGCCGCCGCGATCCCCTGTTCGATCGAACAGTTCCTTCTGGCGCAAAAACTGCCGCCGCGCAGTGTTGTGGTGGAACACAACGGCCAGGCGGTGGCCCCGTCGGAATTTGCCCGGCGGCAGTTGGCTGCGGGCGACCGGCTGGAGATCGTCCGCATCGTCGCCGGAGGCTGATGGATAAAAACCCCGCTCTGTCGGCCTTCGTCGCCTCCTTTGAAACCGAATTCACTTTCGGCCAGGTCTGGATTAGGCGGCTCCAGCCCGGGTTTGAATTGCGCCACGTCGCGGACAAGGATTCCGACCCCGCCGCACTGCGCTTGCTCGGAGAGAATGATATCCGTCCGCTGGCCCAATTCACCGGCCGCGGCGCGTTTCGTCCGCTCAAATCCGCCCCGGACCTGCAACGCGGATGGTGGGCAACGGCCCATGATGAAGAAGCCTTGGGCGCGGCCCTCAACCAGTTGTATCCGGGCGCGGTGGCCGACTGGTTTGCCGCCCGGGCGCCGCTGCCGCCCGTCACTTCCTACCGCGAGTTCACCGGACGGCAGACGGGAATGTACCGCATCACAACGCGGCTGGACGACGCGGCGGCGGGCGCGGTCATTCGGGCGTGCTGTCACATGGATTTTTGCTTGAAACGCCGGCTTTGGACCGTGGACGGCCTGCCGCCCGATCCCCCCGCGGCAAAAAGCGCCCTGCCGTGCCTGGAACCGTGCGCCATCCTGCTGGAGTCCGCCCGGAAAGCAGCCCGCATCGGCCAGCGCCAAAAAGCGCAACCGCCGCCCGGCCCCGCCGACTCCTGATTTAATTTGTCTTGGAAAAGCGCCCCGCCCCGGTTACACCACTATCGGTAAATTGGAAATCCTATGCGCATTAATACTTTCATTCTTCGCCTGGCGGCACTCGTCATCGCGGCGGTGTGGGCCGGCTTCTTTTCAGCGGCAGCGGCCCCGGCGCCATCCGCCGGCACGGTGTCCCCATCCGATTGGCTCGCCCTCCAGGGGAACGCCGCTGACGTCGCC
>Ga0326727_10014453_pt1 | contig 17207 bp, 15 predicted proteins | sample MB2enrmetagenome_FD_207643 | JGI IMG/M metagenome (GOLD analysis project Ga0326727, IMG submission 207643) | Lab enriched peat soil microbial communities from McLean, Ithaca, NY, United States - MB29MY | ecosystem: Environmental > Terrestrial > Soil > Wetlands > Peat | place: USA: New York...
CCGTCCTCATGACCTCCGTCGCGAAGCGGGCCGCCGGGCGGGCAGCGGCGGCGCTGGTGCAGGATGGCATGGCGGTGGGGTTGGGCAGTGGCAGCACCATGCGCTTCGCCATCGAGGCGTTGGCGGTGCGGGTGCGCGAGGAGGGTTTGCGTTTCGTGGGCGTGCCCACGTCGGTTGCCGCGGGAGCCTTGGCGCGGGAGTCGGGGCTGGCGCTGACCGAGTTGGACGGGGTGCTCGATCTGGCGATCGACGGTGCCGACGAGGTCGAGGTCGGCACCTTGCGGCTGATCAAGGGGCTCGGGGGGGCGTTGCTGCGCGAGAAGATCGTCGCCGAATCGAGCCGTCGTTTCGTGGCGGTGGCGACCACCGACAAGCTGGTGGAGCGGCTGGGCGAGCACGTGTCGGTTCCGGTCGAGGTGTCGCGGTTCGGCGAGTTGGCGAGTGTGCGGCGGCTTGCGGCGCTCGGCGCCGCGCCGGTGTTGCGGCGGGGCGCGGATGGGGCGGCGTTCATCACCGATGGCGGCAACCTGATCTACGACTGCGGATTCGGCCCAATCGGCGATCCGTTCACGGTCGATCGGCGATTGCGGGCGATCGCGGGGGTGCTCGGCACCGGGCTGTTCCTGGGGCCGGTGGAACAGGCGTTGATCGGCAAGGACGACGGCAGCGTCGAGGTGCGGCGTGCCGGCTGAGCCGGTGGTGCTGGTGGTGATGGGGGTCGCCGGCTCCGGCAAAAGCACGGTGGCGCGGGCGATCGTGCGGCGGACGGGGTGGTGAGTTGTTCCGCCCTCAAGCGATCCTATCGCGATGTGCTGGTGGACGGCCGGCCGAACGTGCGGTTGCTGTATCTGCGGGGCAGCCGGGAGCTGATCGATCGTCGCCTGCGCGACCGGCACGGGCATTTCATGCCGGAAGCGCTGTTGGGCAGCCAGTTCGCGACGCTGGAGGAGCCTGGTGCGGTGGAGCGGCCGGTCGTGCTGGACATCGGCGATCCGCCGGACGTGCTGGCCGGGCGCGCGTTGCTTGCGCTGCACATCACGGTGCCTGTCACCGGCGCTGATTTGCCGCGGCGGCAGCGCGTCATAAGATGAAGGCCGAGGGCGCCATAGAACGCCCGATCGGCTGGAGACGTGCATGCGCGAGGGAACGCGACGCGGCGGGCGGATGGTGCCGAAGGGGCGCCAGGTCGAGTCCGCTTCAGTGCTGGAAATACGGCGGCTGCTCGACGGGCGGGAGCGCCGGCGCGACCTGCTGATCGAGCATCTGCACCTGATCCAGGACGCGCACGGCCACATTTCCACCAGGCTGCTGGCGGCGCTGGCGCAGGAGATGCGGCTGGCGTTTGCCGAGGTGTTCGAGGTCGCCACGTTCTATGCGCATTTTGAGGTCACCGACACGGCACCGCTTGGCGTGACCGTGCGGGTGTGTGACGGCATCGCCTGTGCGCTGGCTGGCTCGGAGGCGCTGGCGGCGCGGCTTGCGGGCACGCCGGGCGCGCGGGTGGTGCGCGTGCCCTGCATCGGGCGCTGTGGCGGCGCACCGGCGGCGCAGGTCGGAAATCACGCCATCGACCATGCCACGGCCGGGCTGTTGGCCGAGGCGGTGGAGGACGGCGACACCGACGTGCGCATTCCCCCCTATGTGGGCGCCGAGGAGTACCGGCGCAGCGGTGGCTATGCGGTGCTGGAGCGGCTGCGCGGCGGCGCGCTCACGCCGGGGCAGGTGATGGACGAGCTGGACGCGGCGAAGCTTGCCGGCATGGGCGGCGCCGGATTCCCAACCGGCCACAAGTGGCGGGCGGTGCTCGCGCAGCCGGCGCCGCGGCTGCTGACGGTGAATGTCGACGAAGGCGAGCCTGGGACGTTCAAGGACCGGTTCTACCTGGAGCACGATCCGCACCGTTTCCTCGAAGGCATGCTGATCGCGGCCGAAGTGGTGCGGGCGGACGCGGTCTACATCTATGTGCGCGATGAGTATCCGGCGAGCCGAGAGATTCTGCGCCGCGAGTTGGCCGACATGCCGCCGGGCGGGCCGCGCATCGAGCTCAGGCGGGGGGCCGGCGCCTACATCTGCGGCGAAGAGTCGGCGATGATCGAGAGCATCGAGGGCAAGCGTGGCCTGCCGCGCCACAAGCCGCCGCTGGTGTTCGAGCGCGGGCTGTTCGGCCGGCCGACCCTGGTCAACAACGTCGAGACGCTTTGGTGGGTGCGCGACATCCTCGAGCGCGGCGCCCAATGGTGGGTGCGGCAGGGCCGGCGCGGCCGGCCCGGATTGCACAGCTTTTCCGTCTCGGGACGCGTCAGGGAACCGGGGGTCAAGGTGGCGCCGGCGGGAATCACCGCGGCTGAACTGATCGAGGAGTTCTGCGGTGGGATGGCAGAGGGGCACGCCTTTCGGGCGTACCTGCCGGGCGGCGCTTCGGGCGGCATCCTGCCGGCATCCATGGCTGACCTACCGCTGGATTTCGGCTGCCTGGAGAGCCATGGCAGTTTCATCGGCTCGGCCGGAATCGTGGTGCTGTCGGATCGCGACGACCTGAAGGCGGCGGCGTTGAACCTGATGCGGTTCTTCCGCGACGAAAGCTGCGGCCAGTGCACGCCGTGCCGGCTCGGCACCGAGAAGGCCACTGAGCTCATGGGCGAGGAGCATTGGGACGCGGCGCTGCTCGGCGAACTCTCCGCGGCGATGCGGGATGCCTCGATCTGCGGGCTGGGGCAGGCGGCACCGAACCCGGTGCTGTCGCTGCTGCGGCATTTCCCCGAGGTCGTGTCATGATCGCTTTCACCTTGGATGGCCGGGCGGTGGAGGCTCGGGACGGGGAAACCATCTGGCAGGTGGCACAGCGCGAGGGCGTTGCCATTCCGCACCTCTGCCTGCGGCCGCAACACGGCTACCGGCCGGACGGCAATTGCCGGGCCTGCATGGTGGAGATCGAGGGCGAGCGCGTGCTGGCGCCGTCCTGCCTGCGCACGCCGAAGGAAGGCATGGTGGTGTGGAGCGCGACCGAGCGTGCGGCCTCCGCGCGGCGGATGGTGATGGAGCTGCTGCTGGCCGACCAGCCCGCGCGCGACGCCTCGCCCGATCCTCAGTCCCAGCTATGGCGCTGGGCGGACGCGATGGGTGTCGCGGCGTCACGCTTCCCCGGCCATCATCGCTGCGACGGCGATCCCAGCCACCCGGCCATGGCGGTCAACCTCGACGCCTGCATCCAGTGCGGGCTGTGCGTGCGTGCCTGCCGGGAGGTGCAGGTGAACGACGTGATCGGCATGGCGTATCGCGGCGTCCATGCGCGGCCAGTGTTCGACTTCGACGATCCGATGGGCGAAAGCACGTGCGTGGCCTGCGGCGAATGCGTGCAGGCCTGCCCGACCGGCGCGCTGATGCCGGCAACGCTAGTGCGCGACGGCGTGCGCACCGAGTATGCCGATCGCAGCGTGGACAGCCTGTGCCCGTATTGCGGGGTCGGCTGCCAGGTGACGTATCACGTCAAGGGCGGCCGCATCCTGTACGCCGAAGGCCGCGACGGACCGGCCAACCACAACCGGCTGTGCGTGAAGGGACGGTTCGGTTTCGACTACATCGGTCACCCGCACCGGCTGACCATGCCCCTGGTGCGGCGCGACGATGTGCCGAAATCCGCTGACTGCCTGGTCGATCCGGCCAATCCGTGGACGCATTTCCGCGCCGCGGGCTGGGAGGAAGCGCTCGATCGGGCCGCGGGCGGGTTGCGGCGGATTCGCGATGCACATGGCCCGTCGGCCCTGGCCGGCTTCGGCAGTGCCAAGGGGTCGAACGAGGAGGCCTACCTGTTCCAGAAGCTGGCGAGGGTGGGTTTCGGCACCAACAACGTCGACCACTGCACGCGGCTTTGCCACGCCTCGTCGGTCGCGGCGCTGATGGAGGGGCTGCAGTCCGGCGCGGTGACGGCGCCGTTCGAGGCGGCGCTCGATGCCGAGGTCATCTTCATCATCGGCGCCAATCCGACGGTCAACCACCCGGTGGCGGCCACCTTCATGAAGAACGCGGTGAAGCGGGGGACGAAGCTGATCCTCGCCGACCCGCGCGGCCAGGCGCTCAGCCGCCACGCCACCGTTGACCTGCGGTTCAACCCGGGCACCGACACCGCGCTCTTGAACGCGATGCTGAACGTGATCGTCACCGAGGGGCTCGTCGATCAGCAGTACGTCCAGGCGCACACCGAGGGATTCGCGGAACTGGCCGAGCGCATCAAGGAGTTTCCGCCCGAGCGCATGGCACAAGCGTGCGGCGTGCCGGCGGCGAAGCTCCGCGAGGCGGCGCGGCTTTACGCGCGGAGCCGGGCGTCCATTATCTTCTGGGGCATGGGCATCAGCCAGCACGTGCACGGCACCGACAATGCGCGCTGCCTGATCGCACTGGCGCTCACGACCGGCCAGGTCGGCCGGCCCGGCACCGGGCTGCACCCGCTGCGCGGGCAGAACAACGTGCAGGGCGCCTCCGATGCCGGGCTGATCCCGATGTTCTTTCCCGACTACCACGCCACCGGCGACGATGCATATCGCGCCGGGCTGGAGCGGCTGTGGGGCAGCCGGCTCAGCCCCGAACGCGGCCTGACCGTGGTGGAGATCATGAAGGCGGCGGCGCGGGGCGAGATCCGCGGCATGTACATCCTCGGCGAGAACCCGGCGATGTCGGACCCGGACCTGAACCATGCGCGGGCCGCGCTCGCCAGGCTCGAGCACCTGGTAGTGCAGGACCTGTTCCTCACCGAAACGGCCTTTCACGCCGACGTCGTGCTGCCGGCTTCCGCCTTCGCCGAGAAAAGCGGCACTTTCACCAATACCGACCGCCGGGTGCAGCTCGCCCGGCCGGTGGTGGCGCCGCCGGGCGATGCGCGGCAGGATCTGTGGATCGTGCAGGAGATCGCGCGGCGGCTTGGGCTCGACTGGAACTACGCAGGCCCCGCCCAGGTGTTTGCCGAGATGGCGATGACCATGCCCTCGCTTGCCAACATCACCTGGGAACGGCTGGAACGCGAGGGCGCGGTGACCTATCCGGCCGACGCACCCGACGCGCCGGGGCGGGCGATCCTGTTCGGCAAGGGCTTCCCGACGGCGAGCGGGCGCGGCCGGATCGTGCCGGCCAACGTGGCGCCGCCGGATGAACTGCCCGACGCGGAATACGACATGGTGCTTTCGACCGGGCGCCTGCTGGAACACTGGCATACCGGCGCGATGACGCGCCGCGCCGGCGCGCTCGATGCGATCGAGCCGGAAGCGGTGGCGCTGCTGCGGCCGGGCGAACTGGCGGCGCGGGGGCTGCGGCCGGGCAGCCGGATCCGCGTCGAGACCCGGCGGGGGGCGATCGACATCGGCGTGCGCGCGGACCCCGACGTGCCACAGGGCATGGTGTTCATTCCGTTCTGCTATGTCGAGGCGGCGGCCAACCTGCTCACCAATCCGCAACTCGACCCGTTCGGTAAAATCCCCGAGTTCAAATTCTGCGCCGCCAGGATCAGGCCGCTCATGGCGGCCGACTGAAAGGCCAGGGGCAGCGCCCCTGGCCTTTTCAGCCGGGTCGGTATGAAACCATCGGCCGGTCCAGCGTTGGTGGTGACACCATCCGTCGCCACGCAAAGGAGTTCGCCTAATGTTTCTACACACCAAGGAACTGATCAGGCCAGTCAAGGTCAACAAGCCCGACGCCCGCTTCGGGACTTACCTGCTCGAGCAGTTCGGCGGCGCCACCGGCGAACTCACCGCAGCTTTGCAATACTGGGTGCAGTCGTTCCACATCGAGAATGCCGGCATTCGCGACATGCTGCAGGACATCGCCATGGAGGAGTTCGGCCACCTGGAGATGGTCGGCAAGCTGATCGCACAGCACACCAGCAAGCTCGACCAGACCGCGGTGTACGACGCGCCGCTGTTCCGGCTGAAGGGGCCAGGCCCGCATTTCCTCGACAGCCAGGGCAGCTGCTGGACCGCGGCCTACATCAACGAAGGCGGCAATGTCGTGCGTGACCTCAGGGCCGACATCGCGGCCGAGGCCGGTGCGCGGCAGACTTACGAGGCGCTGATCAAGGCGACCGACGACGACGGCACGCGGGAGACGCTCATCCACCTGCTGACGCGCGAGATCACCCACGCCAACATGTTCATGAAGGCGCTCGACGCCATGGGCAAGCTTGACGATCCGATGTTCGGCAACATCCCGCCCGACGAGACGGTCAAGGTGGTGTTCAACCTTTCGCGTGGCGAGGATACGCGCGGGCCGTGGAACGAGGGGCCGGAGTTCGACTACGTCGCCGATCCGCAGCCCGCCGGCGGCATGCCGCCGGCGCCGGTGAACTCCAACGACGAGCGGAAGGCGGAGGCAAAACTGAAGAAGAAAGTCCGCGCCGAGGCTTGATCCCGGACGGCGAAGGATGGCGCGAAGCGCCTAACGAATGGGATCAAAGGGCCTCTCGGCCCTTTGCGGGGTCCAGGTCCGGCGCGCGCCTTCGCGCGACGGGCAGCGCCCCTGGCCTTTCGATCACGCAGGTTCTTTGCTGATGACTTTCCAGGCCTTGGCAAAAGCTTCGGCCATCGCCTCGCTCGGGACCGCGCCGGTGAACAGGACGTAGCGGCCCATGGCGAAGGCCGGGACGCCGTCGAGCCCGGCCTGGCGCATCGACCTGTCCTCGGCCAGCACGTCGTCGCGTTCCGCCTCGCCCGCCAGCAGGGCGGTTACGTCCTCCTGGGGAAGCCCGGCTCCGGCGGCGAGGCGGATGAGGGTGGCGGCGTCGCCGATGTCGGCGCCGGCGGTGAAGTAGCCGCTGAACAGGGCTTCCACCACTGCGTCCTGCACGCCATGCCGGCCGGCCAGGCGGATCACCCGGTGGGCATCGACGGTGTTGGGCGTACGGCGGATCAGGTCGTAGCGGAACTGCAGCCCGACGCCCGCGCCGGCCGTGGCCACGCGCGGGTCGGGCTGCTCAGGCGCATCGGCGGTGCCGAATTTCTTCAAGCGGTACTCGCGGCGGTCCATGCCGCCGGCGGGCATGTGCGGGTTGAGCTGGAACGGGTGCCAGGCGACGGCGAAGATGAGCCCCTGGCTGGCCAGCACCGGCAGCGCGCGCTCCAGCTGGCGCTTACCGATCCAGCACCACGGGCAGATCGCATCCGAGATCACGTCGATGCGGCTGGCTTGCATGGCGGGCTCCTTCCAGTGGCGTTGGCCGGCACAACGTGTACACCCGAGCTCGTCATCCCGGGAGAGAGCAATGGAGCGACCGCGTTACCACACCGCCCTGATCGTCGGCGCGGGGCCGGGGCTGTCGGCCTCGCTGGCGCGATTGTGCGCCCGCGCCGGCATGGCGGTGGCGCTGGCGGCCCGCGACACCGCCAAGCTGGCCGCCCTCAGCGCGGAGACGAACGCCACCGCGCATGCCTGCGATGCCCGCGATCCGCAGGCGGTGGCGGGGCTGTTCGCCGAGGTCCAGGCACGCCACGGCGCGCCCGATCTCGTGGTCTACAACGCCTCCGGCCGGGTGCGCGGGCCGGTGGAGGCGCTGGATCCGGCCCTGGTCAGGGAGGCGCTGGAGGTGTCCGCGTTCGGCGCCTTCCTGGTGGCGCAGCAGGCCGCGAGAAGGATGTTGCCAAAGCGGCACGGCGCCATCGCGCTGACCGGGGCCACTGCCGGGGTCAAGGGATTCGCCAACTCGTCCTCCTTCGCGCTCGGCAAGTTCGCGCTGCGCGGGCTGGCGCAGTCGCTGGCGCGGGAGCTGGCGCCCAGGGGGATTCACGTGGCGCATTTCGTGATCGACGGGGCGATCCGCTCGGCCGGCCGGCCGGAACCGGCCGATGCGCCGGCGAGCCTGCTTGATCCCGACTCGATCGCCGAGACTTACTGGCACGTGCTGCACCAGCACCCCAGCGCCTGGAGCTGGGAGGCCGAGGTGCGGCCGTGGGTGGAGAAGTTTTAGCGATATGATTTTCGAGACCAAGATTGCGATCCTGGTGCAGCATGACCTGCCGGTGTGGCAGAAGCTGAACGTGACGGCGTTCCTCGCCTCCGGCATCGCCGCCGCGGCGCCCGCCTCGATCGGCGAGCCGTACGAGGACGCGGCCGGCCAGCGCTACACCGCGATGTTCGGCCAGCCCGTGCTGGTGTTCGCGGCGAGCGCGGACGATTTGCTGCGCGCCTGGCGCATCGCGCTGGAGCGTGGCCTGACCTCAGCGCCCTATGTGCGGGCCATGTTCTCCACCGGCCATGACGCCGCCAACCGGGTGGTGTTCAGGGCCGAGCCGGCGACAGCACCCGACCTGGTCGGCCTGGCGCTGCGCGGGCCGCGGAAGGACGTGGACCGGGCGACCAAGGGCTGCTCGCTGCATCCATAGGCTATGGGTGGTGCGGCCGGGCCGGTCGGGGCCTCTCAGAGGGCAGGAGGGTGGCGAGGTCGGTGCCGTTCACCTTTGTGTGGCCGTCGGCGTAGCCGATGTTCCACACCACGGTGTCGCCGTGCTGCTCGCCGATCCCCTTGAGCAAGATCAGGAACGGCGCGCTGCCTGCCAGTTCAGGCACCGACCCGGCGCGGGCGATCAGGGCGTCGAGGCCGGTGGCGACCAACTGGGCGGTGCCCTTGATGTCGTTCGCCGCGGCGATGGTCATCGTGCCGCTGCCCTTCAGGGTCGCGGCGCCGAAGTCCAGCAGCACGTCATCCACGCCGGCCTTCAGCGGACCCTTGGCGAGCAGCCCGCCCGCCTCCTCCAGCACCGCCTTCGGGTCGTCGGAATCGATCGCCCGCAGCAGCAGGGCGATCAGGTCGTTGGCGGGCACGCCGGAGAGGCGCGGGGTGAAGGCGAGGCGCCGGGGCAGGTAGTCGCGCAGCGGCCCCTTGGGGATCAGCGGCGAGTCGATGCCTTGCATGGACAGATGCAGCGAGGCGTCGAGCATGCCGTCCGGCGCGGCGGTCTGCTCGCCGATGCTGAGGCGATCGAGCGTGCCGCTTATCCCGCCGGCGTCCAGCCGGACCTTCTCCAGCGTGGTCTCCTGTTCCATGCCGCCGAGCAGGCCGCTGAGCGCCAGCACCAGGTCGCGCAGCCGGGCCCGATCCTCCGGGGTGAGGGAACCGGGCGCGGCGGCCTTGCCGGCGGCCTGCATGGCTGCCGGCACCAGCCGGCCGATGCTGCGCACCGCGGCGCCCAGGCGGTCGAAGGCGACCCGCTGCACGCGCCAGGTGCTGCGCGCCGTTGCGGCCGTGACGGTGACCTTGCGGCCGGATGGCCGCTCGGTGGAGACGGCGAGGTCCTCGCCCTCGCCGGAGCCGGAGGCGTTCACCCGGCCCTCGCCGGCGGGCTGCCAACCGGCGTGGCCGGTGTAGTGGTAGAGGGTCGTGCTCTCTGTGCCCCTCTGGGTGCGGCGGAACGAGCTGTAGCCGCTCAGCGTCATGTCGAAGCTGGAGCCGGTGGCGAGGGTGGGATCGAACACGCCACTTGCCTGCTGTTCGGCCACCTGCATCGTCCAGCTTCCCGGCCTGGCGCCAGGCGCTGGGCGCTGTTCCAGGCGTAGCGGGCTCGGCAGGGTGAGCGACTGGATCGCCCAACGGTCGGCGTCCAGATGCCTGGCCGTCGCGATAACGGGATCGCCGGTGATCCGCCAGCCCGTGGAACCCACCGGGCCGGCGAGGGGCAGCTCAAAACGGAAACCCTCTCCCTCCGGCGTCACCGTCACGACATGGCTGCCGAAGTCCACGGCCGGGCCGGCCAGATCCGCGATCCAGGCGCGGATCTGCTGCTGCAGGACGTCGGCCGCCTCCGCCGGGGCGTCGGCGCGGGCCGGGGCTGCGGCGAGCAGCGGGGCGAGCAGGAACAGCAGGGCGGCACGGGACATGACTGGGGCTCCTGGCCGAGGAGCCCCAGCCTAGCGATCATAGCAACCGGCTGAAAGACCAGGGGCGCTGCCCCTGGACCCCGCAAAGGGCCGAGAGGCCCTTTGATCCCATTCGTTTGGGTTCCAAGGGCCTCTCGGCCCTTGGCGGGTCCAGGGCGGAGCCCTGGCCTTCAGACGTGGTCGTAGTCGACCGCGACGTGCGAGGAAATCGCGTGGGACTGGCAGGTGAGCACGAATCCGGCCGCGAGTTCCCAAGGCTCGAGGGCGAAATTCTGCGCCATGGTCACTTCGCCCTCGGTCAGCCGGGCACGGCAGGTGCTGCACATGCCGCCGCGGCATGACCAGGGCAGCACCAGGCCGGCGCGCTCCCCGGCCTCCAGGATCGCCTCGCCCGGCGCCATCGGCACCGTGGTGGTCTTGCCGTCATAGGTGAGCGTGGCGGTGGCGGCGGCCGGGGGCGGCGCCGGCGAGGCGGGCCGCGGCGTCGGCAGGGGTTCACCGGCGGCCGTGAAGCGCTCGACCTGGATGCGCCAGGCAGGCACGCCGAGGGCCTGCAGCGCGGGAACCGCTTCCGCGGTCAGCCCCGGCGGCCCGCAGACGAAGGCTTGGTCGATCAAGGCCGGCGCGGCAAGGCTGGGCAGCAGCAAGGCGAGTTTCGCCGCGTCAAGCCGGCCGTTCAGCGCCGCCACGTCCTGCTCCTCGCGGGACAGCACGTGCACCACGGCTAGCCGGCCGAGGTGGCGGTCCTTCAGGTCGGCGAGCGCATCGCGGAACATGATCGAGGCGGAGTCGCGGTTGCCGTAGAGCAACACGAAGCGGGTCCGCGGCTCGCGGGCGAGCGCGGTGCGCAGGATGGACAGCACGGGCGTGATGCCGGAGCCGGCGGCGATGCCGAGAAGAACCCGTGCGCCATCCGGCTCGGCCATAGCGCCGAACCGGCCCTCCGGCGGCATCACCTCCAGCGTGTCGCCCGGCCGCAGGCTGCTGTGGGCCCAGGCGGAAAAGCGGCCACAAGCGGCCCGCTTCACGGCGATGCGCAACTCGCCGTCATCGAGGCCGGAGCAGATGGAATAGCAGCGCCGCAGCTCTTCGCCGCCGATGCTGGCGCGAACGGTCAGGTACTGGCCTGGCGTCCAGGCGAAGTGCTCGGCGAGGGCATCGGGCACCGCGAAGGCGATCGAGACCGCCTCGGCGGTTTCGCGGCGCAGGTCGGCGATGCGCAGGCGATGAAACGGCATGCGGCCCCTCGATGTGCGGTCAGTGGCACTTGAAGACGTCGAACGGCTCGCGGCAGGCCCGGCAGCGCCAGAGCGACTTGCAGGCGGTCGAGCCGAATTCGCTCAGCCGCTCGACCTCGGCGGAGGCGCAGCGCGGGCAGGCGACGGCGGCGCCTCGACAGGGCGGGGCGATGCCGCACTCCGCCAGCTTGCGGCGCGCCGCCTCGCTCAGCCAGTCCGTGGTCCAGGCCGGCGACAGCACGGTGCGCACGCGGGCGCCGGGGATGCCCGCGTCCGCGAGGGCCGCGGTGATGTCGAGCGCGATGATGGTCATCGCGGGACAGCCCGAATAGGTGGGCGTGATGCTCACCTCCACCCCCTCCGGGCCGACGGTGACGTCGCGCAGCATGCCGAGGTCGGCGATGGTCAGCGCCGGAATTTCCGGGTCGGGAACGCGGGCCGCCGCGTCCCAGGCGCGCTGGCGGAGGTCTACCATTGCGCCCCCGGGTAGCTGCGCTGCAGGTACTGGAGCTCGGACAGCAGGTGCCCGAGATGCTCGCTGTGGCGGCCGGCGCGGCCGCCGGTCTGCATCCAGCCATCGGCGGGGCGGCTCAGCGTCGCCTCGGCGAGCAGCGGGAAGACGGTCCCCTGCCATGCCTCGCGCAGCGCCGGCGGGTCGGGACAGACGGAGGCGGCGACCAGGTCGGGCGCTTCCGGCTCGAACAGTTCGCCGGTGTATGGCCACAGCCACTCCAGCGCCGCTTGCGCGCGGCGGTGGCTTTCGGCGGTGCCGTCGCCGAGCCGGAGCAGCCAGTCCGCGGCATGGCGGAGATGGTAGGCGCTCTCCTTCTCCGCCTTGGCGGCGATCTCGGCGAACCGCGGCTCGCTGGAGCGAGCGGCGAGGTGCCACCAGGGGTCGATGAAGGCGGAATAGAGGAGCTGGCGAACGATGGTGGCGGCAAAGTCGCCGTTCGGCTGCTCCAGCAGCAGCAGGTTGCGGAACTGCCGGGCGTCGCGCAGGTAGGCGAAATCGTCCTCGCCGTGCTGCCCTCCCTCGGCGTCGGCGGCGAAAGCGTAGAGCGCTCGGGCCTGGCCGATCAGGTCGAGCGCCAGGTTGGCCAGCGCCAGCTCCTCTTCCAGCACCGGCGCGTGGCCGCACCATTCGGACAGACGGTGACCGAGCACCAGGGCGTCGTCGGCCCGGCGCAGCAGCAGGCCCACCAGGGGGATCTCGCGCACGGTGATGGAGGTGGTCGTGGCCATCACATGTGGCCCACTTCGTCCGGCACCTCGTAGAAGGTCGGATGGCGGTAGATCTTCGATTCCGTGGGCTCGAACAGCATGCCGCGCTCCGCCGGGTCGGAGGCGGTGATGGCGGCGGAAGGCACCACCCACACCGAAAGGCCCTCGCCGCGGCGCGTGTAGACGTCGCGCGCGGCGGCCAGCGCCAGCGTGGCGTCGGCCGCGTGCACCGAGCCGACATGGCGATGCGTCAGGCCGTTGCGGGGGCGGATGAAGACTTCCCACAGAGGGGTGGGCTGCTCGGTCATGGCCGTTTCTCCCCGCGCTGTTTGGCGGCGTGCGCCAGCGCCGCCTCGCGCACCCAGGCGCCGTCCGCGTGGGCCTCGCGCCGGGCCGCCAGCCGCTCACGGTTGCAGGGGCCGTCGCCGGCGAGCACACGGCGGAACTCGGCCCAGTCGATGGCGCCGAACCGCCAATGCCCGCTGGGCTCGTCGAAGCGAAGCTCCGGATCAGGCACCGTGAGGCCCAGGTAACGGGCCTGCGGGACGGTGGCATCGACGAACTTCTGGCGCAGGCCGTCATTGGTGAAGCGCTTGATCTTCCAGCGCATGGAGGCGTCGCTGTGCTGGGATGCGTCATCCGACGGGCCGAACATCATCAGCGACGGCCACCACCAGCGGTCGAGCGCATCCTGCGCCATCGCCCGCTGTTCCGGCGTGCCGCGGCACAGCGTCAGCATGATCTCGTAGCCCTGGCGCTGGTGGAAACTCTCCTCGCGGCAGACGCGGATCATGGCGCGCGCGTACGGGCCGTAGGAGCAGCGGCAGAGCGCGATCTGGTTCATGATCGCCGCGCCGTCCACCAGCCAGCCGATCGCCCCGATGTCCGCCCAGGTGAGCGTCGGGTAGTTGAAGATGGAGGAGTATTTCGCTCGGCCGGTGAGCAACTGCTCGACCATCTCCTCACGCGAGGCGCCGAGCGTTTCGGCGGCGGCGTAGAGATAGAGGCCGTGGCCGCCCTCGTCCTGCACCTTGGCCAGCAGCGCCGCCTTGCGCTTGAGCGTGGGGGCGCGGGTGATCCAGTTGCCCTCGGGCAGCATGCCGACGACCTCGGAATGGGCGTGCTGGCTGATCTGGCGGAGCAGGGTGCGGCGGTATGGCTCCGGCATCCAGTCGTTCGGCTCGATCTTCTGCTCGGCGTCGATGCGCGCCTGGAAGGCCTCGGCCATCGGGTCCGCATCATCGGCGACGGTGGCGGCGGTCAGGCCCTGGCTGTACATGCGCGGCTCCCCTCGCGGAGGAATATGTCACGTAAGTTTCTGGCCTCAAGAAATTCCGTAACACGTTTCCGCGCATGTGAAGGCCAGGGGCGCTGCCCCTGGACCCCGCAAAGGGCCGAGAGGCCCTTTGATCCCATTCTTTTGGGGTCCAGGGCGGAGCCGTCGCGCGAAGGCGCGCTCCGGGCCTGGCGGAGCGCGAGGCAGCGCCTCGCCATCAAAGAAAGTGGCGCGCCTTTGCCGGGTCGGCCGGCGGCAGCGGGCCGGCCTCGTTGCGGGCCTCGGCGTCGAGCCAGGCTTCCGAGGCAGGCATGAGCGCGGCGTAGAGCGACGCGGCGCGGGCCCGCGCGGTCCGGCCCGGCCAATCGGGTGGCAACAGGCCCTCCGGCAGGTGCGGATCGCGCAGGGCGGCGCGGCGGTACTCTTGCACCACCAGCATGCGCGCGATCAGGGCATCGACGCCGGTCGTCTCGCCCGGGTGCTCGGGGAAGGTCGCCAGGAACTGGCGATAGCGTTCCCCCGCCTCCTCCAGCGGCCAGGCACGGGCCGCCAGACGCTGAAGGGTGGCGGTATCGGCGGCGGCGGTGAGCAGCAGCGCGCCCGGCGGCGGCGGCGCGGCGGTGCTGCCCACCATCAGCAGCGGCCCGGCCGCGCCCCAGCCGGCGGCGGCGAGCGCCTCCCGCGCCGTCTCACGGCTGGCAACTTCCAGCACGGCGAGGTGCATCCGGCCATCCCAGGGCGGCGACAGCGGGCCGTAGATGCGTGGTGCCGCTGCCTCGGTCTCCGCCTGGCCGCGCGGCGCCAGGGCATAGAAGCTGTTGCGGCCGCGGCGGGCGCGCAGCAGCCAGCCGTCGGCGGCGAGCCGCGAGCAGGCGGTGCGCACCACGCCGTCGCGCACTCCGGCGGCGCGGAACACCGCCAGCAGCGTGCCGAGCCAGAGCACCCCGCCGCGCGGCGCGATGGCGTCGCCGTAGAGCGTGATGATCAGCGCACCGGTGCGCGAGGGCTGCGCGCTTAGCCGCGCGAGGATCGCCTCCAGCATGTGTCACCCAATCCGTTCGCGCGCCGCCTTGATACCCGCGACGAAACGGGCAAGCGTGTCGGAGGTTGCGCCGGGCGGCAGCATGACCTCGATCAGCTGGAAGCGGCCGCGCGCCGAGTGCGCCCGCTCCAGCGCCTCGGCCAGGGCGCGCCGTGTGTGCACGCGCACCCCGTCGCCGCCGAGTGGGCCGGCGAGCTCGGCGAACCGCCAGTCGCCGAGGTCGTTGAAGCGGCTCTCGGGCTGGAACACCCGCAGCATCTCCCAGCCCGCGTTGTTGAACACCACGACGATCGGGTCCCAGCCGTAGCGGCGGCAATTGCCGAGCTCGAAGCCGGTCATCTGGAAGGCGCCGTCGCCGACCAGGATGAGCGAGCGGCGGGAGGTGGCGACGATGGCGCCGAGCCCGGCCGGCACCCCGAACCCCATGCCGGCGTAATAGCCCGGCGCCACGAACGGTGCGTTGCCGATCTCCATGGCGGTGAACAGGCAATCGCCCATGTCGGCGGCGATCGGCATCGCGCCGTGGCGGGCGAACAGGTCGTTCACGGCGGCGGCGACGTCGGACGGCCTGAGCAGCGCATCATCGACGATGAGCGTGCTCGACGGCCGCGCGGGCGGCGAGGGACCGGCGTTCCCCGGCGCAGGCGCCCGCGCCAGCAGGGCATCCACCAGGTCGTCGAGCGGGATGTTCAGATAGTGATGGTGGCCCACCCGGACCTCGCGGTTGATCGCCAGCATGGCGCGGCGGATGTCGATCTTCTGCTCGGAGACGGCGAAGTTGGTGTCGGAGAGAATGACGCCGAGCAGCAGCAGGCCATCCGACTGCTCGACCAGCTCGGTGACCGCGCGCTCGCCGGCGGCGCCCAGGTAGGTGCCCCGCACCACGTCCGGGGCGGCGGCGAGCAGGCCGCGGCCCATGAAGGTGGTGACCACCGGTAGAGCCAGCGCGCGGGCCAGTGCCGCGGCACGGTTCTCCACGCCATAGCGGCGCGTCTCCACATCCACCATCAGCACCGGCCGTTCCGCGGCGGCGAGGCGGGCGATGATCTCGTCGGCGCATTCGGCGAGCGCATCCGGATCGGCCGGCCGGCGCTCCAGCACCTCCACCGCCCCGATCTGGACGCCGACCATGTCGCGCGGCACCTCGATGTAGACGGGGAGCGAGAATTCCTGGGCGCTGCGCAGCACGCGGGCGATCTCGGCGGCGGCATCGGCCGGATCGTCCAGGATGGCCTGGTCGCAGGTGATCTCGCGGAACACCCGCGACTGGGTATCGAGGGCGCGGGACATGTGGTGGAGCTGCCAGCCGGCGGCACTCTCCGCGACGGAGGGCGCGCCGGAGATCACCACCACTGGCGAGCGCTCGGCGAAGGCGCCGGCGATCGGGTTCACCAGGTTGAAGGCACCCGCCCCCCAGGTGACCACGGCGGCGGAAATGGAGCCGCGGAAGCGCGCCGCCGCGTCGGCGGCGAAGCCCACCGCCGGCTCGTGGCTGAGCGTGTAGTGCGGCAGCGTGCCGCTCTCCTCGATGACCTTGAAGAAGGGCAGCACGAAGTCGCCGGGGATGCCGAAGATCTCGCCGGCGCCGTGGGCGCGCAGCGCTGCGAGCAAGGCGTGTCCGAGCGTGGGCATGGCCGGAATCCCCCGGTGGCGTCGCTTTGGCGTGGGTCATAGCGGGCACCGCAGCGCCTGGGAATGTCAGCCCAACCGGCGGACCCGACAGGGGCTGTGCGAGTTCCCGATGGCAAAATGGTGCAGTGCGAGAGCCCTGCACGCTACCCTTGCTGCCAGCGCGTGATCGCGCAAGGCGGAATCGTCGGAAGGCAGGGAGGTTCGGTCTCACCGTCGTCTCATAAAGCATTATTTAAGACGTTGGATCATGGCGTGAGACGGTTGAGTTTTGATGGTAGCGTGGGGCTGAGAGAGAGCGGCGCGCCGAGGCGGAAGAGATGGAGCTTGCCGACGAACCCGCGGCCGATGGTGGTGCGCAGCGTGGCAATTATGCTTCCGAGCCGACGGGCGAAGTCGGAGGCGAAGGCTAGGGCCGCCGATGTGAGGGCGGGTTCCACGACCGTATTCATACCATAGGAATAAAGGCTGAGACAAGGAAAAGATGGCGAGGGCAGCGACGGGGTAGGTGAAGGCCAGGGGCGCTCCCCTGGACCCTGCCAAGTCCGGCGCGCGCCTTCGCGCGACGGGCCGAGAGGTCCTTGGATCCCATTCGTTTGGGCGCTTCGCGCCATCCTCACCGCGTTCCGGTGGCGGCTAGGAGGCTCAGTCAGTCCGCTTTGGACAATCGGCATGCCAGAACAGACATTCGCAGCCGGGAGTGGGTGCCGCTGGGGAGCGATCGCGTGCGCGCCGGCACGCCACGGCGCCGTCGGTGGGGCAGCCGTGCGCGCACACCTATTCGGTGGACGCAAAGGCGACCATCCGTTGCGCCCCAGGTGATTGCGGCGCATGTTTCGCTCCCGTCGGCTCGGCAATGGCAAGCTCCGCAGATCAGGGCTATCTGCGCTAGGTACCTGAAGCCATCGTGGAGGAACCAGTCGTGGACGCAAACACTCCATCGCCCCTA
>Ga0326727_10014457_pt1 | contig 17206 bp, 15 predicted proteins | sample MB2enrmetagenome_FD_207643 | JGI IMG/M metagenome (GOLD analysis project Ga0326727, IMG submission 207643) | Lab enriched peat soil microbial communities from McLean, Ithaca, NY, United States - MB29MY | ecosystem: Environmental > Terrestrial > Soil > Wetlands > Peat | place: USA: New York...
GTGTGCCAGGAGCACGAATAGAAGTCTGTCGGCAACTATTCGCAAATACCTGTGGACAGGTGCGGGCTTTTTCATAGAAGGATGACAGCAATTTTAGTGCTGCATATTTCTGACTCAGGAGACTAGCCGCAAGAGTTACAAGAAGCAGATCCTTCGACTCACCACCCCTAGGCTGAAGAGTACGCCTGGGACCCCGTTCGCTCAGGATGACGGCGGCGGGGGTGTGGCACCCAATTATTGAAACATTGAAAAGGTTCTATCCTTCGAGCTTATACCGGGTTTCGGCGAGGCGGTAGAGGCGACGCCAGACCAGGCGGTTCATGGTGACGACGATGGTGGCCATCAGGACGGTGGCCAGCAAGAGGGAAGAGAAATTTCCGCTGTCGCTGGCGGCGCTGATCTGCGCTCCCAGGCCGATTGTCTGGAGGGTTTGGTCGCCGATGTGGAAGTATTCAGAGACAATCGATGCGTTCCATGCGCCGCCGGAGGCGGTAATCATGCCGGTGACGAGATAAGGGAAGATGCCGGGCAGAATCAGCCGGGTCCAGCGCTGCCAGCGGGTGAAGCGGTAGACGGCGGCGGCCTCTTTGAGGTCGGAGGGGATGGCCATGGCACCGGCGATGACATTGAAGAGGATGTACCACTGCGTTCCCAACAGCATTAAGGCAATAGACCCGACGCCGAGCCCGCCGCCCATGCGGATCAGCGCCAGCATCAGGACGGGGAAGAGTGCCGTGGCCGGAACAGAGGCTACGACTTGGGTGATGGGTTGGAGAAAGCGGGCCAGCTTGGGATTGGAACCGATGGTGACGCCGACTGGTATGGTCCACAGGGCGGCGATGGCAATGGATGCGTTGACGCGGAGGTAGGTGGCTCCTGCACCCAGCAGGAGCAGACGAATCTCTGCCCAGGTGGCGCCGCGAAGCAAGGGATAAGCCTGCGAAAGCCCCCACAGGACGAACATGGACGCAACGACAGCCAACAGTCGCGAGAAGAGCTTTCCGCCTTTGCCGGCCGTGTCGTCCATGGGGTGCACGGTGCGGCATGCGCGGGTTTGCGAGAGCCGATGGTAGAGACGCTCCTCCACGCCGCCCCAGACGCGCGCGGGCAGGCGGGTGAGCGCGCTGGTCTGCCGCAACAGCGAGAGGATGGGCGAGGTGACGCGGGTGGCGGATTCAACCTGCTCGAATTTGAATTTGTCGCTCCAGGCAATGAGCGGCCGCCAGATCAACTGGTCGGTGGCGACGATGATGAGCACCAGCACTACGAGTCCCCAGAGCAGGGCATGAGTATCGACGGGGTTGGCCGAGGCTGCGGTTTGCAGGTAGCTGCCCAGGCCGGGCAGGCGGAAGCTGGTTCCCCGGAAGGCGAACATCTCGCAGACGATGAGGAAGAACCATCCGCCGGCGACGGAAACGATGGAGTTCCAGATGAGGCCGATGGCGGCAAAGGGCATCTCCAGTTGCCAGAAGCGCTGCCAGGCGGAGTAGCGATAGATGCGGGAGGCTTCGATCATCTCGCGCGGGATGCTCTTCAGCGAGGAGTAGAAGCTGAAGGCCATGTTCCAGACCTGGCCGGTGAAGATGAGCAGGATGGAGCCTAACTCGATGCCCAGTTGGTGGCCGGGAATCAGGGCCATCATGGCCAGCATGACGCCGGGAAGAAAGCTGAGCACGGGAATGGACTGGAGAATATCGAGGACGGCGATCATCCAGGCTTCGACGCGCGGATTGTAGGCGGCAATGTATCCGTAGGCGACGGCAAAGATGAGGCTGAACAGGTAAGCGATGGCGATGCGCGCGACAGAGTAAAAGGCGTAGAGCGGCAGCGCGCGGACGGAGTGGGAGATGACGACTGCCGGCATGGGCCGCGCCAGCCAGTAGGTTCCCAGCTTGATCATGCCCAGGAAAAAGGCGAGGCCGCAGAGGACTACGGCCAGATCGATGAGAATCGGCCAGGTTTGGGCGGGAACCTGCGCTCGCGCCAGGGGATGCGGGGGCTTCACTCGGCGTCCTCGCTGGCGGCGATCTCTTCGTCCTGCGCATCGGGCAGCACGAAGCGGCGGTGTCCGGCATCATAGTCGAACAGCTCCGCGTAGCGGCCCCAGGCGACGGCGGTTTCCAACTGGCGCTGGCACTCCTCCTCGCTGAACTGCTCGTCTAGCATATCGAGGAAGAAGTCCTCCGGGATGGTGTGGTCGCGCTTGGTTTCGAGAGCCTTGCAAATCTGGCGCAGCAGCAGGACATGGGCCACGGCGGCGTCGCGGAAGAGTTCCTTTTGGCGGAGAATCTCGGAGTTGGCAAACTCCGTGCCGCTGGGGGTGATGGCTGCGTCGCCCTCCTCGACGTTGAGGAAGCCGAGCAATTGGGCGGCATCGACGATGGGCAGCAAGTCGTCGATTTCGAAGCTCAGGTCGTCGGCCAGGCGGTAGATGTCGTCGCGGCCGCCTTTGTCGAGCAGCAGCTCCAGCAAACCTGCCATACCACCGGGGCGCGCGTGGGGCAGCATCTGATAGTGCATCGGACGCTGGTCGCGCGGCTTGGGCTCGGCTTGCTGATCGGGCGCCTCGGCGGGAACGACATCGGGCTTGGTGAGCACCTTGTAGATGTAGTCAACCAGTTCGGTAAAGGGCGCGGAGGCGCGGTCGCGGGGCTGGGTAAGCTGCACCTTGAAGTCAGTGCGGATATGGCCGGGATTCTTGCCCAGCACGATGATGCGGTCGGCCAGCAGCACCGCCTCTTCGATGTTGTGGGTGACCAGGAAGACAGCCTTGGTGGGCATGGTCTTATTGGCCCACAGCTCGAGAAGTTCACTGCGCAGGTTTTCAGCGGTGAGCACGTCAAGGGCGCTGAAAGGCTCGTCCATAAAGAGAACCTCAGGCTCGACGACGAGGGCGCGGGCAAAGCCGACGCGCTGCTTCATGCCGCCCGACAGTTCTTTCGGGTAGGCGGCCTCAAAGCCGTCGAGTCCGACCGTGTCCAGCATCTTCATGCTGCGGTCACGGCGTACGTCGGCCGAAACGCCGCGAGCCTGGAGAGGAGCCTCGACATTTTCCAGCACCGTGAGCCAGGGAAAGAGAGCAAAGCTTTGAAAAACGATGGAGACGTTGATCTCCGCGCCGGCGATAGGCTTCTCGTGCCAGTAGACCTGGCCGGAGGTGGGCGTGGAGAGGCCGGTCAACATGCGCAGCATGGTCGACTTGCCAGAGCCGGAGGGGCCGAGCAGGGCAACGATCTCTCCAGGGACGATGGAGAGATCGGTGGCGGAGATGACCTGGATGCGGTTCTGGCTGGGCTGCGGGTAGTACTTCTCGATCTTCTCGGCGCGGATAATGGCGTCTGAGATTGGAATTGGGGCCGGAGCCGGAGTTGTGGTCTGAACTATGCTGGGGATGCCCGTTTCCTGCATGGATGGTTCTCCTCAGAGTCAAATTCGGCAGGGCAATCTACGGCTGCTTGGACTGGAAGCGCCGGTCGAAGATAATCTGTCCATCGCTCTCACGTGTAAGCCATGGCCTCAAATCGTCTGTCTTCTGAATGCAGCAAAAGAACTTGTTTCCCTGGCGCCGGAGCAGAGGCACCTGGTTTAGAATGCGCTGGGAGACGTGCAGGATGCGAAGAAAATTCTTCGCGCCAATCAGCCCGGTGATCAAGCCAATTTTTGTATGTTTACGGCGGGCAAGTTCTTTTTCGTCCGCGTTGAATTCCCAATAGGGGTCAGCAAACAAGCGAAATGCATATTCCGCCAGGAACGAACTAGCCAGCTTGTCGACTTCGTGCTCGTTCCAGCGGAAAATGAAATTGGGAATCTGAGAGTTTCTCACGCCACCGCGGACATAGTCGTTATCCACGACAGCCGCCAATTCATATGGAAAGGAAAGCCGCAGTCTGCGGAGCAGTCTCATGAAGGCGGAGTCATTGGGTTCCATCATCAATACCTGACGCTTGGCCACGCGCAACAATTCGCAGAGAGCGCGATGCGGGCTGCGGCAGTGATGGATTACCTCATGAATAAACACAATATCGTACGAATTGCCGGGAAGGTGGATGTCCTCCGCGTCTACAGCTATAATCGGCAGGCTGTTCGGCTCATCCGGTTCGCCGTAAACGCCGCTTATATTCGACAACGTGATGCGATGGAAGCCGCAGCAGCGCAGCATCTCCGCGTCCGCTTGCATTCCACCGACCACCAAGACGCTGCTGTTGACATCAATTCCGGCTTCTTTTATGCACTTAAACAGCACGCGAATAAACTGGGACCGGTCCTTGGATAACCGATCTTGCGGCACGGGTCCAGACCTTTCAGGTTCGACTTTATCCGCGCACAAAGTTTCAACGTGATCTGCCATCTTGATTCTCCATGTGTTTGAACCCACAACTTGCCGGAGGCCGGCATCGCGTGACGGATCAAGTTAATTCAGATCAATATATCATGAAAGCACATGATCTATTTTACAGGACCACCACTTCGTGTACAGTTCTTTGCATGGAGGCATACATCTCCATCGGGTCGAGGAAAGTCAACATTCACGCGCTGAATCGGCAGCATCAACTTGCCCTGCTTAGTGAAAAAACGCGAGATGTTCTCGCCACAATCGGCAAGCACCGCGATCTCATGTCAGCCAGTGGCTTGGAGACTTCAAACATTTTCGGCATGATGGTATAACTGTTCAACTGTTGTCTGCAAGCGCAGTGGAATTGAACGGAAAAAGGTGCTGAAAAGAGCCAATTTCCAAAACACGCACGCTTTATTTGTGACTTGGCTCACATAAACGGCGTAATTCTGCTATGATTCAATTGAATCGGATGAAAACGCTCCTTAAACTCGTTGCCGTCATTTTGGTTGCGCTCCTCGCCGCCCAGCCGGCCCTCGCCGGGATGCAGTGCGAGATGGGGACTTCCGCCAGCGGGCACAGGGCTACTTGCTGCCACAAGGCCATGACCCGGATGGGCATGAACTGTCCTATGCATCATAAAGTTGCCGCGTCAGGCTGCGACGAGAACTGCTGCCATGACGCATTGCAGCAGGGTGTTGCCCAGTTGTCGGCAGGGGTCAAGCCAAAGGCTGGAAGAGCGGAGTTTATCGCACTGGCGTCCCGGTCGGTTTTGGATTCGTATGCGCCCTTTGGGTCTGCTCCACCCGGTAATGCTGTTGCAGCCGCTCCCGCCAGATACATTCTCTTCCAGGTCTTTCGGATCTAAACCTCTCCTTGCGTTCATGCGCATGATGCGGTCCCAGGGTGCTTGAGCCCTGCGGCTCGATTTGTGATCTGCATTCTTAACGACAAGGAGATTTCCATGAAGCGAATTATCACATTTCTATCGTTGCTTTTCGTCTTCACCGCTCTGGCCTTTACACAGGCTCCGCAGACCCCGATGGGCGCAAGCTGCCCGATGGCCAAACATAGCGCCTGTAGCGGGGAAAAGTGCTGCAAGAACGGCTGCGACAAGAACTGCTGTAACGAAAAAGACGCAAAAATGTGCAGTAAAGACGCTGGCGCCATGCGGTGTTGCCGCAAGGGCAGCGGGAAGAAATGCTGCTCTGGCAGTTCATCGCAGGGCACAACCCAACCTGAGCAGGGAGCCGCGCCCAAGCACGAGTAGCAGCAGTTGATTCCCCGTTGAGCAACAGAGGTCCGGGTCGCCAGGCGATCCGGACCTCATTATCTGGGAACTGCGGGAAGTTATACGCCGAGAGAATAAGGAACGGGAAATGCAGAACCATATATGCTAGAAGGTAGGCCGCTTTCCCTGTTATTTCCCCGGCCGGTAACGTCAGGAGCGACTTTGGCGGATTTTCTTTCAGAACTGAAACGGCGCGTGCTGGTCTACGACGGCGCGATGGGCACCAATCTGCAAAAGCGCAACCTCACAGCCGAGGATTTCTGGGGCAAGGAGGGATGCAATGAGTTGCTGGTGCTCTCGCGCCCCGACGTGATCCGCTCCATTCACGCCTCGTTTCTGGAGGCCGGCTGCGATGTCCTCGAGACCGACAGCTTCGGCTCGACCTCCATTGTTCTCGCCGAGTACGGTCTTGAGGGCCGAACCCGCGAGCTGAATCTCGCCGCGGCGCGTCTGGCTCGCGAGGTAGCCGACAAGTACTCGACCGCCGACAAGCCCCGCTTCGTAGCCGGCTCCATCGGGCCCACCACCAAGCTGCCCTCGCTGGGCCACATCGGCTACGACGCCATGGCCGCCGCCTATCGCGAGCAGGCCGAGGCGCTCATCGAGGGCGGCGTGGATGTGCTGCTCATCGAAACTTGCCAGGATCTGCTGCAAGCCAAGATCGCTCTTGCCGCCTGCCAGGATGCCGTGCGCGACGCACGCGAAGGGCGCATCCCTTCGACCGGCCGCAACGTTGCGATCCAGGTCCAGATCACCCTCGAGGCCAGCGGAACCATGCTCCTCGGCTCGGAGATCGGCGCGGCTCTGGCGGTTCTCGAAGTCTTTCAGCCTGACGTGATCGGCCTCAACTGCGCCACTGGCCCCGTGGAGATGAACGACGCGGTCCGCTTTCTCTGCCAGAACTCTACCCTGCCCATCAGCGTGCTGCCCAACGCCGGCCTGCCGCACAACGAGGGCGGCCACGCCGTCTACAAGCTCACTCCGGCTGAGCTGGCTGCCTGGCTCCGGCGCTTCGTCACCGAGTACGGCGTGCAGATTGTCGGCGGCTGCTGCGGCACCACGCCCGAGCATCTGCACGCTGTTGTCGAAGCTGTCAAAGACGTAACACCCGCATCGCGATCCGCCGTGCAGCAATCGGTCGCGGCCAGCGCCTTCAGCGCCGTGCCGCTGGAAGCCGACGCTCAACCCATCATCATCGCCGAGGAGATGAACACCACCACCCGCCTCGAAACCTTTCGCAACATGGTGCGGGCGGGCGACTACGACGGCATTCTCACCATGGCCAAGCGGCTGGCCGGCGAAGGCTCGCAGATGCTCGACCTCTGCTGCGCCATCGTGGGCGAGGACGAGCAGGAGTACATGAATTCCGTCCTCGAAAAAATCGCTACTCGCGTCCCCGCGCCCATTCTGGTTGACTCCACCGAAGCCGCCGTCATTGAGGAGGCGCTCAAGCGTATTCCCGGCAAGCCCATCATCAACTCCATCAACCTGGAGGACGGCGAGAAGCGCACCAGCCTGGTGCTGCCCATGGCGCGCCGTTACGGGGCAGCGGTCATTGCCCTCACCATCGACGAGCAAGGCATGGCGCTCACCGCCGAAAAGAAGGTTGCGATTGCTCATCGCATCCACGATCTGGCCGTCAACAAATACGGCCTGCGCTCCGAGGACCTGATCTTCGACGCGCTCACCCTGCCCATCTCCACCGGGCAGGAAGACTATCGTTCCGCCGCCGTCGAGACCCTGGAAGCGGTGCGCCGCATCAAGCTCGAACTACCGCGCTCGCGGACGGTGCTCGGCGTCTCCAACATTTCTTTTGGCCTTAACGCCTATGCCCGGCGCGTGCTCAACTCGGTTTTCCTCAAGGAGGCCGTGGACCGCGGCCTCGACGCGGCCATCGTCAACTACTCCAAGATTTATCCGCTCTACAAGATTCCCGAAAAAGAAGTTGAGTTAGCCCGCAAGCTGATCTTCCAGGACCGTACTGAAGGCGACCCGCTTCAGCTATACATGGCTTACTTCGCCAGCCTGGGCAAAGGTTCCGTTGTGGAAGAGGAGTTAGCCGTCGAAAATCTCTCCACCGATGAGAAGCTCAAGCAGATGATCATTCGCGGCGAGCGGACCATTGGTTTGGATGAGCACAAACAAACTTTGGAAGCAACGCTGGAAGCGGCTCTTCTAACTCACTCGCCCCTCGACCTGATTAACACAGTTTTGCTCGACGGCATGAAGACCGTCGGCGATCTCTTTGGCGCGCGCAAGATGCAACTGCCTTCGGTGCTCGATTCCGCCTCGGTAATGAAGGCCGCCGTCGCTTATCTCGAACCGAAGATGGAGAAATCCGATGGCGGTGGCAAAGGAACCATGGTTCTCGCCACGGTCAAGGGCGACGTGCATGACATCGGCAAGAATCTCGTGGACATCATTCTCACCAACAATGGCTATCGCGTCGTCAATTTGGGCATCAAGCAGCCCTCCGACGCCATCATCGCCGCCGCGCGAGAAATCAACGCAGACGCCATCGGCCTCAGCGGCCTTCTGGTCAAGTCCACGCTGGAGATGAAGTATGTCTTGCAGGATCTGGAGCGGCTGGGCCTCACCCTCCCCGTCATCTGCGGCGGCGCGGCGCTTACACGCAAGTATGTCGAGGAAGACCTGCGCAAGGAGTACGCCGGCCCGGTCTTTTATGCCGAGGACGCATTCGCCGGATTGCACGCCATGGCCGATCTAACCTCGGACGACGCGGCGGTGCGCGAGAGCAGGGAAGCGGAAGGCAAGACGGTGAAGGTCTTCGCCAAAAGCAGCGCGGCAACTCCGGAACTAACCCTTGTTGAGCTGACTCCAGAGGGCCGTTCGCCCGTCGTGGAGCGGCTTGCGGAGATTCCCAAGCCAGCCTACTGGGGCGCGCGTGTCTTCAAGAACTACAAGCTCGCCGATATCTTCCCCTATCTCAACGAGACCGCGCTCTTCAAAAATCAATGGCAACTCAAAACCGCCGCGCAAAGTGATTATCTACGCCTGATCGATGACAAGTACCGCCCCATCTTACTCGACCTTCAGAAAGAAGTAATTACAGAGAGCTGGTTTGAGCCTAAGTCTGTTATCGGCTTCTATCCATGTGCCGGTCACGGCGACGAGTTAGTTATCTTCGATCCCGAAGATCCAGCCAGCGAGTTAGAACGCATCGCCTTCCCGCGCCAGGCGCAGGGACGCAGACTCTCCATTGCCGATTTCTTTGAGCCGCTCAGTTCCGCCCAGCGCGATGTAGTAGGCTTCTCCATTGTCACCATCGGCGATGAGGCCAGCCGCCAGACAGCCAGGCTCTTCGAGGCCGGCGACTTTACAAAGTATCTTTATCTGCACGGACTCTCCGTAGAAACCGCCGAGGCGCTGGCCGAGTTAGCCCACAAACAAGCGCGGGAGTTACTGGGCATCGCCGGCGAAGATTCGCCGCGCATCGCGGATTTGTTTCACCAGAAATATCGCGGCTCGCGTTACTCCTTCGGGTATCCCGCCTGCCCGAATCTGGAGGATCAGACGAAGATCTTCCGCCTGCTCAAGCCCGAGGAGAACATCGGCGTGCGCCTTACCGAGCAGTTCCACCTGGAGCCCGAGCAGAGCACTAACGCCATCGTCGTCCACCATCCCCAGGCCAAGTATTTTGTTGCGTGAGTGTCCGCGCGGAGCGAGTTATGGGCGCAAAGCCATCTACCAAGCCAACGCAACGCGGCTTCGACAAGGAACTAGCCGAGTTGGAAGACCTGAACGCAGCCTTGAAGGGCGCCGGCGCACCGGACGCTGCTCAGATCGACCACTTGCGCCGCGCACTCGCTCACCGCAACAACTTTCTCGTTGCCAAAGCAGCAAAGTTAGTCGCCGATAAGGAGTTATTCGCACTTTTGCCGGAGGTTCTCGCCGCCTACGACCGCTTTTTCATCGACGCAGCGAAAACCGATCCGCAGTGCTGGGCCAAGAACGCGCTGGTCAAGACACTAGTCAAGCTGGAGCACCGCCAGAAGGACGCCTACCTGCGCGGCCTCCGCCATCACCAGATGGAGGGCGCGTGGGGCGGCGCATCGGACACCGCAGGAGCCCTGCGCGGCGCCTGCGCCCATGCGCTGGTCGATTGCCCCGGCATCAGCGACGCCGATCTGCTCACGATTCTGCTGGAGCCGCTCACCGACACCGACAAGACGGTGCGCATGGAAGCCGCCCGCGCGATCGGTCAAGCCGGGGGTCCCAACGCCGCGCTCATTCTGCGCCTGCGCGCACTGCTCGGGAATGACGAGCCGGAGGTGCTCGGCGCGGTTTACTCCGCGCTGCTCGCCATCGAAGGCGCGCGCGCCATCGCTCTGGTTGCCGCAGCCCTAAAGGACGGCGACGATCTGGCCGCTGAGGCAGCCTTTGCCCTGGCCGACCTGCGCTCTCCGGAGGCTCTGGCCGCGCTCACCGCCCGCCTCTTCGCAGGAGCAGACGCCTGGTTCGGATCGGTTCTGCTCAGCGCCGTTGCCCTCACCCGCCTGCCCGAGGCCATCGACTTCCTGATGGACCTCATTCAGCGCGACGCTCGCGAAGCTCCCTCAGCCATTGAAGCCATCGGGCGCATCGCGCCAAACGCCGAATTGCGCAGCCGCGTCCAGAAGGCCGTCGAACAAGCCGACAGCCCGCGCCTGGAGCAGTCCTTCCGCCAGCACTTGCCCCAATAAACTGAATAAAGAAATCTACGCGGAAAACCACGGCGCTTTTGCATATAATTATCGCCGTTTGTGCAACAGTAGAAATAGGGCAATCACAGAGACAGAGTGTATGGGTCCTCCTCGAACGGCAGGGCGCAGCCTGGGGCGTGGTCTGCGCTCCCGGCCGTTCGTCTTTTCAGCTTCCCGCATCCCGGTAGCGCCCCAGTTCCTTGACCATGGTGCAATGCGGCTTGAGCGCCTCCACCGCGCGATAGCCCTCGTCGGCCGAGTGAATCTGGCAATCCACATAGAAGATGTACTCCCAGGGCTTGCCGTGCACCGGCCGCGACTCGATCTTGGTCAGGTTGATGCCCATGAAGGCCATCGCCGACAATGCCGAAACCAGCGATCCCGGACGATGTTCCAGCGCAAACGCCAGGCTGATCTTGTTCGCCTGCGGGTCGGTCACGGCCTCCGCCGCGCGCCGCACCAGAAAAAAGCGAGTGAAGTTCTCCGGGTTGTCCTCAATGCCGGCCTCTAGAATCTGTGCGCCATAGTACTGGGCCGCCACCTCGCTGGCAATGCCTGCCGCGTGCCGGTCGCGCAACTCCACCAACTGCTTCACGCTGCCCGCCGTGTCGTAGAAGGCAACGGCCTCCATACGCGGGTGCGCGGCCAGGAACTTCCGGCACTGCGCCAGCGCCACCGGATGCGAAAAGACGCGATTAATCTCCCCTACTGCCACCCCAAAGTTGCCGATCAAATTATGCCGGATGCGCAACAGCGTCTCCCGCACCACCCGCACATCGTGGGTCAGCAGCAGGTCGAAGTGCTCCGCCACCGAGCCCGCCAAGCTGTTCTCGATGGGGATGACCGCGGCCTCCGCGTCTCCGCTTTCAACTGCCGCAAAGACATCAGCCGACAGCGAAAAGGGAACGATCATCCCATCGGGGATCAGCTTCATCGCTGCTTCGTGGCTGAAGGAGCCGTACTCTCCTTGAATCGCTATTCTCATAGGATTCCTAATTCTCCTTCCTCAATTATCTGTCATTCAATCCTAATGTACCGGGAGTTCCTCCGGCTCTGCCTGGGTGGCAGTCGCAGTTTACATTTGCGGGAGTCCATCCAGGAAACTCCGAGAGGTGAGCCGCCAAGCACAATTCCGACTTGGCTATACTTCACACAGGATGACGGCGGGGGTGGGGTACGCGGATGTGATGTAATCCTTAGGAGAGGCACCATGGAGGAAGATTGTTGGAAAACGCTGAGAAGATTATCTTGATTCGCCGATTCATGGAGGCTTGTGTGCGCGCCGATCCGGAAGAGTTTGCGAGCTATTTTTGCGAGGATGCGGTCTGGTGGAATTCACCCTGGCGGGCAGTTGAAGGACGGGAGGCGATTCGAGAGACCCTGCGCCGGGGCGCCAAGCAGATGACTGCGTTGCCATGGGAGATTCGCCACATCGTGGCGGACGGAGATGTGGTGATGACCGAGCGCGTGGATCATTTCCTGGTGGGAGAGAAGCGGGTCAGCGTGGAGTGCATGGGGATCTTCGAGTTGCGCGAGGGGAAGATTGCGGCGTGGCGTGACTATTGGGATCTCAAGCAGTTTGAGGCGCAGATGCAAGGCTCGGCGAGTTAGGAAGTTGTTGAATGCGCAACCCGGAGTCGGGAGTTTCTCCCGAAGGAGCTAAACCAAGCATTTGTATTGTTGCGCTTTCGGCACCATTTGACTGCGCTCAAGGCAGGCTTAAATAGTCTTGCCCTGACACTTCTTGCGACTCCGATTGATAATTCTCAATCTATAGAGTTGTGTTCGTTTACAAATACGGCACAACTGAAGTCGCCGGTTTGAAAGGGTAATCAAAGCACACGCCTGGAGGAAACATCATTTTGAGGGACGACGGGATCATCGGGGTATCGGATCACGGCGGTTGGGCGGTGCTGGTGACGGTGGCGGACGATGGGACGCTGCTCGACCGCCGCCGCGTCGCGTTGGTGGACGAGGGCCTGCCGAAGATTCCGCACCATAGCGAAGGACAGGCGTTACCACTCCATGAGGCTGTGGCGCTGGTGGAGCGCGTGCAGGCGTCCGCGGAAAGGCACGCGAAGCTCAGCCTGGAGGCCTTGGCGAGGACGGCCCCCGGGCGCATCCTCGGCGTCACGCTTCGCCAGTGCCCGGGGCTGCCGCCAACCATTGCCGAGCGGATTAAGGACTACCGGGCGCAGAACGTCGCCGACTGGGTGATGTATCGCAAGGCGCTTGCCGCAGCGGCCGAGGCGCGCGGTTGGGCCGTCCACTGGTACGATGCGAAGAAGGTGTTGGATGCAGCGAGCGAGGCGCTGCGCATCGAGGACCTCGAGGCCCACTTCCTGCAGCTGAGGAGGTCCATCGGGCCGCCCTGGAGCAAGGATCACAAGATCGCGATGGCAGCGGCAATCATCGCGGCTCGGGCGCGCTAGAGGATAGGCAGAAGGCTCGACGGAGAAACCCGGTAAGTCACGCGCCTGAAATATGCTGATTAAGGTGCAGGCTGCTACACCCTATGAAGTCCTCTTGCTTGCCGGGAAAGGCGAAGTGATTCAATGTCCAAGTACGGATTGGATGCCAGAGAGACGCGTGTACTGAAGGCACTGAAGACACCGGAGCGCATACAGCGCTTTCTGGATCACGAAATCGCCTACAACAAAGAGCTGGAGGGTGCAACGGTTCGTTCTCCACGGCGGGTGCTGCGCGATCAGGTGGCGCATTGCATGGAGGGCGCACTACTAGCCGCGGCGGCGCTGCGGGTACAGGGCTATCCGCCCTTATTGCTCGATCTGGAGGCGGTGCGCGACGATGACCATGTACTGGCGGTTTTCAAGCAACATGGGCATTGGGGGGCGATCGCCAAATCGAACTTTAGCGGGCTGAGATTCCGGGAGCCGGTATACCGCAGCCTGCGCGAACTTGCGATGTCCTACTTCGAGCATTACTTCAACCTGGAGCGCGAGAAGACGCTGCGCAAATACTCCCGGCCGGTGGACTTGTCGCGATTCGACCGCATCGGCTGGATGACGACGGAAGATGACCTATGGGTGATCAGCGAGCACCTGGCGAAGATTCCTCATGTGGCCTTGCTGCGGAACGGAGCAAGACGTCCGATGGCACGCGTGGATGATCGGCTGTTTGCTGCGGGGTTGACGGGGCGGACGCTGTGAGTTGGCGCCGGCCACAGGAGGCCGGTTTTGGATCTACAATGGCTGCGAAAGAAGGCTTGGGCCTCAAGGCACTTGCTCCCTCCGGTTTTGATTGGAACGGAGAGGAGGCGGAAAAACTATAAGAGACCGTAAAAAGCTATAAACGGCTGTAGTTATAGATATCCCACCTTAGCGGCAAAAACAAAGACGCCGCGAAGGTGGGGCACCCGCTTTTCTGGGGAACCCTACTGAGCTACGCGCGAACTATCCCGCTGACTCGCGGGGGATTTCGAGGGCGCCAGTTAGGCTGGAGACGCGCTCGACGCCGTGGCTACGGCACCAGGATTCCAGGCCGCGGACGAGGCGCTCGGTGGCGCGGGGGTCGGCGAAGCTGGCCGTGCCCACCTGGACGGCGGTGGCGCCGGCGAGCAGAAACTCGACCGCGTCTCCCGGGGTGACGATGCCTCCCATACCGATGATGGGGATGGAGACGGCTTTGGCGGTCTCGTAGACCATGCGCAGGGCGATGGGCTTGATGGCCGGTCCGGAGAGGCCGCCGGTGATGTTGGCCAGGCGCGGCTGGCGGGTTTCCGGGTCGATGGCCATGGCCAGAAATGTGTTGGAGACGCTGAGGGCGTTGGCGCCGGCGTTGGCGGCGATGCGGGCCATGTGGGCGATAGAGGTTACGTTGGGCGAGAGCTTGATGATGAGCGGGCGGGTGGAGGCGGTGTTGGCACGGCTCACCAGGTATTCCAGCTCGGCGGGTTCGGCTCCGAAGGCCATGCCGCCGGCGTGGACGTTGGGACAGGAGACGTTCAACTCGTAGGCGGCGATGCCCTCGGCCTGGTTGAGCCGCTCGATGACCGCGATGTATTCGCCCACCGTGTAGCCGAAAACATTGACGATGACATTGCAGCGGGGGTAGCGGCGGAGGGGCGGCAGCTTGCGGGCGATGAACTCCTCGACGCCCACGTTTTGCAGGCCGATGGCGTTCAACATGCCGGCCGCGGTCTGGATGATGCGCGGCGGGGCGTTGCCGGCGATGGGCTCCAGGGAGATGCCCTTGGTGACGAAACCGCCGATGCGCTCCAGGGAGACGATCTCTTCAAACTCGATGCCGTAGCCAAAGGTGCCGGCGGCGGCGATGATGGGGCTGGCCAGTTCCAGGCCCGCCAGCGACACTTTCATCTCGGGTTTCACGTGCGGCCGTCTTCCTTTACGACAGTGGTCAGTGGTCAGTTGTCAGTTGTCAGACGGGGTCAGTGCAAAAAAACTATGCGCTGGCCATTTCGGTGGCGTTGACCTTGACGGGGGTGAGCCAGCCGAAGCGGTCGGATTTGAGGCCGTTGGCGATGCCGAGGAATTCGTCGGCGATCTTTTGGGTGATTTCGCCGGGTTTACCGTCGGCGATGAGGATGCGGTCGATGGAGCGGATGGGCGAGACCTCGGCGGCGGTGCCGGTGAAAAAGACCTCGTCGGCGATGTAGAGCATCTCGCGGGGGATGGGCTGCTCGATGACCGTGTAGCCGAGGTGGCGGGCGATGGCGATGGCGCTGTCGCGGGTGATTCCGGAGAGGGCCGAATTGCCCAACAGGGGGGTGTAGAGCACGCCGCTGCGCACCACGAAGACATTTTCGCCGGAGCCCTCGCTGACCATGCCGTTCACGTCGAGGCCGATGCCCTCCTGGTAGCCGTTGATCTCGGCTTCCATGTGGATGAGCTGGGAGTTCATATAGTTGGCGCCGGCCTTGGCCAGTGACGGCATAGTATTGGGGGCCAGACGGTTCCAACTGGAGATGCACACGTCGGCGCCACCGTGTCCGGCGATGTACTTGCCCCAGGGGAAGTTGGCGATGTAGACCTCGATGGGCGAGCCCTTGGGGCTGACGCCGATTTCGCCGTATCCGCGGAAGACGATGGGGCGGATATAGCAGGGAGCAACTCCATTGGCTTCAATCACATCCACCACAGCCGCGCAGAGTTCATCGATGGCGAAGGGGATCTCCATGCGATAGATTTTGGCGGAGTCCAGCAGCCGCTGCATGTGCTCCGGCAGGCGGAAGACGGCCGAGCCCCGGGGCTGAGCGTAGCAGCGAATTCCCTCAAAGACGCTGGAGCCGTAGTGGATCACATGGCTCATCACGTGAATTTTGGCCTGTTCCCAGGGGATGAGGCTGCCATTATGCCAGATTTTGGAAGTGGCTTGAATAGGCATGGGTTTGGAGTGCTCCTTGGCCGCGCCGCGCGCGTACTCTTCAGGGTAGCGCGATTGAGGCGGACCTGTCACGGAAGGGAGTGGGCAGGCAAGGTGAGAGGTTACTGAACGGAAGTGTTGTCCAGGAGGGCAGGGGGCTTGGCTGCGGTTGTTTGAGAAGGGCGGCGCGGCCGAGCAGCGGGCAATTCCATGTTCTGTGCGCTTTCGGCCATGTGCAGGTGGTTTTCCATTTGTTTGCGCGCCTCGGCGGGATCGTGGGCGCGGATGGCGCGGTAGATCTCGCGATGCATCTCGGCCATATCGCGCAGGTAGTGGGCGCGTTCGACGGTCTTGCGGCGCTTTTCATACATCGCGGTGGTGATGGTCTCGATGAGGGCCGCCAGAATCGGATTGCCGGAGGCATTGGCGATGATGCGGTGAAAGAGCATGTCATGCTTGAGGAAGTCCGCGGGGTTGTCGGCGATGGCGTACATCTCGGCAACCTCCTCGGCCAATGCGGCGTGGTGCTCTTCCTTGGCGCGTTCGGCGGCGAGCGCGGCAAGACTGCTTTCAATAATCAACCGCGCCTCAAACATCTGCCAGAATTGGAAGCCGTAGAGCGCGCCCATCAGCCCCAGAGACGCCTTGCTGAACTCGGCCGGGCCGTCCTTGATAAAGGTTCCGACGCCGTGGCGCACCTTCATGACCCCCATGGCCACGAGGTAGCCGATGCCGGTGCGAAGGCTGGCGCGGCTGATTTTGAGGGTGCGCGCGAGCTCCCGCTCGGGGGGGATCCTGTCGCCCGGCTTAAGGACGCCCTTCTCCAGCAAAACGCGGATGTGGTTGACCACTTGCCGGGTCCGGTCGGTATCGGGCGCATTCTGATTCAGCCGTGTCATTCAGGACCAGACTCCAATCAAGTTGCTGAAAATGTGAACTCTATAAGATTAACACGAAGGCAGGATTTGTAAATATTTTTCCTCATCCTTGGCAAGATTTGTGGCGTGCGTGTATGCTAGTGGTCAGACCTCGTATCGATGTTTCCCGCTGTCCGCCGGACGTGGTACAAAGGTGTTCTGGCGAGATGCCGGCCGAAGATAGCAGATTTCTGTCATACCCTTTGAGGAATAGGAGTCAACAACCGATGAGTCATGGATTGAATATCCGCAAGGATGCGGAGCTGGATTTTCTATCGCTGGGCGCGCTGGTGCACCGGCTCGATCCGGGGATTATCCCCTTCCGCAAGGCGACCGAGTGCAAGATTCACGTCAGCGGCGGGGAGTTCAATGTGGCCGCCAACCTGTCGGATTGCTTTGGCATGAGGACGGCTATCGCCTCGGCGATGTCCGACTATCCGATTGGCGATCTGATCGCGGAGCGAGTGCGCGCCATGGGCGTGAAGCCGTTCTACAAGCACTTCAAGCACAACGGGGTGAACGGCCCCAATATGGCTACCGTCTACAGCGACCGAGGGCACGGGGTGCGGCCACCGGTGGTCTTCTACAATCGCTGCAACGAAGCGGCAGGACAACTGAA
>Ga0326727_10014460_pt1 | contig 17202 bp, 15 predicted proteins | sample MB2enrmetagenome_FD_207643 | JGI IMG/M metagenome (GOLD analysis project Ga0326727, IMG submission 207643) | Lab enriched peat soil microbial communities from McLean, Ithaca, NY, United States - MB29MY | ecosystem: Environmental > Terrestrial > Soil > Wetlands > Peat | place: USA: New York...
TTCGCTACCTGACCCGGATCTACGCTTGGCTGTTCGGCCTGACGGACACGTACCCGGGCTTCTTCAACACCGCGCCCTGATCGGCTGATCGACCTGGCGGCGCCCGCCGGCAACGCGCCGGTGGGCGCCGTCTGCGTCCCGGCTCGGGCCGATGCCGCGCGCTCGGCTCCGCTGGTCGGGGCGGTTCTCGATGATGCTGGGCATCGCAAACCTACGCGTCCGCCAGCTGCCAGTACGCCTCGAGGTCGAATTGGCTGTCGGTGTCAAAGCAGGATTCGATCCTTGGGGTCGTACTGCACCGGTGGCAGGTAGCCGTCCTCTTCGCGGGGCTCGGGGAAAAGCGGCTCGACTGCAGCCTCGATGGCATCAGCGGCCTCGCGGTTGCCTCTGTAAGCCAGGCCTGTGTAGAAGGTTAGGACGAACAACTCGTCGGCATCGACTATGGCGATGGTCAGCATGGGGAGGGTGCGCGCGTGGCCCACGTCGACCTTCAGGGACCGGATTGGCCACGCCGCCCAGCGGGAGAATCGGTCTCCGAGTGCGGTCCGGCCGCGGGGGACGTGGGCATCGAGCAACACGAGCTCGGAGTCGGTGAGCGCCACGACGATCATCTGCGGTGGCTTCCCACCGGCGGGTTGGTACCTGTGGAACGCTCCGGTGCGCCTCCACTGGCTCGGATTTGGCGTCGCCAGCAGAGCGGCACGCAGGGAGGAGTCCGGGAACAGGCGCGCCGTGCGCTCGACAACCACAGCTGGCCCGGCGGCGCCCGCCGGCGTCGACCGCGGCTGGGTGGTCTCCAGCTGATCCCCCATGGGTGGTAAGCATCTCACTGGCGAGTGCTCGACCTTCTCGGGAACCGAGTTCCATTGCAGCGAGGCTGAGGGCAGGGCGTCCACCAGCGACCGGGGGTCTGCGCAGGCGGCGATAGCAATGCCGAGCAGAAACCGGAGCGAGCCAGGCGGGGTGGAGGTGCGCTGAGGAGCGAGGCCTGGCCCCGGGGCCGAGGGGGGCAGGGGGCTCCGACTGGCGAGTGGGGTTTGCGCAGGCGGCGGCGCAACGCCGCCGAGCACAAGGCGCCAAGCGCCATTCAGGGCGCTTGGACGCCGTCCCCCGAGCAGGCGAGGCCCGCTGCCCCGCCGGGCCCGCCCGGAGGCTTCAGACCTCCTTGAACTCAGCGTCCACGACGTCGTCGCCACCCGACCCGTCGGAGCCGGACGGACCACTCGACCCGCCTTCCGGCGGCGCACCGCCACTCTCGGGCGCTGGACCTGAAGGCCCGCTGGACGACGGCCCGCTACCCGACGACGCATACACGGCCTCGCCGATCTTCTGAATCTCGGCCTGCAGGGCGTCGTGGGCGGACTTGATGGCGGCGTCGTCGTTCTTGCTGATGGCGTCGCGCACCGCCGCGATCTTCCCCTCGATGTCCGTGCGCAGCGCGGAGGGCACCTTGTCGCCCGCGTCCGCGAGCGCCTTCTCGGCCTGGAAGGCGAGGTGCTCGGCGCGGTTCTTGGTCTCGATGGCCTCCTGCCGCTTGCGGTCCTCGTCGGCGTGGGACTCGGCCTCCTTGACCATCCGATCCACCTCGTCCTTGTTGAGGGTGGTGGATCCTGTGATGGTCACCTTGTTCTGCTTGCCGGTGCCCCGGTCGTGGGCGGTGACGTTGAGGATGCCGTTGGCGTCGATGTCGAAGGTGACCTCGATCTGGGGCACGCCGCGCGGTGCCGGCGGGATCCCATCCAGGGTGAATGTCCCCAGGATGCGGTTGTCGCGCGCCATCGGCCGCTCCCCCTGGAGGACCACGATCTCCACGCTCGGCTGGGCGTCGGAGGCGGTGGAGAAGACCTGGGACTTGGCGGTCGGGATGGTGGTGTTGCGCTCGATGAGCTTGGTGTTGACCTCGCCCTCGGTCATGATCCCGAGCGACAGCGGGGTGACGTCGAGGAGCAGGACGTCCTTGACCTCGCCCTTGAGGACGCCGGCCTGGATGGCGGCGCCGATCGCCACCACCTCGTCGGGGTTGACGCTGCGGTTGGGGTCCTTGCCGCTCAGCTCCTTGACCAGCGCCTGGATCACCGGCATCCGGGTGGAGCCGCCGACCAGGATCACCTCGTCGAGGTCTTTGACGCTCATGTGGGCGTCGGCCAGCGCGTCCGCGAAGGGCTTGCGGCAGCGCGCGGTGAGGTCCTCGGTGAGCTGCTCGAACTTGGACCGCGAGAGGGTGATGTCGAGGTGCTTCGGGCCCGAGGCGTCGGCGGTGATGAAGGGCAGGTTGACCTGGGTCTCCTGGCGCTGGGAGAGCTCGATCTTGGCCTTCTCGGCGGCCTCGGTCAGCCGCTGCAGGGCCTGGGGGTCGGTGCGCAGGTCGATGCCCTGGTCACGCTTGAACTCGTCCGCCAACCAGTCCACGATCCGCCGGTCGTAGTCGTCGCCGCCGAGGTGGGTGTCGCCGTTGGTGGACTTGACCTCGAAGACTCCCTCGCCGACCTCCAGGATGGAGACGTCGAAGGTGCCGCCGCCCAGGTCGAAGACGAGGATCTTCTCGTTCTCCTTCTTGTCCAGCCCGTAGGCGAGCGACGCGGCGGTGGGCTCGTTGATGATCCGCAGCACGTTGAGGCCGGCGATCTGGCCGGCGTTCTTGGTCGCCTGGCGCTGGGCGTCGTTGAAGTAGGCGGGGACGGTGATGACCGCGTCGGTCACCTTCTCGCCGAGGTAGGCCTCGGCGTCGGTCTTCAGCTTCTGGAGGATCATCGCCGAGATCTGCTCGGGGGTGTGGTGCTCGCCGTTGACCTCGACCTCGACCCGGCCGTCCTTGCCGGCGACGACCTTGTAGGGGACCTGCTTGGCCTCGGTGCCCACCTCGCTGAGCAGCCGGCCCATGAAGCGCTTGATCGAGTAGACGGTGTTGTGGGGGTTCACCGCCGCCTGGCGCCGAGCCAGCGTGCCGACCAGGCGCTCGCCGCCGCGGGTGAAGGCGACCACGGAGGGGGTGGTGCGACCGCCCTCGGCATTGGCGATGACGGTGGGCTCGCCGCCCTCCATCACGGCAACCACGCTGTTGGTGGTTCCGAGATCGATGCCGACGGTCTTGGCCATGTGAGGGGTCCCTCCAGAAGTGCTCGAATGTGAGCCGATCCGCCCCGGGAGCCCCTGCTCTCGCCGGCTCCGTGGCGGTCACCTCCCGATGTACCTCGGCGTCCGCCCATGCTAAACGCCGGGGCCCCCAGGCGGCGACATCGCGCCCGGCGCGCCCGGTCACTCCGGGTAGCCGTCGACCCCGATCAGCGGGACGAAGCGGCAGGGACCGAGGTTCTCGGTCGTCCATCGTCCCTCGTGCATCCGCAGCCGGGTCAGCTCCTCGCCCTCGGGCCCGCTGCGGATGGGCACCACCAGCCGGCCGCCCTCGCGCAGCTGGCGGGCCAGCGCCACCGGCAGGCGGGGAGCGGCCGCGCCCACCCCGATGGCGTCGAAGGGGGCGCGATCGGGGAGACCGACGCTCCCGTCGGTCGCCACCACCTCGACGTCAACCCCCAGCCGGCCGAGGCGCTCAGCGGCGCGGTTGGCCAGGTCGGGAAGCCGCTCCACGCTGATGACCCGCGCCCCGCACGCCGCCATCACCGCCGCCTGGTAGCCGCTCCCGGTGCCGATGTCGAGGGCCACATCCCCCGCGTGCAGCTCGAGCGCCTCGACCAGCAGCGCCACCATCAGCGGCTGGGAGATGGTCTGGCCGTCGCCGATGGGGAGGGCCCGGTCGGCGTAGGCCTCCCCCCGGTCGCCGGGCAGGACGAACTCCTCCCGCGGCACCGCCGCCATCGCCTCGAGCACGCGCGGGTCGGCGACCCCGCCGATGCGGAGCCGCTCGATCATCTCCTCCCGGCTGCTCATTCCCGGCTGCCTCGCAGAACCGGTGATCCCGATCGGGTCGGGTCTCGCCGCCTACTCCGGACGGTACTCCCGCTGCCCGGTCCGGTCGTCGAACCAGACCCGCATCCGCTGTCCGGTCTCGGGGTCGATGAACACCTCCGCCGTCGGCCGGGCGGCGCCCCCCATCCCGCCGGCCCGGCCGCCCCGATACCGCTCCCAGCCGATGACCGCCCCCAGGATCAGCAGGACCGCCAGGGCGACGATCACCACCAGCTCGGCGATCGCGGTTCCGATCACGGGCGCCTCCTCAGCCGAGCGCGGTCACCCGGCGGGTGGGGTCGCCGGCGTCTCGATCACCTGGGCCGTGCCGTAGGCGACGATCTCGCTCATGGTGTTGCCGATCTCCGAGGAGTCGAACCGCATCATGGTCACCGCGTTGGCTCCCATGGCGGTCGCGTTCTGGACCATGCGGTCCACCGCCTGGCGCCGGGCGTCCTCGAGCAGCTTGACGTAGGAGGCGACCTCGCCCCCCACGATGCTGCGGAAGCCGGCCGCGATGTTGCCGCCCAGCCCGCGGGTGCGGACGGTGAGACCGAAGACCTGCCCGAGCGTCTGCACGACCCGGGTGCCGGGGATGTTCTCGGTGGTGGTGACGATCATGGGGCGAGCATAGCCGTCGCGCCCCTCTCCCGTCGGGCCCGGAACCGGCTCAGCGCGGGGTCAGGTCGAGGTCCGGTGGCCCGCTCTCGGGCAGCTTCCAGACGATGTAGCCCTTCTCCCAGCGGCGGTGCAATTCGTTGGCGGACTCCACCGCCTCGGCGGCCCGGCGCTCGAACGCCGGAAGGTCCTCGGCCGCGATGGCGAGCAGCAGCGGCTCCACCTCCTCGTGGAGGTACTCGTCGATGTCGTGGGTGTACTTGGGCCGGGTGATCGTGCAGAGGTGAAAGAGCTTGTTCATCTCCGCGATCTGCCAGCGGGCCAGCCGCCAGTTGCCGGCCCGGGCGGAGTAGACGGCCCGCCAGAAGCGGTTGGCGATCTCCGGCATCAGCCGGGCCAGCCCGGGCTGGAGGCGGGTCAGCTCGTCGGGGCTCAGCCGCTCGGGGTTGGCGGGCTGCCCCGCGCTCTCGGCCATCGCCGCCCGAGTTTATCGAGGGCACCCGCCGCCGGCGTCGGGAACCCTGCGCGCGGCCCGCGCGTACGAGAGGGTATGGAAGAGATCCACGGCCGCGCCAGTCGCCTGCGCAGCGGGGCGGGCGCCCTCCTGGTCGCGCTGGCCGTGGCCGCGGCGGTCACCGGCGGCTACTTCGGTCTGCGCCACGATGCCGCCACCGAGGCTGCCGCGGGCGGCCCGTCCGCCCGGGTGGACGCGGCCATGGCCTACGACCCCGCGACCGGTGACGTCGTGCTCTTCGGCGGCGAGGACGCGAGCGGCCAGCCGCTCGCCGACACCTGGCTGTGGGACGGCTCCGGCTGGTCGGTCGCCGCACCCGCAGAGAGCCCGCCCGCCCGGTACGGCGCCCAGATGGCCTGGGACCCGCAGAGCCAGCGCATGGTCCTCCTCGGAGGGATGGGCGGGAGCGGCTGCGCCACCGGCGACCGGGGGGGCAGCGTGGCGTTCACGGGGAGCGCGTGCACCCAGCTGCAGGACGCCTGGGCCTGGGACGGCAGCGACTGGGCTGAGCTGAGCCTCGGCCAGGGCAGTGGCCAGCTCGCCGGCTACTCGCTGGCGGGAGCGTCGATGGCCACCGACCCGGCGACCGGCCGGGTCGTCCTGGTCACGGCCAACTCCCCGGCCTCCTCGGGCACCTCCATCACCGGCACCTACAGCTCCGGGATCTCGTCGTCTGGCGGTTCGTCGTCGTCCGGCGGCTCGGCGGGCGGCGCCTCCGGGGCGTCCAGCGGTTCGGCCGGGTCTGGCGGGGTCTGCATCGGGGTGGATGGCGGACCCTGCGGCTCGCCGGTGGCCCTGCCCACCGCCATCTCCGTCCCACCGGTGGAGACGGCGTGCCCGATGACGTTGGGCTGCACCTCCCTGCCCTGCCCCGCGCTCTCGGACACCCCGGGAGCCGGCGCGTCCGACGACATCGCCTGCGCCTGCGCCGCCGCCGCCTGCCCCGCGTCCTGCGCATCGACGGCGGCGTCCTCCTGCGGGATCTGCCCGGTGCCCTCAGGAGAGGTCAGCCCCGCCAATGGCACGGAGGTCACCTGCTCCAACTGCCCGGCGATCGCCACGCCCTGCCCGCTGCTGGCGGCGACGCTCACCTGGGTCTTCGACGGCAGCAGCTTCCAGCAGGTGGCCTCCGATCCGAACGCCGCGCCGCCCTCGGGCGGTGACCTGGTCTGGTTCCCCGGCTCGCGCACGCTCGTCGACCTGGGCCACGATCTGGAGGCCGACATGGGTGGGCCGGCCATCGCCTGCCCCAGCGGCGCCCCCTGCCCCATCTATCCGGCCGCTGAGGACTGGGCGTGGAACGGCAGCGGATGGACGTCCGTGGACGTCAGCTCGGCGAGCGGCACGGAGCCCTTCTTCGAGGTGGCGCCGGTCGCCGACACCGCGGAGGGCGACGTCGTCGGCGTCGACTCCAGCGGGGCCACGTGGGTCTCGACCGATCCCGCCTCCGGCTGGGCGCAGGCGTCGTCCGCCGACGCGCCCGCGGCGCGCGCCGACTTCGCCCTCGCCTTCGACGGGGCGACCGGAGACGTGGTGCTGTTCGGCGGCGACCTCCTGGGCACGTCCTCGGCGGCCGGGCAGGTGGCGGGTGACACCTGGAGCTGGGACGGCACCGATTGGACCCAGCGCTACGGCAGCGCACCCTCGCCGGCGCCGTCGGTGTCGTCCACGCCGGAGGCCAGCGCGGTGACACTCCCCTCGCTGCCGGCGACGGCCTCCGCATCGCCGGCGCCGTCCGCTTCGCCGGCAACCGCCCCCACGGCGTCGCCCCTCCCGACGGAGGCGCCCTCCGCCACCCTCACCCCGAGCGCAGCAGCGACATCCTGACGCCCGGGCGTCACCCGCTCGCCCTCACGGTGTGATTGGATCGCGGGGTGCCATCGCGCAAGACCCGCATCGAGATCGTGGAGCAGCCCGACGACCCCGACGTCCGGCGCATGCTCGTCGAGCTGGGTCTCGAGGACCAGGAGCGCTACGACCACCCCCAGGAGACCGGGGAGGAGATCGCCGCCCGCACCGTCGGGGTCCCCCCGAGCTTCCTGGGCGAGAACGTCGTGCTGGTGGCCCACGACGCCACCGACCGCGCCGTCGGGCTCTGCTGGTGCGTCCTCTTCGACCCCGGCAACGGCCTGGAGGGCGAGGTGGCCGAGCTCTACGTGACGCCCGACGCACGGCGTCAGGGGGTTGCGACCCAGCTGGTGGGGAGGGCGATGCGCCTCTTCCGGGAGCGGGAGGCGACCTTCGTGACGGTCTGGACCCGGCCCGACAACCCGGCCGCCCTCGCCGTCTACCGTCGCCACGGCTTCACGCCCACCGAGCAGACCGTGCTCACCTGGCTCCCCCTTCCCGGCCGCGGCGAGCCGGACGCCGGCCCGGCCACCGGGCGTGATGCGGATAATCACGCTCCGTGACGCACCGGAGCACGCCATGACCCTCGAACGCGACCAGGTCGTCCACGTCGCCATGCTCGCCCGCCTCGGCCTGGGCGAGGCGGACGTGGAGCGTTACCGGGAGCAGCTCGACGCCATCCTCAGCCACGTCGACCGCCTCCAGCAGGTCGACACCTCGCAGGTGGCCGAGACCGCCCAGGTCGGCGGCCTGGTCAACGCATGGCGCGAGGACGAGCGGCGCGAGTGTCTGCCCGTCGAGGCGGCCCTCGCCAACGCGCCGCACCGCCGCCGCGACCACTTCGAGGTCGGGGCGATCCAGGAGTGAGCCGCCCATGAGCAGCGACACCGTCGCCGGGCTGGGGGCCCGCCTGCGCCGCGGCGAGACCGATCCCGCCGAGCTGGCCGGCCGGGCCCGCGGCGCGCTCGAATCCATCGCGGACCTCCACCCGGTCCTGCGCTACACCGACGACCTCGCCGAGCGCCAGGCCCGCCGCGCCGCCCGCATGCTCGCCGAATCGCCGGCGACCGCCGGCCCGCTCTGCGGCATCCCCTTCGCCTACAAGGACGTCCTCTGCGTGGAGGGGGTGGAGACCTCCGCCGGGTCGAAGATCCTGCAGGGCTTCATCCCCCCGTACACGGGCACCGCCCTGGGGCGGCTCCTCGACGCCGGCGCCGTGCCGGTCGCGGTCACCAACTGCGACGAGTTCGCCATGGGCTCCTCCAACGAGAACTCCGCCTACGGACCGGTGGGCAACCCCTGGGACGGGAGCCGGGTCCCCGGCGGCAGCAGCGGCGGCAGCGCGGCGGTGGTCGCGGCCGGGGCGGTCCCCTTCTCCCTGGGGACGGACACGGGCGGGTCGATCCGCCAGCCGGCCTCGTTCTGCGGGGTGGCCGGGTTCAAGCCGACCTACGGCCGGGTCTCGCGCTACGGGCTGATCGCCTTCGCCTCGTCGCTGGACCAGATCGGCCCCTTCGCCCGCAGCGTGGACGACGTCGCCAGCGTCTTCACCGCCATCGCCGGGCACGATCCGAGGGACAGCACCTCGTCGCCCACCGCGGTCGAGCCGGTCGGCGAGCAGCTGGGCAAGGGCGTGGCGGGGCTGCGCCTCGGCATCCCCCGCGAGTACATGGCCGAGGGCCTCGAGCCGGGCGTGCTCAGCGCGGTCCAGGCCGCCTTCGCCCTTCTGGAGAAGCTCGGCGCCACCCTCGAGGAGGTGTCGCTGCCCTCCACCGAGGCCGCGCTCAGCACCTACTACATCATCGCCCCCGCCGAGTGCTCGGCCAACCTCGCCCGCATGGACGGGGTCCGCTTCGGCCTCCACATCGACCGCCCGTCGCTCACCGACACCTACCTGGAGACCCGCGGCCAGGGCTTCGGACCCGAGGTCAAGCGCCGCATCATGCTCGGCACCTACGCGCTGAGCAGCGGTTACTACGATGCCTACTACCGGCAGGCGCAGAAGGTGCGCACCCTCATAGCGGAGGAATTCGACCGCGCCTTCGAGAAGGTGGACGCGCTGGTGTGCCCCACCTCCCCGATCGTCGCCTTCCCCAAGGGGGCCAAGAGCGATCCCCTCTCCATGTACCTCTGCGACGTCCTCACCCTGCCCGTGAACCTCGCCGGCCTCCCCGGCATCTCGGTCCCCTGCGGGCTCAGCGAGGGGCTCCCGGTGGGCCTCCAGGTGATCGGCCCCCGGCTCCAGGACGCGCGCGTGCTCCGCGTCGCCCGTGCCTACGAGCAGGCGACCGCCTGGCACACGCAGACCGCTCCGCCGCGAGCCGGCGCGGGCAGGCTGGCATGACCACGGCCAGCGCGGTGAGCACCCTGGAGCAGGTGCTGGAACGCTACGAGCCGGTGATCGGCCTGGAGGTCCACGGCCAGCTGCTCACCCGCAGCAAGATGTTCTGCGGCTGCAGCGCCGACTACATCGGGTCGCCGCCCAACAGCAACACCTGCCCGGTCTGCCTCGGTCTCCCCGGGGTGCTGCCGGTGATCAACCGGGTCGCCGTCGAGTACGTGGTGCGGACCGCGCTGGCGCTCAACTGCGAGATCCCCGAGGACAGCAAGTTCGACCGCAAGAACTACTTCTACCCCGATCTGCCCAAGGGCTACCAGATCTCCCAATGGGACATGCCGCTGTCGCGCAACGGCCACCTCACCTTCACCGTCGACGGCGAGGAGGTCCGCTGCGGCATCACCCGGGTCCACCTCGAGGAGGACACCGGCACCCTCCAGCACGCCGGCGACATCCTCCAGCAGGCGCGCAGCTCGGTGGTCGACCTCAACCGCGCCGGCGTGCCCCTGATGGAGATCGTCGGCGAGCCCGACCTGCGCGGCTCGGAGCAGGCGCGCGAGTACCTGGTCCGGCTCCGCCAGATCCTCGTCTACATCGGCGTCAACGACGGCAACCTGGAGCAGGGGTCGTTCCGCTGCGACGCCAACATCTCGCTGCGCCGCCGCGGCGAGACCGGCCTGGGGGCCAAGGTCGAGGTCAAGAACATGAACTCCTTCCGGGCCGTGCAGCGGGCCCTCGACTTCGAGATCGTCCGCCAGGGCCGGCTCCTCGACCAGGGCGCGACCATCCCCCAGGAGACCCGCGGCTGGGTCGAGGCCAAGGGCGCCACCATCTCCCAGCGGAGCAAGGAGTACGCCCACGACTACCGCTACTTCCCGGAGCCGGACCTGCCCCCCCTGCACCTGGGCGCCGACTTCGTGGAGCGGGTCCGGGCCGGCCTTCCCGAGCTGCCCCAGCAGCTGGTGGCGCGGCTCCAGCGCGAGCACGGCCTCTCCGCCTACGACGCCGCCATCCTCAGCGCCGAGCGCGAGGACGCCCGCGCCTTCGAGGCGCTGGTCGCGGCCGGGGTTCCGGCCAAGGCTGCCGCCAACTGGCTGATGGGGGAGGTGGCACGTCTCAGCCGCGAGACCCGCGTGGCGATCCAGCGCAGCGGGCTCGGGGTGGAGGGGCTGGCCGCGCTGATCACGCTGGTGGAGGGGGGCAGCATCAACGGCTCCACCGCCAAGGAGCTGCTCGAGGAGCTCTACCTGCCGGGCGGCGATCCCGCCGCCCTGGTCGGCGAGCGCGGTCTCGCCCAGGTCAGCGACCAGGCCGAGCTGGAGCGGCTGGTCGACGCGGCCATCGCCCAGAACCCGGAGGCGGTCGCCGACTTCCGGGGTGGCAGGGAGCAGGCGCTGCAGCGGCTGGTGGGCGGGGTGATGAAGGCGACCCAGGGCCGGGCCGACGCCCGGGCGGTGAGCAGCCTTCTCCGTGAGCGACTCGCCCGCTGAGCCTGACCGGGGTGCGGCCGGCGAGCAGCTGAGGTCCGGCTCCCGGTTGCAGCTTCGCTGCGAGCGGATGATCCACGGCGGCCTCTGCCTCGCCCACGCGGCCGGGACCACGCTCATGGTGGACGGCGGCATCCCCGGCGAGCTGGTCGAGGTGGCCCTCACCTTCCGGAAGGGGCGGACCTGGTTCTGCCGCGTCGAGGAGGTGCTGGAGGGCTCGCCGGACCGGGTGACGCCGCCCTGTCCCTACGTCCCCGAGTGCGGCGGCTGCCAGCTCCAGCACGTCAGCTCCCCGCGCCAGCTTCTCCTCAAGCGGGAGGTGGTCCTGGACGCCCTGCGCCGCGCCGGCGTGGCCGTGCCCGAGCCGCGTCTGCATGCCATGGACGACCCCTGGCGCTACCGCTGGAGGGGCGAGTTCCACGTCATCCCGGGGGAGCGGGGGTTGGCCGACGCCACGCTCGGGTTCAACCGGGCGCGGAGCTGGCGCAAGGTCTCGGTTGACGACTGCCTGATCCACCAGCCGAGCATCGGTGGCTCGCTCCCCCGGCTGCGGGAGCTGGTCCGTCGGGGCGGGGCGCCGGCGCTGACCGTCCTCCACGTCACCGCCGGCGAGCAGGGCGAAGAGCTGCTGCTGCGCGCCAAGCCGGCCGCCGCCCTCTCCCGCTCGGTCGTCGACGAGATGGCGGCGTCCCTGCCGGAGGGGGAACGGTGGAGCACCGACCTCACCACCCTGCACTGGCGGGGGAGGGCCTTCCGGGTGTCTCCGGAGTCCTTCATCCAGGTGAGCTGGGGGCAGGTGGACGCCCTCTACGGGTGCGTGCTGGCGGGGCTCGGCGATGTGGCCGGGGGCCGGGTGGTCGATGCCTACGCCGGCATCGGGGTGCTCAGCGTGGTGCTGGCGGCGCAGGCGCGCGAGGTGGTCTGCATCGAGAGCAACCGCAGCGCCGCCCGCATGGGCCGGCTCAACGCCCGCATCAACGAGGTGGCCGGCCGGCTCAGCTACGTGGTTGCCCCGGTCGAGACCGCCCTTCCCGAGGTTGCGGCTCAGGCGCCGGTCGACGCCCTGGTGCTGGATCCGCCCCGGGCCGGGTGCGGCGGCCAGGTCACCGGGTGGCTGGCCCTGGCCGGGCCGCCGCGGGTGGTCTACGTCTCCTGCGACCCGGCCACCCTGGCCCGCGACCTCCACCTTCTGGTCGCCTCGGGGCCGTACGCCGTGGAGTCCGTCGACGTCATCGACATGTTCCCCCAGACCCACCACGTCGAGACGGTGGTGGCGCTCCGCCGCTAGGGCTGATCCCGGCGGCCGGGGCGACGCTCCGCCGCCGCCCAAGCTCAGGTCGTGACGGTCACCGCCGGGACGCCCGCGGAGGCGGAGCCCTCGGTGCGCAGGGATCCCTGGATCACGTACGTCCCGGGCTGGGGCGGCTCGGGAAGGCTGGCGCTGAAGCTGCGCGTCGTCCCCGCGGGGATGGCCACGATGGCGATGGCCAGGCAGTGCGCCGCCGGCATCGGGGTCGGGGTGGGCACCGGAGCGCCGGCGGGGGTTACCGCCCACGCCGTGAGCGTCGGCTCGCAGCCCCCCAGCACGGTCAGCGGGCCGGTGAGGGTCAGCGTGAGCTGGAGCTGGTCCCCGGTGGCCGCCGTCACGACCGCGGTCCAGCCGGCCGCGTTGGTGGCGCTGCCGAGCACCGCCGACCCGGGCGACACGGGCGCCGCCACCGCCGAGGGGAGCGGGGAGGTGGTGGGGGGGAGGCCGATCCCCGAGGCCCGTGTCCCGCACCCGGCCGCGGTCGCCGCCGTGGCGGCGCCGAGAAGGAGCAGGAGGGGGAGTCTCACCCCGTGGAGTCTCACCCCCAGGAGACGCGGGCGGGCCGCCGCCGGTTCCCGGGACGTCGCCGGCCGGAGCCCCCGGTGCCGCCGTCACAATGAGTCGAGCCGTTCCGGGGATCGACTGCCGGCGGTGCTAACGTACGTGCGTTCGGAGGCGAGGATCCCAGGGAGATGGTGAAGGCGGAGGCGGCGGGCATGGCGGCGGCGGGAGAGGATGCCTTCGTCCACCTCCACTCACACAGTGAGTTCTCGCTGCTGGACGGTGCGGCGCGGATCCCCGAGCTGGTGGCGCGGGCCCGGGCGATGGGCCAGCCGGCGGTGGCCGTCACCGACCACGGCGTCCTCTACGGCGCCGTCGAGCTCTACACCGAGGCGACCGCCGCCGGGGTCAAACCGATCCTCGGTTGCGAGGTCTACATGGCGCCCCGCTCGCACCGGGACAAGGAGGGGCGCACCGACCGCGATCCGCATCACCTGGTCCTGCTCGCCCGCGACGCCACCGGCTACTCCAACCTGGTCCAGCTCTCGACCAAGGCTCACCTGGAGGGCTACTACTACAAGCCCCGGATCGACAAGGAGCTGCTCGCCGAGCACAGCCAGGGGCTGATCTGCCTCTCCGGGTGCGTGGGCGGCGAGCTGCCCCAGGCGATCCTGAGCGGGGACCTCGACGCCGCTGAGCGGGTGGCCCGGCAGCACATGGAGATCCTCGGCGCCGACAACTACTTCCTGGAGATCCAGGACCACGGCATGGCCGAGGAGACCGCGGTCCGCGAGGGACTGGTCGAGATCGCCCGCCGCACCGGTCTCCCCCTGATCTGCACCAATGACTCCCACTACATCGAGCCAGCCGACGCCGAGGCCCACGACATCCTGCTCTGCCTCCAGACCGGCGCCCGCCGCGAGGACGAGAAGCGCTTCCGGTTCCAGGGCCCGCACTTCTACCTGGCCAGCGGCGGGGAGATGTGCCAGCGCTTCCGCGCCTACGGGGAGGCGGCCGCCAACACCCTGGCCGTGGCCGCGCGCTGCGACTGGAAGCTGGAGCTGGGCCAGCATCACCTCCCCGCCTATTCGCCCATTCCCGAGGGACTGGACGCCGACTCCTACCTGGCCGATCTGTGCGAGCGGGGACTGGTCGACCGCTTCGGCGCCGACCCACCGCGGGAGGCGCGGGAGCGGCTCGCGATGGAGCTGGACGTCATCCGCCAGACCGGCTTCTCCGCCTACTTCCTGATCGTCTGGGACCTGATCCGGGCCGCCCGCTGCGACGGCGTGGTGGTGGGCCCCGGCCGGGGCAGCGCGGCGGGCTCACTGGTCGCCTTCGTGCTGCGCATCACCAACGTCGACCCGCTCCGCTACGGGCTGATCTTCGAGCGCTTCCTCAACCTGGAGCGGCGGGAGATGCCCGACATCGACATCGACTTCGACGATCGGCGGCGGGACCGGGTGATCCAGTACGTGACCGGCAAGTACGGTCAGGACCGGGTCGCCCAGATCATCACCTTCGGCACCATGGCGGCGCGCGCGGCCATCCGCGATGTCGGCCGCGTGCTCGACGTGCCCCTCCCCGACGTCGACCGCCTGGCCAAGCTGGTCCCGGCCTCCGTCGGCATCACCCTGAATCGGGCCATGAGCGAGGCCCGCGACCTCCGCGACCTCTACGACAACGAACCCTGGGCCCGCGGTGTCATCGACATCGCCCGCCGGCTCGAGGGCATCTCGCGCAACGCCTCGACCCATGCCGCCGGGGTGGTCATCGGCGCCGACCCGCTGGCCAGCATCGTCCCCCTGACCCGGGCGACCTCGGGCAGCGAGGGCGTGGTCACCCAGTACGACATGAAGGGAGTGAGCCGGATCGGCCTGCTCAAGATCGACTTCCTCGGCCTCTCCAACCTCACCGTGATCCAGGAGACGGTGGAGAACGTTGAGAGGGTGCGCGGCCAGCGGATCGACATCGATGCCATCCCCCTGGACGACCCCGCCACCTACGAGCTGCTCGGCCGGGCCGACACCCACGGCGTGTTCCAGCTGGAGGCGACCCTGGGCAAGCGGATCCTCTTGGACATGCAGCCCCGATCCCTGGGCGATCTGGCCGCCGCCAACGCCCTGATCCGGCCGGGCCCGCTGGAGGGCGGGGTGGTGGACCTCTACATCAAGCGCCGGCGCGGGGAGGAGCCGATCACCTACATGCGCCCCGAGATGGAGCCGATCCTGGCCGAAACATTCGGGACCATGATCTACCAGGACCAGGTGATGCAGATCGCCTCCGCTGTGGCCGGCTACAGCCTGGGGGAGGCGGACGTCCTCCGCTCCGCGATGGGCAAGAAGGACCAGGAGAAGATGGCCCACCAGCGGGAGAAGTTCCTGGCCGGCGCTGCCGCCCGCGGGGTGGAGGAGGGCACCGCGGCGGCGCTCTTCGACCTGATCGCCCACTTCGCCGGCTATGGCTTCGGCAAGGCGCATGCCTACTGCTACGGGCTGATCGGCTACCAGACCGCCTACCTCAAGGCCAACCATCCCCTGGAGTTCATGGCGGCGCTGCTCAACAGCCGGGCCGGCGACTTCGACAAGCTCAAGCAGACCATCCTCGACGCCCACGCTCGCGGTCTCACCGTGATGCTCCCCGACGTCAACCGCAGCGAGGCCGGTTTCGCGGTGGGCGACCCGCAGAGGGGCGAGATCCTCTACGGCCTGGCCCACATCAAGGGTGCTGGCGAGCGGGTGATGGAGCAGCTGGTCGAGGAGCGGCGGAGCGGCGGGCCCTACGCCAGCCTGGTCGATCTCTGCCTGCGGGTCGGGGGCCGCGACCTCAACCGGCGCGTCCTCGAGGCGCTGATCCGCAGCGGCGCCTGCGACGGGCTGGGGGAGCGCGGCATGCTCCTGGCGACCCTGGACCGGGCCCTGGACCGCGCCGCCCAGGTCCGCCGTGAGCGCGAGCTCGGCCAGGGCTCGCTCTTCGGTGACAGCGCCACCGACGAGAGCTCGACCGCGTTGGCGGCGGTCGACGAGTTCGGGGCGGTCGCCGACGTGCCCCCGGTCGCCGCCGACGAGAGGCTGCGCTGGGAGCGCGAGTACCTCGGCATGTACCTGAGCGACCACCCGCTGCGCCGGATCTCCGACCAGCTCGCCGAGCGCGTCGACACCGGCATCGGCGAGCTGGGCGCCCACCTCGACGGCATCTACGTCCAGATCGGCGGCGCCATCCGCGACCTTCGCGCCTTCATCCCCCGGCGCAGCACCACCGGGCAGCGGATGGCCTTCATGACCCTCGAGGACCTCTCCGGAGCCTGCGAGGTGGTCGTCTTCGCACGCATCTTCGAGGAGTGCGCCGAGTTGCTCCGCCCCGATCAGGTGATCGTGGTCCGGGGTCGGGTCCAGGCCGGTCGCAACGGGCGCGCTCCCGCCGCCGCCGCCCCCAACGGCGCGGCCGCCGCCGCCGCCGAGGAGGAGGAGCACGCCGACACCGAGGCGGTGAGCGTCATCGCCGAGGCGGTGTACGGCCTCGACGACGCGCGTCTCGCCGCCTGGCGGCGCAACAGCCGGGTCCGGCTGCGGCTCGCCGCCGGCCAGGAGACGCTGCTGCCCACGCTGCGCGCCATCCTCGGCCGCCATCGCGGCGAGACCCCGGTGGTGGTCCAGGTGCAGGGGTCGCGGTCGGTCGACGAGATCGTCCTCGGCGAGGAGTGGACGGTCGAGCCCGGTCCCGCCCTGGAGCGGGCCGTCGAGTCGCTGCTCGGCGACGCCGCCTACCGGGTCGAGGTGGAGCGCCAGCGGGCGCCTGAACGGGAGACGGCCCGGCGCCGCTGAGGTTTCGCGCCGGCGCCGGCGCTGCCGGTCAGATGGTCACCACCAGCCAGTCGAGGACCAGCTTGGCGGCGAAGAAGATCACCAGGTAGACGACCAAGGCGACCAGCGCCTCCACGTCGATTCCCGAGCCGCGCGCCGCGATCCCGCTGAAGGGGCGGACGAAGGGTTGGGACATGGCCCGGATGCCGCGCGTCAGCGGATGCCAGGGATCAGCGTGGAAGAGCGAGAGCAGGAAGCGCAGCAGGACCAGGACGGCGACGATGATGATGAGGGTGAGCACCAGCTGCTCGAGCGCCGCCACCAGGATGGCGCCGATCGACGCGCCGGCCACGCCGACGTTGAACCCCAGGGAGAAGCAGATGTTGGCCCCTACCTCGAGGACGATGATGGCGAGCACCGGGGAGATGTCGATCATGCCGCCGAAGGTGGGCAGCAGGCCGCGGAACGGAGCCAGGATCGGGTCGGCGATGGCTCGGATCAGCCGCACCAGCGGGTGGTACGGGTTGAGTCCCGGGATCCAGGAGAGGAGCACCCGGATCAGGACGATGATGGCCAGGATCTCGAGGGCATAGCCGACGCCGTCGAGGATGCCGGAGACAGTCACGCGGCCGAGTATAGGCAGCGACTCAGGAGCCCAGGCGGCTCAGGGCGCGCTGACCTGGTCGGCGCCCGCCTCCGCGGCGTCGGTCTCCACATCCCTCTCGGCGTCCGCCTCTTCGGCATCGATCTTCGCGTCCTCGGCCTTCGCGTCCTCGGCCCTCGCGTCCTCGGCCTTCGCGTCCTCGGCCCTCGCGTCCTCGGCCTTCGCGTCCTCGGCCCTCACGTCCTCGGCCTTCGTGTCCTCGGCCTTCGAGTCCTCG
>Ga0326727_10014461_pt1 | contig 17199 bp, 10 predicted proteins | sample MB2enrmetagenome_FD_207643 | JGI IMG/M metagenome (GOLD analysis project Ga0326727, IMG submission 207643) | Lab enriched peat soil microbial communities from McLean, Ithaca, NY, United States - MB29MY | ecosystem: Environmental > Terrestrial > Soil > Wetlands > Peat | place: USA: New York...
ACCGAATTCCAGCGGCGCGTGTGGCTGGAGCTGACCCGCATCCCGTACGGCGAAACCCGCACCTACCAGGAAATGGCCCGCGCCATCGGGTCACCGAAAGCCGTGCGCGCGGTGGGCGCCGCCAATGGCGCCAACCCGGTCGCTATCGTTGTTCCCTGCCACAGAGTGATCGGCGCCAATGGCAAGCTGGTCGGATACGGCGGCGGATTGCCGCTCAAACGCCGCCTGCTGACCCTCGAGCGCGGCGGGCTGTTCGAGTGAGCCACTGTCAACTACTCCAACCACCGCTCCAACCACCGCGGCGCGGCCTGTTCGATTGAGCTTCGTGGCGCGGCCTGTCCAGGCTGCAGAGCCGAGAGTCATCTCGGCTTTTCTTGGTCATTTCTGCGACGGGATCTTTACTTCGCGAAGAATAAAAGAAAAGCCGAGATGACTCTCGGCTCAGCAGGCCTGACGGCCCGCGCCACGCGCTCACACCACTTCCAAAATCAAACACTTCAGATAATGCGTCTCCGGCACCGTCAGCAGTATCGGATGATCCTGGCTTTGCGTTCGGCGCTCCAGCACCCGCAGCGTGCGGCCGGCGTCGAGTGAAGCCGCGGCCACCAGCTCCAGCAGCATGGCTTCGCTGACATGGTGCGAGCACGAACAAGTCGCCAGAATCCCGCCGGGATCGAGCAGCCGCAGCGCGCGCAAGTTGATTTCCTTGTATCCCGTGGCCGCCCCATCCAGACTGCGGCGCGACTTGGCGAACGCCGGCGGATCGAGCACCACCAGCGAGAACTGGCGCCGCGCCGAAGCGTAACCAGCCAGCAGATCGAACACATCCGCCTGGCGGAATTCGATGTTTCCGATGCCGTTTGCCTGCGCGTTGGCGCGCGCCGTCTCGAGCGCCGCGGCCGAGCTGTCCGTCCCTTCCACGCTCTCACAATGCGCCGCCAGATGCAGCGCGAAGCCGCCCGTCGACGTGAAGCAATCGAGCGCCTTGCCTCCCGCCGCGTAGCGAGCCACCGCGCGGTAGTTCTCGCGCTGGTCGAGATAGATGCCGGTCTTCTGCCCGTGCATCAAATCGGCGCTCAGCTTCAGGCCGTTCATTTCCACCGTGACCGCCTCGGGAATCGTGCCCGCCAGCACCGCTGTTTCGAGTGGCAACGCTTCCTTGGCGCGCACCGCGACATCGTTGCGCGCAACGATGCCCATCGGCGCGAAGATTTCCTCCAGGCAGGCGACGATCAGCGGCTTGGCCGCATCCATCCCCTGATCGAGCGTTTGCACCACCAGGTAATCGCCATAGCGGTCCACCACCAGCGCGGGCAACAGATCGGCTTCGCCATGCACCACGCGGTAGGCGTTGCTGTGATGAACCACCCGGCGGCGGTGCGCCTCGGCGGCCCGCAGCCGGCGCAGGTAGAAATCGCGGCCAATCTCCTCGGCGTCGCCCGACAACATGCGCAGCGCGATTTGCGACGTCGAGCTATAGTGCGCCGTCCCCAGCGTGCGCCCGTGCGCATCGGCAACGCGGACGGCCTCGCCCGGCTGCGCGCCATCGCGCTCCGTAATGTCACTCGAGAAGATCCACGGGTGCCCGGAAGCGACGCGGCCGGCCGCCTTCCGGTTCACGCGGACTTCGTTCATCGCATTTCCTGCAAGCGCCGGATGCGGTCCTCGGTGGCGGGATGGGTCGACCACAAGCTCTGAAACCACGAGCCGGTGCGTGGCTTGATGATAAACAGGTGCGCCGTGGAAGGCGTCGCCTCCATCGGCAGGCGCTTGCTCCAGGTCTCCAGTTTCTGCAAGCCGGAGATAAGCTCATAGGGTGTGCTGGTGTACTTGGCGGAAGCGGCGTCGGCATATTCGCGCGAGCGCGAGATAGCCATCTGGATCAGCAACGCGGCGATCGGCGCAAGGATCAGCATCAGCAGCGCGCCAATGCCGCCGCCTTCGCGGTCCCGGTCGTCGCGGCTGCCGCCAAAGAAGAAGCCCAGTCGAGATGCGAACATAATGGCTCCGGCCAGCGTGTCCGCCACCGAGCTGATCAGGATGTCGCGGTGCAGCACATGGCCGAGCTCGTGCGCCACCACCCCTTCCAGTTCCTGATCCGTCATCAAATCCAGAATGCCCGCGGTGAAGGCGACCGAGGCGTGCGACGGATTGCGGCCGGTGGCGAAAGCGTTCGGCGACTGCTCGGCAATCAGATACAGCTTCGGCATCGGCAGCCCCATGCGGCGGGTCAGATTCTCGACGATCGGCGCAACCCGGCGGTAGACATCCGGGTTCTGCTCCGGGCTAACCCGCTTCGCACCGTAAGTCGCCAGCGCGATCTTATCGGAAAAGAAGTAACTCGAAAAGTTCATCGCCCCACAGCAAACGCCAAGCCAAGATACAGCCCGTGCTGACCGGCGATTAACTCGCCCCCACAAAGGAGAACACCCGTCAGCAGGCCCAGTAACAACACTGTCTTAATACTGTTGGTCATTTATCCAATCTCTGGTTAGCGGTAACGCCGGCGGTCTTGCCTCCGGCGATTTGCCGGGACAAGCTGAAGCATGCCCGCACCGCGCCCCTTCTCACGGCTGCGCCTCCACCGCCGCCTCCGCCGGAGCGGCTTTGGCGAAGGACAAGCCCTGCGCTCCGGCCGGCGCGTCCGCCACCACCGTGTCGCCGGGGCCGTATGCGCCGTTGAGCAGTTCGAGCGCCAGCGGGTCCTGCACCAGCCGCTGTATCGCGCGGCGCATCGGCCGGGCGCCGAACTGCGGATCAAAACCCTCGCCGATGATGCGGTCCTTGGCCGCCGGCGTGACTTCGAGCTTCATCTTGCGCGCCTCGAAAAGCCGCGCCACGGCGTTCAACTGGATATCCACGATCTTGCTCAGGTGCTCGCGGCTCAAGGCGTTGAACACGATGATATCGTCGATGCGATTCAGAAACTCCGGGCGGAACTGGTGCTTCAGGGCTTCCAGCAGCCGCTTGCGCGTTTCGTCGTTGGCGGCGTCCCGGCCATGCACCGAGAAGCCGATGGTATTCTTCTCCACCATCCCCGTGCCCAGGTTCGAGGTCATCACGATCACCGTATTCCGAAAACTGACCGTGCGGCCCTGTCCGTCGGTGAGCCGGCCGTCGTCGAGAATTTGCAGCAGCGTGTTGAACACGTCGGGGTGCGCCTTTTCAATTTCGTCGAACAGGATCACCGAATACGGCCGCCTGCGCACCTGCTCGGTCAATTGGCCGCCTTCGTCATAGCCCACATATCCGGGCGGCGAGCCCAGCATGCGCGACACCGAGTGCCGCTCCTGGTATTCCGACATATCCACACGGATCATGGCCTTGTCGTCGTCAAACAAATAACCGGCCAGCGCGCGCACCAGTTCGGTCTTGCCCACGCCCGTGGGCCCCAGAAAAATGAAGCTGCCGATCGGCCGGTTGGGATCGCTCAGGCCGGCGCGGTTGCGCAGGATGGCGTTCGAGACCAGGCGCACGGCTTCGTCCTGGCCCACCACGCGGTCCTTCAGGCGCTCCGGCATCTGCACCAGCTTCTCCACTTCGCCTTCCATCATCTTGGCCACCGGAATGCCGGTCCACTTGGCCACGATGCGCGCAATCTCGTCTTCGCCGATCTCTTCCTTGAGCAGCGCGTTTTCCTTCACCGATTCCAGCTCCTGCTCGGCGGCCTGTATGTCTTTTTCGATTTGCCCCAGGCGGCCGTAGCGCAATTGCGCCGCCTTTTCCCAATCGCCGGCGGCTGAAGCCTTCTCTTCCTGCTGGCGCAGCGAGTCCTTCTCCTCCTTGAGCTGGCGCACGCGGTCGATGGCGGACTTCTCGCGGTTCCAGCGCTCCTTGAGCACGGCGGCCTGGCCGCGCAGCCCTTCGAGCTCGTTTTCCACCACCCGCAGCCGGTCGTGCGAACCGTGGTCGTCTTCCTTCCCGAGCGCCTGCCGCTCGATTTCGAGATGCGAGATGCGCCGGTCGAGATCGTCGATCTCGATCGGCATCGAGCCGATCTGCAAACGCAGCGCGGCGCCGGCTTCATCGATCAGATCGATCGCCTTATCGGGCAGGAAGCGGTCCGCAATGTAGCGGTGCGAAAGCACGGCGGCCGCGATGATGGCGGAATCCTTGATGCGCACGCCGTGATGGATTTCGAATTTCTCCTTGAGGCCGCGCACGATGGCCACCGTATCGTCCACCGTCGGTTCGCTCACCAGCACGGTCTGGAAGCGCCGCGCCAGGGCGGCGTCCTTTTCGACGTGCTTCTTGTATTCGTTCAGCGTAGTGGCGCCGATGCAGCGCAGCTCTCCTCGCGCCAGCGCCGGCTTCAGCAGGTTCGCGGCGTCGATGGCGCCTTCGGCCGAACCGGCGCCCACCAGCGTGTGCAGCTCGTCGATGAAACAGATGATCTCGCCGTTGGAATCGATGATCTCCTTAACCACCGCCTTGAGGCGGTCTTCGAATTCGCCGCGGAACTTGGTGCCGGCGATCATCGATCCCAGGTCGATGGCGGCCAGCCGCTTGTTCTTCAACTGGTCGGGCACGTCGCCGCGCACGATGCGCTGCGCCAGGCCTTCCACAATGGCGGTCTTGCCCACTCCGGGTTCGCCGATCAGAACCGGGTTGTTCTTGGTGCGGCGGCTGAGCACCTGCATCACGCGGCGGATTTCTTCCTCGCGCCCGATCACCGGGTCGAGCTTGCCCTTGCGCGCCGAATCGGTGAGGTCGTGCGCGTAGCGCTCCAGCGCCTGGTATTTGGATTCGGGATTCTGATCCGTCACGCGCTGCGTGCCGCGGACCGATACCAGCGCGCGCAGCAGGGCGTCGTGCGTGGCGCCGGCGCGGTCGAGAAGCTGGCCCGCCGGGTCGCTGCGCTGCTCGGTCAGCGAAAGCAACAGGTGCTCGGTGGAAACGAACTCGTCCTTGAAATGGCCGGCTTCGTCGAAGGCGCGCTCCAGCACTTGGTTGAGCGGCTGCGAAATGTAGATGCCGGGCTGGCCGCCCGAAGTCTTGGGCAGATTGCCCAGCAGCCGGCGCGCCTCGGCCACAATCGCCGCCGGCTGCACGCCGCATTTTTCCAGCAGTGGCTTGACGATGCCTTCTTTTTCGTCGGCGAGGGAAATCAGCAGGTGCAGCGGAAACATCACCTGGCTGTCGCCCGCTTCGGCAAGCGCCTGGGACTGCTGCAAAGCCTCCTGCGCTTTCTGCGTCAGTTTGTCTATCCGAAACATAATCTTGTCCCCAAACTTGTCCCTGAATGCAAAACGGGCAGGCGGCCGCCACGCGGCTCCGCCTGCCCTCAACTTAACAGTTTTTTGGCTAGGCTAGGTTTCAGCCTGCCATTCACGGGCGGCCAGACCGCCGGCGTTACAAAGAAGCGCGGTAACGCCGGCGGTCTGGCCGCCGGTGCCCTTTTCCTTCTTTACGCGGTGGCTTCGATCTTGATCTGGCGCGGCTTGGCTGCTTCTTTCTTGGGCAGCGAGACGCTCAGCACGCCGTTCTTGAACGACGCGGCGATTTTTTCGGTGTCGAAGCTGTTGGGCACCGCGAAGCTGCGCGTGAAGTTGCCGTAGCTGCGCTCGATGCGGTGATAGCCCGCCACGTTGTCCTGCTTTTCGAACTTGCGCTCTCCGGCGATGGTGAGCGTCTGGTTCTCCACCCGGACATCGATATCCTTGAGATCGACATCCGGCAGATCGGCTTTCACCACGAGGTCGTTCTCGGTTTCATAGATGTCCACGGCTGGCGACCAGGGCCGGTTGGTCTGGGGCTCGTTGAACATGCGGGTGAACGCGTCCTCGAAGAGGCGGATATTCGCCAATGGATCGAAATGGGTGAGAGACATGGTTTTTAAGCTCCTCATAGAACTGATGTGTTGGATGGTTTGTAACCTCATCCATCTATAATAATAAAATATGCGTGCTACATTGTCAAGTTTTTATTAGCATGTTTATGTGATTTTATTGCATATGCATAATACACTGATTTTACTTGACTTAACTTAATAGGACCCGGGCCTTGTGTGTCAGGGCACCGGCTTCAGCCGCGCCGAAGGATGGTGAGAGAGGTTTTGGCTTCAGCCCCTGCGCACCCGGCACGCCAGCCGCTTCACCGCCGCTTGAGCGCCTCCAGTTCCTCAATCGTGCGCGGCCAGTCCTCCCGCAACAGCCGTGACAACGCCCGGTCGGCCAGCAACCGCCCGCCGGTCTGGCATTGCGGGCAATAGTTGGTCTCGTTGGCGCGGTAGCGAATGCGCTGGATCTTGGCGCCGCAGTCGGGGCAAGGCTGGCCGTAGCGGCCGTGCACCGCCATGCCTTCACGGAAGGCGGTCACCTTCTCGGGGAATCCGCCGGCAGCTTCGGCGCGAAGCCGGTCGGTCCAACGGTCGAGAACGTCGCGAACGGCTTGGTGCAGCCGCCGCGCTTCGGCATCGGTCAGCTTGAGCGTCAGCGCCACCGGCGAAAGCCGCGCCCGGTGCAGAATCTCGTCCGAATAGGCGTTGCCAATGCCGCTAAACAGGTGCGGATCGGTGAGCGCGCGCTTCAGCGTGTGATTGGCCGACCCAAGCACCGCGGCAAAGGCCGCTTCCCCGGCGTTGATCGCATCGATGCCGCCCGCGTCGAGCGCCGCCAGTCCCTCTTCGCCAGCCACCACATGCAAAGCGGCCCGCCGCTCGGAGCCGGCTTCGGTCAGCGTGAGAACGCCGCTCGAAAACTGAAACAGCGCCAGCACGTTTCTCGGGACAGTCTTGGGAGCGGACTTGCGCCAGTGCAGGCGCCCGGCAATCATCAGGTGCAGCACCAGCCACAACCCACCCTCGAGACCGATGGCAATGCGCTTCCCAACCCGCCGCACCTCGCGCACCTCCCTGCCCTCGGCCAGATCGAGCGGCGGCGTGGCCGACCGCAGCAGAAACGGGTTGCGCACCACCACGCGCTCCAGGCACTGGCCCATCACGCGGTCGCGCAGCGCTTCGACATAAATCGCGACGTCGGGCAGTTCCGGCATGAGGGCTACACTATCACGGGCGGCGCCCGCCCTACAATGGTTGCTTGGCTCGCAGAAGATTCTTCGTCGACGCGGTGCGCGGGGGCGTGGCCGAGCTGGTTGGCGACGCCGCCCGTCACCTGACGCGCGTGCTGCGCGTCGAGCCGGGCCAGCGCTATGAAATCTCCGACGGCCGCTCCGCCTGGCTGGCCGAGATCGCCGAGGCGCGCGGCCCGCGCGTGGTGTTTCGCGTGATCGAGCCGGTGGAAACAGCCGAGCTCCCGGTGCGCATCACGCTCTGCGCCGCGCTCATCAAGTTCGACCGCCTGGAATGGATGATCGAAAAAACCACCGAGCTGGGCGTGGAGCGCATCCAGCCGGTCGAAGCCGCCCGCAGTGAGAAAGGCCTGCTCGAAGCTTCCGCCAAGCGCGCCGAACGCTGGACGCGCATCGCGCGCGAAGCCGCCGAACAATCGCGCCGCCTGCGCGCGCCCGAAATCCCGCCCGCGGTGCGGCTGCAAGCTTGTCTGGCCGCCGGCACAGGCATCCGCTACCGTCTGGAGGAAAACGCCGCGCCGCCGCTCGCGCGCCTGCTCGCCGAAGCTCCCGAAGCCGGCAGCGAAGTGCGGCTGCTGGTGGGGCCTGAAGGCGGTTGGACCGAAGAGGAGCGCGAAGCCGCGGCGCGCGCCGGGTGGCTCGCAGCGTCGCTCGGCCCCCGCGTGCTGCGCTCCGAAACCGCGGCCATCGCGGCCGTCGCCGTGGTGGCCTCGGCGTTCGCCAGCCTCCAATTAGTACAATGAAGCAGGCAATCCGGATGTCTTTCCAGTGGCGGCGCGCCAGGGTTACCATCTGGTGATGGCGGGACAGGGACCCACGTGCGTTATCTGGTTCTGAGCGATCTTCATTCCAACTGGCAGGCCCTCGAGGCGGTGATCGCCGCTTCCGGCGGCCACTATGACCGCGCCCTCTGTTGCGGCGACTTGATCGGTTACGGCGCGGACCCCAACGCGGTGGTGGATTGGGTGCGCGCCAACTGCGCAGCGGTCATCCGCGGCAACCACGACCGGGCATGGAAAGCCGAAGAGGATCTGGGATGGTTCAACCCGGTGGCGCGCCACGCCGCCCTGTGGACGGGGCGCGCTCTAACACCCGAGAACGCCGCCTACGTGACGGCGCTCACGAAAGGGCCGCTGCTGGTGGATGGTTTTCAACTGGTCCACGGCACGCCTTATGACGAGGACGAGTACATGATGTCCGCCGAAGAAGCGGCTCTCGCATTCGAATACCTGGAAACGCGCCTGGCCTTTTTCGGCCACACCCACCTGCAAGGCGGCTTCGTCTGGAATCACGGACGCGTGGAGACGATTCCCCCTTTTGGGCAGGGATTCTTCGCGGACGCGATGAAGGTTGACGGGGACTGCGGCTACCTGGTGAATCCCGGCTCGGTCGGCCAGCCGCGCGATGGCGACCCGCGCGCCGCTTACCTGATCTACGATTCCGCAACCGCCGCGGTGGAGTATTGCCGCGCCAAATACGATGTCGCCACCGCGCAACGGCGCATCCGCGAGGCGAATCTGCCGCCCATCCTCGCCGACCGCCTGTCCGAAGGCCGGTAGGACGGACCATCGCTTTTCGTGGTCTGTCAAGCGCGGCATCTTGACAGACGACATAAACCGATCGTCCGTCCTACCTTCGGACTCGATCAGCGCGGTTTCACGTCTCCGCAATCCGGGCCAAGGTACCTCGTATTGACGGTCATGTTCATCTTCTGTACGCCGTCCTGGCTCATCTGTATGGTCGCCTTGCCGGACTCCGGGCTGAGCGCCTCGAACGTCATGCTGCCCGTCATTTTGACGTTCTCCATGGTGCATTCCATTTCAACCTGCTGGGTGGTCGGGGACGAGCTGACCACTTTATACTGGCAGTTCTTCCGCTGCTGGGCGCCGAGGTCGAGCGCTTTGGCCAACGAGTCCTTCGTCAGGCACGACTTCGTCACCGTGGGCTGACCCCGCCCCGCCATCATGGCCTCCATCTGCGCGCGCCGCGCGGGCGGCATGTTCGCCATGGCGGCTTCCATCTGCGCGCGCTGCTCGGGCGGAATGCTGGCCATCGGCGAGCCGGTCTTCATAGTCACCGTGGATTCCCACAAACCGGGCTTCAGCCCCAGCGGTGTGAAGTCGGCCGCCGTCGCTACCAGCGGCAGCAGCAACATGGTTCCTCTCAAAAACTCTTTTCTCATGAGTCCTCCGTACGGTCCCGCACACGGACCGTCCAGTCAAAGCATCGCACGGCAAGCCGCGCCGCGCAACGGGGGCGGAACAGTTCAGTCGTTAGCGACCGCTCCCTCTGTTTGCGGCTCTGAAAGGACGCCAACGGAGCCGCGACCGTCAGGGAGCGGTTAGAACGCACCTTTTACGGAACGCCGCCTCAGTGCATGGCGCCGCCCTTGGTTTGATAGCGCGGCTTTCTCATCACCAGCAGCAGCGGCAGCATCAGCAGGAAAACCACCGACATCACCAGGAAGGTGTCGACGAAGGAGACCATGGCGGCCTGCCGTTGCACCATGCCCCAGATGGCTCCGTAAGCGCGGTGCAACGCGGTAACGGGGTCGCTCCCGTGCGCGATCATGCTGGTTTGGATGCCCCGCGCCATGGCCCGCACCTGCGGGTTCGACGCGGTGACGTGCGCCCCCAGCAGTTGCGTATTGTACTGCTCGCGGCGAAACAAATAGGTGGTGGCGCTGGCGATGCCGAAGCTGCCGCCCAGGTTGCGCATCAGGTTGAACATGCTGGTGGCGTTGCCCATCTCTTCCCGCGGGATGCGATCCATGGTAGCGGTGGTCAGCGGCACGAACAGCATCGCCAGCGCGGCGCCCTGGATGAACTGGGGCCAGAAGATGTCCCAGTAACCGGCGTTCAGATTCAGCCGGCCCAGCTCGTAGAGGGTCCAGGCGGCAACCGTCAGCCCGCAGGCCAGTACCTTGCGCGGGTCGAAGCGGCTCAGCACGGTGCCGACCACCGGCATCATCAGGAACGATCCCAGGCCGCGCGGCGCCATGGCAATCCCGGCATCGAGCGCCGAGTATCCGAGCAACGTCTGCAAGAAAACCGGCAGCAATAGCAGGCTGGCATACAGCACGAAGCCGAGCACGGTCATCAGAAACACGCCGGCGGCGTACGTTCGCTCCTTGAATACGCGCAGGCGCACCACCGGGTCGCGGGTCGAAAACTCGTGCGCCACGAAAATCGCCAGGCCCGCCACCGCGACCACGGCCAGCGCGGTAATCCAGTGGGAGGCGAACCAATCCGCCTCCTGCCCCTTGTCGAGCACCACCTGCAGCGCGCCCACCCACACCGCCAGCAGACCGATGCCCCAATAGTCGATTCCCAGTCCGCGGCGGCGAATGTAGGGCGGATCGAAGATGAACAGCCGCGTCATGACGATCGACGCCAGTCCCACCGGCAGGTTGATGTAGAACACCCACCGCCAGCTCCAGTTATCCGTCAGCCAGCCGCCGATCATCGGGCCGAGCATGGGCGCCACCACGATGCCGAGCCCCCAGAACGCCATCGCCTTGCCGCGGTCGCGCGGCGGGAAGGCCTCCAGCATCACCGCCTGCGAGAGCGGCTGCAGCGCTCCGCCGGTGGCCCCTTGCAGCACGCGGAAGAAGATCAACATGCCGAGCGTCGGCGCCAGGCCGCACAGGAACGAAGCCGCCGTGAATCCGAACACGGCTGTCATGAGGATCCGCTTGCGCCCGAAGCGGCTGGCCAGCCATCCGGTCATGGGCAGGATCACCGCGTTGGCCACCAGGTAGGAGGTCAGCGCCCACGCCGCTTCGTCCACGCTCACCGAAAGGCTGCCCGCGATGTGCGGCAGCGACACGTTGACCACGGTCGTGTCCAGCACCTCCATGAAGGTGGCGAACATGACCGCAACGGCTACAATCCAGGGATTGACGTGTGGAACCTGCGCGCTTTCGGACGGCATCCGAACCTATGGTTATTTTGTAACACGCGCCTCCCCTCGTCCGCACGCAGCCGCCGGCAAAGGACCCTTGGAGCCGACCTCGGAGCACGGCGATCGCCGCTGAAGACAGGCGGGTATTCGGGGTAGTGCCTGAAATCTGCGCTGGGGGAATTCCTGCCACGGGGCGAGCCGCCCGCTCGGCGCGACACCCGCGCAGTGGCTGCCGGCACTTCCGTTGACCAGACCACGGCCCGCTGCTAGACTACACGGTCGTGTCAATATCCGCCTTCGAACACGCCTACGAGAAGATCGCCAGGCTGGCCGCCACGTTTCAGGCCAATGAAGCCCGCTATTTGTCCCCGAATTACCAAGAGGCCGAGGTACGAAAGGACTTCATCGATAAGTTCTTCAGCGCGCTGGGCTGGGACGTAAACCACGACGAGCAGACGAATCCCTACGAGCAGGAAGTGAAGGTGGAGCCAACCGTCTCGGCAGGCGGTCAACGGCGTGCGGATTACGCTTTCCACCTTGCTCCAAACTACCGCGACGTCCGCTTCTTCGTTGAGGCCAAGAAACCATACGGTGACATCGCAACCGACGACAACTACTTCCAGACTATTCGCTACGGCTGGAACAACGGCACACCCCTGGCCGTGCTAACTGACTTCAAGGAACTCCACGTTCTTGACTGCCGCTATAGGCCTGACATCGACACGGCATTGCAGCGCCGCGTCGCCACATACCACTACGGCGAGTACTCCGACCGCAGGAAGCTTGCCGAGATTTACTGGCTATTCTCGCACGAGGCCGTCGCCGACCGCTCGCTTGAGAAACGCTCCAAGGAACTGCCGAAGCCGCGCGGCAAGGCCGTCCAGCCCGGCTTGTTGCCGGGTGGCTACCAGAGCATTGACGAGTCTTTTCTCAAGGAACTCGACGGACATCGCACCACACTGGCCCGAGCCTTCAAGAACAAGAACCCGGCGCTTGACGGCGCGACGCTAACCGAACTGGCCCAACGTACTCTTGACCGTCTTGTCTTCACCCGCTTTCTCGAGGATAAGGGCATCGAGCCCCAGCACCTCGTGGACCGCTTCGGAGACAAGGGGACGGCTTGGGGGGATTTTGTCGCCGTCAGTCGGCGCCTTGACGGCATCTACGATGGTGTCGTCTTCAAGCACCACGCGATCCTGGACGACCCGGCGTTCCGGATGGACGATGTCGTCTTTGCTGGCATCTGTCGGAGTCTCGCTCACGCGAATTCGCCCTATGACTTTGACGCAATTCCCATCCACATACTTGGCTCAATATATGAACGCTTCCTCGGCAACGTCATCATCGCCACGGACAAACGCGTTCGTGTCGAGCCAAAGCCCGAGGTCCGTAAGGCCGGCGGCGTCTACTACACGCCCGAGTACGTCGTCCGCTACATCGTCGATAACACAGTGGGCAAACTCATATCGGGCAAGACACCCGACCAAATCGCGGAAATGCGCTTCGCCGATATCGCATGCGGCAGCGGCTCATTCCTCCTCGGCGTCTTTGATCTTCTGTTGACCTATCACGGCCAGTACTATAACGACAACCGCAAGAAGGCAAAGAAAGGCGACTGCATCGCCCACGGCGGCAGGCTCTACCTTTCGCTCCGCAAGAAGCGGGAAATCCTCCTCAACAACATCTACGGAGTGGACATCGACGCCCAAGCGGTCGAGGTCTGCCAACTCTCCCTGTACCTCAGGCTGCTGAAGGATGAAACCACCGGCAGCGCCCATCAGTACCTGCTGGAGTTCGAGCACACCGCACAGATGAAGAAGTTGCTCCCCGACCTGAGCAAGAACATCCGCTACGGCAACTCGCTTATCGGCAGCGAAATCCTGGACGGCCAGCTTTTCGGCACCGAGGAGGAACGCAAACTCAACCCGATGAACTTCGAGGATGCCTTCCCGGAGGTGATGGCGCGCGGCGGCTTCGATGCCATCGTGGGCAACCCGCCGTATATAAGCATGCTTCTACTTGACAAGAGCCAAGCCGCGGAAACCAAGGAGTATTGGAAGCGGACCTATTGCTCTGCTTCTGGCGCGTTCGACATATACATCTTGTTCGTGGAGAGGGCAGTTGCTCTGGTACGGGATGGAGGTTTTGTTTCTTACATCGTGCCAAATAAGTTCCTCGCTGCCGAATACGCAGTTGAATTCCGCAAGTGGCTCCTTCAAAGCTGTCAGTTCGTAAGTCTGCTGGACTTATCCCGAGTTAAGGTCTGGCCGGTGTCGGTGTATCCGGTCGTGCCGGTATTGCGCAAGGCCGCTTTCGACCCTAAGCGAACCATCGCCGTTGCTGCTGCGACGACAGAGGGATTAGAGGATCTCCAGACGCTTGCGGCGGTACCCTCTGGACGGCTTGCGGAAGTGCCGGACAATTTATGGAGCTTCATGACGCAGAGAGGTGCGGAGGTTCTTTTGAGAATTCTCGAACACTCTGTACCACTGGATGAGATTGCAGACGTATGGGGCGCTTCCACGGTAGCCGAGGGGTCGGAGTATCCGCGTCTTATCGTCGACAAGATACCCCCCGGGATGAAAGCCGAGACTGCGCGCTTCATTGTGAGCGGATCAGTCGAGCGGTATGCGACAAAATGGGAAAGCGAGATGGTTCAGTTCATGCACCGAACCTACGCGAGGCCGTTGATTCGTCTGCAAGCCCCGATGCCGGCCCGCCGGGCCGAGCAGGCGCACCAACCGAAGATTATCATTTGCAAAGTGGCATTGGAGCCGCGGGCGTTTCCCGATCTAAGAGGCGAGTTCGTGGGGGCATACACGACATACGTCTTCCCAAGGAATACGTCTCTGCATGCGCTGACTGCGATTATAAACTCCACCCTCATGCGCTTCCTTTATCGTCTCCTTTACGACGCTCTCGCCATGAGCGGGGGCTACCTTCGCTTCCAGCCGCCACAGGTCCGGCGCTTGCCTATCCGCGCGTTTGACCCTTCCGACCCCGTTGATGAAGCGCGGAACGCCGACATGATCGCGAAGGTTAATGCGATGCTGGAGGCGAAGAATCGGTTGACGCACGCCAAGACGGACAGGGACAAGACGTTTTACGAAAACAAGTGTGCCGCCCTCGATCGCCAAATCGACCGCCTCGTCTATGACCTGTACGGCCTGACGGAGGCGGAGATTCAAACCGTTGAGCGACAGGGCTAAGCTCGGTTCGCGGGCGTCGAGGCGCCCGGCAGGACTGCTACAATAAGGTCGGATTACCCGGTCCGGCACGCCGGCATGGCGCGTTGCTCGTCGATCGGCAATACGAAGCGGAAAAACGGGGAGGCCTTATCGTGCGCAAGATCCATCTGTTCCTTGCCGCTGCCGCGCTGCTTACGCTGGTCTCTTGCAGCCGGGATCCCAACGTCGTGAAGCGGCGCTACCTGGAGAGCGGCAACCGGTACTTCGACCGGGGCAAGTACAAGGAAGCCGCCATCATGTACGCCGACGCGTTGCAGAAGGACCGCCTGTGGGGGCCCGCCCACTACAAGCTGGGGCTCACCTGGATCAAGACCGGCAATTTGGGCGGCGCCGTCGGCGAACTCCACAAAGCCATCGAGCGCCTGCCGAAGGATTCCCCGGACCACTGGGACGCGACCGTCAAACTCTGCGAGATCTATCTGGCCGCGGAGCAGGCCCGCGACAGCGCGCCCATGATGGCGGAAACAGAAGGATACATCAAGGAACTGCTGGCGCGCGATTCGAATTCCTTCGATGGGCATCGCCTCAATGGCGATTTCAGTTTCGTGCAGGCGCATCAGGCCCTCACGACGGGCCGCGTGGACGAGGGCAACAGTCTGCTGGATGCCGCGCAAGCCGAATATGAAAAAGCCAATGCCATCAAACCCGGCCAGACCATAGTCGTCATGCAGATGGCGCGAGTGGCGGTCGAGAAGCGCAAGCCCGACGAAGCCGACAAGATCTACCGGCAAATCATAGACAAGGACAAGACCTACCAACCCGCGTACAACGAACTGTATCGCTTGCAGGTGCTGACGGAGAGGAATATGGACGCGGGCGAGCAGACTCTCAAGCTCGCCTATCGGAATAATCCCAAGGCGTACACTTTTCTGACCTCGCTGGCCATGCAGTACAGCTTTCAGGGGCGCAAGGACGACATGCTCAAAGTGTTGCAGCAGATCAAGTCCCTGAAGGATCTCCCGGATGGTTACCTGGTGGTGGGCGACTTTTACCGGCGGCTGGGCGACACCGATGCGGCGACCAAGGAGTACCGCGAGGGCCAGGCGCAGGATCCGAAGCGGAAGACGGTATACCAGAAGCGCATCGTGCAGGCTTTTATGGCGCGCGGGAAGGCGGCCGAGGCCGAGGAAATCAACCGCCAGATCTTGAAGGATAACCCGCAGGACAGTTTCGCCAAGGAAGTCGAGGGCAGCCTGTTGCTGGACCGCGGCGATGTCGCCGGCGCGATGGTGGATCTGCAGGGCGCGGTCACGGCCGACCCCAAGAACCCGGCCAACCATTACCGGCTGGGCCTGGCGCACAAGGCGCGCGCCATGTCCGACCGCTCGGTCGCGGCCGGGGAGATCGAACAGGCCCGCCAGGAATTCGAAAGAGCGCTGGCGATTCGTCCCGACTTTGTGTTGGCCCGATTGGACCTGGCACGCATCGAAATCGCCAAGGGAGATTACGAGGGCGCGATGAAGACGGCCGGCGAGGCGCTGAAATACGACCGGTCGAACCTGTCCGCCAAGATCATCGAATCGGCCGCGCTGCTGGGACAGAAAAAGACCGCCGAGGCGCGGCAACTGCTGGAAAGCGTGCGCGCCCAGATCCCCAATTCACCCGACGTGGTCTATCAATTGGGAGGAGTGAGCCTGCTCGAGAAGAAGTACAAAGAAGCCGACGAAGAGTTCCGGCGCGCCTACGAGCTGAATCCGTCCAATATCCGCGGCATGACCGGGCTGGTGGAGACCGATCTCGAACAGAACAAATCCGACGCCGCCATCCAGACTCTCAAGGACGAAATCTCCAAGAATCCCGAGCGCAGCGAGATGAGGCTGTTGCTGGCCGACGTGGAAGTCAGGATCGGCAAATTCGATGAGGCCGTCGCCGACTACCAGGCGGTCGTGGACAAGATGGGAAAGAACTCCAAGGCGAGGGCCAGGATCTTTGTCCGGCTCGGCGAAGCCTACCGCCGTAAAGGCGATCTCGCCAACGCCATCCAGGCATTCCAGAAAGCGCGCGAACTGACTCCCGATGACGTGCTGGTGCTGGCCGAACTGGCGCTGGTGCTCGACGCCGCCCAGCACTGGAGCGAGGCCATGAAAGTGTACGAGGCCGCCATCAAGCTGGCGCCCAACGACGCCGTCAGTCTGAATAACGATGCGTTTCTCATCGCGGAACATGGCGGCGACCTGGACCTGGCCCTCACCAGGGCGCAGCGGGCGACCCAGTTGCTGCCCAAGTATCCGGAAGTGGCCGACACGCTGGGCTGGATCTACCTGAAGAAAAACCTGAGCGATCAGGCAATCGATCTCTTCAAGCGGAACGTGGAGCAGCAACCGAACTCGTCCACCTACCGCTATCACCTGGGCATGGCGTGGTACCAAAAGGGCGACAAGACCCAGGCGCGCCAGGCACTCGTCGATGCGCTCAAGTACAATCCTTCGTCGTACGAGAAACAGAAAATACAGGAACTGATGGCGAAGCTCTGACGGCCGCGCGGCAGGAAAGCGGGTGGGGTTTGGATTCTCTGGAGAACCCGCCCGGATCTGGGCGTACAGACACGTTAGATCCCGCCGGCAAGCCCGGAGGGCGAAAGAAAGCAGCCCACGGCGTCAGCCGTGCGGGGAACGCGTATCCTTGTCGTCCCAGCCCCGGAACGGGGCGGAACATCGCCGGCGGAGCGTCTTACGCCCCGTACCAGGGCCGGTGCTCATTGACCCGGTTTCCCAACGGCTGACGCTATGGGCTACTTCCTTTCGCTTCGCACCCAACCCTGGCGGGCGGTACCCATTGCTGTGTCGCGCACCCAAGCTCCGACTCAGCCCTTCAGTTTTCAGCCGAATGGAAGCCGCCGGCGCCGGCGCGGAAGTCGATGTTGCCGCGCTGCGGATCGTCCTCGAGCGACGTGCCGCAGTTCCACAGGCAGCCGCCGCAATGCACGCACTTTTCGCGGTCGAATGCCGGCAGTTGATCCGCGCCCAGCGTGATCGCCTGGCCCGAGCACATCTCGATGCACAGTTTGGCGGCGCAGCGC
>Ga0326727_10014462_pt1 | contig 17198 bp, 22 predicted proteins | sample MB2enrmetagenome_FD_207643 | JGI IMG/M metagenome (GOLD analysis project Ga0326727, IMG submission 207643) | Lab enriched peat soil microbial communities from McLean, Ithaca, NY, United States - MB29MY | ecosystem: Environmental > Terrestrial > Soil > Wetlands > Peat | place: USA: New York...
TGGACCCTGCCACAGACGCGCCGTGAGATCCAACGCCTGTTGTTCACCTGGACCGGAGAGTGTGCGTATTGTGGCAGCATGATTCGCAAGCGGAACCGACCACCTTAACTTAACGTAGTAGTATTAGAAACATGTAGGAAAAGGCTGGCAGCTACCGCGGAGGTGGCGTATGGAGCCGAGAGGCAACTGGCATAAAACCAGTGGAGGTTGTCGCGGTTTTCATCAACCTAAGGCTCTCGTCGTGGACGACCGTCGCGATGGCCTTGAGTATTATGCCGCCATGCTCGAAGCGTATGGGTATCAGGTGCAACGCTGCGTCGCATACGGCGAAGGTGTCCGCTGTCTGGGTAATGATACGGTTGACTTTGTGATCGTAAGTCAGGGAACTCCCAAGTTTGAAGGTAGCTGCGTGCTGAAGCGGGCGGTTGAGATTGATCGCAGCCTGCCCGTTGTCGTCGTGGCACGATGCCTGGACATGGGTTCCTACATCGAAGCCATGCAATTGGGTGCCAAGGATTATCTGGTCGAGCCCTTGACGGCGTGGGACGTAGGTCGGCTGCTGCCTCCCCAGCCGTGTTTGAGCGCCGCGGCCTGAATCAGCGGCGCAATGCCGGATTGGAGGTGTATTAGATCATGAATATGTCTGATCTGGTTCGAAAAGCGCTTTGGTATGCCTCCGCAGCGGCGTTGTGTCTCGCGGGGCTTAAGAGCGCAGCGATCCCGTTGCGGGCTCAAGAGAGTGACCAGGACGTGGAACTCCAGATAGGTCAGGAGGTTTTCAACGAACTGAAGGCTAAAGGTGAAATCATCGAATCCTCTCCTCTCTACGACCCACTGAGACCGGTCGCCGAGGCTATTACCCGCGCCGCTCAGCCACAATACAATCATCCCTTCAAGTTTTACCTGGTTCATGAGCCTCAGCCGAACGCCTTCGCGGCTCCGGGCGGCAACGTTTACGTCGTCGATTCGCTCCTCTATTTCGTAAAGAGCAATGACGAACTCGTGGGAACGCTATGTCACGAGGTTTCTCACACTATCCATCACGACGCCATGACGTTGTTAGAGCAGCAGGGGAGAATCGCGGCGAAGGAAATCGCAGCCGCGATCCTGCTGCGCCCCGGTCGTCTGGGAATCTTGGCGATCGCCCTGCTGGGGAAGCTCCATTCCCTCGGCTACTCGCGCGAGGTGGAGTCCCAAGCTGACTTGACCGGCGCGGACGTTTGCGCCTCAGCGGGCTACAATCCGTGGGGTTTGATATGGCTCTTCCAGGACTTCCAAAATACTGGCCACGGCGATGTCCCGCAGCTCTTATCGGACCATCCGACTAACGAGAATCGCGTGAATGCGCTCAAGCAGCATTTCCGCGAGAATCCATCGGTCTTTGGTAAGTTCAGTTCCGATCCGAAGTTAGCAATACGGCTCTCGGTTCCGAAAAACGCCCCTGAGACGTTCCTGCGCTGATGGCGGAGGAGTTGCGATTTGGCTTGATCGGGTGGCAGGGGCAAGACACGAAAGAAAATATGCAGTACGCAAAAGGAGCACTAGAATGTCGAAAATCTCTGATGTGTTCGCGGCTGGGATAGCCGAAATTAGAAAATCTTGGGGCTGGTTCCTGGCTCTGGGAATCCTGTTGATGGTTCTTGGCGCAGTGTGCATCGTCAAAGCACAGACCGCAACTGCTTTCTCGATTTTGGTGTTGGGCTGGATCCTCATGATCAGCGGCGTGTTTTGGCTGGTAAATGCGTTTCTCACCTTTAACTGGTCCCTATTCTTTCTGTGCCTGCTGAACGCGCTTATACGGGGGGGCGTTGGATACCTGTTGATTCGTCACCCCAACGCCGGTGCGGAAGGTGTGACCATGGTGCTCGCCCTGCTGTTCATCGTGGGAGGGCTGTTCCGCACCATTGCGGCGAGTGTTATTAAATTCCCCTGGTGGGGGTGGACGGTCCTTGCCGGATTAGTTTCCGTCGGTCTCGGCATCTTCGTCATAGCCAACTGGGGTGTAACCAGCACCTTCTTCATCGGTGTCGTGATTGGTGTCGACCTCATTTTTGACGGCGGGGCCCTGTCCGCTTTCGCCGGCGCTATTCGCCGCTTGCCCGGCGCGTAAACCGCCAAAGCTTGCCTCATTCTCTGGCAGGTGGGAGCTTAGAAATGCGCCGAGCAGACTGATTGGCGAATACCGAGAGTAGCGTGGCATGTTTTCATTTGACGATCATACCGGCAATGTTGTCACTACCGTGGCGCTCTTCGCGGGCGTGGCGGCGATCGTCTACTTGGCGCGTGGCGCTCTCCTCATTTTGCTGCTGTCTATTCTCCTGGCCTACTTGCTCGAACCTGCGGTCAATTTGCTGCAACGGCATTCGTGGCTGGGCCGGAAGAATCGCGATTGGGCGATCGTCCAGGTTTGCTTGATCGGGACTCTTGTGCTCGGCAGCTTGGGCTACGAGCTCGGTCCTCCCCTTGCCGGGCAACTGAAAAAGCTGAATGCGGCTGCAGCCGAGATCCTGCAGAGTCCTTCCGGTGGACAGGCTGCCGGCACCTCCGAAGACCAGCATGGGTTGAGCGGCGCCCAGCAACGGCGCCTGCGAGACTTTTTGGCTCGCCATCATGACTTCATCGCCCATGCCGTCGAGCGCAGTGCGGCTTCCATAGCATACGTCGCCGCCAGCGCGGTCTGGCTTTTCGCTGTCCCCATTCTGGCGGTTTTCGTGCTGCGCGACGGGCGGCAGATGGTAGACGCAATCATCCAGGCCGGCGGTCGGCGAGAGGACCGTACGGTGGTCAAGCGAATCGTTCAGAAGGTTGATACCATGCTTGCCAAATACATTCGCTCACAGCTCGCCCTGGCTGGCCTATCCTTCGGCTTCTACAGCCTCTCTATGCTGGTTTTGAGATTGCCATATGCGATTGCGCTGGCTGGTCTGGGAGGCGTTCTGGAGTTCCTTCCTACCGTGGGATGGATCGCATCGGCCGTGGCAATACTGACGGTCGGCTTCTTTACCCGCTCCCACTGGATCTTGATGGCGGGACTGCTGGTTGGCTGGAGGCTTGTCCTGGACTATGCGATCTCGCCTCGCATTATGAGCGAGAACATGCAACTGCCGCCTCTCACGGTCATATTCGCACTTATGGTAGGAGGTCAAGTGGGAGGCATTGCAGGTGTCTACCTCTCAGTACCTATTGTCGCTGTGTTGCGAATCGTATGGCTGGAATGCTTCTCGGCTCAGAACTCGACTGCCCTCACACCTCAGGCGGCCACGCAAATCTAGGCACGAATTGCTGCACGCGCCACAATGATTTTGCATCGTCAGTAGGATAGAGCAAAGGTGCCAAGATGATTTCTGTAACTCTTACCGGCCCCGACAAAGTCCAATCCGTTGTGCGGATAAGCCCGGAAACAACCGTGCGCGATGTTGCGACTACCAGGTACGATTTATTCGGCCGCACCACCAAAAGAAACGGCACAACCGTCGTTCCGTTTACGACAGAGGTGGTGGACGGCGATACCGTGACCGTAGAGAGAGATTGATACGCCGCAGGAATCGTGGTTTGAGCTGTCAGGTGAAACTCGTGGCCTATCGGATCTTCGAGGCGGAATCATCCCGGGATACTGGCGAAAGCAGCCAGCAGTCGGAAGCTTAAGGCTTCGAAAGTCGTAGGAATGGGAGCGAGTCACCATGAAAATCCTGCTGGCGCTGGATGAGTCTAAATTCTCAGACGCAGCCACGAATACCGTGATCACGCAAATCAAAGCGGAGGGTATGCAAGTGCACCTGCTCCATGTCATCGAACCTTTTCCCGAGCACCTGGCGGAAAAGAACGGCACCGCGGAGTCACCCGATTTTGTTGCCGCCCGACTGCAGTTACGGGAGTATGCCAAGAAACTGCTGTCACGTGCGACACGGAAGCTTCGGTCTGCGGGGTTCGAAGTGACATCTTGCGTCGAAGAAGGCGACGCAAGAGATGCGGTTCTCAAGCGCGCTGAGAGCTGGCGTGCGGACTTGATCGTCGTCGGCTCTCATGGCCGAAAGGGCTTAGATCGCTTCTTGATTGGAAGCGTCTCAGAGGCTGTCGCCCGCCACGCTCGCTGCTCCGTAGAAATCGTTCGGATTCAGCCGGCAGACCGAGCCTCGGTCTTCGGGGAAGGGTTCGCATCACGGAGGTATCAGAAGGGCGCTCCAGAAGCTTCAATGCCAAACGGAAACGAACATATCCAGAACACACCCTGAGCACGAACGCTGCGGTCGAGTGAGGGTTCATCCATTATTTTAACGAGGTTCGCGAATTCGCGAACAAATCGTGACCTTCCAGCCGGCGTTTTCGAGCGTTTTCAAGAAGTTATGAGCGGCCTTCACATTGCATAACGAGCAGTCAGAATCGTGAAGGAAAGTCGCAAGAGTGATGACAACTCACGATCCAATCGATGGGAGTTGGTCCGAAGGAGGACTTATGGCAGAGCAAACGAACAAACCGGTTTTTCTTTACGTCGCGACTTATTCAAACTACGACGATGCGAAGGCCGACTATGGTGAGGTCAAGCAGCTCTATTTTGACGGGGTGATTGGCGTTTTTGATGCCGCGATAATCAGCAAGGATTCGACCGGACAGGTGAAAGTCCACAAGACCGAGATGCCAACTCAATACGGAGCATGGGGTGGCTTGGCGGTAGGGGCATTGGTCGGCATCTTCTTCCCGCCGTACCTGGTGTGGGAACTCGCGGCCGGCGCAGCCGCCGGATCTCTGATTGGGCACCTTTGGGGCGGCATGTCGCGCTCTGATCTGAAAGACATTGGGGAGACTCTTCAGTCGAGTACCGCAGCTCTAATCGTCCTCGGCCGCTCGAGGTTGCAAGAGGCCTTGCAAAACGCAACCAGGCGGGCCGTGAAACAGTTTGAGAAGCAACTGAATACCGATGTCGAAGCCTTTGACAAAGCTCTGGCCGAAGCCGTCAACCAGACGCTGAAGGAGGCATAACAAATCATCATGGACAGAATGCTGGTAGCGGTTTTTGATAACCTGAGCAAAGCTGAACAAGGGTTGGCAGCACTTGTACAGTTGGATCTCGACGGTAGCATCACTGTTTTCGCCCACGCAGTAGTGGTGAGAAATCCCGACGGCACAACGATAGTCGAGGAAGGTCGTGCCCCCTGGCCATCCGGGACCCTGGTCGGGACCCCGCTGGGAGCCCTTATCGGTCTGCTGGGCGGTGCTCCCGGTGTGGCCGTCGGTGCTATTGTTGGTTTTTTTGCCGGTGGCACGGCTGACTTGAATCGTGCCAGGATTGGAGAGGACTTCGTCGAAGATGCGGCGCAGGCTCTGGCGCCGGGCCGGGCGGCACTTGTGGCAGAGATTGAAGAAGACACGACTGGCCCTGTGGACACCAGGATGGAGGCGATAGGGGGCACTGTTTTCCGCCGCACCCTTTCTGATGTCAGACACACCATTCACGAAGACCACATCGCTGCCATCAAAGCCGATTTGGCGCAATTGAAGGCCGAGCATGCCCAGGCTCACACAGAGCGAAAAGTCAAGCTCCAGGAAAAAATCAACCAGCTCGAGTCGCGATTACAGGCGCAGTTACAAAAGGCCAAAGAGCGGCGCGAGGCAGACGAGCGCACGGAGCGCGCCAAAGTCGAGTTACTTCAGGCAAAGGCGGCGGCCGCCAAGGCCAAGGTGGCTGATACGCACATTAAGCCGCAGTAGCACTCCTGAAGAGGAACGCCGATGCCGCGAAGTGGATTGAGAAACAATCAAATACCGAGGCCCGGGCCTTTGGACAAGATACTGAGTGAAGCCGTCAACCGGTCTCCGAAAGAGTTGAGGAGGACCGTGAATAAAGATCAAGCCGAGCCATGATCGTCGAAGGAGAGAAGTCATCATGCAACGAATGCTGGTAGTAGTATTTGAGAACGAGAGCAAAGCCCACGAAGGGACGAAGGTGCTTCGGCAGTTGGATCTCCACAACTACCTCACTGTCTACCGCCACGCGATAGTGGTGAAAAATGCCGACGGCGCCATCACAGTGAGAGAGGTTGATGACCGGGGACCGTTCGGCCTCTTGGTCGGAACCGCACTGGGCGCCCTCCTCGGCGCAATAGGCGGGCTGGCGGGCATTGGGATCGGCGGGACGGTCGGGTTAGTTGGTGGCGGCGCGGCGGACATGCACAACGCCTGGGTTGCTGAAGACTTTGTTGATGACGTGGCCGAGGCCCTCTTGCCGGGCCGGGCGGCAGTCGTTGCAGAGATTGAAGAAGACACGACAGATCCTCTGGATACTCAGATGGAGGCAATAGGAGGCACGGTATTCCGCCGCGCCCTCACAGAGGTTAAACACACTATCGACGACGACCACATTGCAGCCATCAAGGCCGACCTTGCGCAAATGAAGGCAGAGCACGCCCAGGCTCACGCGGTCCGGAAAGCCAGGCTTCAGGGAAAAATCAACCAACTCGAGTCGCGGCTACAGGCGCAGTTGCAAAAGGCCAAAGAGCGCCGCGAGGCCTCGGAGCGCGAGGCGCGCGCCAAAGTCGAGCTGCTTCAGAAGAAGGCGGCGGCCGCCAAAGCCAAAGCAGCGGAGATACACATTCAGTCATAGAAGGTCTTTCAGGGAGGGTCGCTGATGCGCTCCAACATCAAACTCGGAACAATCCATGGCATCGAGATCGGGCTTCACTACAGTTGGTTCATCATCGCCGCCCTTATCGCGTTCTCCCTCGGTGGACACTTCCGACAAGTCAACCGCAATTGGAGCCCGGTAGAAGTCTGGAGTGCCGCGCTATTCACTGCAGTACTGTTCTTCGTCACGTTGCTGTTGCATGAACTCGCACACTCACTGGTGGCCCAGGCTCGGGGGTTGAAGGTCAAAGCGATCACTCTGTTTGCGCTCGGCGGCGTTTCCCAGATCGAGGAAGATGCCGCCGACGCGAAAACAGAATTCTGGGTCGCCATCGCCGGGCCAATTGCCAGTTTGATTATCGGCTGTGGCTGCGTCGCCATCGCGGCCGCTCTGGGCTGGCGCCCTTCGGCTGAACCGCGCACAGGGCCGACCGCGGTGCTGGTCTGGCTGGGATATATTAACGTAGGGCTTGGGCTTTTCAATTTGATCCCTGGGTTTCCGCTCGATGGTGGCCGGGTGTTCCGAGCCATCGTCTGGGCGATTACCAAGAACGCCGACCGCTCCACCCGCATCGCCGCACGCGTTGGCCAAGTCGTAGCCTTTCTCTTCATTCTCGCTGGGTTATGGAGCTTCTTTGGGGGCGCCGGGTTCAACGGCCTTTGGACTGCCTTCATCGGTTGGTTTCTGATGGACGCGGCCACAAGCAGCTATTCTCAAGTGGACGTTGCGGCTGCCTTCCGCGGCATGCGCGTCTCCGACGTGATGTCACGCGACTGCGCCATCGTCAACCGCAGTATGAGTTTGCAGGAGTTTGTGGATACCTATGTTCTGAAGACCGGCCAGCGTTGTTTCGCCGTCGAAGACCATGGCGGGTTCGTGGGCCTCATCACCTTACGGGACGTTGGTGCCGTCCCCCGCGACCGTTGGGAAAGCACCACAGTGCGCGAGGCCATGCGACCGCTCGACCACCTGCACATCATCACTCCTGAAACGCAGGTGTTGGATGCGCTAAAGCTCATGGCCGTGAACGATATCAACCAGCTCCCAGTCGTCGCGGGTGGCGTCTTGCAAGGGATCGTCTCTCGTTCTCATCTCATGCAGTTGTTGCGAGCCCGTTCTGAGTTGCAGTCGCCAGCCACACATCATGTTCCACTCCATCGAATGAATCAGAGAGGGGTAACACCGTAGGTCGCGTATGCGGATTCTTGCACAACTTATCATTCCCGACTCGATGGGGACGTTTATACAGGGGTTGGGAAGACTTGGACTGATCCGACTCGGAGTGGTCGTGCTTGGCCTGGTCGCAATCCCCGACTCGGTGTGGACGTGGATCCAGGGGCTGGGTGGACTTGGATTAATCCTGCTTGGCCTGGTTGACAACACTCCTTTCGTCTCTGCCCCGCCAGGAAGCGAGGACGGTTTCCTCATTCTGCTTTCGGCACATCACCCCCACTGGTGGGTCTATTACGCCTTCATGGCCACGGTGGGGGAGGTGCTTGGCGGATACTTAGGCTACCGGCTGTCCGCAAAAGGCGGCCAGGAAACCTTCGAAAAGAAGGTGGGGAGGCCGCGCGCAGAGAAAATCTACAAGTACTTTGAAAAACGCGGCTTCCTGACGGTGCTCGCCGGCTCCATGTTGCCGCCGCCCTTTCCTTTCAGTCCTGTCGTGATGGCGGCTGGAGTGATGCAGTATCCGCGCAAGAAGTTCTTGTCCGCGCTTTTCACTGGTCGCGCGGTGCGTTTTTCTGTCGTGGCGTTCCTGGGCAGGGTCTACGGGCAGCAGATGATCGCCTTCTTCTCGCGCCACTACCGGCTCCTGTTGTATGCCCTGATCTGGGTGGCAGTGGCCGCCGGCATCGGAGCCCTGGTCTATTTCGTGTGGTACAGACCCAACCAACAGCGAAGAAGCGGAGCAGGCCCTGCTGGTCGAAAAGGAAAGCCCGCTTCTGAAGCCCATGGAGTAAACTGAAACACTTGCAGGCACGCTTGTGAGTACACCGGAGGCCGGCCTCGAAGGCGGGGGTGCAACGATGACACCAGTAGACGCAACGAGTCACATCGCCCCGAAGAAGATCCTATTCGCCACGGACTTCTCCCCTACCTCAGAGGCGGCGCTGCCATACGCCTTCTCTCTGGCAGACCACTACGGATCCAACCTCTATTTTGCTCACGTTATCGCTTTCGAGTACCCGGATTTCCCTCCACCAGACGAGAGAGGGGCGAAGCTCGAGGAGGCCCGCGAATTCACAGAACGGGAACTGAAGCGCTTGCTTGAGGCCGCTCGCCAAAAAGGCATTTCGTGCCAACCTTTGATTGGAGACGGCACGCCGTGGAACGTTCTTTCCGAGATGATCCACAAAAACGGCATCGACCTTACCATCGTGGGAACTCACGGACGTCGAGGCTTGAAGAAGCTACGGCTGGGTTCGGTTGCGGAGGAGGTGCTTCGAATGGCGCCGTGTCCGGTACTCACGGTTGGCCCGAAGATTTCGGAAACGGTCTCGGCGGATGTCCGGCTTGGGCACGTTCTTTATCCCGTGGAGTCTGTTCCCGATGCCAACCCTGCCGCAGCCTATGCTGTTTCGCTGGCCGAGGAATTCCGCGCCAAGCTCACATTCATTAAGATCCTTGAAGAGACAGCTGCCTCTCCTGACCTGAAAGCCGAAATCCAGGAGCCTGTAAGGCATTGGATGGACGATCACGTCCCGCCGGAGTCAGCTTTGCGCGAGCGCACCAGTTTTGAGCTTGGGTTCGGGCGTCCGCCCGAAGCCATTATCACCTTCGCGCGTGAGGGTTCTGTCGACTTGATCGTGATGAGCGTGCGACGCAGGGACCCCGTCATAGCCGCCCACCTTCCGGCGACGGACACAGCTTACGAGGTGGTCTCGACCGCCCCCTGCCCGGTACTCACAGTCCGCTAAACTTGCCCGCCACAGAGTAGGCTGAGAAAGAACTCTGCGACATAGATAATTTTCCACCAACAGAGGCGCCGGTCCGAATCCCGGCCCTTCGAGGCGAAAGGCTCTTTATGGGAATGTCGAACCAACTCGCCACGCACACTCTTTTGCGAAGTTCGCGAATTCGTGAAGAGTCCGTAAACTTTCTCGCGGGATCTTAAGCATTTTGAACAGCTTGAAAATGGCACTTCCATTGCACAACCCATGGTCGGGAAAGGAGAAGTGCCAAACCAAAGGAGAAGAGCCATGAAGAAGGACAGGGAAATTCAGATTGATGTTCTCGACGAACTGCGGTGGGAGCCGAGCGTCAACGCCACAGACATCGGGGTCACGGTCAAGGACGGCGTAGTCACACTCGAAGGTACCGTGGATAGCTACGCTGAAAAGTGGGCTGCCGAGAAAGCAGTAAAACGGTTGCCTAGCGTTAAGGGCCTTGCCGTCGAGCTCAAGGTCGAGCTGCCAGGTTCCAGTGAGCGGACGGACTCGGATATCGCCCGCGCCGCCGAAGACGCTTTGCAGTGGGATATCTTGGTGCCCCGTAACCGGATCAAGGTGACCGTAGAGAAGGGCTTCCTGACACTGGACGGGGAGGTTGACCGGCAATTTCAGAGGTCGGCTGCCGAGAAAGCGGTGCATCATCTGACAGGGGTCACGGGAGTAAGCAACCAGATCACCATTAAACCGAAGGTGGCGCTGACCGACGTGAAGGAAAAAATCGAAGCGGCACTCAAGCGCAACGCAATGCTGGACGCGCAGGAGATTAACGTGAAAGCCGAGGGGAGCAAGGTCACCCTGACCGGCAGCGTGCGCTCCTGGGCCGAGCTGGACGAGGCCACGAACGCAGCCTGGGCCGCGCCCGGGGTTACTCAGGTTGAGAACCTCCTCACGGTCTCATACTGACACTGCGTGGCGTAGAGCCAATATCTGAGATGTCGGAGGATCGGCGGTATCCAAGAAATGCACTGCCCCTGAAAACACGCGGGTAACCGCCGATCTTCCCGTGAGCTCACTCCGACGCGGGTCGAACTGGCTGACGAATTGCGCCGGAACAATTGAGTTCTACTTTGCCGAACGTAGAGAGGTGATTCATGTACGCCATTTCAGAATGCGTAACTTGCATCGTGATGACATTCGCAGTAAGTGCCATCTTGTTTGGGTTCACTATCTTGTTTCTCGCGCTTAAAGAGCGACTGGAAAACCGAAGAGGTACATCACAGGCATTCCAAGCGGCCGACGCGCCATTTTGGCCTCAGCCGGTTGCGGTGCCGGCAGAACACAAGACATCAGGCCGTTGGGGCAACAATGTCTGATCGATGCTGTCAGGCAAAGCCGCCAGCCTTTTGGAGTGACAGAGCATAGGAGTGAATGCCATGCCAGCAATTAAATGCATCCTTTGTCCGATCGATTTCTCAGAATCTTCGGTGTTGGCTTTTGACTATGCGCAGTCAGTCGCCGCTCACTACAAGGCTCTTGTGTTGTTGCAACATGTCGTCTATTCGCTGAGGCCATTGTATCCTTACCATGCTTTCCCCAATGATTACGATGAAATCTGCCGAAAACTTCGCGCCGACGCCGTGCAGCAGCTTGTTGAGTTTGCCAAGACAAACAATTGCTGTGGCGTACGCACCCAGTCGAGCGTGCAAGACGGCGATGTAACGTCCCTTATTCTCGAAGTTGCCGAAGAAAGAGCGGTGGACCTGATCGTAATGGGAACCCACGGGTTGCGAGGGGTCGACCACCTGACGCTGGGATCAGTCACGGAAAAGGTGTTGCGAAAGGCCGGCTTTCCGGTGCTGACCGTGCGCAAGCCGCCTCACGACTCTGCCTCCCTTACAGGGGTGCCTCACCTTGTCGAAGTGCAGCGGATAGTCTGCTGCATAGACTTTTCGGAATCCTCGAATCAAGCGTTGGAACAAGCGGTCTCCCTGGCGGCGGAGTACGGTGCGGAACTCACTTTGCTTCACGTAATAGAACACATGTCGAGCACTTCCGATGTCGAAAAAGAAACAACGAGAGCGCTGGAAGGACTGGAGAAACAAATCTCACCCTGGGCGCACCAGAACCTCGTGACGAAGCCTATTGTGCGGATCGGCAGAGCCTATCAACAAGTCATCCAGCTTGCCTTGGAGTCGCAAACGGACCTGCTCGTGATGGGTGTGCGTGGACGGCATGCTTTGGATCTTGCCGTGTTCGGCTCGACGACCTACAGGGTAGTACAGTTGGGCCCTTGTCCCGTTCTGGTAGTTCACGGTGTCAAGGAGCTTGAAGGCAACGCCAGCAAGTCCTAGTTGGAGGAAGGGCGGAGCTTTGGCCCTGCCGTATCACAACGAGGAGCGGAACCGCGCTCCAGGGTCTAGAGCCTCCAAAAACTCTCCGCGGCAGGGCTAAATCCCCGCTCTTCCTCCAGAAACCAACGGTGCAGCTTCGACTTGGGAGGCCGACCATGTTACGGATTGAGCGCATTCTCTGCCCGGTTGATTTTTCGGTGTTTTCGGCAAGGGCGTACGACTACGCGCAGTCGCTGGCGCAGCATTACCAGGCCAGACTGTTTCTTCAGCACGTAGTCGAAATCAATCTTCCGGTGTACGCTTATTACGTTCCGGCCAATTACATTGTTGAGCTCCAGCAACAGCTCCGCAAGGACGCCATGTTGCAACTGCAAGAATTTGCCCAGCGCCCGGCCGATTATGGCGCACCGCCTGAACGCATCCTGAACGAGGGTGCCCCGGCGAACACCATCCTCAGCTTTGCGGGAGCGCAAAAGGCTGATCTCATCGTAATGGGGAGCCACGGGCTCCAGGGGGTAGACCGTATCGCGCTTGGGTCGGTGACCGAAAAGGTGCTGCGCAAAGCCTATTGTTCAGTACTGGTGGTCCGCAGTCCTGAACACGATTTTGTCAGCCCTGGTAGCGGTCAGGATCCGGTTCAGCTGCACAAGATTCTCGTTTGTACGGATTTTTCTGAGTACTCAAAGACGGCCCTGGAGCATGCGCTCTCTCTAGCAGCCGAGTATCATGCTGAGCTCAGCGTCCTTTATGTCCTGGAGGACATGCCCGCTTCGAAGGATTTGCAGAGCACTACGCAGCCATTGTTGGCGCGGCTCGAGCAGGCAATCCCCATGGAGGCACGCGGACAATGCAGCATCAAGCCCTTGGTGCGCATCGGTAAACCATACCTGGAGATAATCCAACAGGCTGCGGAAGCGAAAACGGACGCGGTGATTATGGGAGTCCGTGGCCGAAATACCTTGGACCTCGCCGTATTTGGCTCAACCACTCATCGCGTGATCCAGTTGGGCACTTGTCCGGTCTTGGCAGTTCACGTTTGATGTCAATACGGGTATAGGCACGCGCCGCGCGGATCCCCAGTTTCGGGGTTCGCGGCCTGTCTTTTGCATGTTCTTCATTGAAGGAGGAAATTGTGGGATCAACAGCTCACCCGCAAATCGAAATCGGCCAGCGCTTGGTCAGAGAATATCCAGAAGCCGACTGGGATGGACTTTGCACTCGCTATTCCCCCAGCCTCTACCGCCGCGTTCTGGGGATTGTGCGAAATCCGGAGGATGCGAAGGACGCCCTCCAGGACGGTATGCTCTCCGCTTTCAAGAATCTCCCGCGCTTCGAAGGACGATCGGGGCTCTCAACTTGGCTAACGCGCATTGTAATCAATGCTGCGCTTATGCAATTGCGGAGCCGGCGGACACATGAGGCGACCTCATTGGAGGAACCGTTAGACCACGCAGCAGTAACTGCGGTCGATCGGATTGTGGACCCAAGCCCCAGCCCCGAACAGGCCCTTTTGATGGCGGAACTCCGGGGAGTTCTAGTTCGGAGCATGGATAGGCTCAGCCCTGACATGCAAACGGCTGTGAGCCTCAGGTATATGCAGGGCTTATCGACTCGGGAGGCCGCACAGACCTGTGGAATTAGCGAGAATACGATGAAAGCTCGCCTGAGGCGCGCCCGTCGGCGACTCGCAAGCTCAAAGGCGGTCCTTGAATTGCTTTGACGAGGCTCGGCAGGACGGTGCAAAAAATGAAAAAGGATGTGCAAGCATGACAAACACTGAACCATTCACGGGATCACCCGTGAACGAGGAGGCTCCGGGAGCCGCGCCGGCACTGGACCCGCAGGTTCCGTCGGTATCGTCGCCCGATGCGAACGCTGGTGAAGCCGGAGCCACGATTCGACGGCTTCAGGCTGAAAACCTCAGGCTTTACGATCGCCTACTGAGCACGCAGGCCGAGCTCGAGAACTCGCGTAAACGAATGCAGCGCGAAAAGGAAGACTTCCTCGAGCACGCTAACGCTGAATTGATCCGTCAGCTTTTGCCATCTCTTGATGCATTTGAGCGCGCTTTAAAACACCGCGATCAGAGGGTGCCGGATGGATTCTACGAGGGCATGGAATTGATTTACGGCGGATTGTTGCAGGTCCTTGAGCGGGCAGGGCTTGCCCGGATCGAGGTATTGGGTCGGACGTTCGATCCGCACTTACATCAAGCAGTGGAAACTGTCGAAGACGAACACCGACGCGAGCATGAGATTGTGGAGGAGTTGTTGCCGGGATTCACGTTCAGGCAGCAACTCCTTCGACCCTCAATGGTCAAAGTCGCAGTGGCGAAGAGACAGAACGACCAGAATGGAATTGCGAGGGACGAATGAGTGAGCCGCTGAAGGTTGGCAGGAAGGGTCGCCGGTTAGAAAGACCTTGCGCGAGGTTAATCATGGCAGCAAAGACCCGCGGCAGAGGAAGGGCAGACAAACCTATGCACGGAGAAGGGACCAGAGTTCTTCTGGTGAACGAGAACTCTGAGGATCTTTCCTACTACAGAGTGATCCTCCGGAAAATGCACTGCCAGGTGCGAACCAGTTCGTCGTTTGCCAAGGGAGCGCAGTGCCTCGAGCGCGAGCACTATGACCTAATTGTTTTGGATCAAGGCAGCAGCAGTTTTGAGGGGCGGCAAGTGCTGATGACGGCCATGGAAGTCGATACGGAGATCCCGGTGCTCGTGCTGGCGCGCTCTTACAGCAGAGGCTGCTACGAGGAAGCCATGCAATCGGGAGCACTGGATTACGTCGAGGGGCGTTTAAGCGACGCGGAACTCGTCGCCTTCCTGGAGACATTTGTGCCACGTCGAACCGTATTCCCTCGCTCCTCAGCACACCGTCCTGACGGTCCAACACCAGGTAAGAACAACGAGATTAAAGAACGTGCCACCCCAGTGCGTCTTGCCAAGTGCCCGCCGCTACTCTCCAGGGAACACCTGCAATTGTGATGGCCAACCTTCAGCAGTGCCGCCGTCTCGCCCATGCATCGGAAGCATTCCGCTCGCGGCCAAAGCGCGTTGTGGGCAGAAGGAATAAGGAATTGGCCGCAGCAGTCGGCAGCCCCATCCTCTAACCTGCAATTCACGAAGTTCGCGAATTCACGAGGGGATCGTGAGATTCCGATTCGCTAAATCATACGTTTTCAAGAGCTTAGTTCTGGCCTTCGCATTGCGTTGAGAGGTAGTGCGCTGCCCTCGTAGGCAGAATGAGTGGAGAATCATCATGGGTCCCAAAAGCTGGAAATGGATTCTTGTTCTCGTAGCGGCGTTCCTAGCGACTGCGGCATTCACGCCCGCTAGAAAGTCGCCGCGCTCGGGCTATGACGAGGCGAAGGTCAGGAAAGCAGCTACGCAATCTGCTAAGGCTGCTGAGGCGTTCGACGCGATTATGGATGCCCCCGACAAGGCGATTCCGCAGGATCTACTGGCGCGCGCGAAGGCAATCGCGGTTTTCCCTCGAGTCATCAAAGCGGCTTTTTTTGTTGGCGGCGAGGGCGGCCGCGGTTGCGTGAGCCGCCGAACAAAGGCGGGCTGGAGTGACCCCGTATTCTTCCGCGCCGGCGGTGGCAGCGTGGGACCTCAACTCGGCGTATCCGCCACCGATTTCGTCCTGCTGTTCATGAACGACGATGCGGTGAGCGGGCTGATGAAAGACAGGTTCGAACTGGGAGCGGAGGCCGGTATCGCCGGAGGCCCGGTTGGTCGCGAAGCAAGTGCCGGAACGGACGCACTCATGCAAGCAAAGATTCTGTCCTATTCGCGCAGCCACGGTGTATTCGCTGGGGTTAACCTCAAGGGCATAGTCATTCGCCCCGAAGACGATTTGAACTATGCCGTTTACAGCAAATCAGCTCGCGCGCTGCTGAGCGAGGATGCGCGTCCCAGCGGCGGCACGGCGGAAGACCTTTCCGCGTTCCCGCGGGCGATTGCCCGCAACGCAAAGACCTCTGGCCCCGCTCATTGAGCGTACGGAATGTGAGCCGCAGCTTTGTTACTGGACGACCCTGGGCAGGCGCCCAGAATTCTTGAAAGGAGAACTGACAATGACTGATGTGTTGATCGTTCGAGTTACCCCGGAGATGATTCATTATTGGGGATGGTTCCTCGCGTTTGGCATCGTGTTGCTGTTGCTCGGCATCGCTGCAATTGTTCGGTCCGTCACAGCCACGGTGGCCTCGATGTTGTTCTTCGGCTGGCTGCTTGTGTTTGCCGGCATTTTCGAGTTCGTCAGTGCGTTTATGGTTGGGAATTGGGCAGGGTTTTTCCTGCACCTGCTGATCGCCATTCTCTTCGCCATAACCGGCATACTGATGATCACCAGGCCGGTGATGAGCGCCGAGGGTTTGACGCTTATGATGTCGATGTTCTTTCTGATCGCGGGCCTGTATCAATTGATTGTATCGCTGTGGGCCCATCTGCCGGGCTGGGGATGGCACGCCCTGAGCGGAGTCGTCACATCGATCCTGGGCGTTCTCGTCCTGGCGGGATGGCCGGCCTCGGGGCTTTGGGTGATCGGTCTTTTCGTTGGAATCGATCTGGTTTTTTACGGCTGGGCTTGGATGGCACTGGCTATCGGCCTGCGTAAGATGTGAGCGGAAGGGTGGAGCACTGCCGGGCTTCAACTACAAGTAGCCCGGTCACTCACAATCAAGATTGAAAACCACCTGGCGCTAGGCATCCGGGAGAACGCATCCAGTTCGCGTTTCTTTCGGGCTCGGCGGAAGCTGTTATGTAGGTTGAATCTAGCGCTTGAAATTAGTGAGGCAGCATTGAAGGGAAATGAGGATCACATCTGATTCTGCTCGCACCTGGGGGGTGTACCATGAACGAATCGAAGCCGTCACCAAGAAAACACGACCGCGATGATGAAAAGAAGCGCCAGGAGCAAAGCCGGCGTCAGTTTCGCTTCGCCATCACTTACTTGATCACGAGCCTGATTGTCTTGTGGCTGTTCCAGCTATTCGTCTTAAGTCCTTCCCGGGGCGCAGAAATTCCTTACAGCGAGTTCAAGACAAAACTGGCTGCTGCTCAAATCGTAAAGGTAACCATCGGCGAAAGGGGCATTGTCGGTGAGATGAAGAATCCCAAAGCGGACGCAACTCCTCCGGTCATCCCCTTCAATACCGTACCTGCGCCTGCCGGCGACCCCAAGCTGATTGAAGAGCTACAAAGCGCAAAAGTAACTTACAACTTCGAGCACCCGCCGAGCCCCCTGGGTGGTATTTTGCTGAATCTTCTGCCGCTGCTGCTACTCGGCGCATTCTGGTACATGGCCTACCAGCGAGCGGGCGGGG
>Ga0326727_10014463_pt1 | contig 17197 bp, 16 predicted proteins | sample MB2enrmetagenome_FD_207643 | JGI IMG/M metagenome (GOLD analysis project Ga0326727, IMG submission 207643) | Lab enriched peat soil microbial communities from McLean, Ithaca, NY, United States - MB29MY | ecosystem: Environmental > Terrestrial > Soil > Wetlands > Peat | place: USA: New York...
AGCAAGGACAACCTAGCACTCTTCGGCCTTTTCTCCAGGCTCCCCCTCGCCGACTGCCAACATCAAGCGGCAGAACGCAAAAGAATGCCGACGAGGTGCTACAAACGCCCTGTTTCGACTGAGAAATCCTCACAACATTTTTTTGACTGTATAACTGCAAATGATATGCCATCTTCGGCGTTTTGTCTTCGAGATTCCAGCCATCTCATATAGCATTGATAAATAACAGCGTTATGGTTCTCCGACCACGGTGTTTCAAACAGTTGGATGGATAGGGCGACTCGCAGAAATGTGCAACGGCTTGCACATAATGGGAGAGATTTTCCCAAGGCAGGGCTAGGAATGAACTTCGCGGGAAAGAGCCATCGAGGCTCCTTCAATCTCCAGGCCGACAATTCCTTACGGAAGTCGGCGAGTTGATACGAAGTGCCGGTCCAGGCCAGGCAAAAGGGTATCTGGCCGGGGCATGAGAAATTTCCTATTTCGAAGGCAGCACATAGGCATCGAGAGAAAGAAACTGCTGAATATTCGGATCTTTAGAGTCCAAAAAGCCCCTGAGCGGGCCGAAGAACTGAGCGCGGCCCTGATGGAGGAAGAGCACCAGGTCGGCGAGCCGCTCGGCAAAGCGCATGTCGTGAGTAACCACGATGCTGGTAAATCCGAGCTGGCGCTTGAGCCGCTGGATGAGGTCGCCGAGGTGGCGGGCGATGATGGGGTCGACCATGGTAGTGGGCTCGTCGTAGAGCACGACTTCCGGCTGCGAAGCGAGGGCGCGGGCAATGGCCACGGCGCGCTTGCGGCCGGTTGAGAGGCTGGCCGGCAAGACGTCCACCACATCCTCGGCGCCGACCAGGCCAATAAGCTTGTCTACCAACTCGAGTGTCTGGTCCTCGGTCAGGCCGCCGCGTTCGCGCAGCGGAAAAGCCACGTTTTCCCGCACGCTCAGGGAGTCGAAGAGCGCGCCGTTCTGGAAGACCATGGTGACGCGCTTGCGGATTTCCCGCATGCCCTCTTCGCTCAGGCCGGTAATCTCCTGGCCTTCAACGCGAATGGAGCCCTCATCCGGCTTGAGGAAGCCCATCAACATGCGCAGGGCGACCGACTTGCCCACGCCGCTGCGGCCCAGGATGCAGAGGGTCTGGCCGCGATTCACATAGAAGCTCACGTCCTCCAGAACCGAGCGGCCATCGAAGGAGATGCCGACGTGGCTGAAGGCAATCATGTGCTCAGGCTCTTCGGAGGGAGACTCGGCGAGCCATTCCTGCTCTTCGGCGGCTGCCTGAGGCAGCATTTCGGAAAGCTCCGCATTGGAAGGCGCGTCGGACATTGCTTAGATTCAGATTACGCGATTGGAGGCGGCTGCGGCTGCGACTTTTACCTTCCCTTCTTTCAAAATCGTGAGTTGGGCCGCCCGGCCTGTTCGCCGAAGAAATCAATTTGATAAGTGTAAGGTTACAGGCTACAGTAATCCAGATAGAGATCCGGGATTCTGTTCATAAGGGCTTGAAGAGGCTCTATGAAGAGGACAGCGCGAAAGGAGTTCCGGCAAACTCGGCGGACAAACGGCGCAAGATGCTTGCGTTTCTGGACGGAATGGACGACGCGGAGGAACTGAGCGGGCTACCCGCATGGAAGGCACACCTATTGACAGGAAGCCGCAAGGGAACGTGGAGTCTGAGCGTTACCGGCAACTTGCGGCTGACCTTTCGCATCGACACTGCCGGACGCGAGATCCACGCAATGAATATGGATGATTACCACTAGAAAAGGAGAATAACGCCATGCCCATGAAGAATCCTCCCCATCCAGGGGACTTTATCCGAACGGAGATCGTCGAACCCGCGGGATTGACCGTGACGGCGGCGGCGGCGGCTCTGGGCGTTTCCCGGCCCGCGCTCTCCAGCCTGCTGAACGGCAAGGCAGGCTTGTCAGGAGATATGGCGCTGCGCATCGAAAAGGCTTTCGGCGTAAAGATGGATACGCTGATGCGGATGCAGTCGGCTTACGAGATTGCCCAGACGCGGAAGCGCGAGAATCTGATTCGCGTCCAGCCGGTCCGCCGCGCGGCTTGAGTTGCGAGGGGACTGGGATTTGATTGCCGGACTCCCAGGTGCCCAAAAGCGAGGCACCTGGGCCAGCCATCTTCAGTGGTTGTACTCACTTCTCCGGGCACCTGGGCCACCTGCCGGCCAAGACCGGTCTAATGGGCCTGAATACCACTTGCCATGACAGAGATCGCTGTTCCATGCGCATCCGGGATATATTTCACCGGCGCGGTGAAAAGCTTGCCGCAGGAACGCACATCCCAAGACTCCTCCCACGATGACATCAGGCCGCTATCCAACACTCTTGCAGCGGGACCGACAAGCTGAGTGTCGAGAACCTCAGCGCGGCAGGATCTCTTTACGGCGGAGATAACCCATAAATCCATCTCAATATTCTTCAAGGTGTCCCGTTGCAATTCTGGATTGCCTTGTGCTGTACCTGGATATGTGGGGGTGAAGTGCAGCCCCTTTTTCGTCACGTCGACCTGCACGTTGTACATCCGCTTTTCATTGCACGCAGTACCGGGAACAGTCTCTTTCCAACTGCCAGAAACGGGCATCCCCTTGTCGTTCGTCTCAACAAACATAAGAATTTGAAGCTTCACCGAAACAGAATCAAACTCCAGATCGACATTCTTGCAGTGCGTACTGAGGCTGCTTTCGTAATCGAGAGCGCTCCTGCGGATTGAATCGCGATAGTCACTTGCATCGGACATCTTAAGCATGAGAGCTTTGGTGTTTCTTATCTTGGCCGAGACCGGATCATCTTGCGCAAGCAAAACGGGTGTGAAGCAGACAGTCAACAATAGGAGAGCAATTCTCTTTGAGGCATTTTCCATGCTGAAATCCTCTTTCCATCTGTCGTTCGCAGGCCTCCCACCCCAGCCGAAAAAGGCAAAAAACGCGGCGAGGGTGGGGAACACATGGCGTTGCTTTGCCCGTGGATAATTACTTCCCGGCTTCTTCCAGGAAGCGGATGATCGACTCAATTCCCAACTCGAAGTTCTTCAGGCAGAACTTCTCGTTGGGGGCGTGGATGTTGTCGTCGGGCAGGCCGAAGCCCATCATGACGCCGGGCGCGCCAAGGTGGCGCTCAAAGTCGCCGACGATGGGCACGGAACCGCCGCAGCGAATGAAGACCGTGTCCTTGCCCCAGACCTCGTGCAGGGCGCGCGTGGCCGCCTGGATGTAAGGATCGTCGACACGGATCAGGCTGGGCTCGCCGCCGCTCAGCGACCGCACCTGAACCGTCACGCCCGCGGGCGCGATTTTCTCCACATAGCTCTTGAACTGTTCGTATGCCTTGGCCGCGGTCATGCCCGGGACCAGGCGCATGGAAACCTTGGCCAGGGCCTTGGCGGGAATCACCGTCTTGGCACCAGCGCCGGTAAAGCCGCCGGGCATGCCATGGACCTCGAACGTAGGCCGTCCCCAGGTGCGCTCCATCACGCTATAGCCAGGCTCGCCAACCAGCGCGGGCGAACCGATCTCGGTCTTGCGGTAGTGCTCCTCATCGAAGGGCAGGCTCTTCCAGGCCTTCAACTCCTCCGGGCTGGGAGGAATGATGTCGTCGTAGAAGCCGGGGATGAGGATGTGGCCGTTCTTGTCCTTCAGGCCGGTCAGAATCTCCGCCAGGGCCATGAAGGGATTGGGAGCCACGCCACCGTAGGAGCCCGAGTGCAGGTCGACCATGGAGCCATGCACCTCGATTTCGGCATAGATCATGCCGCGCAGGCCGACGCAGAGGGTCGGCAGGCCGGGAGCGAACATTTCGGTATCGGAAACCAGGGAAAAATCAGCCTTCAGCTCAGGCGGTTTGGAGGCGACAAAAGCGGCAATTCCCTCCCCTCCAACCTCCTCATCGCCCTCAAGAATGACGCGCACATTCATGGGCAGCTTGCCATTTGCGGCCATCAGCGACTCCAGGGCCTTCACTTGTATCCAGACCTGGCCCTTGTCGTCGGCGGTGCCGCGGCCGTAGAGGTTGCCGTCGCGCTCAGTGGGCTCAAAGGGGGGCGTAATCCACTCGTCCAGCGGGTCGGGCGGCTGCACATCGTAGTGGCCGTAGCAAAGCACCGTCGGCTTGCCTGCCGCGTGCAGCCAGTCGGCATAGACCAGCGGGTGGCTGTCGGTTTCAATCAAATGGGCATGCTCCATGCCGATGCGCGTGAGTTCGGCGGCCAGCGACTCGGCGGTGCGCCGGCAATCAGCCTTGTTCTCGGGCAGCGTGGAGACGGAAGGAATGCGCAGCAGGTCCTTCAGTTCACTCAAAAAGCGGGGATTGTTCTGGCGGGCATAGGTTACAGCAGGCGAAGTCATTGGTGTGCTCCCTTAAAATGAATTTCCAAGTCAAAAGAAGTATAGGTTCTCCGGTGACCTTTTGTTCTGTTGTCTGAATGGAAAGGGGAGTTTTTTGCCAAATCTCGACTGTTCATGCCCTACGGCCAATACCCGCAGTCTTTGTCTCGCAGCATTTCTGACTCTGGTGACGGTAACCGCAGCCGCATCGGCGCAAATCGCCCCTACGGTTAGCCCCTATTACGCAAGAACCAACACTTTCAGCGTCTTTGGCGCCTACTCGGGCGACTCCAGCCACATGCTGCTGGGCGGCGCCGAAAACCGCCGGCTGTTGAATTTTGGCGTTGCCTACAGCCGCAAGCTCTATCTCAACCGCATTGTCAACTGGCAGTACAACGGAGAACTGCTGCCGGTAGCGTTGGAGAGCGATCCGGTAGTGCACACCGCTTACCATCAGACGGCCCCGGTCTTGGCCAACTCTGCTTACAACAATGTTCAGGCCGCCGCATGTGTCGCGGCAACGAAAAGTTTTGACGATACAATTACGTACGTTGGTGGAACTGTCTCCTTTATTGGCACGACTACAACTTCCTGCACCCGCCGGTGGACCGTCGGCGACGCCATCTCGCCGGTCGGGTTTCAATGGAATTTCCTGCCACGCCATAAACTGCAGCCCTTCTTCATCGGCCATGGGGGATATATGTACTCGACGCAGCCGATTCCAGTATCGGAAGCCGGTTCCTTCAACTTCACCTTCGACCTGGGCACGGGATTCGAACTCTATCGCAACAAAACCCGCTCCGTTCGCGCCGAATACCGCTATCACCACATTTCGAATCACTTTACGGCGAACCAAAATCCCGGCATCGACAGCGGCCTCGTTCAGCTCACCTACTCCTTTGGGAAATAGGTCTGTTTGCGCTCTGGAGGCTGATCGACCTGCGACACGATACTCTTGGAAGAGATGCCTCCTATTCTCAACGCGCAATCCGTCACCAAGCAGTTCGGCGCCAAGCCTCTGTTCCACGACATTTCGCTCACTGTCGAAGACGGCGACCGGATCGGCCTTATCGGTCCCAACGGAGCGGGCAAATCCACGCTGCTGGCCATCTTGGCCGGCCAGCTCGAGCCGGACACGGGCGAAGTGGCCGTGCGCAAGCGGGCCCGCGCCGCCTATGTACCTCAGAACTCAATCTTTGCCCCCGGCCTCAGCATCCGCCAGGTGCTGGAGCGGGCGCTGGCCGCCACGCATGTGAACGAGGACGAGCGCGAAGGCCGGTTACGCGAACTCTCCGGCCGCGCCGGTTTCACGGACCTCAACGCCGAGGCAGCCTCGCTTTCAGGCGGGTGGCGCAAGCGGCTGGCCATTACCGAGGCGCTGCTTGGCGAGCCGGAGGTGATGCTGCTGGACGAGCCCACCAACCACCTGGATCTGGCCGGAATCGAATGGCTGGAGGCGCTGCTGGCCTCCTCTTCGTTCGCCTGCGTCACCGTCAGCCACGACCGCTATTTCCTTGAATCCACTTCCAGCGAGATCATCGAACTGAATCGCGTCTATGCCGATGGCCTGCTGCGAGTGAAGGGCAACTTCAGCCACTTTCTCGAAGAAAAGGAAGCCTATCTCGAATCGCAAAGCCGCCAGCAGGACAGCCTGCGCAACCGCGTGAAGACCGAGATCGAGTGGCTGCGGCGCGGTCCCAAGGCGCGCACCGGCAAGTCCAAGGCGCGCATCAATACGGCCCACGCGATGATCGGCAAGCTGGCCGCGATGGATGAGCGCACCACTGTCAATACGACTGGAATCGACTTCGAAGCCAGTCATCGCAAGACCAAGCGACTGGTGGAGTTCAAGAATGTGGCCTGCGACGTGCCGGGCGGCGAAATGCCTGAAGATCCCAACAAACTCCTACCCCCCCGGCGCTTGTTTTCCGGGCTGAATTTCATTCTGACCGCGGGCATGAAGGTGGGGCTGGTGGGCGCGAACGGCAGCGGCAAGACCACGCTGCTGCGACTGCTGCGGGGCGAGATGGAACCGGCCGAGGGCACAATCCGCCGCGCCACGGCGCTGCGCCTGGTCTACTTCAGCCAGATGCGCGAACTGGATGAGAGCCTCACGCTGCGCCGCGCGCTGGCGCCGGAGGGCGACTCGGTCATCCATCAGGGACGGGTGGTGCACGTGGCCAGCTGGGCCGCGCGCTTCCTGTTTACCAGCGAGCAACTGAATCAGCCGGTCAGCAATTTGAGCGGCGGCGAACGGGCGCGGGTGCTGATTGCCAAGCTGATGCTGGAGCCGGCCGACGTGCTGCTGCTGGACGAGCCGACCAACGATCTGGACATTCCGACGCTGGAAATTCTGGAAGACAATCTCCTGGATTTTCCCGGAGCGCTGGTCTTAGTGACGCATGATCGCTACCTGCTGAATCGGGTTTCCTCTACCGTTCTGGGTCTGGACGGGCGCGGCCACACCGGGCGATTTGCCGACTACGCGCAGTGGGAAGACTGGATGGCAGAACAGGAGAAAGCCGCGCAAGCCAAGCCGGAAACCAAGGCTAACTCCGCTAGCTCGACTAACACCGCTAACTCCGCGAAGAAGAAGCTCTCTTATCTCGAAGCCCGGGAGTTTGCGGCTATTGAGAAGCGCGTCGAAAAATCCGATGCCCGGCTGGCCAAGGCCCGCGCCAACATTGAAGACCCGGCGATTGCCACCGACGCCGACGCTCTGCAGAAAGCGATCAAGGAACTGGACGCCGCGCAGCACGAGAGCGACACGCTCTACGCTCGCTGGGCGGAGCTAACGGAGAAGGCGGGATAGATCGCTGAGCGCATTGGCCTATCCCAGCGAATCGCTCTCACCCGCGCCGCCAGCGAGCCGGCGCGCCTTGATGTCGCGCATGGGCGGCTGGCCGAAGAACCGGCTGTATTCCCGGCTGAACTGGCTGGGGCTTTCATAGCCGACCTCGAAGGCCGCGCTGGCGGCGTCCAGGCCGTCCATGAACATGCGCACGCGCGCCGTGTGCAACCGAAGCTGCTTCTGATATTGCAGCGGGCTCATTGCCGTCAGAGAGCGGAAATGATGGTGGAAGGTCGAAACGCCCATCTGCGCAACCGACGCGAGCTTCTCGATGCGCAGGGGCTTGGCGTAGTTTTCCCTGAGCCACTCGACGGCCCTGGCTGTCCGGTTGCTCTGCTCGCCCAGCGTGGCAATGGCGCGCAGATGCTTGCCAACAGGCGAACGCAGCAGGCGGTAGATGATTTCCCGTTGAATCAGGTTGCTGAGAAATGGATTATCCTGAGGCGCGTCAAGCAGATCGAGCAATCGGGAACAGGCGCCCAGCAACTCGGCCGAGCTCTTTCCGACGGCCATGCCGCGAGTACCGGAAACCGCTTCGGTCCCATGAAACTCCTCCTGGCTGAGAATCTCCCGGACGGTGGGCATTTCGAGCTTGATCATCAATGCCAGAATCGGCGCTTCCGCCGAGGCCTTTGTCACCTGGCTGATGACCGGCATATCGATCGAGGTCAGCAGAAATGTGGTTTCGTCGCACAGGAGCGTTGACCCGCCAACATTGATGCGCTTTTCTCCCTGAACAAAGACAATCAGCTCAGGCATGTAGGCCGCTGAAGTGCACTCCGTCGGAGTGCTTTTCCGGTAAAGGCTCAGTCCAGGAACGCTGGTCGTCTCTTTGCCATCCGAGTGGACGTGGGCCGCGATCTTGCGCGCCAGCCCGCCCCGCATCTCAACCGCCTGGGCCTGTGATTCTCCGTTTGCATCCTGCTGTTTTGCCATTGGAACTCCGCTCGACTCCTTCATTCTCAGCCTACCGTTGATTCCGCCCGCATTGCACAGAAAAATCGTCCATCGACAGAATCAGGCAATCAATCGGAAGAATCAGGATACCGCTCCGGGAAGACTCCGGCCTATTCTCTGGACTGAGAGGAAGTGCGAGGCAGGGCAACCTTTCCCACTTCTCAAACATCGGCCAAGAAGGCCCAGAGGTGACTTGATGTACAACGTCAAAGCTTATTCCGCCGCCAGCGCGACATCGCGGCTTGCTTCCACCAAAATTGTGCGTCGCGATCCGACCGAAACCGACGTGCAGATCGAAATCCTCTTCTGCGGCATCTGCCACTCCGATCTTCACCAGGTTCGCAACCAGTGGGCCGACTTCATGCCCACGGTCTACCCCTGCATTCCCGGCCATGAGATCGTCGGCCGCGTAACGAAGGTAGGCTCCGTGGTTTCCAGCTTCAAGCTCGGCGATCTCGTCGGAGTAGGCTGCATGGTCGACTCTGACGGCACATGCCCCGCGTGCAAGGCCGGACTCGAACAGTTCTGTCCGAATACAACCTTCACCTACAACCTGCCCGACAAGCATCTGGGAGGAGTCACGTACGGCGGCTACTCCGAGAGCATTGTCGTTGACCAGCGCTTCGTTCTTCGCGTGCCCGCGAACCTCGATCTTGCCGGAGCCGCTCCCCTGCTCTGCGCCGGAATCACCACGTACTCGCCCATGCGCCACTGGGGCGTCACCAAGGGCAAGAAAGTCGGCGTGGTCGGTCTGGGCGGATTGGGCCACATGGGCGTAAAGTTCGCGCACGCGCTGGGAGCGCATACGGTGGTCTTCACCACCTCGCCCAGCAAGAAGGAAGACGCGCTTCGCCTGGGAGCCGATGAAGTCGTTCTCTCCCGCGATGCCAATGAGATGCAGAAGCACGCCGGCAGCTTCGACTTCATTCTCGACGCCGTTGCCGCCGAGCACGACATCAACGCCTACATCAACATGCTGGGCATCGACGGCAACATCACCCTGGTCGGCGCGCCGGATAAGCCCCTGCCGGTCGCAGCCTTCGGCCTGATCGCGCGCCGTCGCAGCTTCTCCGGCTCTTGCATCGGCGGCATCCCGGAGACCCAAGAGATGCTCGACTTCTGCGGCGAGCACAACATCACCTCCGACGTCGAAGTGATTCCTATCCAGAAAATCAACGAAGCCTACGAGAGAATGGTCAAGTCCGATGTGAAGTATCGCTTCTCCATCGACATGGCTTCTCTCAAATCCGAGTAAAGGAGCCATCCATGGCAGACAGAATTCATCCGACCGGTGCAGAAACAGCCATCGGCAATTTCTCTCCCAAGCTTGTGAGCCTGACCGACGATGTTCTCTTTGGAGATGTGTGGGAGAGAAACGCGCTTTCGAAGCGCGATCGCAGTCTGGCCACCATCACCGCTCTGATCGTTCTGCGCGCGTCAGAACAACTTCAGTTCCACTTGAAGGAAGGCATCAAAAATGGCCTGACGCAGACGGAAATCGTCGAGCTTATCACGCACATGGCCTTCTACTCGGGCTGGCCGAGCGCCATGTCCGCAATCACTGTTGCCAAGAAACTCTTCGAAGAAGACAAGCAGTAGCCACGGAGCCGGAAGAAGATCGAAGCGAGCCTTTTCGTTCCGCACTACAGCACGTTTGAACAAGTGTCAGGAGTCGCAATGCAAAAACGCAAACTTGGAAGCAGTAATCTGGAAGTTTCCGCACTCGGCCTCGGCTGCATGAGCATGAGCTCGGCCTATGGCCCGGCGGGCGACAAGGGCGAGATGATCAAGTTGATTCGCGCAGCCCATGACCTTGGCGTAACCATGTTCGATACGGCTGAAGCCTATGGCCCGTTCGGGAACGAAGAGCTGGTGGGCGAGGCGCTCCAGCCGATCCGCGACCAGGTGGTGATTGCCACAAAGTTCGGCTTCGAAATCGATCTTGAGACTGGCGCGCGCACTGGCGGAACCAATAGCCGGCCCGAGCATATCAAGCTTGTGGCGGACGCTTGCCTGAAGCGTTTGCGGACCGATTACATCGATCTCTTCTATCAGCACCGCGTCGATCCTGAAGTGCCGATCGAGGACGTGGCAGGAGCGGTCAAGGAGCTGATTGCCGAGGGCAAGGTCAAACACTTCGGCATGTCGGAGGCCGGGGTTCAGACGATTCGCCGGGCGCACGCGGTCCAACCGGTCACTGCGGTGCAGAGCGAGTACTCGCTCTTCTGGCGTGGTCCGGAGGCCGAGCTTCTGCCGGCCCTGGAGGAACTTGGCATCGGCTTCGTGCCATTCAGCCCGCTCGGCGCAGGCTTCCTCACGGGCAAGATCGACGAGAACACCAAGTTCGATCCCACCGACTTCCGCAACATCGTGCCCCGCTTTTCGCCCGAGGCGCGCAAGGCGAACATGGCGCTTGTTGACCTCATCAAGGCCATCGCGGCACGCAAAGGCGCGACGCCGGCGCAAGTCGCACTCGCCTGGCTGCTGGCGCAGAAGCCGTGGATCGTGCCGATTCCAGGAACCACCAAGCTGCATCGGCTGGAGGAAAACCTCGGCGCGGTGAACGTCGAGCTGACCGAGAACGACCTCAAGGAAATCGACACAGCCACGTCAAAAATCACGCTGGAAGGCGCGCGACTGCCGGAGGCCGCGCTCAAAATGACGGGCCGCTAAAGAATTTTCTTTCGTGAAGGAGAGAGTCGCAATGCAAAAGCGCAAACTTGGAAAAAGCAATCTGGAAGTCTCCGCACTCGGCCTCGGCTGCATGAGGATGAGCGCCGGCCACGGCACGGTGGCGGGCACAAAGCAGGAGATGATCGCGGTCATTCGCGGAGCGGTCGAACGCGACGTTACGCTCTTCGACACGGCCCAGGTCTACGGCCCATTCGTAAACGAAGAGCTTGTGGGTGAAGCCCTGGCTCCCCTCCGCAATCAGGTGGTGATCGCCACCAAATTCGGTTTCAAATTCGAGCCCGATGGCGATCCGCATCCAACGGGCCTGAGCAGCAGGCCGGAGTACATCAAGCAGACTGTGGAGGGATCGCTGAAGAGACTTCGCGTCGATACTATCGATCTGCTCTATCAGCACCGCGTTGACCCGGACGTGCCGATTGAAGACGTTGCAGGCGCAGTGAAGGACCTCATTCAGCAAGGCAAGGTCAGGCACTTCGGCCTCTCCGAAGCAGGAGCGCAGACGATTCGCCGCGCACACGCCGTGCAGCCGGTGACCGCGCTGCAAAGCGAATACTCGCTCTGGTGGAGGCATCCGGAAACAGAAATTCTGCCGACGCTCGAAGAACTCGGAATTGGCTTCTTTCCCTACAGCCCTCTGGGCAGGGGATTTCTTACCGGGACGATTACCGAAGACACGCAGTTCGACAAGGAAGACAACCGCGGCAGCTTCCCTCGCTTTGCGCCTGAAGCCCGCAAGGCGAATCGGGCGCTGATTGATCTGATTGGCGCTATCGCCACGCGGAAAAAAGCAACGACCGCCCAGATCGCCCTGGCCTGGCTGCTGGCGCAGAAGCCCTGGATCGTGCCCATCCCAGGCACCACCAAGCTGGCGCGCCTCGACGAAAACATCGAGGCAACTTCACTGGAGCTTACTCCGGATGATCTGCGTGAACTTGACAGCGTTACCTCAACATTCGCCGTGCAGGGCTCTCGCTACCCCGATAACCTTGAGGCCATGACCGGCCGCTGAGCGGCGCGAATTCGCCGGCATCGCGATGGCTTCGCCTACAACAATCAGCAAAGAGAAGGAGAAACGCAATGCAAAAGCGCAAATTCGGAAAAAGCAATCTGGAAGTATCGGCTCTCGGCCTCGGCTGCATGGGCATGAGCTTTTCCTACAAGCCTTTCCCGGACAAGCAGGAAATGATCGCTCTTCTCCGTGCGGCCGTGGAGCGCGGCGTCACATTCTTCGATACGGCCGAGGTCTACGGTCCATTGAAGAACGAAGAGCTTCTGGGCGAGGCTCTTTCCCCCTTCCGCGGGCAGGTCGTCATCGCCACCAAGTTCGGCTTCGATGTCCATCCCGACGGAAGTCAGGGCAAGGGACTCAACAGCCGGCCCGAGCACATCAAGCAGGCCTGCGAAGGCTCGCTCAAGCGCCTGAAGGTTGATACCATCGATCTCCTCTATCAGCACCGCGTCGATCCTGAAGTGCCGATCGAGGACGTGGCCGGAGCGGTGAAGGACCTCATTCAAGAGGGCAAGGTGAGGCATTTTGGCTTGTCTGAAGCCGCCCCCAAGACCATCCGCCGTGCCCACGCAGTGCAGCCGGTCACGGCCGTACAGAGCGAATACTCGCTGTGGACGCGCAACCCCGAGGCCGAAGTGCTGCCCACGCTCGAAGAACTCGGAATCGGCTTCGTTTGCTATAGCCCGCTCGGCAGGGGCTTTCTCACGGGGAAGATGGACGAGAACACCAAATTCGACGCGACCGACTTTCGCAGCGCTCTGCCGCGCTTCACGCCGGAAGCGCGAAAGGCGAACCAGGCCCTCGTCGATCAGATTGGCCAAATCGCCGCTCGGAAGAAGGCGACGCCGGCCCAGATAGCTCTGGCCTGGCTGCTCGCCCAGAAGCCGTGGATTGTTCCCATTCCCGGCACAACGAAGTTGCATCGCCTGGAAGAGAACGTGGGAGCCGCAGCGCTGGAGCTGACGGCAGAGGATCTGGGCCAGATCGCAAGCGCCCTTTCAAAAATCGAGGTGCAGGGCGCCCGCTACCCGGAAGCCCTCGAGAAAACAACTGGCCGCTAGGTCTCAAACCGCGTGAAGTTGTGCCAACGATAGGTGCCCCAGGCCGGGGGGCCCCGCGGACAACTCTTAGTCCGTGGGGCGCAGATCCCGATTTTGGGACCTGGGAAAGCGCGAACTCAAGGTGCAAAATCATGCAGCCAGCAACGTAGGAGGAGGCACTATGAGTAAACGCGTTTTGATTTTGTCTTCGAGTCCCAGAAAAAGAGGAAACTCGAACGCTCTTTGCGACCGCTTCATGGAAGGCGCAGTCGAAGCAAAGCACAAGGTTGAGAAAGTCGTGTTGGCAGAAAAGAAGATCAACTACTGCACCGGTTGTTATGCCTGCCGGGGCAACGGGAAATGCACGCAGAAGGATGATATGGCGCAGATTCTCGACAACATGATTGCGGCCGACGTGATCGTGATGGCGACGCCTGTCTACTTCTACACGATGTGCGCCCAGATGAAGACCGTGATTGACCGGTGCGTTGCGCGGTACACGAAAATCATCGACAAGGAGTTCTATTTCATTGTGGCCGCGGCGGACGGCAACAAGGCCGCCATGAAACCAACCATCGAGGGCTTTCGCGCCTTCATGTCCTGCTTGCCGGGAGCAAAGGAAAAGGGCGTCGTGTATGGCACAAGCGCCTGGGAAATCGGCGACATTCTGACGAGCAGCGCCATGAAACAGGCTTATGAAATGGGTAAGTCGCTGTGATTGACGCAAGGTCGCCGAATCACTCCTTGAAGGCCGCGGCTGCGACAACATGAACATCTCCACCTCTCGAGTTTCGCGCAGCTCTGGCAAACCGGAGTCTGCCGCGCCCGGCTTGTCCAACGGTTTCCCGGAAGATATCGCCATCCGCTATAATTCGCACGCGAAGGGACTTTTAGAATGCGGATAAAATCGATGCAGGTGAACCGGTTTATGATGATCGCTCTGGCTGGATTTCTGGGATGCGCCGGGTGGCTGAATGCCGCTCCAGAGCCGGTGAACCCTCATGCAACGCCTGAGGCGCGCGCGCTGCTCGCCTATCTGGATTCCATCTCCGGCAAGGCAACGATCGCCGGACAGCACAACTATCCCAATGTGGGCGCGCGCTGGACCGACATGGCCTACGACCTGACGGGCAAATATCCGGGCCTGTTCGGAGGCGACTTCGGCTTCTCCGCTGGCGAGGACAAGGACTCCGTTCTGTCGCGGCCGGCAATGATCGAAGAGGTCAAGCGGCAATACCGGAACGGCGCGGTCATCGCCCTGACCTGGCACGAGGTGCGGCCCACCGACGACGAGCCGGTCACCTTCAAGGGCAGCGTGCAGAATCATTTGACCGATGCCGAATGGAAGGAACTGCTGACCCCCGGCACGCCGCTGAACCAGCGCTGGCAAGCGCAGGTGGACGTGGTGGCAGGCTATCTGGCGCAACTGCGCGACGCCCATGTGCCGGTGCTCTTCCGTCCCTATCACGAAATGAATGGCAACTGGTTCTGGTGGGGCGGGCGTCCGGGCAAGGACGGCTCAGCCGCGCTTTATCGCCAGATATATGACCGCTTCGTCAACGTCCATCACTTGGACAACCTGGTGTGGGTGTGGAATGTGAACGCTCCCAACCCCGGCTGGCCGCCGCTTGCCGACTACTATCCTGGGGCGCAATTCGCCGACGTGGTCACCATGGACATCTACGGCAAGTTCGAGCAAGAGTACTACACGAACATGCTCGCACTGGCCGGCGACAAACCCATTGCGCTGGCCGAGGTGGGCAAATTGCCAACGCCGGAGGTTCTCCAAAAGCAGCCGCGGTGGACCTATTTCATGGCTTGGAGCGAGTTTATCCAAGAGCACAATCCGGTTGATCTGGTGAATGCCGTCTATCACGCGCCGCAGATTCTGACCCGCGAGGATGAGCGCCTGTCTGCTCCGCTGGCGGCGATTCGCAAGGCTACAGCTGAGCGTCTAGGCGTTGCACCTGAAGCCGCTCCCGGCGCAATCCCCGCTTCAGCGCAATGAAGCGGACCCATGAGCCGCCGGAAATGCCCCCAGCCACGGAGTTTCCGCATGGTAGAACGGTAAGTTGAGGAAAGATTTGGAGTTCCCGTGCAAAGCCCGGTAAAGGTTCTGATTGTCGAAGACGAGCCCCACGCGCTGATGGGGCTGGCGGAACTGATCTCCGGGTGGGGATATCAGGCCGAGACCGCGCGCGACGGCCTCGAGGGCTGGGAAAAGGCCGTGGCCTGGAACCCGGCGATTGTGGTTACCGACCTGAAGATGCCGCGGCTGGACGGCCTTGGCCTGCTGACCAAGCTGACCGAGGAAGGCTCCAGCCTGAGCTCCAGTCCGGCCGTGGTGGTTCTGACCGCCATGGGCTCCATTCAACTGGCCGTGGAGGCCATGAAGCTGGGGGCCTACGACTTCCTGCAGAAACCGGTGGACGCCACCCGGCTCAAGACCATCCTGGCCAACGCCACGCGGCAGCGCGAAACCGCAATTGAACTGGAAGTGGCGCGGCGGCGGCTGCGCGAAACCGGCGTGCTTGGCTCGATGGTGGGCAGTTCCCAGCCGATGCGCGAAATCTTCGGCTTGATCGAGCAAATTGCGCCTTCGAATGTTTCGGTGCTGATTACCGGCGAGAGCGGTACGGGCAAGGAACTGGTGGCGCGCACGCTGCACGACCTGAGCCCGCGCAAATCAAGGCCCTTCGTGGCGGTCAATTGCGCTGCGATTCCCGAAACGCTGATTGAGAGCGAGATTTTCGGCCATGAGAAGGGCGCGTTTACCGGCGCGGTGGAGCGGCGGGCGGGCTGCTTCGAGCTGGCCTTTGGCGGCACGCTGCTGCTCGACGAAATTGGCGAAATGCCGCCGGCGACACAGACTACACTGCTGCGTGTGCTGGAAGAGCGCAAGCTCCGGCGGCTGGGCGCGCGCACCGAGCAGGAAGTCGATGTCCGCGTGCTGGCCGCCACCAACCGCGACCCTGAACAGGCCGTCGCCCAGGGCAAGTTGCGGCCCGACCTCTACTACCGGCTGAATGTCTTCAACATTCATATGCCGCCCTTGCGCGAACATCTTGAGGATCTACCGGCGATGGCCGAGGCGATGCTGAACGAGATGAACCAGAAGCATGGGCGGCGCGTCCCCGGTGTGGCTCCCTCGATGCTTGACCGTCTGATGGCCTACGACTGGCCGGGAAACGGCCGCGAGCTGCGAAACACTATCGAGCGGGCGGTGATTCTCTGTGCGGATGGAGCGCCGCTGGATGCCGGGCACCTGCCTGCGGGCTTCGGCAAGGCGCAGGCGCAAGCCGCGGACGGCCTGGACGCGAGCATGGTTTCGGTGCGCGTGGGCTCAACTGTGGACGAGGCCGAGCGGCTGCTGATCCTGCGCACACTGGAAGTTACCGGACAGAACAAGACCCGCGCCGCTGAGATTCTGGGCGTGAGCCTGAAGACTTTGCACAACAAGCTCAGGGAATATGGCCGCGAGCGCGGCGGACTTGAAGCCTGACCCATGCGCCTGAAGACCAAACTCGTTCTGGCGATCACGGCCCTGGTGTTCTTTATTGCCGGGCTGCTTTCGCTGGTCTACGTGAGCCAGTTGCTTCAGGAAGCCGTGAAGCAGTCTTACGACACCAACAAGATGGTGGCCAACCAGGTGCGTTTTGCTCTGCAGAACGCTCTGGAAGCGGGGCTCAAGGACCGCAAGGTCGACCCCGACAATCCGGCTGAGCTGCGCAACCTGACGGCTGCGGCTGTGCGCGGCGACGCGACGCTGCAGTCCGTAATCGACTCGGTGAACCGCTACTCGCTCACGGTCTATGACATCAACATCGGCGACAGGCAGCAGAGCACACTACTGAGCACCAATCCTGAAAACGGAGACAAGCCGGTGCCCGTTCGCCCCAACTTTCAGCAGCTTCTGGACGCCAATCCCATCGGGCTGATGCAGGAGGTCTTCGGCCCGCCGCGGGTTTATGACGTGGTGGTGCCGCTGGAGCGCAATGGCGCGCCCTTCGCCACCGTGCATGTGGGCGTGCGCACCACGTTTCTGCGCGCCGTCTACATGCCTTGGCTGACCGAGGCCCTGACGCTGATGGGCTTTGCACTGGGCGCGGCGCTGATCGCCGCTTTTCTGCTGAGCAACCTGGCGCTACGCCCCCTGGAAGAGATCAGCCTGCAACTCGACTACTGGACCGCGGCCAGCGAGGCGGATGAAGAAAAGGAAGATGCGCCCGAGCAGGATACTGCTGCCCAGGTCTCCAACAAGATCGAGATGATCGGCCAGCGCATGCGCAATGTGGAAGAAGTC
>Ga0326727_10014464_pt1 | contig 17197 bp, 18 predicted proteins | sample MB2enrmetagenome_FD_207643 | JGI IMG/M metagenome (GOLD analysis project Ga0326727, IMG submission 207643) | Lab enriched peat soil microbial communities from McLean, Ithaca, NY, United States - MB29MY | ecosystem: Environmental > Terrestrial > Soil > Wetlands > Peat | place: USA: New York...
TGTGGGATCCCGCAGAACTGCAACATCCGCGCCGACCAACTCATTCGCCTCACCGGTGCCCAAGCCCAAGCCGACTATCCTGAACTGCCGCGCCGCATCGTCGCTTGGGATCCCGAAAACCAGCGCGAGATCGTCTTGCTGACCAATCTGCTGGAGTTCGGCTCCAGCACCATCTCGAAGATCTACAAAGAGCGCTGGCAAATCGAACTGTTCTTCAAAGCCCTCAAGCAAAATCTGACGGTGAAGACCTTCGTCGGTCCCAGCGAGAACGCCCTCCGCGTCCAGATTTGGACAGCCTTGATCGCCCTGCTCCTGTTGAAATGGCTGCACCACCTCTCCAAGGCCAACTGGTCTCTGTCCAATCTGGCCTCGATATTGCGGCTGAACCGCTTTACCTATCGTGAATTGACCCAGTGGATCGACACTCCCCTGGGCACCCCACCGCTGATCCCAGCTGCCGAACAACTCATTCTGGCTTTGGTATGACTTGGACAGGCCGCCCCACTTCAAACCGGAGACCTCAACCCCCATAGCCCACTGGAGCCCATCCAAGACGCCTGTTTTCAGCACACCGCGCTACAGGTCTGTCCCGTCTTGGACAGCAGTGCGCGGATATAGCAATACCGTTCGTCATCGCTAGTGCTGATTGTTAAGGGGGCTTGGGCTTCTGGTGGTGCTTGTTCGGTGAGGGTAGGAATGGGAACGGCCTTCGGGATGGTCGGTGTGCGTAGCCTTGTGCGCAAGATGTCGAGGAGGCGCGCGCCGGTGGGGTCATTGCCGGTTTCGATGCGTTTCGGCTTATTGCCGCGGTTTAGGGTGATTTCGATGTAGCCGTCGCGCTGGTTGACGGCGCTGACATGCCTAAAGTAGACTTCCTCGGCAGTCGTTCCTAATTGAAGGGCGCGGGTCGGCAGGGTGAATAATGCGCCGGAGTAAGTGTCGAAGAACGGCTCGCACAGATAGACCGCAGAGAGGGTGTATTTGGGAGCCGGGCGTACTCCGAAGGGTGCGCGAGAACGTCCGGGGATTAGAACGGTCGTGCAATCCGCGTCGGCCAGCTCAATGCCGACTCGTTTCGCGCCAGCTGAAGAAACAGTCGTCCCGGCAAGATCAATGATGCCGGTGGACTTTTCATTGACGAGCAGTGTTGCCTTCCAGCGGACGACAAGGGCTGTGAGGCCGAAAAGCAGCCCATAGGGGGATCGCAGGGCCGTTGCTCCGCAAAGAGCGAGAAGGCCACCGATCACATAGAGTATGCGCGGGGACCATGCCAGGTGCCAGAGCACGCGGGAGGGAAAATCCATCCCTCCGTTGATGCGAACGCTTTCTGTGGCACTCGGCATATGAAAACCAGGATCTCCTTGTTGGCTTCCTGGCCAGCAGCGATTATACCCCCAACCGCTTCCAGCCCGATCAAAAATTCCCCAGGCGGGTTTCCGACCACTGCCCGATGGGGAATGAAGTCTCCCGAGATCGCGTCTGAAGGCCCTGCTACTTCCCCTGCAAGGCTCCAGGAGGGTTGTTGACAGGCTCCCTAGAGTGCGTGTGGAAAGCCTGCTACCGGAGCCCGGTCTAGGCGTCATTCTGTCCGGGCCAACTTTGGGCCAACTGCCAGCACGATTTTCCCCAAACGTTCGCCACTGAGCGCAAATCAGCACAAAGCAGGCAGTCTGCGTTAAGGCTTTGGGGATGAGGTAAATGCAAGGAAGACGTTGGAGGCGCGGGGGGGAATTGAACCCCCGAATAAAGGTTTTGCAGACCTCTGCCTTACCACTTGGCTACCGCGCCTTGTGCGGAAGCACACTCATTATCTCATAACGACGCCATCACGGGACTACCGGTAACAGCACCTGGGAGGGGCGGCGCCGGTCGCGGTATACCCGCTGGGTCGCTGGCCGCAATTCCTTTTCGTCGGCGATGCGACGGCCGGTGTTGGGGTTGCGGTCGTAGCGCGGGAAATTGCTGCTCGAGACCTCCAGGCGGATCCGATGGCCCCTCTCGAATTCGTTGCTGGTCACTCCGGCATCGATCGTGATCGCGTACACGGAGCCGGGAGTCACGGGCGCCGGCCGCTCGATGGAATCGCGGTACCGCAGCCGCAGCATGCCGTCGGTGAGGTTGCGCGCCAGGCCATCCGGAAACACATCCACCAGCTTGGCCGTGAAATCCGTATCCGGCGCCGACGTCGAAACGTACAACATAACGCGCACGGGTCCGGTAACCTCGACGGGGCGTTTCAGAGGCGGACCGGTGTAAACCAGCACGTCGCGCCGCTGCTCCACGGCGCGCTGATCGAGCGGTCCCCAGGGCAGGAGCTTCGGGTTGCAACAGACGGAGCCGCCGGCCGTCGGGACGGGATCGCGCGGATCGTAAACGAACTGGTCGGGCGCGGCGCGCCGCGGCGCGTGCGAGTCCAGACGGCCGTGGCCGCCGAGCGTATTGGCGCGGCCCCGGCCGGCGAGAAAGAACGGAGTCGGCACGGCGCGCCGCAGCGGCCACTCCCGCTCGTCACGCCAGCGGTTCGCGCCCATCACGAAAATCCGCACCGGCGGGTTCGTCACGCCGGACGCGTCACGCCCGGCGTCCGGATTCTTGAGCCAGTAATCGAACCATTCGAACTGCAGTTCTCGCAGACCCGTTCTCGCCGCCGGCCCAAAATCCACGCCCGGAAACTGGTAGGAGAAGTTGTGCGCCCAGGGCCCGATCACGATGCGGCTCACCCGCCCGCGGTCCCGCAGAAGGCGGAAGGCCTCGAGATCGCTCTCTAGGAAATTGTCGTACCACCCGCCGGCCGAAAACACCGGCACGCGCACGCGGCCGATCTGCTCGCGCGTACTGAGGGACTTCCAGAACGCATCGTAGGCGGGATGGTCGAGAGCCTGCTGGAAAAAGTCGATCGTGCGCCCGGTAGCGGCCTGGTCGGAAGTACGCAAAGGCAGATGGCGGATGAACCTTGGAAATTCCGGCTTGAATTCGGGCAACCGCAGGTTTTCCGAAATCCACTCCAGGCGGTGGCCGAGTTTCAGCGCGCCGCCCGGAGAGTAGAAGCGGTCGAAGTACTCATCGCATCCCGCAACGGCGGGAAAAATGGCCTTCAGGTAGGGGCTTGACGAGAGCGCCGCTTTCCACTGGACGATCCCGAGATATGACGCGCCCATCATCCCGACCCGCTGGTTCGACCAAGGCTGGTGCGCAATCCAATACAGCGTGTCGTTGCCGTCGGCCACCTCCTGCCGCAGCGGATCGAACTCGCCCTCCGACTTGTGGCGTCCTCTCACGTCCTGAACGACGACTGCGTAGCCGTGATCGACGAAGGCGCGATAGCCGGGCCTGAGTTCCGAGCCCTTGCCGTAGGCGGTGCGGACCAGAATGGCCGGCAGACGTCCGCCCGTGCCGGGCAGAAAAACGTTGGCGGAAAGATCGATGCCATCGCGCATCGGGACAGGCACATCGAATTCCTGATGGATGGGGTCCGCTGCGGCGGCCGCGAGCGCCGCACTCAGCGGCAGCAGGAAGAGAGCAGCTCGACGTAGGCGCGCGCGGCCTCTTCCGGTGAGTGCCGGGCCGCGATGTGTGCCGCGGCACGGCGACCGATCTCGCGAGCGTTGCTCGGGGCGCCACAAAGCCACATCATATAATCGGCTACCATTGGCGTTTCCGCAAGTCCCGGGTCGATTCTTATGCAGGCGTCCTCCGGAAAAGGCGAGGTTTCCTCACCGGCGCTCAGGAGCACCGGCTTGGCGATGCCCATCATGCGGACGGTGATGCCCGAGGTCTCGCCGGCCGAGGGGAATCGCAGATTGATGCAGGCGTCCACGGCCTGCGCGGCGGTCCAGAATTGCCGCTCCGGCAAGAACGGCTGCCGCACGATCCCGGGCGCGGCCAGCCAGGGCGCGGCGGCCCGCTCGAGGTCGCTCGATGCAAAACGGCCCGCAATTAGCAGGGCGGCATCCGCGCCGCGCTGGAGCACACGATCAAACGCACGCAGGATGGCGATGAGCCGCTTCGATTCACGCAGGTGGCCGAAGACGCCGAAGAAAAAGGTATGGCGTTGTATGCCGTGCCGCTCGCGCCATGCGAGCGACTCCGCGCCCGGCGGCAGCTCCGGCGGCTGGAACAGGTGCGGGATTTCGACCACCCGTGCGCCCGGCGAGTGGCGGGCCACGGCGCGCGCCGCGGCCGGGTTGTGAACCACCACCGCGCGGGAGGCCTCGGCGATGCGCCGCAGCATCGCGTGCTCGAAGTAGCGCGGATCCTGCGCCGAGCGCCGGCGCGCCTCCCATAGATCGGCGGCCTGATCGCGGCAGAACTCGCCATAGTTGTAGACGAACTCGTCGAGGTACGCTTTCCGGTCGAGCCAGCCCAGGAAAAAGTGGTGCAGAACCGCGTCGTGCAGCACCGCGACCCCGGGGTGCCGCAGCGCCTGCATGTAGATGCCGCGGTGGATCTGATTGTTCCCCAGGTGGTACAGGCATACATCGGCGTCCGTCGAGTTCAGCCGGATGTCGCACAATTCGCCGAGCGCGGGCACGAGCGCGCGGGAGTAATCGGCGACACCCGTCCGGGCGGGGGGCAGCGGTGAAAAATAACCGACCTTCAAGCCTTGATCCTGCGGCCGAACAGCGCCGTGCCGATGCGCACGAGTGTCGCGCCTTCCTCGATCGCAACCTCGAGATCGTGTGACATGCCCATCGAGAGGCGGGGCAGCCCGAGCTGCGTTGCCAGCTCCCGGAGACGCCGAAAGTAAGGGCGCGAGGGCTCCGGATCATCGGACCACGGCGGCATGGTCATGAGACCCGTCAGCCGCAGGTTCGGACACGCGGAGATGGCGTCGAGGAGCGCCGGCAATTCCTCCGGACCTGCGCCGCTTTTGGCCTGCTCCTGGGACAGCTTCACCTCGATCAGCACCTCGATCGGGTTCGCGCGCCGCTGGGGCGCCTCGCTGAGACGGCGGGCGAGGCGCGCGGAATCCAGCGTCTGGATGACATCGAACAATCCCGCCGCGGCCCTGGCCTTGTTCGACTGCAAGTGCCCGATCAGGTGGAAGCGCGCGCCTTCGAGCCTCGCGACCGCCGCCGATTTGCCCTCGAATTCCTGGACGTAGTTCTCGCCGAACTCCCGCAAGCCGAGCGCATACGCCTCACAAATGGCCGAAGCGGGGAATACCTTCGTTACGGCCAGGAGCGCGACCTCTTCGCGCCGCCGGCCAGCGCGCTCACACGCGCTCCGGATGCGCTCTTCGACCCTCTCAATCCGTTCGCGCAGCATGAACATCCAGGAATTCCTATGATGGCGCAACTCAGCCGCGCGCGCCCGGAACCTTACCGCTGCGCTATTCTGACGGAAGCCGATGAATCGCGGAGTTTCGTCGCCGACCAACCGTCTGCTCGTGGGGCTTGCGATCACGCTCGCCGCGGTCGCGGTGTTCTCGCTCTACGCCCTGCACCAGATTGCCGGATTGAAGGACCTGCAGACGCGCACCGTGGACCGGAATCGCAAGGATTCCCTCCAGCTCCTGCGCATCCAGAACGACCTGCATACGCTGGGCCTGACGATGCGGGACATGCTCGACGGTTACGAGCCCTATCCGCTCGAAGCGTGGCGCGGGCAGTTCCAGCGCATTCGCGTGGACCTGGACGATGCGATCCGGATCGAGGCGCAGCTCGCGCCGGGAACCCGCACCCCGCAACAGCAGTACGTCTCCAGCTCGCTCGGGCAGCTCTGGACTTCGGTCGAGCAACTGTTCACCATATCCCGCGAGGGCAACCCCGCGCAGGCGCGCACATTCATCCGCACCTCGCTCCAGGCGCAGCAGGCCGCGCTCACGAGCGCGGTGGCGCGGATCCTGGTGGAGAACAACGAAGCCGAGGAGCGGGCCGCCGTGCGAATCCAGAGTATCTACGCCCGCGTCGAAAGGCAGACCTACTACTTTCTGGCGGCCGTGCTGCTGGCGATCTCGTTGACCAGCCTCTACATGATCCGTTCGAATCGCGCGATCTTCGACCGCATGACGGAAATCTCGGTCCACCGCAGCGAGCTGGCGCGGAAGTTGATCACCGTGCAGGAAGAGGTCTTCCATTCGCTGGCCCGGGAACTGCACGACGAGTTCGGCCAGATTCTGACGGCCATCGGCGCAATGCTCAGCCGGGCCGAGAGAAAGGGCGGCCTTCCGCCTGATTCGCCATTCCGCGTGGAGTTGCGGGAAGTGCGCGCGGTGGCGCAATCTACAATTGAGAAGATTCGGAGCCTGTCTCAGGTGCTGCACCCGACCGTCCTCGACGACGGCGGCCTCGAGAAAGCGATCGACTGGTACCTGCCGACCTTCCAGAAACAGACCGGCATCGTGGTGCAGTACGAAAAGACCGGAACGAGCCCGCTGGTCCCGGACCGCGTAGCGATCCATGTGTACCGGGTGCTTCAGGAGGCGCTGAACAACCTGGCGAAGCACTCCAAGTCGCAGACGGCCTGGGTGCGCGTCCGGTTTTCCGAGGACCGGCTGCAACTCGAGGTGGAGGACCACGGCGTGGGCATACCGGAAAGCAACGGATCGAGCCAGAGGCGAGGCACCGGACTGGTCGCGATGCGCGAGCGGGCCGAGTTGCTGCACGGCCGGGTCGAGTTCCTGCGGCCGGGCGAGCGGGGGACGCTGGTCCGGCTGGACGTCCCGCTGGCGGAGGGCGCCACGGCATGAGCAGTGAGATCGCGGTCCTATTGGTGGACGATCACGCGCTGGTTCGAAAGGGCTTCCGGCGTATGGTCGAGGACGACCCGGATATCCGCATTGTGGGCGAGGCCAGCAATGGCAGCGAGGCTGTCCGGCTCGCCCTGGAACTCAAACCGCAGGTCATCGTGATGGACATGGCGATGCCGGAGATGGATGGCGTGCAAGCGACCCGTGAAATTTTGAAACACGCGCCCAAGACCGCCATCCTGATGCTGAGCATGTATTCGCAGGAGAACTATGTGCGCAATGCATTCGATGCGGGCGCGCAAGGGTACATACTGAAGAATGCCTCGGACATCGACCTGGCGAGCGCGATCAAGGACGTGGCGACGGGCAAGCGCGTGCTCGATCCCGGCCTGGTCTCGGCCGAGCGCGAGCCCGGTGATCTGTTCGACAAGCTTACTCCGCGGGAGAAACAGATTCTGCAGTTGATCGCCGAAGGAAATTCGAACAAGGAAATCGCCGGGATGCTCAATCTCAGCGTCAACACCGTGGCGGTGCACCGCGCGAACCTGATGGATGCCCTCGAGGTTCACCGCACGGCGGAGCTGGTGGTGCTCGCGATCAGAAAGGGACTGGTCAGGCTGCCATGAACCGAAGACAATTCCTATACGGGTTGCCCGCGCTTCTGGCGGCATCGCGCGCCCGCGCCGGGGACAACGGCCTGGGCTTTCGTTTCCAGGATGTCACTTACCCCGCCGGCATCCGGTTCGTGCACAACAACGGCGGCTTTGGCAGCAAGTATCTTCCCGAGTGCATGGGCTCCGGCTGCGCGTTTTTCGACTACGACGGCGACGGCTGGCAGGACATTCTTCTCATACAAGGCATGGACTGGCCGGGGCACAAGAGACAGCGCACCACGATGAAGCTGTACCGGAACAACCGCAACGGCACGTTCACGGACGTGACGCGGCGCGCCGGTCTCGATATCGAGATGTACGGGATGGGAGTCGCGGTGGGCGACTTCAACAACGACGGCTTCCCGGACCTGTACATCACGTGCGTGGGGCAGAGCCGCCTGTTCCGGAACACCGGCCACGGAACGTTCGTCGACATCACGGAAAAGGCGGGCCTCGGCGGCCGGCTGGGTTTCAGCAGCTCGGCGCTATGGTTCGATTACGACCGGGACGGGCTGCTCGACCTGTTCGTGTGCAATTACGTGAAGTGGTCGCCTGACCTGGATGTGTTTTGCAGCATGGATGGCAAACAGAAGCAGTACTGCACGCCCGAGGCATACCGGGGCGCGACCTGCTGGCTGTTCCACAACCGTGGAAACGGCACGTTCGAAGACGTGACCGCCTCCAGCGGCATTTTCGATAGCAGCTCGAAGTCGCTCGGGGTCGCCATGTTCGACTATGACCGGGACGGCTGGACCGATCTGTTCGTCGCCAACGACACCGAGCCGAACAAGCTGTATCACAACCTGCAGAACGGCCGCTTTGAAGACGTGGCGGTGCGCACCGGCGTGGCGTTCAGCGAGGACGGAAAAGCCCGGGGCGGAATGGGCGTGGATACGGGAGACTTCGATAACTCGGGCATCTCCGGCCTGGTGGTGACGAACTTCGACAACGAGATGCTCGGCTTCTACACGCCGAACAATCGCGGGATGTATGTGGACCGGGCGCCGCGGTCGGAGCTGGGCCGCCGTTCGCGGCAGAGGCTGGGGTTCGGGACGTTCTTCTTCGACGTGGACCTGGACGGCCGCCTCGACCTGCTGGTTGTCAACGGCCATATCGACGACTTCAGCAGTGTCCAGCGCGACGTGCAGTACGCGATGGCGCCGCACCTGTTCCTCAACCGCGGCCCGCAGGGCTTTGTCGATGTCGCGTCTCAAGTAGGAGCCGGGTTCGCCGAGCCGAAGGTCGGCCGCGGCGCAGCGTTTGCCGATTTCGACCGCGATGGCGACCTGGACGTGCTCATCACGACGAATCACGGACCCGCGTATCTCTACCGCAACGATCAGCTCGCGGGGCACCACTCGATCCGGTTTCGCCTGATCGGCACGAAATCCAACCGGGACGCCATCGGCGCCACGGTTCGCATCCACTACGGCGGCGAGGCCAGCTCAAGGCTGGTGAAGAGCGGATCGAGCTATCTTTCGCAATCGGAGCTGGCGCTGACCTTCGGACTCGGGCCGCGCGATAAGGTGGATCGCGCGGTGCTCACCTGGCCGAGCGGCCGCGTGGAGGAATACAAGAACGTCGCCGCGGGCCGTATGCACGAGTGTACGGAAGGCAAAGGGATCCGCGATACGGGCGGATTCTGACTACTTTTTGGCCCCTCTGGTTCCTCACAGCGTCGGGCGACGGCTTGCATGCCGGGCCTTGCAGGGCCGGCACAACGAGGTATGGAAGCGCCATCGGCGGGCCAGCCGCACCCGACCCGGCTCCGAGGGCCGACGCTGCATCTGCGGGACTAATAACAAATCGGCGTTTTCGAAGGACGCGGTGCCCAGACCCCACCGCCGCGCGTTCAACTGGAACCGGCAGTTCGAGCTGTCGCTCGATCCCGAGCGGCGCGTTCCATGCATGACAAGACGCTTCCCGAGAAGGGCTTCAAAGATGCGCATTTCTGCTCGATGTGCGGCCCGAAGTTCTGTTCGATGAACATCCCGGCGAAGGTGGAGCAATTCAAGCCGGCCGAGGCGCTCGCCGTCCTGAACGGGCACCCGGAGCCGGCCAACAAGCCGTGGGACGCCCAGGGGTTCCGGGAGTGTTTGACCCCGCCTTTCCCGGTCCCGTATACTGAGAGAGTTGCGGGCGCCGTCGCTGGCGGTTGTCCGCCGCCTGAGCGAATCCTATGATTTACGGTGTCTTGATTTTTGTCCATATCGTGATCTGTTTCTTCCTGATGATTGTGGTGCTGCTGCAGAGCGGCAAGGCCGCGGACTTGGCCGGCGCCTTCGGCGGCATGGGTTCGCAAACGGCTTTCGGACCCCGTGGTTCGGCTACCATTCTTTCCAAGGCAACCGAAATCGCGGCCGGGCTTTTCATGGTGACGTCCCTCACGCTGGCTATCTGGGCGACGAAAGGGACAGCCTCGGTAGGCCACTCGGTTCTGGAGACCAGCCCGATCAAGACGACCGCGCCGATGTCCCCGGGTCCGGCGCGAGGCGCTCCAGCGCCGCTGGCGCCCACAGTGGGAGGCGGTGGATCGTCCCAGCCGATCCCGATTCCTATGCAGAGGCAGGGCACGCCGGTTCCGAACCAGCCCGCGCCGTCCAAGAAGTAACCGGAAGATTTCCACCGTGCGGAGGTGGCGGAATTGGCAGACGCACTAGCTTGAGGTGCTAGCGGGAGCAATCTCGTGGGGGTTCAAGTCCCCCTCTCCGCACCAGAATTAAGCCTGTAGGCTCAACAGCTTACAGGCTTTTTTATTTCCCTGTACCAAAAATGTACCAAAGATCCCCCGGTCGGTGTAGCCGTTAGCGATAGGCTGGGGCCGATCGAGGGGTCAGGGAATCCCCGATTTGCCGGGATGCGCTATCGACTCACCCATCCCTTGGCGGTTTTCGCATCCGTGCCGAGCCGCTGGGCAATTTCTTTCAGTGGCGTGCCGCGGCCGTAGAGCATCCGCGCTTCCGCCTGTTTCTTGCGATGGCCCGCAGCCTTGCAGGTTGGCGTACAAAACCTCTTATCGGAGCGAGATGTCCGGTTTCCGCCGACCTCAAACCACGCGCGGCAATTCTCGCACTGCCGGTATTCTTTATCGCCGTCAACCGCTTTGGCGAACTGCAACCACATGCATCCGATCAGCGTCCTGGGCACCATCAGTAGGCTCAATTTCGCCCACCGAGAATCCCAGAGCAGGCGCGCGACAACGCCGTGCTGAAGCAGGGCATGGTTGATACGGTGCTGAACTACGTAAAGCGCCGGCCCGATCAGCTCACCCGGCCGCCAGGTGGCGAACAGCCCGGGTTCACCCTGAGCCGAGATCATCAGGGCCAAATGTGGACCCGTGTAAGCGATGCTGGTGTCGCTCGTCCATTTGAGACACTGGCTCAACTTCTCCATGCTTGAGGTTCTTGCGGCATCCCAGAGCTCGACTGCGGCGCGCATCTCGAGAACCGAAGCCCTCCATGCCGCCAATTGTTCACCGTCGATCGGCCCTTCTCTCTCGCCGTCGATCAAGTCAAGGGCAATGGCCAGTCCGAGGCTTCCGTGAGCATTAGCGAACGCCAGAATGCCGTCCTTTGTGGCTTCCGTCTCGGCGAACACTTTAAACAGGCCGGAGCGGTCCCCAAGGGGGTCATAGCTCAAGAAGTCGCGCATCCGGGAGAGCGGAACACCATCGGTTAGATACCAATCCGGAAACCTGGGCTCCCCTCGGTCCACATGGGGAACCGCGCGAATCCACCGATATCCGGTTCGGGAAACGGTCCACGTAAAATCTGTCAGCCCATCGGCCATCGCTTTCAATCCTCCCCGCCGCTCCAGAAGCGGCGTTACGACTATAGTACGGCAGTACGTATTGCCTGTCAATATACGTATCGCATACAATTGGACCAGAAAGACGGTTTTCAGAGCCAAAGGGCCGGGGCTTCAAATGCCGGATAACCAGGAGATCACATCAGTATGCGATTTGAGGGTCAGGAACTGACAGCGATCTTGCGCAACCAAGTGAAATCGGTCTTGTTTTGCGATGCGGCCGGGGTACCGATTGATCGTGATCCAAATCCCAGAGAATCGTTGAAAGAATACGCGGCAGAGCTGGGCCGCTTGCCTGAAGAGATCGGGCTTCAGCCTGGCTTTTTCGGGATCGGAAATCGGAAGCGCGTTCGATATGTCCAGGCTAAGAATCCAAGCGTCTGGGGTGCCGGCTGGAAGGGCGGCAGCCACACAACGCAGGGCGTCCGCAACGATCAGAACGCAATTATTCCGAATGTCGTGAAGCACAAGGACGAGAACGTTTCGCGCGGCAATCCGGATCCGACATGGATGGGAGAGCCGGTTCGCAGAGGCGCCACGGATGTTGGACTGGGGAAGATCTTTAGGCCCGATCCGAAACCATGGCCGATCGCCCCATGCGAACGGGCACCGCTAAAGCGTTACCCGGCGCTCCCCTGAACGAAATCAAAACAGAACCGAAAAGGCCCGAAGTGCGAGGCGGCTGATTTTTCGGACTTCGAACGCGCCGCGCCACTAGGAGCCTGGAAGAGGAACATTATGAACAATAGACTACGATTCGCGGAAGACTCTCTTCCGCTGCTGCTCAAGGGAACCGAAGTAGCCGAGATGCTCGGGGTTTCGCGGGCGCTCGCCTACCGATGGATGGCAAGCAACACGCTACCCGTGGTCCGGGTCCCCGGATCGCGGTCCACGCGCGTTCCGCGTACCGAGCTACTCAGGTGGATCACCGCTAACACACAGCAACCCACAGCCTGACGCGAAGCAATAGAATCCGCACAATCTAACGGCCGACTTGAATCCGAACACCTCAGCACTGCGAACGGTGAACACGCCGACGCTGGAGGTGTGCCCACCGAGTCCGGCATTGGCGCTCGGTGGCCTAGAGCCTCTCTACACGGCCGCGGAGGTGGCGGGATACCTGAAACTCGATGAGACCACGATCCGGCGCCTGTTCCTCGATCGCCCCGACGTGGTGAAAATCGGGCGGACGGAGGCAAGGGGTAAGCGCAGTTACGTCACGCTGCGGATTCCATTGTCCGCGGTTCAGAAATTCATTCGAGAGCACAGGTAAATGACGATTTTCGGCGGGCCTGATCCCTCGCCGATTGTGCGGCAACCCCGAGGGCCGGATGTCCCAGCATCCGGCCCGGCCGCAACCCCTGGGAGGGTGCATGAGTGATCTTTCTTTTACTGAAGGTCAGGTTGAGCGATGGGTACACTCACGGATACCCGGCGCCAAGAAGCAGGGCCGGGAGTTCCGCGCGAAATGCCCCGTGCACGACGGTGAACGGCTTTCACTCGCCATAAATGCCGAGACCGGCCAGGCGTTCTGCCATTCCGAGTGTGGACGCGGCTGGGATCTGATCGGCCTTGAGATGGAACTGACCGGCGCGGATTTCAAGACGGCACTCGCCTCGGTCGAATCCCTAGTGGGCAAGGTAAACGGAGCGCGGCCCGACACGTTGGGTCAGATCGTCGCGGCCTATGACTACACGGACGAGCAAGGCAAACTCCTTTACCAGGTGACGCGCCACGTTCCGAAGGATTTCCGCCAACGGCGGCCGGACGGTAACGGCGGCTGGACGTGGGGCCTGAAAGGAACACAGCGGGTCCCGTATCGCCTGCCCGAGGTGCTTAAGGCGTCCGAGGTCTTCATTGTCGAGGGTGAGCGGGATTCGGAAACACTTCGCGCGATGGGCTTTTGTGCAACGTGCAACAGTGGCGGCGCCGAACATTGGCGGCCTGAATTCGCGCGGTACTTCGCCGGCAAACATGCAACGATCATCCCCGACAATGACGAGCCGGGCCGCAAGCATGCGCTTCAGGTCGGAGAGAATCTGACCGGCACGGCCGCATCCGTCCGGGTGCTCGAGTTACCCCGCGGCAAGGACGTGAGCGATTGGGCTGCGGCGGGTGGTGATGCTGAACAGTTGGCGGCGCTCGCGGACAATGCCGAGCCACTGACGCAGGACGGGCTAAGGGCGTTACGGGCGCGATGGTTCCCGAGTATTGGGCCTGGCACCCCAGCGGAGCCCACGGAAGGCGCGGGAAGGCCCGAGACGGGCGCCCCCAAGATTCGGAGCGTCTCAGACATCCCGAGCGTGCTTGATGTCGCGACGGCAGAGGTTTCCTGGGTTGTGAGCGGCTGGATTGCCGAGGGCACAGTCAATGTTATCGCCAGCGAACCGGGCGCGGGCAAGACTACCGTCGCACTGGCGCTGGCTTCCGCTATCGCCTCCGGTGAGAAGTTCGCCGGCATGGAAACTGCGAAGCGGCCCGCGTTGGTATTAGACCGCGAGAACGGCGCCGGGTTCATTGCTGACGTGCTCAAGCGGCTACGCGTCAAGGATGGTGGCGCGCTGCGGATCTGGGGCGGATGGCTCCGGGAGCAGGCGCCCGATCCTGCATCGGCAATCGTTCAGGGTTGGGCGCTGTCGTGCGATCCGAAGCCGTTTATCGTGATTGATTCCCTCGTGGCGTTCCACCTTGGCAACGAAAACGATGCGGGCGAAACGAGGGCATTTATGCAGCTATGCCGGAATCTAGCGGACACGGGCGCAACCGTTGTGCTATTGCATCACTCCGGAAAGGGCGAGTCATCGCAGGACTATCGAGGATCGAGCGACATCAAGGCTGCGGCGGACGCCTGCTTCAAACTGGCGAACATCGGGCCGACGAGTTGCCTGGAGCGACTCCGGATCAAGCCGTTCAAGTCGCGCTTTCTGGTGGATTCGGAGATTATCCTGCGATACTCCGATGGCGTGTTCGGTCGCGAGGGGGCCGGCGGTTCCCAGCGACGGACCGATGCGGAGCTGTTGGAGGAGTTACTGAAACAGAACGCGGGCGTGACTGTCCGCGAGTTCGAGGCTTTGGCACCGCAGCGGGGCGTCGCTCGCAACTATGCCCGGATGTGGCTGGATAACCGCGTCAAGGATGGCTGTGTCCGGGTGAATCCTGGCGCGAAAAGGGCAAAGCTGCACACCTGGGTCGGGACCCAAGGGAACGATGATGAACCGCCGTTTTGAGCCGGGACCGGTCCTGTGTGCCAGTGTGCCGCTTCTATAAAGCGCGGCACACTGGCACGCACGGACACGAAAGTCCTGTGTGCCGGTACGCCAAGGGTGAGGCGGCACACTGGCACACTTCCTGCTTTCAGTGGCTTACGGACATTTTCGCGGCCCTGTGTGCCGATGAGCAGCACACTCGATTTCAGTGTGCCGGAGGGGTTTGGAAAAGAGGGCCGTCGGCACACAGAAAATCAGCGGACACCGGGGGCTTGAATGCGAGGCGGAAAACCGAAATCTGGCAACGGATTCGAGGCGGCAAACACGATTGTTGCCCGGATCATCCTGGACACACCTGAGCGGTTTGGAGGGGAACGAGCCGGGCTTGTTCGATGGGCGCGGCTGGTGGTCGAAAAACAGAACGAATCGGACTTGTTCGAACTGGCGAGCGAAGGGAGCGGGCCGGCATGACGAACGAAATCACTACAGAGGCGGGGATGACTGGCGCGGAGATGCGGCGCGAATTCGCGGAGCTCAGCGAAGCGCTACCGGCACTCGTCAGGGCAGCGGAACAGACAGCGCAGAAGCTCGAGGCTGCGCAGGAACGGCTCGATGGCATCGACGCGGATCAATGGCACGGGAAGCCCAGCGGAGCACTGGCAGGCGCCCTATCGGCCGTGCAGACTGCCGAGATTGAGGCCGCGCGGGCAAAGTTGGCGCTCGGGGCAAATCATCGGCGCCGGCTGGAACTGGTTCAGCGGCTCCGGGCACTGGTGACGGCATGATCCGGAACCCGGCACGCAAGCAAAGCGGCCCGATCAAGCGGTATCCCAGCAAGGCGGCACGGCGGTACGCACCCGGACAGAGGGACACCCGAGAGAAGCAGGCAGAAAACTTGCGTGAGCGCGACGGAGCACGGAAGGGCTAAAGAGTTCTGGACAAGAATATCCACGGGTCCTGTCTTGGGTCCGCCAACGCGACGGTATCCCGATGGCGCCCCAGGTCCAGTTAAAAGAGGGTTCAACCATGAAACACTCCACGAAACAGGCAATCATCAGCAAGGCGACGCTTGCAGCCGAGCTTGGCTGTCCGCGGGGCACGATCTCACGACTTTGTAGCAGTGGGATGCCGAGCCGCGAGGATGGCACCTTGGACCGCGGCGCGGCTCTCGCCTGGATCATGAAGTACCGCTCTGGCTTCAATGGCGGCTGGATTGGCAAGCGGCGCGGCAAGGAAGACCTGAACACAAGGGCGAAGCGCCTGCTGGAAGGCGAGAGCGCAACTGCGGGACTCCCGGAAGCCCAATCCGAGCCGGGGCCGTGCGAACACGCCCTGCTGCATTCCGTCCGGGCGGGTGCCTTTCGGTATCTGCCAGAAATCGTGATCTGGTTCATGGAGCGGTTGAAAGGCTGCGGCGAGGACGCGCCCGGCGTTGCGCTGATGGTTGCGGGCGAGGTCTTCGATGCTGTTTTGTCTGAGTTCGGGGATGATTTGGCACCCGATTATGGCTGGGAATTGTGCGCTCTGCCCGATTACCTCAAATTGGCGAGGCGGGCCGGCCTCTCCCTTGCAGCAGAGGACTGCGATGCGCACATTGAGCGAATCCTTGGCAATGGAGAGTTGTTCGATTTCATTGCATCCCTGAAGACTCGGGATGCGACGGCCAAGCCGACACGGAAGGCGGCCAAAGCGAGGAAGGCAAAGCAATGAAGGACGAATCGAAGGGCATTACGATTTTGCGCCGGCCGTCCGCAACGCCCGTCACCTATGGGCCGCCTGTCGGTAGCCGAGACCCGTTCTATCGTGACGATCGCAGGCCGGCTCGGGAATCTTGGCTCTCACGCCGGGGGCCTTCGCTGCCCCAAGTGGGACGGCCGCTCACGGCCTTGCGCGAGCCATCACCGGCACTAACGCCTATCAAGGCAGCGACCGTGAAGAACAATCGGCGCCTGGGCGAATTGCTCAGGTTCCTGCGGTCCGCCTGAATTTTGGCCGGTTCGCATGAACCGACCGGGGGCGCGGGCTTTCAAATCCTTTCACCGCGCCCCACTCAATGCAGAACGAAAGGAAATCAAACCGAAAAGGACACCGTATATGAATTCGATCATGACGCCCGCGATTGAGCGGGCCGATAAGTTGATCCTGGAAGCGCAAGCCCGCGTTGCAGATTTGGAGCGCAAACAAACCGAGACGGAACGGGCGTTCCACGATGCCGAACGCCAGGCCATAGAGGCTCTGTTGTCGGGCAAGATGGACGCCAGCGCGACGATCCGACTAACAGCCGAACGGCAGGTCATAGGACAGGCGATCGAGGCCGCCCGCGCCCGAATACCGGGCCTTGAGATTTCGCGCAAGCGCACCGAGGCCAGCGAAGCGCGACGGCTCGCAGGGGATAAGCTCGCGGAATCCGAGCGGCTCGATAGTGAGTGCCTCAAGGCGCTGGCGAAGTTATCCGAGATTCAAGACGTGAAATACGATAGCTGTATCCTGAGCGCGCAGCGCGTGGGACCCTGGTATTCCGCGCTTGGCGGCATCGAGCCGGCGGCCGCATGGCTCGCACCTCATGAGCTACGGCCCGATCCCACGGCCGGAAGTAGTTTCGCTGTGCCGCGATCGCGCGCCCTGCGCAATGAAGCAGAGGAACTTACCCAGCACGCTCACGCGCTAGAAAGCGAAATTGAGCGAGCCGAAGCGCTGCAACAGACACCACAGACGGAAGCCGCGGCACCCGTTCAATTCCACGGCGAGCAGCCCGAGCGCAGCATCCTGAATCCCACTCGGGTCAACGAGCCGCAAAAGGGTTCCTGGTACCGCGCAGGCTGAGGGCCGCGCCATGAATC
>Ga0326727_10014465_pt1 | contig 17197 bp, 20 predicted proteins | sample MB2enrmetagenome_FD_207643 | JGI IMG/M metagenome (GOLD analysis project Ga0326727, IMG submission 207643) | Lab enriched peat soil microbial communities from McLean, Ithaca, NY, United States - MB29MY | ecosystem: Environmental > Terrestrial > Soil > Wetlands > Peat | place: USA: New York...
TCTGCCCCAGATATGTTCATCGAGTAATTCCTGCATGGTTTTCTTCAGTTCGGGCGTGAGATTTTTCTTGGCCAGATCGCGAAACAATATTTCTTCTTCCTTTCCATGATGGGTGCGGTCAGCATAAGTACGGACAAAATCGACAGCCATGTCGATTATAAGAGGATTAACCTTCTTAGTTTTTTCGACCTGATCGATATGACGCATCATTGAAACCAGCATTTTTTCAATCAATCTGTGTTCCCACATTAATGGCCCGATTGGTTTCATAAGCAGTTCTCCTTTAATTGTTATACCGTTGTGCTTTATTTACTGTCTTAATTTATAACATAAATTTAATTCGTCAACATGTACTTATTTTATATTGATAATTGTTGCAACTCGGTTGCATTTTTGATAATAGACGAAAATGCTGACTAATACAGAAAATAGAGATGCCCTGCTGACTTTGCAAAAAGCCGGCATCTCTAAAACATCAAAACGCCTTGCTGTTTTAAATATATTGCTCGAGGCAACAGCACCTCTGAGCGCAAATATTATACGTCAATCGCTGAGGACCAAGGCAAGTATTGATAAAGTAACTATTTATCGCATATTGTCTCTTTTCAGACGACGCGGGATTATTCGGGAGATCACATCAGCAGGCGGAGCCAATTATTTTGAAATGGCTGCTTTAGAAAATCCTATGCATCCTCACTTCAACTGCCGAAATTGCGGCGCATTTATTTGTATGGCACCACAGCCTTTTATAAAAATGCCGGAGTTAGTTTTATCAAAAAGTGATTGCAGCATTGAGCACATCGAAATTAATATATCGGGTCTTTGCTCAGACTGCCGTTATACAACCAAACCTGAATCGCAAAAGCAATATTGTAAGGATGAGAAATGATCATGTATTCAAAAAAGGTGATGCTGATCTTACTGCTTTTTTTAACTGTTCTTTCGTCCTGTCAACCGGCAAAAGAATCAAACAGGGAAGATCAAAAACTAAGAGTCATTGCAACAATTTTCCCAATTTACGACTTTGCACGCAATATTGGCGGGGATAAAATTAAAGTGACTATGCTTTTGCCGCCGGGAACAGATGCTCATCATTACGAATTGAGGCCGGAAGATATAGTTAAGGTCAGCAAAACAGATGTTTTCCTCTTTACCAACTTTGAGATGGAACATTGGGCATACAAAATTATCAATGCCGCCGAGAAGAACACCAATATGCTGGCCATAGAAACCGGAAAAGGAGCGTTCTTATTGCCATTGAATGAAGAGGAAGGGAATCAGGAAGAAAAGGTTTCCCAATTTGATCCGCATATCTGGCTGGATATGGATAACGCCCAAAAAATGGTGGATAATATTACGGAAGCATTTATCAAAAAGGATTCGCGCAACAGCGATTATTATTTGAAAAACGCTCATAATTATAAGCTCAAATTGATGGACATGGATCAGCGATACCGCACAGAATTAAACGGGTGCAAGACAAAAATAATTTTGCATGCCGGGCACTGGGCTTTTGCTTATCTGGCCAGAAGATATAACTTAAAATATATTGCGGCTTATAATGTACTGGCTGACGCGGAACCTTCACCACAAAAGATATTTGCTTTGGTTAAACAAATAAAAAGTGAAAATGTACATTACGTTTATTATGAAAGCATGATTAATCCACGTTTAGCCCAAACAATTGCGAAAGAAACAGGCGCCGGTTTATTGAAACTCAATAATGGACATGATATCAGTAAGGCGGATATGAAAAACGGTGAATCCTTTATTTCGTTAATGGAGAAGAATCTGATTAACTTAAAGAAAGGAATGAAATGTCCGAAAATATAATCAACGTTGATCATCTAACCTTCTGTTATAACGGCATGGAAGTTATCAGTAATATTTCCTTTGCTGTGAAAAAAGGCGATTATCTGGGCATTGCCGGACCTAATGGATCCGGAAAGAGCACCCTTATAAAAAATATTCTGGGCATTCTTCAACCCAAAAAGGGAACCATTACTGTTTTTGGCCAGCCGCTAACCTCTTTTAATCAATGGAACAAAATCGGTTATTTACCCCAGCGGATAAACGCATTGAATAATCATTTTCCCAGTACCGTCGAAGAGATTGTTCAATTGGGGGTAACAAAAAGAAATCCAACAGCTTTAAAACGAACTCTCGAGCTGATGGGAATCGCGCATCTTTCCACCCGCATGATCGGCGAACTCTCTTACGGTGAACAGCAAAGAATAATGCTGGCGCGTGCTTTAATCAGTCAACCGGATTTGCTCATCTTCGATGAACCAACGACTGCCCTTGATCCCGAAACAAGAGATATTTTCTATTCTCTTACCGGTGAGATGAATCGCAAAAGCGGTACGACTATTGTTCTTGTCACGCATGATACGAGCATTATAGGACAATACGCCCGCAATCTTCTTTATCTCGACAAGAAATTAATCTTTTTCGGAACATTCGAAAATTTCTGCGCTTCACCCGATATGGCCGGTTTTTTCGGATTAACCAGTCAGCATATGATTTGTCATCAACATGAAAAAACGGAGAACAATATTTAATGGGACTGGCTGAGATATTTAATTATGAATTTGTTCAACGCGCCTTTGCAGCGGGTATATTAATCGCTATAGTTTCTTCCATACTGGGAGTTTTTCTTGTCCTGCGCCGTTTCTCTCTGATTGGTGACGGGCTTGCTCACATTACCTTCGGTAGTGTTGCCTTCGTAATGTTTCTCGGTGTCAGCCCTCTATATATTACATTGGCCGCCCTGCCTATTGTAATGGCTTCATCTCTGGCCATTCTAAAATTGACTCATTCCAAACGTATTCAGGGAGATGCGGCTATCGGTGTTGTTTCTTCAGTCGGCATCGCCGCGGGTATTATTCTGGCAAGTTTATCCAATGGTTATAATATTGATTTATTCAGCTACCTTTTCGGCAATATCCTCACAGTTACAAGAATTGAACTCATTCTCTCTTTTATCGTTTTTCTCACCGTCACAGCCATAGTAATCATTTTCTATAATGATTTCTTTGCTGTAACTTTCGATGAAGAATTAGCCCGGACAATGGGTATTAAAACAAGACGAATTAATGCTATTCTCTTTCTGCTGACGGCGGTAGCTGCAGTTTTAGCCATGAAAGTCGCAGGCATCATGCTCGTTTCGGCTATGCTGATTTTGCCTCCTTTAACTGCCTTGCAGCTATCCTTGAGCTTTAGAATGACCATCATTACTGCTGTATTTTTTTCTATTTTATCAGTAATTTGCGGAATTATTACGGCTTTTCTGTTGAATTTACCGGCCGGAGGAACTATAGTGATCTCGAATATCGGTTTTCTCTTATTCATTTCCGGAGCTAAAAAAATATTACCTTCCAAGAGGTAAAAAATATGGTTATATCCTCTTCTGTTTTTAATCGTTCTAATTTAATTTTTCTGATTGCTTTGATTTGCGGAATAACTTTACCACAGGGCTTCCGGGCAGGCAAAACGCTTATACTACCGGCATTGATGGTAATTATAACCATTACGTTGCTGAAATTTCCCCGCGGGTTCTTCCGCCATCCCGGTTCGCTTCTGTATTCATCAATCAAGAGCAACGTAATGAATTATCTCGTTTTGGGAAATTTCATTATTCTGGCAGGCGCTTTTCTGATTCGTAAACAAGAGCTTTGGGTTGGTATGGTGTTGATTGCCGCCATGCCATCCTCATTAGAAATAATACTTCTGGGTAATTTATCGCGCATTGAAAAAATTTCTACTTTTACTGCTTTGGCAGGAACTTATTTAGGGGCATTGTTGATTATACCGTTAGTCGGTTTATGTTTCTTCAAATATATTCATCTGAATCATTGGAATATTATTGTGGTGATATTAGGTCTAATTCTTCTGCCAATGCTGGTTTCTAGGATTATTATAGAGAAAGAATGGGACAATATTATTAAAGAACATGAAGAAACAGCGATAGACTGCAGTTCCTTTATTGTATTTTACGCCATAACGGCAAACAGCATCAATTTTCTTATGAACTGGTCTTCCGATCTTTTTATTATCTCCTTAATTGCTTTTATCAGCACTTTTTTATTTTATTTCGCAATTAGACAAGCCGGATTTTATTTTCACGGACAGGAAACCAATATTAATATGTTTATTCTGCTGGGCACGATGAAAGACTGCGGACTGGCCGGCGGCATAGCGCTTACCGTCTTTAATCAAGAAGCCGCCATTCCGCCATTGATTTTCGCCATATTCACTTTCATTTATATGAATTGGCTTAGATACAGGTTCAGACATATTATTAACGATTCAAGTAATAATTAAAAATATGAAATATTAATTTGACAAACTAAAAACCCTTACTATTATAATAAAAAAACGAGAAAGGAGAACAAAAATGGCCATATTATTACCGGAACTACCCTACGGGAAAGATACGTTGGCGCCAACCATAAGCGCCAATACTTTGGATTTCCATTATGGCAAGCATCACAGGGCCTATGTGGACAATTTAAACAAATTAATTGGCGGCACCGATCTTGAGAAAAAATCATTGGAAGAAATTATTATGATTTCTTCTAAAGATTCAGCAAAAGCCGGTATCTTCAATAATGCCGCCCAGATTTGGAATCACTCCTTTTACTGGCAGTGCCTGAAAAAATCAGGAGGAGGGCTACCCGGCAAAGCGATCGCGGCAAAAATAAACGACACATGGGGGAACTATGATAAGTTTGCCGAAGAATTGAAAAACGCAGGCATGACACAGTTTGGCAGTGGCTGGGCCTGGTTGGTTTTAGATGGAAATGAGCTAAAAATAACGAAGACAGCCAATGCCGATACACCTTTGGCCCACGGTCAAAAACCGCTCTTAACCATAGATGTCTGGGAACATGCTTATTATCTGGATTATCAAAACCGGAGGCCGGATTATCTTGCCGCTGTGATTCAAAATCTGATTAACTGGGACTTCGTCAATGCTAATTTAGGTTGACTTAACCTTATCATGATGTCCTATATAAAAAAGGAGGCTTAATTAAGCCTCCTTTTTATATCTTTTTTATATCTTACAGAAACAGGCAATGATTGTTATTTCTTTTTATCAACTCTAACCTTAAGTTCTTTTCCTACTTTAAAGAAGGGCAATTTCTTCGGTTCTACCTGGATTTTAGTTCCGGTTTTAGGATTTCTTCCTGTATATGATCCGTATTCTTTGACTACAAAGCTGCCAAATCCTCTGATTTCAATACGACCGTTTTTCTTCAGCTCGTCAGTAAATCCTTTAAAGACAAGATTAACAACATCAATTGCTTTTTTTTCTGTCAAGTTTAACTTACTGCTTAATGTTTCAATAAGACCGGATTTGTTCATAGACCCTCCTTATACTAATTACGACCATGAATAGCCATAAGTGGTAATATATGTCTGTTTTCTCTATGTTAGAGTTTATTATTTATTTTTTGGCGAATGTCAAGAAAATTTTACCTTCTCTATCACCTTATTATCAAGCAGTTGGCCTATTTCTTTTTTAGTTAAATGCCGCCACATACCTTCCTTCAAACTGCCTAATCGGAGATCGCCTATTGATTCACGCATGAGATGAGCTACCCTGTGACCAATAGCCTCAAACCCTCTCCTGATAATTCTGTTCTTTCCCTCTCTCAGAGTCAGCCGCAACCAGCAACTTTTATCATTTATTTTCTCCACTTTAAGATTTTCCGGTTTAAAAATGGCATCCGGCAATTTAATTCCCGCTCCCAGTTGTTTTAACTCATCTTTAGATAAACGCCCTTGAATTTTGACCATATACATTTTAGGTTTCTCAAAACGCGGATGTTGTATTTTCTGAGCAAAATCACCATCATTAGTCAAAAGCAAGAGTCCCCGGGAATCATAATCCAGCCTTCCCACTGGATAGACCCTTTCCGTCACATCGCGAAGCAATTCCACTACAGTCGGTCTGTTTTGAGGATCATGAAGTGTAGTGACAAATCCAGCCGGTTTGTTTAAGATTATATAGAGTTTTATTTTTTCCGGAGAAATGGTTTTGCCGTCTATACGAATAATATCTTTTTGGGCGTCTGCTTTAACCCCCATCTGGGTTACCACAACATTATTAACGCTGACGCGTCCTTCGGTTATCAGCTTTTCTGCGTGGCGTCTTGAGGCGATACCGGCTGTCGCAATGACCTTTTGCAAACGTTCTTTCATAAGTCGATATCTTCTTCTATTTTCTCTTTTTCTTCAATTTCTTGTTCCAAGAGGTCCTGTTGCTGATTAAGTTCTTTCAATTCCCGTAAATTCGGCAAATCAAGGAGATCTTTCAAATTAAAAACTTCCAGAAATTTTTTAGTCGTCCCGTAAATAATCGGTTTACCCGGCACATCTTTACGCCCGACAATACGAATGAGCTTTTTTTCCAGAAGTCCTTTAAGCGGGGCGCCCACATCCACCCCTCGAATACTTTCAATTTCGGATTTAACAATGGGCTGCTTATACGCAACGATTGCCAGAGTTTCCATTGCTGCAGGAGATATGGAATGAGGTTTTGTGCTTTTTAGTTTTTTTACCCATTGGCTGAGTTCAGGACGGGTCCGGAATTGAAAACCGCCGGCGACTTCCTGCAGGTAAATTCCACCCTGCCGCGTATCATATTCCTGTACAAGATTATCGAGAACTTCCTTAATTTCAGTTTTTTCAACTTCCGAAAGGATGACGCTGATCTTTTCAGGCATCAATGGTGTATCGGAAGCAAAAATCAAAGCTTCTATTACTGCCTTCACATTTTCCATTTACGACTCCACGGCCGGAAATATCCGGATAACTCCAAAATTCGAAGTTTGATAAGCTTTAACCATTCTCAGCTTAATTAATTCCAGCAAGGCTAAAAAAGTATAGATAATGCGACGGCGATCTTTTCTACCACCGAGCAACTCCTCGAAATTTAAATTTTTTGTTACGGTCAACTTCTCCATAATTTCATTAATTATATCAGTAAGAGATAATTTCTCCAAATCAATTTCCATAAGTTCTTTCTTATCTGTCTGCGAAACAATCCGATGGAAAGCTTCTATAAGTTCGAAAACACTCACCTCAATAAGTACGTCTTCATCTCCTGCTGACTCTGCAACCTCGTCCGGTAAAACGGCTGCACGGGTAAATACATCTCTTTCCAAAAGTGGCCTGCTTCCCAGATTCGTCGCGATCTCCTTGAACGTCTTATGCTCCAATAGTTGCCTGACCAGTTCTGCACGGGGATCTTCTTCCTCTTCTTCCGGTTCTTCAGGAGGCGGCAAAAGCATTCTGGATTTGATATGGATAAGAGTAGAGGCCATAACCAGATACTCTCCGGCCAGATCGAGATTAAGCGCCTTGATCATTTTAAGGTACTCAAGATATTGCTCAGTAACAAGGGCAATGGGAATATTATAGATGTCAATTTCGTTTTTTTTAATCAGGTAAAGCAGCAGGTCAAGCGGACCCTCAAAGATATCCAGCTTAATAGCATAATTTGTTGCTTGTTCGTTATCTGTTGTTTGTTCGTTATCCATAATTTATTAATTGCGCAACCCGCAAATGGAACTGAAGCTCTCCGCGGCAAAGTGTTGAGAATCTTCGATTCTCAGCGGTAATAATAATTATATATTCGCGAGCAAAACCCCGAAGCCCGCGAAGGTGTTTGCTCGCTTGCGAATTTATACGAAATCAGATTTTAACGGCAGCGCGAACTTCATCCATTGTTTTTCGGGCTATTTTTTTCGCCTTGTTGTTGCCCTCTTCTATGATGTTGTTAATTTCATCTAAGTGACTTACATAGTAATCCATGCGTTCATGAACAGGACTCAGTTCTTCGGCAACATGCCTGGCCAGCATCTTTTTACAATCTGTGCAGCCGATTTCCGCTTTTCTGCAAGCGGCGTCAATTTCCTTAACCTGATCCGATGAAGAGTACAAACCATGGAAAGTGAAGACATTGCATATTTCCGGATTTCCCGGATCTTTTTTTCTCATCCGCTGAGGGTCGGTAAACATGGAACCGATTTTCTGTTGTAACGTTTTACCCCGATCACCGATATAAATAGAGTTATCGTAGGATTTGCTCATCTTTCGTCCGTCGATTCCCAGCAACTTTGGCACGCTCGTCAAAAGCGGTTCAGGAACAGGAAATATTTCTTTATAAAGAAAATTAAAACGACGGGCTATTTCACGGGTAAGTTCAACATGAGGGAGTTGATCGACACCGACGGGTACGCCGTAAGCCTTGTACATAATAATATCGGCGGCCTGCAGCACCGGATATCCCAAAAAACCGAAAGTGGACAAATCCTTGCTGGCCAGTTCTGTTTTCATTTCCTTATAGGTAGGATTGCGCTCAAGCCACGCCAGCGGAGTAATCATGGAAAGAAGTAAAAACAACTCGGCATGCTCCTTAACCGCTGATTGCACGAAAAGAGTGCTCTTTTGAGGATCGAGACCGACACTGAGCCAGTCTATTACCATACTGATGGTGTTATCTTTTATGTCTTGGGTGGAACTGTATTCGCTTGTAATGGCATGCCAGTCGGCAACAAAATAGAAACAATCATATTTGCCGCTTTCCTGCAAGTCCACCCAGTTTTTTAAAGCGCCATGTAAATTTCCAAGATGCAGCTTACCGGTCGGCCTCATTCCACTTAAAATTCTCTTGGCTTCCAAAACAAAAACTCCTTTATAAATTATAACGCACTAAGGCCTCCGGCATATTGCGCTAAGAAATACGGAGGCCTTAGTTGTATTCAAACTAAATAAATTATTATTTAACTTTACCGGCCAGTTCGGCACCTGCCTTAAATTTGACGACCTTCTTCGCGGGAATCTTAATGGCTTTGCCGGTCTGAGGATTTCTGCCTTCCCTGGCTTTCCTTTTTACTACCAAGAACGTACCAAACCCGACAAGGGCAAGCCTGCCATTTTTCTTGAGTTCTTTAGCAACTGTGGCTACGTATGTTTCCAACGCCATTGCTGCTTTTGCTTTGGTAATATCTGCTGCTTTTGCTATAACACCAACTAACTCTGCCTTCGTCATTTTTTAAAATCCCCCTTTCTTAAAATAAAATTTTAAAATATTATGATTAACCGTTTCAACGGTTATAATCAGAGTTTTGAACATTTAGACAGGTAAATTGTATCTGCAACCATTATTGGAAAAGCACAATATCCTTCAACTCATCTCAAAAACAAATTTGATTAATCTTGCTCAAACCTGCTTGTTTTCTGGCTTAGATGGGTGCCTAATCCCCTAAATCGGTGCTATGACTAGCATAACAAAGTTTAACAATCAAGAAAAAAATAAGGATTTACCTAATAATGTCCTTATATTTAAAAATATTTGTCTCCCATCAAGACTTGCTCTCTGAAAGGTTTTATTTTAGATCTTGATGCTCATTCAAGCAATAATATCCACATCAGAAAAATTGAATCTCTTCGCGGCAAGCTGCGGAGTATCTCTGATTCGTAGAAAGAATATGGTTCGGTATTCGCTCGCCTATGAATTAATTTTCTACAGAACTCACACTGTTTTACAAAAAATAACCTTGAAATCACAACACCCCATAATAAATGAATCGTAATATCCCCTGCCACTTTACATTATTTCTTTATTAATAAATACAACTCTCCTTTTTCCTTAAGAGTACCAGCGGTGTATTCCGCGTTTGTGCCAAAACCGCAGAAAAGATCTACCCTGCCGGGTCCTTCTATGGCAGAGCCCTTGTCCTGACTAAGCACAAAGCGCGAGAAATCAACTGTTTCTTTAACATGACCTTCCGAGTCAAAAACCGGTTTGCGTAAATGGATAAATGCCAAAGCTCCTTCCGGGAAAAACTCCGGATCGGTAGCGATTGATCTGCCCGGAGTTACCGGTTCGCCTAAAGAACCCACTGGCTCTTTATCCAAAAAGCGAAAGAATGTGTATCTTTCATTGTAGCTTAAGATATCGTATATTTCCTGATCACTCTTTCCCTTTAAAAATGTATAACGATAAGAAGCTTCACTGCTGTTTATTTTGCCGCCATCCAGCATGAATTTGGTTATGCTGCGGAAAGGTCTGCCGTTGGTTTGCGCATAACCAACTGTTAAAACAGTCCCATCTTCCAGCTTAACCTTCCCGGAACCCTGTATCTGCAGGGAAAACAATTCCACAGGGTCGTCAACCCAGATAAGTTCCAGTTTCTTTCCCTTCAAAACGCCTTCAACATCGATTTCATGGCGGCTATAGTATGGTACAAATTTACCGTTACTCATCCGGCCGATTTGGTTTTCATTTTTAATCAAATCAGGCGGCACCCGATAAAGAGGGTATTTGTATTTTTCGGTGCGTTCCAGGGAACCTTCAAGCAGAGGTTCATAATAACCGGTAAAAAGCACACTATTGGCAACACCGGAGCCACTGATCCGATAGATATTAAATTCCGCGGCAACTTTTTTTCTTAAATCAGCCTTATTGTCCGTTCCATGCAGAATCTCGCGAAATGCTTTTAGGGTTTCCTTCAATTGTTGAGCGCCAATCAATCCGTCCGCGATTCGGTAAACATTATCCCGACCGGCATTTTCATAATAATTAATGCTGTGATCTATCGCCAAATCAAGCGACACCGGGTCAAGATCATCCTGGAAATCGATATCCCCAACGGGAACGGGGGTAAACGATTCGAGAGTCCTCACAGAAGATTGCGGAAAAAAACTTACGCACCCACTGAAGAAAATAACCATAATGAAGGGAAGGGTTTTAAACCATGATTTCATAGTTCCACAATCATCGCTACTTCATCACAATAATCGGGATATTTAGAACAGCGAAAACAGTCAGACCAGATTTTTTCCGGCAGCAAATTCCTGTCAATTTCCTTAAAACCTAATTGAATAAAAAATTCTTTTTTATAAGTCAGTGTGAATATTTTAAAAAGTCCCAGAGTAATGGCTTCGGAAATGCAGGCTTCCACAAGTTTTCGGCCAATGCCCTTCTTCCGATGATTTTCATCTACGTAAAGCGACCGTATTTCAGCAAGATTTTCCCAGATTATATTCATTGCGCAAATACCGATAATCTGCGATCTGCTTTCATCATAGCAAACAACAAAATCCCGTAAGGAATTATAAATATCCATCAAGGAGCGCGGCAGCATCTCACCTTTCCCCGACGACGAATTTATCATGCGGTGAATAGTTTTAACATCATCAATACGGGCTTTCCTCAGCATTTTCTCTCTCCCGAATTACTGAATTTGTATGATCTGGAACTATTTAGCATCTCTTTAGCATGTTCTCTTGTTTTCTGAGTTACATTTACTCCGCCAAGCATGCGGCTGATTTCTTCGATTTTCTGTTCACTGTCAAGTTCTTCCAGAGATGTGACCGTTCTGTCTTTTACAACTTTTTTGGAGACATACATATGCTTATCTCCAAAACAGGCGATTTGAGGCAAATGAGTAATACAGACAATCTGATGATTGGCAGAAACCTCTTTTAGCTTTCTACCGACAATTTCAGCCACGGCCCCTCCAATACCGTTGTCCACTTCGTCAAAAATAATTGATGACACAGAACCGGTGCGCGACAGAACATTTTTCAATGCCAGAATTATTCTTGACAATTCGCCGCCCGAAGCAACCTTATTTAAAGGTCTGGACTCTTCTCCTTTATTAGCCGTCAGATAAAATTCAATCTCATCATTCCCTTTTGGCCCGAAAAATTCAGCGGCATCATCAGTATCTTTTTTAAAATTCACAAAAAAGGATGCATGCGGCATGTTTAGGGCATGTATTTCTTTATCTACCGCGTCCTGCAATTTTTTCGCCGCCCTCCCTCTGATTTGAGAAAGTTTGAGCGCATTTTGCCGCAGGTTTTGTTGAACCTTTTCTTCCTCTTGGGTCAGCTTTCCCAATTCTTCATCCACAGAAAATACTGTTTTCAGATATTCTTCTATCTCCTGCTTCCTGCGAAAAACACTTTCCAGCGAACCGCCATGCTTTCGTTTGAGACGGTTTAACAATTCAAGGCGTTCATCTATGGCCGCAAGCCGCTCGGAATCAAAGAAAAGATTCTTGCTGTAATCACGTAGTTGTAAAACCGTTTCCTGAAGAGTTATAAAACTACTTTCAATATCCACATCGGAAATTTGCAAATTCGAATCTATTTTTTTTATTTCTTTAACCTGATTCTGAACTTCCTTTAACTTAACCATGATGGAATCTTTTTCGCCATAGAGTAAATCGTAAGCATTGGCGGCCCAACCGGATAGCTTTTGGAAATTAACTAAAACCTTCTTTTCATCCGCCAGCGCCGTGTCTTCCGCCGGTTTCGGATTAATATCCTGAATCTCTTTTAATTGAAATTTAAACAAATCCGCTTTTTCCTCCCGGCTTTGACTCAAATCTTTCAATTTCTCAATCTGAGTTCTGATCTGCTGATATTGATTATAAATTTCCGTATACTGTGCTCTTACAGGCAGGCAACCGCCAAATTCATCCAGAATATCGATATGATTTTCGGCATTGAGAATTACCTGATGTTCATGCTGTCCGCAAATATTAATCAGTAATTCGCTGACGGCGGTTAAATTGACCAAAGTCGCCATTTGCCCGTTGATAAACGCTTTATTTTTACCCGCGTGTGAAATCACGCGGCGAACAAGCAATTCATCTCCCGCTGAGAAACCCATGGCTGCAATTTTATCCTGCAACGGTTTGTTGCCGGCAATATCAAAAATAGCTTCCACAGATGCCGAATCGGCTTGAGTTCTGATCATATCGGACGTCGCTCTATCGCCCAGAAGCAGACTAACCGCGCCTATAATTATGGATTTTCCCGCGCCTGTTTCACCGGAAATAACATTCAGGCCTTCACCAAAACAAACATGAAGTTCATCAATAATTGCAAAATTTTTAATGCTCAATTCATTAAGCATTTTTCTTTTTCTCAGCTCCCGGAGGCAAATCACCCCAACCCAGCTTGGAACGCAGGATTTCCCCGTGGCTGCGGTATGGGGAAAGAATCAGCATTGTTGCATGTTTCGATTTCTTTATTGTCACGACATCGCCAGACATTATCCTGTAAGCTTCCTGTCCATCCAAAGTCAGCATGGCGCCGTTATCTTTGGACCAGAGAGTTATTTCCAGATTAGCATCATGAGAAAAAATTATCGGCCGGTTAGTCAGAGTATGGGGACAAATGGGATTAACAATAATCAAATCGTTCCCGGGGAAAACGATGGGACCTCCCGCGGAAAGCGAATAGGCAGTGGAGCCCGTGGGAGTGGAAATAATAAGACCGTCTCCTTTATACGTTGTCAGATATGTGCCGTTAACTTCCATTTCCAGCTCATTCATGCGAGACAAACTACCGCGATTTATTACGACATCGTTTAAAACATTGCCGACACGGGTAACCGTTTTTCCATGTTTAATGCTCGCATCAAGCATCATCCTCTTTTCCGCCACAAATTTCCCGGAAATAATTAACTCCAGCGTCGAGTGCATTTCGTTTAAATTGACTTCGGTGAGGTAACCCAAACTGCCCATATTGATTCCCAGAATGGGAACCTTGTGCGAAGCCACGTAACGCGCTGTGCGGAGCATTGTACCATCGCCACCCAAAACAACAATCAGTTGGGATTTTCGCGCCAGGTCATTCCATTTAAGTCCGCCGCCAGAAGCCATTTTTTGGGAGATTTCCATTCCCAGAAATACTTCCACGCCCTTTTCTTCCAGCCACTTTTTTAATGATTTGACGTGGTCGGCGATCTTTTCTTTTTCAATGTTGGCAACAATCCCTATTCTTTTTATTTTCATTGACTTAAACCCCAAAACATGGAGTTCACTAACATAAAACAAATCCTCTGTCTACGGATAAATAGCCCGTGGATATATTTCTAAAATGATTGAATTCGAAAGCGAGCGCAAACACTTTCGCGAGCTTTTTAGGCTTGGCTTGCCAATACCGAATTATATTGTTCATTATGTATTGAAGAGCTCCGCGGCAAGCCGAGGATCTCTTCAATTTTTAAAGCAATCTCCAACATAAATTCTTGACACATTCAGACCGGTATAATATACGGTGCAACCTTGTGAGGTATTAATTATGGGTTTACTTAAAGGCAGTTTTACTTTCGCGCGTTTTCATGTAGAAGGCCAGCTCCCGCAGGCCTTTTTAAATTTCATCAATAGCAGGATTAGGGCCAATTCTTTTACGGATAAGTTCAAATCAATGGAAGAAAAACGGCTGGGATGGGTTTCACTTACTGATGTATTGGATACCGATTTTGAAAATGCCAATTACGCGCTGGGCGATTACCTTATCTTTTCTCTACGAATTGATCGTAAGCTCATCTCTCCTAAACTAATGAAGATCAAATTAATGGAAGAGGAAAGACGTCTTCTTGCCGAAAGCGGCAAAAACAGAATAAACAAGTCAATGTCCATGGCCATTAAAGACAAGGTAAAACTTGAACTGTTGACAAAACTTGACGCTATACCTTCTTTTTACGATGTCTGCTGGGCTGTTGGAAAAAACACAATTTACTTTTCTTCACTGACCGACAAAGTGGCTGATGACTTTGTCGATTTGTTCAAAAAATCGTTTTCGCTGAATCTTCGGCGCTTTTCACCGCAGGAAAATAATCTGATACCGACAAAATCTGAACCCACAGAAGCCGCCTCTTTAATTGGCCGTGAATTTTTAACATGGCTCTGGTTTAAATCAGAAGAACGCAATGGAAGGATAGCGCTGATAAACAAAGAAGAAGTCGAACTTCATTTTTTAAAAAGAATTGTTCTGGAAGCGGGAGAGGGCGAATATTCACAGGGCGTTGTCTGTCACGGAATTCACGCCGAGCTCAAAGAAGGCAAGGAAGCAATCCGCCAGGGGAAAAAAGTTAAAGAAGCGGGAATCAAACTGATTCATGATAAAAACGAATGGGAATTTACTTTCAAATCTGATTGCTTTCATTTTCAATCTCTGAAAATGCCCGCGCCAGACTGGCAGGACACTCAGGAAGATCCCTCGGGAAGTCTTCTGGAACGAATTTACCTTATTGAAAACGCGGTAAAAACAATTGACAGTCTTTACGAATCTTTTTTGCAAATCCGTTATTCGCCTCAATGGGAAGAAAAGGAAACGAAACTTCTGACCAAATGGTTGGAACACAAACAATACCCGTTCTAATGAAATTTTCATTCTTTGTCTTTTTCTTCTCCGGATAACCGCTTTATTAAACGAGCGGGAATTTCATTTAGAGGCAATATCTCGCAGGCCGCCCCCAGTTTGACAGCCTCCCCGGGCATTCCGTAGACCACTGAACTGGCCTCATCCTGAGCTATGGTATGAGCTTTGCTTTGCCTCATGGCCAGAAGCCCATCGGCCCCGTCGGACCCCATTCCGGTCAGCAGAACCCCCATGGCGTTGGCCCCGGCCTGTTTGGCAACCGAATGGAACAATACGTCTACACTGGGCCTCTGGTGATGGACCATGGGACCGCCTTTGATCTTGGCCTGATAAAAAGCGCCACTACGCTCCAGTAGCATGTGATGACCGCCTGGAGCTATCAGGGCCAATCCCGGTGTCACAGTGTCGCCTTCTTTGGCTTCACGCACTTCTATTTTGCAGACAGTATTCAGGCGGGCGGCGAAACTTGAGGTGAAATATTCAGGCATGTGCTGTACCACCATTATGCCGGGAATATTCAAGGGCATTCTGCTCAGAAGGTTTTCTATGGCTATTGTCCCACCGGTAGATGCGCCTATAGCAATAACTTTGTGTGTGGTATTAAGCGGAATTCTATATACCGGGTTGCTTTCTTCATCACTGGGTTCTATCACTGCCGTTTTGACAACCTTGGCTCTGGATGCCGTTCGAATAGCTTTGACCAGGCTTTGAGATATATCAGGAGCTGATAAACTGGAGCCTGGTTTGCAGATCACTTCCACAGCCCCCAATTGCAATGCCCTGATGGCGTTTTGGCTATTATGGGGGGTTAAAGAACTTACCACTACCACTGGTAATGGATGGAATTTCATCAGCTTGGATAAAAATGAAAGCCCGTCCATCCGCGGCATTTCCAGATCCAGGGTGATCACATCGGGTTTAAGCCGGACTATTTTGTCACGTGCCACATAGGGATCAATAGCCCCTCCTACCACCTCTATATCGCTATAGCGGGAAAGTTCCTCTGTCAGCAATTTGCGAACCAGAGCCGAATCGTCGACCACCAAAACCTTGATCACCCTTTTTTCTCCTTGACTACAAAGTCATCATCCACAAAGAATTTAATATCTGCCCGCCCCTCATTAAAATTCATAGTAATTTCAGCCAGAGGTTTACTCTGTCTTTTCTCTTTTAGCAGCTCATCTTTTTTCAAGGACCTGGGGCTTTCAATTTTATATCCCAGCTTGCTTCGCCCCAGTGAAGTCACAACATTTCCACAGATTATATTAGCGATTTCCCCCAAGGCGTCCCTTTTCTGCGTGGAACTGGGACTGTCAATGCTTAAAATATTGGCGGCAATGGCCGAAAACAGACCACCTCGGGTTTCGATCAGCAGCGAGCCGGTATAATCGCCCCGATATTTTACCTCTGCAGCGGCTTCCAGTGTCAGATTTTTCTGGATATCCTTGAGTTCAGGCACCTGATACATAAAGCAGATGTCCTCGAAAGTGTTGACCGCGGCCTCTTCTAGAACCTTCTCAATCTTTGACTTCATTGCTTACCCCCGTGATGGCTATTATGACTTCCTTTAATGTTTCCGGTTTAAAGGGCTTATGGATGAAGGTGGCGCCCTGTTTGTGCATCATCTCTATCTTGCCGGGGTCGCTCTCCGAACTGACTACGATCACCGGTAGGTTTTCATACTGATCGTTCTCCCTTATATGCCGAATCATTTCCTCCCCGTCCATCACCGGCATGTGGATATCGATCAGGGCAAGATCAATCCATTTTTCCTGCAAAAGGCGCAGTCCTTTCTCGCCGTTTTCCGCCTCCCAGATGTCACCCAGAGGCAAGTCAGTCAGTTTTAGAGTTTTTATGATGATCATACGCATGACTGCACTATCATCAACCACCAGAATATTTAATGCCATTGTATTGTCTCCCCGTTTTATTCTTTTAGTTTATCCTCTTTTCTTAAAAAGGAGCCACTTATCACAGCTCTTTAAGGGAACCTTTAGATTTG
>Ga0326727_10014467_pt1 | contig 17194 bp, 14 predicted proteins | sample MB2enrmetagenome_FD_207643 | JGI IMG/M metagenome (GOLD analysis project Ga0326727, IMG submission 207643) | Lab enriched peat soil microbial communities from McLean, Ithaca, NY, United States - MB29MY | ecosystem: Environmental > Terrestrial > Soil > Wetlands > Peat | place: USA: New York...
TCTGACCCTGACCCGTCAGCGTTGTCCCACCGTAGTAAGCCGCCCGCATGTCGCTGCCCAGGAAGGAAGCTGAGGGGCCGGAACCCGTGGTGGCGTAGGTTACGACATCCTCCGGCTTCATGCCATGGGCCTTTGCGTAGTCGCTCTTCCTCACAAACAAAGGATGCGGAAGGGAGTAGTTGTCCAAACCCGAAATGTGCCAGAGAGGGAATGAAAGGTTGGTGGTCGGTTCCTTGTCGGGAGCATAAAACGTACGGTTCTCGGTGGGGTGCTGATAGGTCCGCAGGGTCACGTGTAATGCAGATTCAATGGCCGAAACGCGGGCGCTGACCTGCACCTCCATGCCATCGCGTGTGCCGTCCGCGACCGTGCACCTTTTCGCCTTCGCAAAGTGCACCACGGCGTCATAGTTTTCCTGGCTTGGACCGAACTGGTCCGTGAACTGCTGCACGCTGAGAAATTTCCGGTAGGAGGGGCTGGCCGGATCGTGGAGAGCCTTCAGAAACGCTTGCAGCCCGGCGGGATCGCGCAGGGCCAGAACTATGTTCAGATGCAATATCTGCTTTGCGGGAAGGCGGCCAATCCGCTTAGCCGTGCCGTTGCGGCATACCTCGCGCACCTGACGGGTCATCACGGTCTGCGCCTGGACTTTCAAGCTCAGAAGCGCCAGGATCGCAACAAGTATAAGGAAGGACAGGGATGCTCTTCGCACCATGGTTCTCCTTCTGGCAAAGTCAATTCGGCATCGGCTCAAGGGTGTGCCGCGCCATGCTACCGCCGTGCAACGCCTCAACTCTCAATAACCAGGAGTGCTAACCCAAGCAGGAAAACCAGTATATGACTTTTTGTCACGGCGGGGAAGGGGATCCGTCTTGAGGGAATGGACGGGGTTGGAGGGTGTGCAGCTTGGGTTTTGTAGCGGCGGTCGCTCGCCGCCGGGCGGCGCTCGGAGAGCGGCTGACAGGTTATTGACTGCAACCTGAACCCGGGTCACGGGTCCCGTCGCTTCTGCTCCCTCCTATCGTGACCGGTCAGTTTATGGAGGGTGGCTTCCCGAGGAGCCGACTCGGGGTTGCCTCGCAAACGGCCGTGGCCATGCTTCCGCGGCGGTCGCGGAAATGCGCCACGAAATCGTGAATCCGGGCGGTCAAGGAAGCCAGTTCGGTTTCAATCTTGCCCTTGTTGCGCACCATCGGCATGACCGTCCGAATGGCTTCGGCGAGGGTCACGATCCGGCTGGTGATGCGCGCGCCTCCCCCCACCGCCGCGCCGACGGACATGGCCAAACCCTGGGTGGCTTCGTTCTGGGCAAGCAGCGTTTTCTCCACGGTTTCGGAAAGCTCTTTGATACGCTTCAGGATTCCTGTCATCTGGACGATCATTTGGGCCGGGGGCCGAAGATCGCTTTCGATCACGCCCACTTTGTCCTGGAAGCCGGCGGCGACCTCGGCAGCTTCTTCCGCGAGCACGCTCATCCCCGCGGCCACCGCCGCCAAACGCTTCTGGGCTTCCAGAAGGCGCGCGGATTCGATGCCGGCGCTTCGGGCTAGGCCGCTCGCCTGCTGTCCGAGTTCCATGATGATCTGAATCTCTTCGCGCATCTTTCACCTCACTTTGAACGCAGGAAAAAAGGGGGCGGGGTGCTGAATCCCCGCCCCGAAGTGGAGCGGCTTCACGAAAGCCGCTTCATGGAGGATCTTAATCCATCACCTCACTGGAGGCGAGTGGTGGCGACAGATGGAGCTTTTGCCCGGCTCGCTATTTGCGCGTTCTGAGTCGGTTTGGCCGTCGAATGGGAGTCAGCCGGGCCGTCGTGTCCAGCGCTGTCATCAAACCTGAACCCGGAGACGACCTTCTGCAAATCCGCCGCCATGCGCGCCAGTTCGCCCGCCGCCGTTTGGGTGTCGTTAGCGCCTTGCGTCGTGCTTTTGGCTGCCTGCGCCACCGCGCCGATGTTCTCAGCCACTTGCGCGCCGCCTCTGGCCCCTTCTTGCACGTTGCGAGCAATCTCGTTGGTGGTCGCCGTCTGCTCCTCGACGGCGCTCGCAATCGTGCTCGAGATGTCGTTGATCTGAAGGATGACGCCGCTGATTTGGCCGATCGCCTCCACCGCTCCCTTGGTGTCACTTTGAATGGCTTCGATCTTGCGGCTGATATCCTCCGTCGCCTTGGCGGTCTCCTTGGCCAATTCCTTCACCTCATTGGCCACCACTGCAAACCCCTTGCCCGCTTCGCCGGCGCGCGCCGCCTCAATCGTGGCATTAAGGGCCAGCAGGTTGGTCTGTTGAGCAATAGAAGTGATAACCTTGATGACCAGCCCGATCTCCGCGCTCGAATCACCCAGCTTGGCCACCGTGGCATTGGTGGTCTCGGCGGTCTTCACTGCGGAAGTGGCGATCCGGGCGGCTTCGTTGGCGTTCTTGGCAATCTCCTTGATCGAGGAACTCATCTCTTCGGTGGCCGTGGAGACGGTTTGCAGGTTCTTGGTAACTTGCTCCGCGGCTGCCGAAACCACGTTGGATTGGCTGGCCGTCTCTTCCGCGTTGGCACTCATCTGGTGACTTACCGCACTGAGCTCTTCCGACGAGCTCGCCAAGGCCTGCGAGTTCTGGGCGATTTGGCCCATACTGGAAGACAGCGTGTCAACCATCTTATTGATATCGTCCTTGTATTGCGCAAAGTCGCCCTGGTAGTTGCCCTCGACACGAACGGTGAGATTTCCATCCGCAATCTTCCCTAGCACCTTGCCGGTTTCTTGCATAGGAGCAAGGAACGCGTCCAGCGTGTCATTCACACCCTGCACGACATTGCGGTACTCACCCTGGTGTTTGCTGACATCAGCGCGAGTAGAGAGCCTGCCTTCTACCGCCGCTTTCGACAGCATCTCAGTGTCCGCCACCAACGCCTCCACGTTTTCCATCATGGCGGCCACGGACGGCACAAGTTCGTCGTGATCACACCTGCGCCCGATCTTCTTGTATTCAGGAAGGTCTCCCAGGTCTCCCTGCGAGACTTTCTTGACCGTGTCGGTCACATGATGAAGTCGATCCTCAACCTGGTTGACCGCTTGCCCAACCTCCGAGAAGATTCCCTGGTACGAACCCTCGACCCGGGTGGTGAAGTCGTTCACTCTCATCCTCTGGAGAACCTGGTTGGCTTCAACCAGCCCGCCGAGGCCGTCAATGCAGGCATTCAAGTTGTCCTTGAGGATGTTGAAGTCGCCGTTGGAGGCAGCGGTGATCTTGGCCGGGATGGTGCCCTTCGCGATGTCCTCCACGTACCCCGCCGCCACGTTCAACGGTGCAATCACCGCATCCAGGGTATCGTTCACCCCCTGCACGACATTGCGAAATTCACCTTGGTGCTTGGCGGCATCGGCGCGTGTCGCCAGCTTGCCTTCCACCGCCGCCTTTGACAGCAGAGCGGCATCGGCCACCATGGCATCGATCGCACTCATCGTCCGGATAAAGGCCGGAGTGAGTTCATCGTTCTCGCAGCGTTTGCCGCCCTTTTGTAAGTCGAGCAGATCTTCCCTGTAGTCTCCCACTCCAATCTTCCCCATCATCATGACCACGCGTTTGACTCGCTCCAAAACGGTGTTGGTTGCTTTCGCGACCTCCGCGAAGATCCCCTGGTAGGAGCCTTCCATCCGGGTCGAGTAATCGTTCACTGCCACGCGCTGCAAAACCTTGTTCGCCTCGGCCAACCCGCCGAGGCCGTCAATGCAGGCGTTCAGGTTGTTCTTGATTGTGTTGAAGTCCCCGTTGTAGCTGTCGACCACCTTGGGTGGGATATCACCTTTGCCGATCCGGGCAACATAATCAGAGGCCATCGTAATCGGTTTTGCGAAAGCCTCGATTAACCCGTTGATGCCGCCCACCAGCCTCTGCCAGTCCCCGACAACAGCGTCGGTTTTCCCGCGGGTAGCGAGGTTCCCTTTCAATATGGAATCGGTAAGCTCTTTGACTTCTTTCGAAACTCCCTGCAGATTGTTGCGGAGCAGATCCATCTTCTGATTGGCGATGACTTGCTTACCGGGCAACTTCTCCAGCACGGGGCTAAAGTCGCCTTCGGCGTAAGCCGTGAGGATGGAGAGGATCTTGAGAACGTTGTTCACGATCAACCGCACGCTTCCATTGACGCCGGCAGCGATCTGTTTGAAGGCGCCGGTGAATTTGTCTTCGGACGCGAAGGCCTCAATATCACCTGCCTTCTGGCCCTCCGCCATACGCGTCATCTCACTGATCACACCCAGGAGGTTGTTGCGAAGCAGATCCATCTTCTCGTTGGCGATGACTTGCTTGCCGGGCAACTTCTCCAGCACGGGGGTAAAATCGCCTTCGGCGTAAGCCGCGAGGATGTTGAGGATCTTAAGAATGTTGTTCACGTGCAACCGCACGCCTTCATTGGCGCCAGAGGCAATCTGCTTGTACGCGCCGGCGAATTTCTCCTCGGGGACGTACACATCAATGTCACCGGCTTTTTGGGCATCCGCCATACGCCTCATCTCCGCGATGATATTGAGGAGATTGTTTCGGAGTAGGTTCATTTTTTCCGTGGCGACAATTCGCTTACCTGGGAACTTCTCCAGAGCCGTGCTGAAGTCCCCTTCCGCGTAAGCGCCAAGGATGTTCAGGATCTTTAGAATGTTGGCGATGTGCGAGCGCACCGTATCATTGGCGGCGACAACGATCTGCCGATACGCCCCTCGAAAGTCCTGTTCCGATACGAAGGCATCTATGTCGCCAGCTTCCTGAGCCGCATGCATCTTGTTCGTCTCAGCGAGCAAGGAGTTGATCGCATCGATGCAAGCATTCAGGTGATTCTTCAGCGTATTGAAATCGCCTTTGTAGTCCTCGGTGATTTTAGCGGGAATATCGCCCTTGCCGATCTGGTCTACGTAGGTGATGGCCAGGTTTAACGGACGCGTCACGAGATCGAAGACGGCATTGAACGTCTCAAGGATTTGGCGGTCCCTTCCTTGGAAACGTTCGACCGTGGCACGCTCCCCTAGCCGCCCTTCGGATGCTGCGCTGAGTAAGCGTTGGGCCTCCTCAACAACGTCAGGGCGCTCGGTCAGAGCACGTTTTGTACCGTGCTCTCCAATGGCTCCTTTTTTCATCTTGTTCTCTTCCTTCCAATGATTGATCTGGGGGTGCGCCTGTCTCGGCCGCCAATTCCAAATTTCCCAGCTTCTCGGCGTCTTCCCTTCCGGCAAGCCCTTGAAGATGAAACTAATTACAAGGAGGGTGCTCCCTTGCCGGTGATTTCCTCCACCGCCGCCTTGAATTTCTGGATCATTTCGGGCGTGTCGGGCTCCATGGCAGCTTTGGTGGACGGAACTTTGGTTTTCATGGCGAGCTGGGTTCTGCCCATGGCGCCCGCTTGGTCAGAGACATATTGATAGTACTGCATGAGTTTCGTTGCCATAGTAGACTCCTCAAACAGGGAATTCCTTGTAGGCTTCGACAAAGGGAGCGGCTTCCTTGCCCCAAGCCGCTTCCGGTTGGATCTTCCATTCGCAGTGATCATCCCCCTTGCCGACGCAGTGCGGCTCGAGGGCCAACAAACGTTTTCCAAAAAATGCCGTGGACCACCCGGAGGCATAGCCCACGAGTGTCCAGCAGGCGGCCTCGGCGGCCGGTTGATTGAAACAGAGAAACTGCTCCGCTTCATAGGAGTTAGACCACACCCCCGTGAAGAAAAATTCCCCGGTGCTCCGGTCAAATCGGATTTCTTTGGGGATGGCTTGGACAATGCCTTCCCAGGTATGGATCACCGGGCCGGAAGCGAGCAGGTCCATTTCCGAATCGAACTTATAGGCCAGCTTCATTTGCAGGAAATCGGCATACCCATTCTGATAGCCGAACTTGAGAAACAGTTCTCGCGCCTTTTCCCATCCTAACTTCTCCAGCAACTTCTGCCGTAGCAGGCCCATTGAGTTTGCATCCAGGATAACCAGCCGGCTGCTTTGGTGAGTGGTCATCCCGGTTTGAAGGTTAAACTTCAGGTCCTTCGAAAGGTCGAAATCTGTTGCTTTCATTGGTCCTCCTTGGTCCGTCCGCCCAAACTGAAGACGGAGATTACGGGACTTCACATCAAAAGTCTTGAAAGGTTCTCGCCTGGGTGCTGCCACTGCTGGCCTGATGTTTCAGGCCACCGAATAGACTGGGGGTGGGGACGATCATCTTGAACCAGAACTTGTCTCCCCCGAAGCGGTCCCTGACCAGCGTTTCGTGCTGCCACTGCACGATAAAGGTCACATGGCGCTTGTTGGTGTAGCCAACGCTGGGACCCACCGCCAGGGCTTCCCCTCGGCGACCGGTATCCCACAGCTCAGGTTCTGCGGCGACAATTAGGCCATCGACCAGATCGTTGGTCGTTTGCTTGACAACATAGCCGGTGGCGCCGAGCATCCAGCCCCCCAGATGTTTGCCGGCAGCGTAATCGGCGTGGAACTCCTGACCCGAGTGGTATTGGGTTGCAGGGTTGGTTGTCTTCAGGTTGTACATCAGTTTCGTGGATGCTTCCCACCCGGATTTAGGCATGTAGCTGTAAGCGAAGATCGGCTCAAAGCTGTAGTAGTGGGCACCGATACACACCCGCGGGTCATTCTTGTCGTAGTACCCAGTGGGAAGGTCAATATCAAAAGCCGCCGCCGCATGCCATGTCGGGTGATGCCATCCCAGGATAAGCGGGTCGATGGTAATGTCACCAACGTTCGCACGGCTATTCCAGCCTCCAAGGTCCATCCTTTGATACACGACCGGGACAATCACATGCATCCCCCACTCCGCCCCAAAGATCTTGAATCGAGTCATCTCAAGGAAACGGACAGCATCGAAAGCTGCGCCGACGGTCGGCGTCGTTCCGTTCATATTGACGTTATGACCTGAAGCATTCTTGAGATCACCGCCGTAGTAACCAGAATAGTTGATAAAGTAGAAGCCTGGCGGGGGTACCGCCCCTGCGAACCAGTTCTCCGCTCCGTTCGGGTACTGGTCGCCACCCTCTTTCGCCCACAGGACCGGAATACTCAGAAGGCCCAGTGTAAGAATGAGAACGTATCGCAGATTCTTCATAAAGATTCCTCTCTCCTCCATTTTGCGATCTGAAGATCATTCAATCGCCTACCTCACTTCGCTGTTCACAGGACTCTTATCGGCGGAGGGTCGGGCTACTTGAAAATAACGTGCATTACAAATGTAGTTCTATCGTATATCTATTTGTAATGCACAATGGATTTAGGATGGCGGAAGGCTCTGGCAAAGAAGGGGGGGACGAGATGAAAGGCCGGCCAGACCTCAAGTGAGCATGGATTGGATCAGGGGACGCCTTTGAGGCTGGAAGTACCCCTGTCCGACAGTCGCTTGTGAGGGGCCGAATGAGCTGCTATTGAGTTGCAGCGCGTGCTCATATGAACCGAGCGCAGGCGTCGAATGGCTTCTTGAAGGCTATAGGCTCTGCCTCATGGTCTGGCAGGTAATGCGGGGGGTAATCGAAACTCAGTGCGAAGCTAACCACTCCAACGCTGCGCCTTGATTCGGAACCACCACAATTTGCACTCCGCGGTTCCTGGCGACGCTCTCGAAGAAATTGAAGATTCCCACTTCGCGAGATATGACGGCGATTCGGAATGATCGTTTCCAGACTTTTGAACAATGTTCGCCCAGCGCAAACATGTCCATAAGTGGAATGGTTCCCGTAATTTTGGAGACATCCAGGATTACTCGTTTATGGCTATCTTTGTCACCCGCGTCTTTCACTCTGTCGAAAAAGCCAGATAGATCAGCGAGACTATACTGGCCCTCGGCCGCTATAGACAAGTAGCCGTTCACCTCTTGAACTTGCACTTTCAAACTCATCCTACACCTTCCTCTTGGTCATTCATATCCAGGTCGCCCCAACGCGCAGAGCAACCCTTGGCGGCGCCGAAGCACAGATCGGCCTTACAGACAATAGTCGCGACCCGCTCAGCCGTAAAGGCTGATGGAGGTTGCCTCGATCCCCTTTCCACCCCGCCACCTATGAGCTCGCGGTCCTGGCAAACGAAGTTACTTTTCGGAACTCAGCGGCGCATCTTCCTCCGCATTGCCTTCCCGGGTGAGAAAATACCTTTCAAATCTCTTATCCCGGGTAATCCATCCGGGAAGGTCATGCCCCGCCAGCAGCTCAGGTGAGTATTGCGCGGCGTCCAATAGAATCAGACCTCTGACATACTCCGAGAAGTTCTGCGCGCCTCTACTGGACATCATCATTCTTCCCAGCTCGAACAACTCGCTGGTCACCCTAATCGCGTTTTGCCGGGTCTTCTTTCCCATTTTTGTCACCTCACCTGCTTCGAAGGGGGGATTGGCGTTATGGAAAGCATCCGTCGTCTCCGAGCGCTGCGAGGAAGAAGTGGAGCAACTCGACTTCACGCTTCAATTCCACGCTGGCACCTTGGACGGCCTGCAAATCTCCCTTGCGCGCCATCGCCTCAAGTTGCAGGGCGGACTCATAAGCCCTTTTCGCCGAGACGTTTCGTGCCGCGGCCTTGGCGAGGCGCGCCGTCCTCTCCACGGTATAGAGGTCTCCCCGGGCGATCCCGCCCCGAATCTCCGCCAACAGGTTCGGCCATGCAGCTTGCGTGAGACCGACAATTTCGGTGAGAAACTCCTTGTCACCGCCGACGCTTCTCAACGCCAGGCCCACATCAAAGACTTCGGTGCATTGCTCCGCCGTCTCCATCATTTTTCTCTCCTTCTCAGACAAACTCACTGACTAGCTCCCGAGGGCCAGCCCTGGTTTAGGCTGAAACCACGGCCCTCAATTTGGGCATTAGGCGTTGAACGCGGACTTCCGAGTTATGCTTGGAGAGCAGGTACTTTTGGTGGGAATCAATTTGGCGAAATCGTTCCCTGCGCTGCTGGCAGTAAGTAATCTACTGCCTTGCTCCGGGCTTCTTGCTATTTCTGTTCACCTGCGCCGTCAATGCTCACTTTTGTGCGGTCAACATCCTCAGGGTGTTCGCGTTGGATATGCTCTTTAAAGGCCGTCCGCAGTTCTAACATGCCTTCCCTTGGAGTTCGGTCCTCGGGAAGCACAAACGGGTGGCCACATTGCGAACACTGATAGTCAAAAGGCTTACCCCTGTCTAGATGGGGCAAGACAAGATTGGGTCTTTCTCCCAAGACTTCATCACCTAAGCCTTCTTCGATTCGATTGGGGGATCACTCAACATCCCAGCCGGAAGCACGGACAAAGCTATCCACCAGCATCGATATTTCGCCTCCTGTATGAATTTACGAGGCAGATGAATAGAGCCGCAAGGGGCAAAATGGGCCATGCCACTCTTGGCCGCGTTCGGCCTCATTTGACAACAGCCCCGCCGTAGTTGATTCGGACTATTTGCCTTGATGCTTGTTCCCAAATGGTTTAGAGTCTGAACAATGGTCAGTCCGTGGAGTCCATCATGTCAAGCGAGGGAACGCCCTCTAAGCAAAGCATCGATATCCCTGCCGCCGGTTTGCGATTGGATTCCTGGAAAGAAATCGCGAGCTATCTGAAATGCAGCCCGCGGACGGCCCGCCGCTGGGAGCGGGAGGAGGGGTTACCCGTCCGGCGTCATCAGCATCGCAAGAAAGGAACAATCTTTGCATACTCCCAGGAGATTGATAATTGGCTGAAGAGCCGCACTAAGGAAGCAGGAACCGGTGATAGCCTGGGGCCTCCCGCCTCAGGCCTCGCGCCGGGGCTTGCTGAAATATCAAAAGAAGCGATCCCGTTGGAACGGCCAGTAACGATTGCCGTCCTTCCCCTCAGGAATCTCACTGGCAATGCTGCCAAGGAAGTGTTCGCGGATGCCCTTACCGATGAGGTCATCTCCGAGCTCGGCCAGCTGAGTCCGGACCATCTTCGAGTCATCGCCTTCACCTCGGTCGCGCACTACAAGCACTTGGCGAAAAGTATCGAGAAAATCGGGAAGGAATTGGGCGTGGATTACGTGATGGAGGGAGGAGTGCGCTGGTACGGGCGGCGGGTGCGCGTTACCGCACGGCTCATTACGGTGCGCGATCAGGCCCAAGTCTGGGCAGACAGTTTTGAAATCCAGCTCCCACCTTTTTTCGCGCTTCAGCAAGGCTTGGCACGGGAACTCGCTGGCGCCCTGTCCGCCAAGCTCGGCTTGCCCGTAACGCGAACGCCGCGCCCGGAAGCCACCTGCATCCCTGCGGCCGACGATGTGTACCTTTCCGGGACCCAGCTTTTCCAGTGGTCCGAACCGGACATCAAAAAGGGTCTTGACCTTTTCAGCCGGGCGATCGATATAGACCCGAATTGTGCTCCCGCGTACGCCGAACTCGCCACGGCTTGGTTTCGCTTGGGCTTTTTGTACGACTACCCAGCCGCCGCCACGTTATGGGTGATGAGGGAACTTGCCCAGAAGGCCCTGGCGTTAGATCCCGAGCTAGTCCGCGGCCATGCCGCGATGGCGGCATGGAACCTATACGGCGCCTGGAACTGGGCGGAAGCCGAGGCCAGCAGCCGGCGCGCGGTCGAGCTTAATCCCAGCGATGGACGCGCGCGGATGGTCCTGGCCGCATGTCACTTGGTTCTCCACAGATGTGACGAGGCCGTCAAGGAGGTCAGACAGGCGTTGCGGCTCGATCCGCTGTCTCCGGTGATAGGCACATCGCTGGTGGTTCTTGGATTCCTTGCCCGGAGTTACGATATGGCCATCGAGGGTTGCCAGAAGCTGCTGAGGCATGATTCTTCCTCCGCCCTGGTCCACATGATGCTGGGCGCCTGCTTCGCCGCAAAAGGCGATTTCGCGCGCGCCCTAACCCATTGCCAGAAGGCCCGAGTGCTCGGCAGGGGCGAGATCATCTATACCGCGACCCTCTGTTCTGTGTGCGCGGGGGCGGGTCGTCGAACTTCCGCAGAGCGCCTTCTGCAAGAGTTGGTCACAATGACAAAGCAACAATACGTACGATACATCTTCCTGGCGCAGGCAGCGGTGAACTTGGGAAACAACGAGCGCACCTTGGAATGGCTCGAGAAGGCTTACGAGCAGCACGACCCGCTGCTGGTTTTCCTCAAGGCCGACCCGCGGTTCGAACCCCTCTCACGCTCGGCTCGCTTTCGTAACCTGCTTGGCCGTATCGGGCTCCCAAGCTGATCCTGGCCACGATGCGTCCTTCACCGGCCCCGTAGCTTCCAATTTGCAGATACAATCACCGAGCCACCCCGCAAAAGTTGACTCTCGTTGGCGCCCAACTCCGTGGCGCATCGCAACCTGACGCCATGCCTTTATTCACCGCCGGATTGACTGTGGGTAACGCGGTTGCGGTCACTTACCGGCGGAGTCATCAACCGGCGCGGGGGTTAAACTGAACTAGCCGACGCCCGGATCATCCAAACTGTACCACTACTGCGTCGGACAATGGATTGACACCGACCCCTGGTAGCCCATAGATTCTAAAAGGGGCCAATCCGCCATGGCTAACAAAAAAGCAGCGAAGAAGTTAGAAGACAGCAGTTCCGCGCCGCGCGCGAAGGGGATTCTGGAGGGAAAAGTTGCCCTGGTCACGGGCGCTTCGGGCGGCATCGGCCGGGCAATCGCGTTGCGGCTGGCTCAGGAAGGCGCCGCGGTCGGGATTCAATACCGGACGCAAGCCCACGAGGCTGCCGCGGTGGCCGAAGAAATCCGCAGCGCGGGCAGCGTCGCCAAGGTCGTGCGGGCCGACGTCAGCAAGCCCCGGGAGGTGCGGGCGATGGTCGCGAAGATCACCGCCGAACTCGGTGCACCCGATATTCTGGTTAACAATGCCGGGCTGGCCCTCCTTGCCGATTTGGGCAATTTTGATGCCCGGCAATTTGCCCGGATGCGTGCCACCAACGTCGATGGAGTCATTCATGCCACCCGCGCTGTGATGGAGGGGATGAAGAAGCGCGGGTTCGGCCGGATTGTGAACATTACTTCGGTGGCGGGAATCGGCACCGCCTTCGCCGGCACAACTTTTTATGCGGCCACCAAGGCGGCGGTCGCCGTTCTCACCCGCCGCTTTGCGATGGAACTAGGCCCCTCCGGCATCACCGTCAACTCGATTGCGCCCGGTTATATCCTTACCGGCATGAATACACGGGGGAAAACCCCGGCGGAGATTGAAGCCGCGCGCGAATTGATGGCGTCCAAAACCATGTTGAGGCGCGTTGGGGCGGGGGAAGACATCGCCGCAGCGGTGGCTTTCCTGGCGTCTCCGGCGGCGGGGTTTGTGACCGCCCAATCCCTCACCGTCGATGGCGGAAGGATGGACTACATCGGCCACGGGTGAATGTGGGGCCTTCAGACGGGCCACCGGCGGGATGTGGAACTTCCTGGGGGCGGGGGAGCTTTAAGGAAAGCGGGCAGCCCTCCAAGCGGGCCGAATTATTGGACAAATAGTCTATTTTGGGGCCAGAACCACCCCTCCTGCGTCCGCGCTGAGGAGCCTTGCAGCACCCACCGGACCCGTTACCAAATCTCAGTTCGCCAAATGGCCGCACCGATCGGCAAAATCCCGGTCATAAACCGCCGCGCCGCGCTTCTTCCCCCCTTGGCTACCTCCTTCCATATAGGGGGCCGTAATTGGCGCAGGCGCGGTAATCGGCTCCTTCCAAATCCTGGGTGCCAAAATGGGTCCACGCGCTGGGGCGGAAGATTCTCTCTTCGCCGACATTGTGCATGCACACAGGAATGCGCAGCATGGAGGCCAGGCTGATCAGTTTGTCGCCCACATGCCCGTAGCAGATGGCGCCGTGATTGGCCCCCCAATTGTTCATCACCGAGTAAACATCGCGGAAAGCTCCCCGGCCGGTGAGTAGCGGCGCAAACCAGGTGGTGGGCCAGGTGGGATTGGTGCGCTCATCCAGCACCTTGTTGACTTCCGGCGGCAGGCCCACCGTATAGCCTTCGGCGAGTTGCAGCACCGGCCCCTGCCCCAGGATCCAATTGATGCGCGCCATGGTCACCGGAAATTCGCAGCAGGTGAGGAATTGCGAGGAGAAGCCCCCGCCCCGAAAATATTCCACCATGGCCGGAGCCCACTGGGTGGCCTCCAGGCAGGCCTCCATATCCTCCGCAGTAACTTCCCAGAAGGGCTTCATGACGGATTTGCCATCCTTCGTCATTCGCCCCGTCACGTCCAGCGTGGCCGCGCCGGAATTGATCAAATGCAGAATTCCGCCGCTCGCCTTGCCGGTCAGCTTGTAACCAGCGACGCGCTTCACCGCCGCCGGGCTCCAGTAAGTGCGCACGTCGGCGAAAATCTGCGCGGTGTCGGTGAGCAGGTGCCCAAAAAGCATTGTGGCCCCGTTCAGCGAGTCGTTTTCTGTGGCCAGGACAAAAGCCTCGCGGATTCCGTTCCAGTCAAAGGAAGTGTTCAGGATGGCTTCCATGAAGTCGCCGTTGGGAAAATGATCGGTCCACTGGCGCTGTCCCTGAAATCCCCCGGCGATGGCATTGTGGCCCATGGCTTCTTCCGCGTACCCCAGCTCCGCCAGGGGCGGACTGCCCACCATCAGGTCGCGCCCGATGATCGCCATTTTCACGGATGTCGCCCAGTCGGCATCCTTCTTCTCGCGCGAGTGCTGAAGGGCGGGAGGATTCCAGTCCTTACCCTCGGGACAATGCGCCTTCACCCACTCGAGGGCGCGCTCGAACTCCTGCGGGTCGTAAATCTTCTCGTCAATGCGCCGCACGAACTCCGTCATGTCCACATATTCGTTGCGCATGCCCAGATAGTTCTGGAAGAAATCCGCGTTCACCATCGAACCGGCAATGCCCATGGAGACCGAGCCCAACGACAGATAGGACTTGCCACGCATCTCCGCCACCGCGAGGCCGGCCTTGGCGAATTGCAGCAGCTTCTCCTGCACATCGCCGGGAATTTCCGTGTCGGTGGCATCCTGCACGTCCTGCCCGTAGATGCCGAAGGCGGGCAGACCCTTCTGGTTGTGTCCGGCCAGCACCGCGGCCAGATAGACCGCGCCCGGCCGTTCCGTCCCGTTAAAGCCCCACACGGCCTTGGGAATCAGCGGGTCCATGTCCATCGTTTCTGAACCGTAGCACCAGCAAGGCGACACGGTCAGCGAGACTCCCACCCCCGCGTGCGCAAACTTGTCGGCGCATTCGGCCGCCTCGGCCACGCCCCCGATGCAGGTGTCCGCAATCACGCATTCCACCGGCAGTCCGTTCGAATGGCGCAGGTTCTTGCTGAGGAAATCGGCGGCGGTCTTCGCCAAACCCATCGTCTGGTTCTCCAGCGATTCGCGCACCCCCTTGCGCCGCCCGTCAATCGTGGGTCGTATCCCAATCTTGGGCAAGGTCCCCCGCAGACGCTTCTGCGGCCCATTCACTTTATGTCCTTTAATGATGGCCATGATTGTACCCCCTCCTTGGGGAGCACAATTGTAACGCTAAAGATGAATTTTTGCGCCTGGCCTCGATTGATCATGGCCTGGATTGATCACGGCGGGTGGGGAAGGGCGGGGCCATGAATGGGACAGGAAGCACCTCCTCACCGGCAAAATGAACAAAGCGCTGGAACGCGCGCAGCAGCTTGCTGCTGCTCTCCACGCTGCCCGGCCAGGCGCGGAGGAGGTGCAAATCCATTTTGCGGCGGGCGGGAGAAATGTAAAATCTGGAGGTCAGGGTCTAAATTGAAAATTCCCGCACGAAGCCATGAGGTCACAAAATCGGTCCTGTCGCGCAGGCCGGCGTGTCGGGGTGAGGCGAACGGCACTAACGCGAAAAGGAAATCCGAATTGAGAATTTTCCTGGTTCTACTCTTCGTTACCGCGACATCCGCCGCAGCCTTTTGCGCCCCGGGCGGCGTGCTCAAAGGCGCGACGAAAATTCAAGTCGATCCGACGGTTATTGAGCATCCTGAAAAGGTTAAGGACGCGGTGTACGCTCAACTGGTCCGCTACGATCTGCGCGCGGCGGTCAGGGACGCTCTATTTGAAGAGGGCGAATCCCCCCTGCGAGCCCACATCGTTCTGGACGAATTCACCCCCGAGGGCAAGGCGAAGCGATGGGCGAATTTTGGCTCGGGCCGAAACATCAGCACCGTGGAAGGGAGATTGGTGATCCAGGATGCGAGCGGGAAGGAATTGGCCAGCGTCAAGATTCACCTCCACGGGAGCGTTGCGTCCAACCCCGAGGATGGAAACAACACGCAAGGGCGTCAACCGACTTCCGACTTTGAGCGGTGCTTGCTCGAGGAAATCGAGAGGCTCAAATGAAAGCCGAGGGTTTAATCAATCGAGCCTGCTGCTTTGCCTCGCCGTCGACCCAGAGCGTCCCCGTGGTGCGCCGGCCAGCACCAGGTTTCCATATGACCAAAAGGTTTATCGGGGTTGTAGCCTGGGTATTCCTGGGGGCGCTCGGACTCGCTGCCCAGGGGGAGCAGATCTTCAAAGGCAAAATCTGCTGGGTACCGGGCGAGCGCGCGGCAGTGCTGGGGGAGAGCCAGGCCGCGGCGCAGTGCACCGACGCGCGGGCGAAAAGAGGCGCCAAGTATGTCCTTTCCAACCCTGAGAGTAAAACCGTCTACCAGCTCAATGGTCATCAGAAACCCAAGGTTCTTGCCGGCAATGACGTGGTGGTGATCGGAACCCTGGACAGAGCCACCGGTACGATCGACGTCGCCGATATGTTCCGCGCTCTGCCCCCTAAGGTCACGCGGGCAAAGACGGCTTACATCGACTGCGACGCCTGTCCCCGGGGGATGGCGGCGGCGTGGCTGGCGGCTTTTCAGGAACTGACGGATTGGGGAAGGTTCGACATTACACCCGACCCCCGCAAGGCGGACCTGATCTTTTTGTTTTCCGCCAATCCCTATCTGGGCGACTACGTCACGCGCGATGGGCCGGACAAAAGGCCGGTCTCCGTCGACATTACCTACATGGATGTGGTCGACCCCAACACGGGAGAGAGTTTCTGGGACGATTCCCGGCAGTGGGGGGCTTTGTTTGTTGCCCGAGCCACCAAGGACTTGATCGAAGAATTCAGAGAAGAGTTGAAGATCGAGGAGCGGGCAACGGTAGGCGCGGAGTTGTCCCGCTCGAGGCGCGATTCCTCCGCGCCATTATCGCATTAGATTCCAATAACAACTATTATATTATCGCTATAAGATATTGGGGCAGGGCAAGCCACGTCTCATTCGGCGCTGGTAACTGGAAATAACGAAGCCACGAACCTGCCAGTCTTCAAAGCACCCGTTCACCGCGGTGAGAAAGCAAAGTTTGAGATGGAAAGGGTTTGATTCTTGGGAATCACAAAACCGAACTTGCCGCGCGTGAAATCCCGTGACGGGTCTTTCCAGGCATCGAGCGGCACCAGGCGTTCCCCGTCGAAGACCTGGTGAATCACGCTCCCCGGCGCCACCTCAATGCGTAGCGAACAGCATTCGCCCTTGCCGATGCCGGAGGGCGAGCGCAAAAGCTCCTGGGTCTTGCCGCCCACCACTTCCTTGCGGGAGAACCCCTTGGAATCAATCTCGAACAGAAAATAGTTGTCCTGGTCCCGGTAATTCAGCACCCATGCCAGCCGTTTTCCTTTGTGGAGTTGAGCCTTGAAAACGAAAGCGCCGGCGGTGGGGGTGGGGTTGAAGAGGACAATCCCCCCGCCCAGGTGAATGTACGAATTGCCTTCCGTGCTCCACTCCTTGGGATTTTGCCAACCCTCCATGCCCACCTGCTTGAGGTCGAGGTCAACAGGAAGGGTTTCGCCCGCCACAACCTGGAAGGGGACGGTCTGCTCACGCCCGCTGGGCCACTGGGCGGTCACCGTGTAATTCCCCGGAGGCATGTCCCGCTGTCCCGGCGTGATGGCTACCCCGCTGGTCTCTCCCTGGCGGCGAAGGGTCAATTGCGCGGCAGGCGGTGAGACATTGACCAGCAGCGCTCCCAGCAATTGTTCTTGATTCCCATTGATGGTTTGCCTTTGACCCGCAAGGAATTCCTGGCGCACTTGCTTCGGCTGGAATCCCTCCTTGCGGAACTCTATCGTGTGCTCGCCCGGAGTAATATCCGAGGCGGAGAGCGTGCCATCAGGCCCGATCGTTCCCAGGGCCTTGCCGTCGAGGGTTACCTTCGCTCCGGGCAGCGCTCCCTGAATGGAGAGTGCGCCCATGTGCGGGACCGGCTTCAGTTCGAAGGTCAGGGTTAATTC
>Ga0326727_10014468_pt1 | contig 17194 bp, 15 predicted proteins | sample MB2enrmetagenome_FD_207643 | JGI IMG/M metagenome (GOLD analysis project Ga0326727, IMG submission 207643) | Lab enriched peat soil microbial communities from McLean, Ithaca, NY, United States - MB29MY | ecosystem: Environmental > Terrestrial > Soil > Wetlands > Peat | place: USA: New York...
GACGCTATAGTGCCGGCGCGAGAAATCGTGTGTTTGCAGCTGTTTCTGTGATTCGGAAGACCGGCACGGGGCCGATACATCTTGGTACATTAACACCGATTTACGGTGAATCGTGCATCAAGCCGGGTGCTCCGGTTGGGCGTCCCGGGCACGACCCAGGCGCGCGTCGCGGCGCGGAGCGCGCTCCCGGCACCGTGAGGGCGACCACAGCGCCAACCGAAATGACGGCGGGCCCTGAAATGCCAATCCAAGCGGCGGCAGATTCATCCAAGTCCCGACCACGATCATCCAATCACCCGGGCGGCCGAGGGGGTCAATTCTGGACGCATCAAGCGGTAGATTTGCACCGCACGCGATCGCAAATCCATACGGGGATCGTCCGGAGCGGGTGTCATACCGGTGTTGGTGACCGGTATCACGGCTTTGCGATGCCACGCATCGCCAGCCCGAAAGACGCACGCGACAGATACAAAACGCGTCAGGTCGTTCAAGCGCCAGATGTTGTCGCTGGGCAGAGTCGCAATTGTTGTGGCACCGGAGCCAGCCCGCAAAACGGATTGAGCAACGTAGATATGATCACCTCAAGCGAGCATTGGCGGGAGATGGAAGGCCAACGCATAGTCCGGGAACCCTGGCATGGCGGCAGGGGGTTTCGCGCGAACGCTGAGGCGGGCGACAACCGGAATTGCGCACCGAGCCGAGCGGAACAGTTCGCCATCGACGCCGTGCGCCGCAATGAAATCCTGAGCCGCCTGCTGGATCCGATCAGCCCCGCGGCGTGGGGTGGCCGGCAGGTGCTCTGGCCACTCTGGGCCGACGAAATGCTCCATCGCACCTATGTCATGGTGCAACTTGCGGCATCGCTTATCGCCCGCTCGCCGTCCAGGGACGAGAGCCTGATCGCGTGCCAGCTTGAAAGCGCGGTGGCGCGCAATCTGGCAGTCGGATTGCGCGAGCTCATGGTGGTGCACGACAACCATTACGTTCCCTGCTCGGCAGGTCTGCGGAGTGCAACCCGCAATCTGGTGGAGCTGTTCGGTCCGTCCGCGGGTCTGGTAACCGTCGGGACCTCGATCGAGCCGTTGCAACTGCCCGAATACAAGCGGCGCGCACTTGTGCTGCTGGCCGTTGACCTTGTCAGCAACGCGCTGCTGCATGGCTTTCATCGGCAAGCTTTCGGGCACATTGAAGTCATGCTGCACCCCGTCACGCCCGCCTGCACCCGGCTTGTCGTGAAGCACAACGGGGAGGCGGTGCCAGCAGTCTTTCCGCAGGCGTGTCATCGGATCAGCAGGGACCTTGCGGACCTGCTGGAGGGGGAGCTGATCGACGGCGCCGAGGGAATCGCTGGCATCGCGACGGAAGTTGTGTTCCCGATGTAAGCCACCCCGACCTCACGTTCCGGTGATGCGGCTGTGCGATAACGAAGCCGTGAACGCAACGGCTGCGACACAGCCGTAAACCAAATGCAGCGAAGCTTTACACCGCTTTACGTGCGCGCCATTGGGACTCCGGGCATGCTGCGTGGCAGGCGGCCCCACCGAGGGGAGCGTCGATACGGATCAATTGAGGAGCGCGCCATGTCTTCGCTGCAGTCCATCGATGCGACCGGCCCGTTTCCATTTATCGCGGCCCAGCGCGGCCTTCCCACCGCGGTGCTCAGCACGCTTCTGAACGACGCCGCCGTTGCGTTGGAACATGACAGCGGCACGGTGCGAACCTGCCTGGCGCAGGCCATGGCACTGCTTCAGGACTCGATCGCTTACGTCCCAGCCAAGCAGATCCCCGGCAAGCAGGCCCCCGGCTATCGCGCGCCCGGTGCGGGGGATACCACGGGTCCAGGTTCGAATCGGAGTGGCCTCGCGCCATGGCAGATCCGCAGCGTCAAGGCCCACATAGACGCCAACCTCGACAAGCAACTCAGGCTCGCCGATCTCGCCGCGATCACCAGGCTCAGCACCAGTTATTTCTCGATCGCCTTCCGGCGCAGCTTCGGGGTGTCGCTTGGCAGATACCTGGCGCGTCAGCGCGTGGAGCGCGCGCAGACGATGATGCTGTCGACCGGCACATCGCTTAGTCAAATTGCGTTGGCGTGCGGGTTCTGCGATCAGGCCCATTTGTCGCGACAGTTCCGCCAGGCGGTGGGAAGCACACCGAAGGCTTGGCGCCGCGAACATCGGATCGAGCCCATGTGATCCGCGGCGGCGTGGGTATTCCGTCTCGCTGTAGCCGTAACGTTATCCCGCTGGTTGTGGTGGTTGATCCCCATGCCGCCTGACCTGGAAGTGCGACGATACCGGAACAAAATTGTGCCTGGTCGCCAGCCTTTTGGCTGACGACCAGGCCGTGGCATCACGCCTTCACGAACGCCAACAGATCCGCGTTGATCTGATCGGCGTGCACGGTCGCCATCCCATGCGGATAGCCGCGATACACCTTTAGTGTGCTGTGCCGGAGCAGCTTTGCGGACAACGGCCCCGCATCCGCGAACGGAACGATCTGGTCATCGTCGCCGTGCATCACCAGCGTCGGTTGCTCGATCTGCATCAGATCCTCGGTGAAATCGGTTTCGGAGAAGGCCTTGATGCAGTCGTAATGCGCCTTGGTGCCGCCCATCATCCCCTGGCGCCACCAATTGTCGACGACACCCGGAGAGATCGTTGCGCCGGTACGATTGAAGCCATAGAACGGCATTGGGACCTCGCGATAGAACTGCGCCCGATTGGCGGCGAGTTGGGCGCGGAGGTCGTCAAACACCTCGATCGGAAGGCCGCCGGGGTTCCTGTCGCTCTTGACCATGATCGGCGGCACGGCGCTAATCAGCACCGCCTTCGCAACCCGCACCTTGCCGTGGCGGGCGACGTAACGGGCGACCTCGCCGCCGCCGGTCGAGTGGCCGATATGGATGGCGTTCCGCAGGTCGAGCGCCGTCGCGAGTTGGGCAACATCGTCGGCATAGGTGTCCATTTCGTTTCCGGACCAAGTCTGGCTGGAGCGGCCATGGCCGCGCCGATCGTGCGCGATGACCCGGTAGCCATGCTGCATGAAGAACAGCATCTGCGCGTCCCAATCGTCCGCGCTCAATGGCCAGCCGTGGTGGAAGACGATCGGCTGACCTTTGCCCCAATCCTTATAGTAGATCTCCGTGCCATCCTTGGTTGTCAGCGTGCTCATGTAAGGCGCTCCTTGGCTGTTGATCTCGCTGTGGGATTTGCATGGCAAGGCCGCAGAGGCATGTCCCTGCGCTGTCGACCACGCAATGATCGGATTGCGCGATCGCGTGTGCGGCACTCTCGGGACCGCAACGTCGGCCGGTCTTGTCGCATTGCCGCAAGCTTGGATGATCGTCGCTACAAGCGGCGACGGCATCAGGCGGTTCGTGGCCGGCTCAGCGCCGTTGCGGATTTACTGTAAATTACAAAGCTTAACACTCGGTTTGCCGCCTTCCGGCAGTAGCATGCCTGTTGCGGCAAAGCACTGAAAGGCGTGCCGATGGGAACGAACCGTTGCTTCACGCGGCATTCGAGGTAGGTCGCCGGTGCCGGTGCGCGCGTCGGATCAGCCAGACGCCGCCGCGCCGCAGCCGCGCCGATCTGTGCCGGCACTTTCCCAGCCGGTTCGGGTGCGCCCGCATGAGATGCGCCGCCAGCGGCAATGCCCCAGGAAGCGAAAATCAAGGCCAGGGGAGGCGGAACGATTGCAGGGGCGTAATCCGTCCCCTCGCCTCTGGCTACCTCTGAACCAAAGAGAAGACGTTCCGTGCGCGTATTGCTGATCGTCGTGTCTGAAGACAATGCCGATGAGGGTGGCTCACCACCGCTCGGCAGTTTCGCCAGCGCCTACTATGCGCTGCAAGACGCGTCGATCGAGGTGGTTCTGGCCAGCCAAACCGGGGGCTACCTGTTTCTCGATCAGTCAAGCACCGCGGCACCCGATGACGTGGGCGCATTGCAGCGCTTTCAGGCGGATCGATCGGCCCGGGAAGATCTTGCGGATACGATCCGGTTTGAGGATGTGGACGCAGAGGACTTCGATGGTGCGATATGCCTGGGTCCGCCGGAGGGCGGCGCTGACCCGCAATTGCCAGCGCCAAAGTTACCAGGCCGGGTCTGCCTTCTTGTTGCGAGCCTGCTTGACTTCGGCAAGCCGGTCGTCGTGATACCGGAATGTCTCGCGCCTGCCACCGGCAATGGTCTTATGATCACGGGCAACAGGCCCGACTCGCCACGGCACGCCGCCAATGCACTGATCGGTGTGCTCAATGCGACGATACCACGCCCCGATCCATCAGCATGCTGACACGCGCGCCGAACCAAGCCGATCGCGGCGTTTTCCATGGGCTGTTCGCGCACTGGTATTCCGGCACCGTCTGGCGTAGTTTTTTGCTCATGTCTTTCGACCAATTGGCTTTGCCGCATGGGGTATGATCGGCTCAAACCGATGGTGCACGTTAGCGCTGACCCAGATTCCAACAGTGCGATGAACGGCGTCAGCCGCGACCAGGCCGCCGATGGATTTGTATTCGGCCCGTTTTGCCTGCTGCCTGGGCAGCGGCTGCTGCTTGAGGGCGATCAACAGGTCGTGATCGGTGCGCGTGCGTTATCCATCCTCATCGCCCTCGTCCGTCGCGCCGGCGAGGTCATCAGCAATCAGGAGCTGATGTCGCACGTGTGGCCTGGCACGTTTGTCGAGGAAACCAACCTTCGCGTTCATGTCGGTGGCCTGCGCCGCGCTTTGCGTGATGGCCAGTCCGGCAGCCGCTACGTGGTGAATGTGCCAGGCAGGGGCTACAGTTTTGTGGCACCTCTCGGCACGCAGCCGGCGCCGCCGGAGAGCCCGCCAAGCACGTCCCCGCCGACCGGGCGCACCAGTCGTAACCCGGCCTCGACACGCATCATCGGCCGATCCGCCGTGGTCGACGCGTTGTGCGGCAATCTGTCCCAGCATCGTTTCATCACCGTGATCGGTCCGGGCGGAATCGGCAAGTCCACTGTTGCGGCGGCTGTCGCCGCCGAGATGTCGTTGTCATACCGGGATGGTGTCAGCTTCGTCGACTTCGCCTCGATCAACAATTCCACTCTCGTACCGACCACGCTCTCGGCCGCGCTCGGGCTTGCGGTTCCGTCCGAGGACGCGATCCCCGCCGTGGTCGGGTTCCTGCGGCACAAACATCTCCTGCTCGTGCTGGATAGCTGCGAGCACGTGATAGAGGCTGTCGCCAGCGCGGCGGATGCGATACTCAGCCGCGCACCGGATGTGCACATCCTGGCCACCAGCCGGGAACCGCTTCGGGTGGGTGGCGAGCGGGTGCATCGCCTTGCGGCTTTGGAAAGTCCGCCGGCGTCGGCAGGCCTGACGGCGGCCGAGGCCATGACATTTCCAGGCATCCAGCTCTTCGTCGAACGTGCCGCCGCGACGATGGACCACTTCGAATTGTCCGATGCAGATGCCCCGCTCGCCGCGGATATCTGTCGTCGACTTGATGGCATCGCTCTGGCGATCGAGCTCGCGGCGGGGCGCGTGGGCGCCTTCGGCATGCGAGAGCTTCTCGCGCGCCTCGACGACCGGTTCGGCCTGCTGACCAGCGGCCGCCGCACAGCACTTTCACGCCATCAGACACTCGCCGCGACATTCGACTGGAGCTACGACCTGTTATCCGAGGACGGGCGCCGGCTGTTGCGGCGGCTTGCGGTGTTCGTCGGCGAATTCACGCTCGACGCCGCCACGGCGTTGTTCGTGGCGGACGATCCATCGCAGGTGGTCTTCGAGCTTGCCGAATTGGTATCGAAATCGCTGGTTGTCGCCGATGTCAGCGTTGAGCCTGCCCGCTACAGATTGCTGGATACGACCAGGCTTTATGGTATCGGTAAGCTCGCGCAGGGCGGCGAGCTGCAGCAGGCGCGCCGTACGCACGCGGAATATTTTCGCGACCTGTTCGGACAGGCGGACGCGGCGTGCGAGACCCTGCCGGCGTCCGAATGGCTGGTGACCTATGCCAGTCAGCTCGACAATGTCCGATCGGCGTTGGACTGGGCAGCTTCGCCCGACGGCGATCCCGAGATTTTCGTTGCGCTCACGATGGGATCCGTTCCGCTCTGGATCCAACTGTCGCTGATGAGCGAGTGCCGCGGCAGGGTGGAACATGCACTCGGCCTGGTTGCGGGCGACTCCACGACCGCGACGCGCGCCCGGATGCAGCTCTACGCCGCGAAGGCGTGGTCGCTGATGTATGCGTCCGGCGGTGCGGAGGACATCGGTTCCGCCTGGGCCGCATCGCTGGCCCTGGCCGAGCAACTCGGCGACACCGGCTATCGGTTGCGGGCATTCTGGGGTGTCTGGATCAACCGGGTGAACCGGGGCGATTTCCCGGCGGCGCTGAACGTCGCCCGGCAGCTTGTCAGTCTGGTCAAGGATTCGATGGATCCGCTCGACCATATCCTGGCCGATCGCCTGCTCGGCACGACGTTGCACTACCGTGGCGATCATCCAGCGGCCAGGCACTGCCTTGAACGCATGCTGAGCCAGTACGCGGCGGTTGGAAACCAGCCGCGCGTCGCCCGATTTCAGGTCGCCCCACAGGCGACCGCGCAATATTTCCTGGCCCGGATTCTCTGGCTGCAGGGATTCGCCGATCAGGCAACACACCTGAGCGAAACGAATGTCGCCGAGGGCCTGACCATCGGTCATGCGCTGTCCTTCAGCAACATCCTTGGGCAGGGCGCCTGCCCGATTGCTCTGTTCACCGGCGATCTCGTCGCCGCCCGGCGCTACGCGGACATGCTGCTCGACCATGAAAAGAAACAAGGGCTGCATCTGTGGCAGGACTGGCTGGCGTGCTTCAACGGCCTGCTGACATTCAAACAGGGCGACGTCGAGGCCGGGCTAGGAATGATGCGCGCCGCGTTCGAAATGATCGGGGGTGCAGGCATCCTGCCGCGCTTCACCTTGCTGCTTGGCGAATTTGCCGCCTGCCTCGGGCAGGCTGGTTCGTTGGCGCTGGGTTTTGAAACGATCGATGCCCTGCTGATGCGCTGTGAAACCCGCGAGGAGCATTGGTATATGCCCGAGGCGCTGCGTATCAGGGGCGAACTGATTGTCCGGCGTGCAGCACCCGATGCCGCCGCGACCGCCGAGGCTTGTTTTCAGCAGGCGATCGGGTTGGCGCGACAGCAGGATGCGCGCGCGTGGGAATTGCGTGCCACGCTCAGTCTGGCGCGGCTCCGACGCGACCAAGGTCGAGATGTTGAGGGCCGATCGCGGCTGGCGGAAATCTTCGGCGGTTTCTCCGAGGGGTTGGCAACCTGCGATCTGCGGCAGGCCGCCGATTTCCTTGCAGAGAGAGACGCGGATGCCTTATCCGGCGGGCGCGGTCATGTCGCCACCGTGTCGATCCCGCCGGCACCGCCGTATCCCGCCTACATCAACCGATACGAAGCCGCAACAGAATTTCCACAGGACGTTTCCCGCAAGTCATAGGCGGGTCAGGAAGCGGCACCCCGAAGTGAAATCGAAGCCTGTGCAATCCATAGACGCCACCGCGTCGTGCAATTTTGCATTAGCTGTATGGTCCGGCCAGCCATGGCACCAATCGATCTGCCCTGCGAGTCAGCGGCGAAGCGATCGCTGGGCGGCAATCGTCGCATGACCGGCCGGCGCAGCCTGCGCACTCTGCTCGAGCTGGTTAGCCTTATGGTTTACAGCACCGCGCACGCGGCCGATCTTCGGGTCGGGCTGGCGCAGATACCCACCACGCTCGATCCGCTCTTCTACGTCGGGGGATCGAACACCGAGATCGCGTTGAACCTTTTCGACCAACTGGTGCGCCAGGATGCGCATCAAGCGCTGGTTCCCGGCCTTGCGACCTCGTGGAGCCGGATCGATGATGACACCTGGGAGTTTCGGCTGCGTCACGGCGTGACCTTCAGCGATGGCAGCCAGTTCGGCTCCATGGACATTCTCGCCTCGGTGCGCCACGTCGCCGGCATCACCAACAGCCCGAGCTCCCTTAAGCCGTTCATTGCCGGCATTGCCGCGATCGAGATCGTTGCCTCGGACCGGGTTCGTATCGTCACCAAGGGGCCGTGGCCCCTGTTGCCGAACTATCTCAGCCGCATCGCCATCATCGGCCGCGGCATGGCGGATGCCCCGACCAGCGCCTTCGACGCCGGCCATGTGGTCGGCACGGGGCCGTTTCGTTTCGCCCATTGGACCCCGGGCGCCGGCATCGATCTGGTGCCCAATCCCGGCTACTGGGGCGGCGCGCCGGCATGGGCGCACGTGCAACTTCGCTTCATCACCGATGACGCCGCCCGGGTCGCCGCGCTGCTGGCCGGTGACGTCGACGTGATCGACGCGGTGCCGGAAGGATCGGTGGCGGCGATCAACGCGGGCGGCAAGGCACGAGTGGTCAGCACGCCGGGCAACCGGCTGATCTATCTGCACCTCGACAGCGCCCGCGATGTGTCCCCCGACGTGCGCGGCGTCGCAGGCGAGATGCTGGTGCACAACCCGCTGCGTGATGTTCGGGTGCGCCGGGCGATGTCGGAGGCGATCGATCGCGCGGCGGTGGTGGCGCGGATCATGAGCGGGGCGGGCGTTCCGGCCGGCCAATACGTGCCCGCCGGCTATCCCGGCTATAATCCGGCGATCAAGGTGCCGAACCACGATCCCGCCGAGGCGCGCCGGCTGCTCGCGGCGGCCGGTTATCCAAACGGATTCGCATTGACCGTGCACGGGTCGAGCGATCGCTATCCGAACGGGGGCGCCCTGCTGCAGGCCCTGGCACAGGCATTTTCCCGGGTCGGCATCGCCACCAAGGTCGATCTGCAACCCGGCGCAATATTCTTCAGCCGCGCCTCGCACCTGGAATATTCCGTCATCATGGGTGGTGCCGCTATCGAAACGGGTGAGGCCACCGGCATCCTCAATCCGCTGTTGGCAACCTACGATCCTGCGACAGGGGCCGGCACCGGCAATCGGGGGCGCTGGTCGAACCAGCGGTTCGATGCACTGCTGGACAGTGCCTTTCACACGCTGGACACCGAGCGGCGCGAAGCATTGCTGCGACAGGCCGCGTGTATCGCAAGCCAGGATGTGGCGATCATTCCAGTGCTTTGGTTGTCGCAGATCTGGGGTCTGCGGACCGGCCTGAGCTACGCACCGCGCAGCGATGGCTATACACTTGCGTCCGAGGTCACACCTGCCACCGGCGTCACCGGTGCGGCGCCCGTCACCGCTGCCGCGCCATGAGCGTGCGCCGGTTGCTCATCGACACCGATGCCGGCATCGATGACACGATTGCCATCATGCTCGCACTCGTCAGTCCCGAGCTGGACCTTCTCGCGATCACCACCGTGGCCGGCAACTGTCCGCTGGCGGAGACCACGCCGAGTGCGTTGCGGGTGCTGGCATTCGCCGGGCGGCAGGATATCCCGGTGTATGAGGGTTGCCCGCGGCCACTGTTGCGCGAGCAGATCTTCAGCAAGTTTCGTGGCCGAGGGGTGATGCACGCGGAGGTGTTGCCGCCGGCGAGCGGCACTGCGGCGGAGGGCCACGCGGTGGCACAGTTGATCGCGCTGTCCCACGCCGCGAGGGCGCGCGGCGAGAAGGTAACGATCTGCGCCATCGGGCCGCTCACCAATCTCGCAACCGCGCTTGTCATGATGCCCGACATTGCGCAGGACTGGCAGGAGCTTGTTATCATGGGCGGCGGCTTCACCGTTGCCGGCAATCGCACGCCTTACGCGGAATTCAACTTCCTTGCCGATCCGCACGCGGTTCGCGTTGTGCTGAACAGTGGCGCGCCACTGGTGATCGTGCCGTTGGACGCAACATGCCAGGCCCTCGCCACGCCCGCGCGCGTCGCCGCATTGCAGGCCACTGGCGGGCGCTATGCATTGGCGGTCGCTGGACTGCTGGCGCAGTGGGATCGCGACGACGTGGCGCGCTTCGGCGAGCCTGGGGGCCCCCTGCACGATCCGACCACCATCGCGTATTTGCTGGCGCCCGAGCTGTTCACGGGGAAGTCGGTGTTTGTGGAGGTGGACTGCGAGAACCCGGCCCGTTATGGCCATGTTATCGCTGACTGGCATTGCCAATCGCAGAACCCGCCGAATGCAACGGTGATGACGCGAATCGATGCGGCCGGGTTTTTTGCTGACCTCACTGCGCGCCTGGCCGCCGCGGTGTGACGTGCTCGCGCGTTGCGGCTGCACGGCCGACCTTGCCGAGCCAGGGCTGTGGGTTGGGGCGATGCGGCAACAGGCGGGCAAACACCAGGACGGTTTTATTCGTAACTATATTCAGTCGCCATCAGACTATGGATAAGTGCATCGGTGACCGGCTGCGAAGCGGCAGGCGGCTGCCTAGCACACGGCACCCAGGCAGCAATTTTCGTTGCCATTGCCAACCGGACCCCCGGATCGATGCAGTTTGTTAAATGATCGTGCGAGCCAGTGCTGTTAGTTAAGGTGTGTGTTTGTCGGCGCTGTTTGTCAATGCGTTGCCGGTGGCGGAGATATCCTCGCCGGCACCCGCGGTGGCGTGGCAGGCCCCCAGCAACGGCACCGCGGCGATCAGCATCAGGAGGGTCAAAGTGATCGAAAGTGTCTTCGACATGGTCATGGTCCTTTCGGGGGAGTCCCGGGCGATCGGCAGTCATACACGCATTGATTGAGTCAACTCGGCGGGACGTTCGGCGACCCGTTCCGAATGCCTCCTTGTTAACAGGCAGCGCCGCAAGTTGGGCGCCAATTTCGAGACGATAGACGATGCAATCTAGCGGTTGCAGGGTCGGAAACTACTCATGCCAATCGAGGAACGGCGCGAGACATGCTGGCCGCCGCGCCGCGATCATGACGTGGAGTGCCCGGCGATCGCCCCCCGGCGTAGCGGCGGTCGTGCCGGTGCGGCAGGATCGGCGTGGCGCCTGCGCTACAGCGTAGTAGGTAGTTTCCGATCCTTTCCCTGGTCTGCAAGCGGGGTAATTTCAGCGGCACAGGTGCACCTGCTCATACGCTGAAGACCGCATCAGGCGCGCGCCGTCAACCGTTCCATCGCGTTTACCGACCGATCTAATGGGGGCTTCCTTTTTCCCGACAATTCAGGATTGACATCATGCAATACACTTCTTTCGCACCCACCGCCGCCAATAAGGTGATCGCGCTGTATGCCGACCGTGCACGATCCTTCAGCCTGGCAAAGGGCGCCACGTTCGCCGACCTTGCCGATCACCTGGACCAACCGCACATTGAGGGTTGGCACAACGACATGCCCACGGCAATTCACCTCCGGTTCGCCGTCGCTCCGCAATGCTCTGCCGAGCTTCGGGCCGGCATCTGAAACACCTGCACGTTTACGCCGAATGCGATACCGGACATCTGTTCGTCACGTTTCCGGTCGAAGATGCGGCGGCTTTGCGAGATGAATAAGACGCCGATTCAATCTACCTGCCGGTCCACCTCTTGACCCGTCCACCTCTTGAAAGGCACGACATGACCAAATTTCTGTTAGCTGGCGTTGTGACGCTCGGCATGTTGGGCGGTGTCGCGGAAGCCCAGTCACCGTTGGTGCCACCCCCGTCCGGCACTTTGAGCTCGACGACGACGACGAAGGCGGTCGGCGCCGACGGATCGCGAACCGACACGACCGCAACGACCTACCGCAACACCGATGGTGTGGCGTCGGACAGTACGTCGAAGACGACGACCTATCCGCCGCCGCCGGTCGCGGTGATCACCCGGCAGAACACCACCACGACGACAACCCAATAAGCTGATCAGACGGTCAGTATCAGTCAACAGATTCGGCGCGGACATTCGCTCGTCGAATCGTTGCGCGCCGCGATGAGATCAGGAGAAACGATCATGACCAACAAGACGCTGAGTGTTCGGCTGAGCCTGGCCGCAACGCTGCTTGCGGGTGTGGCATTGCTTGCCGCCTGCGGCTCCGCGCCGACAACGCAGACCACGACCACGGAACGGACAACCACATTGTCCGTGCCGCCGCCGCCGGCGACGACAGTAACGACCACTCGGACGCAGCAGACCACCCCGTGATGGTTTGGGTACTGCACTGATATTGCCCGGCAGCCGCGGGTGCCGCCGGGCCGTGCTTGCTAAACCACGCCCGTGCCTGCTGCACCACGACGGGGTGACGCTATCACTATCAACCCGCATCACTGCGGCATGAAAAGAGGATAAAATGAACAAGTCTGATACAGTCGTTGCTGTGTTCGCCGACCATCAGGCGGCCGAAACAGCGATCAAGCAGCTCACTGACGCAGACTTCGACATGAAACATCTCACTCTCGTCGGAAAGGGGTATCACTCCGAAGAAAAGGTGATGGGGTTCTACAGCACGGGCGATCGCGTCAAGTTCTGGGGTACTCGCGGCGCATTCTGGGGCGGGTTTTGGGGCCTGTTTTTTGGCGGCCTGTTCATGACGATCCCGGTCGTGGGCCACGTTGTTGTGCTGGGTTACCTTGCCACCGTGGCGATCTCCGCCGTGGAGACCGCGATCATGGTGGGCGGTCTTAGTGCACTTGGGGCCGCGCTCTACAGCATCGGCGTGCCGAAGGACAGCGTGATCCAGTACGAAACGGCATTGAAAGCCGATAATTTCCTGGTGATGGCACACGGCACCGCAGAGGAGGTGGCACGCGCCAAGACGATCCTTGGCACGCTCAAGCCCTCGCAGCTCAATGTGCATTCTGGTGCGCCGGCGTCGACCGATGCGGTCGCCAACGCGGCGGAGTGATTGATGGTTGGACCTGCATCCATGTTTTTGCCTGTCGCACGATGGCAAGACGTGGATGCAGGGCTACGACGGCGGCGGACCTGCGTCGCCACTAACCGCCTTTGGTTTTGGCGGTGAAGATCTTTACGGTGCCTGCAATGATCTCGCGTCTGTAGATAAAGACGACGATTCCGGTGAGCGCGCTCCCGCCCAGGACGACTCCGAGATAACCCAGCCTGTGCAGAAGCCTGGCGACGTAGGCGCCATGCGCGCCGAGATACAGTCCGATCGATGTCCATACCAGGACCCAAAGTGCCCCTCCGAGTGCATTGAACAGCAGAAAGCGGCGCCAATCCATCCTCGCTGTGCCGGCGATGATCCCATTCAATTGCCGCAGCACATTGAAGAAGCGCGCGAAGATGACGGTCATGGGGCCATAGCGCACGAACACCGTCTCAACCTTGCGAATCCGATCCGATGTCAATCCGATTTTTCCACCGTAGCGCGCTATGAGCGTGTGGCCGAGCAGTCGGCCGCCCAGGTAGCCGATGGTGTCGCCGATCACCGCGCCGGCCCAGGCGGCGACCAGCGATCCTGGAACCGAAATGTCTCCGCGCTCCGCCAATACCGCCGTCAGAATAAGCAGTGATTCGCCCGGGAGCGGCAGGCCGAGCGACTCAAGGACGAGGATCGCGAAGATGGCAGCCACGCCGTAGTGGTGCAGCCAGGGCTCCAACGCCCGCAGTTCGTGTCCGAAGCCCGACATTACGCGCGTCCCACCGCTGCTGGATGATGGTTTCGTATACGCACTATCGGCGACGGCGCGGGGCGTTTCAAGTCATCATTGGCGACCATGTGATTGATGTCGGTGCAGTTTCGCGCGGAGAGGTGCGGGGCCGGGTTGAGAGGGTTGTTGTGTGACACTGCGGACGTCTCGCCCGGCCCGAGGATCGCGCGAGGACACGAACAGTCGCAACAAGTTTCGGATGGTATCTAAGTAGATTCCGAACCTATTGCACTTTGCCCCGGTCGCTATGATTCAATTGAGTGAATGCGAGAGTTGACTTGAATCAATGCGAGTGATCACCGCAAGGTGCAAAGACATCTGATCATTCCGCGTAGACTCTGGAAGATTCCGACGTCGGGCGCATCCCGCCTGCGCGTTGAACAAACAGGAGTGTCCCCATGCCGCTGCACAAGATAACCCGGGCCGGCGATCCCGCGATCGAGGACGTCTACGCGACCGCCACGTCGGATCGGCGCATACCGAAATATCGCCTGCCGGACCGTACGTCGCCCGCGCAGGACATCTATAGCATGGTGCATGACGAGCTGCTGCTGGACGGCAACTCGCGGCAGAACCTGGCGACGTTCTGCACCACCTGGGCCGAGCCGGAAGCGCATCGGTTGATGGACGAGTCGCTCGACAAGAACATGATCGACAAGGACGAGTACCCGCAGACCGCGGAGATCGAGAACCGCTGCGTGCACATGATCGCCGATCTGTGGCATGCACCGGGCGCGTGGAAGACCGTCGGTTGTTCGACCACCGGATCGAGCGAGGCGTGCATGCTGGGCGGCCTGGCGCTGAAATGGCAGTGGCGCAAGCGCCGCATCGCGGCCGGAAAGCCCTACGCGAAGCCAAATTTTGTCTGCGGTCCCGTGCAGGTCTGCTGGCAAAAGTTCGCGCGGTATTTCGACGTGGAAATCCGCGAGGTGCCGCTGGAAGGCGACGCACTGGGACTGCGCCCGGAGGATCTAAAGAAATATTGCGATGAGAACACGATCGGTGTGATCCCGACGCTCGGCGTGACGTTCACCGGTATTTACGAGCCGGTCGCCGCACTCGCCCGTGCGCTGGATGCCCTGCAGCGCGACTACGGCCTGGACATCCCGATCCACGTCGATGCGGCCAGCGGTGGATTCATCGCACCTTTCATCCAGCCGGAACTGGAATGGGATTTCCGCATCGAGCGGGTGAAGTCGATCAGCGCGTCGGGTCACAAATATGGGTTGGCGCCGTTGGGCGTGGGCTGGGTGATCTGGCGCGACAAGGCGGAACTGCCGGAGGAGCTGATCTTCAATGTCGATTACCTGGGCGGGCAGATGCCGACATTCGCACTGAACTTCAGTCGTCCGGGCGGACAGATCATTGCGCAATACTACAACTTCCTGCGGCTGGGCCGCGAGGGCTACACGCGCATCCAACAGGCGTGTGCCGACACTGCGCAGTGGCTTGGCGCGGAGATCGCCAAACTCGGGCCGTTGGAGCTGCTGTATGACGGCAAGGGCGCATTGCCGGCGGTCTGCTACAAGCTGAAGGACGGCAAGGAGCATGGCTTCACGCTGTATGATCTGTCCGAACGGGTGCGCATGCGGGGCTGGCTTATCGCGTCGTATCCGTTGCCGGCCAATCGCGGATCGCAGGTGATCCAGCGTATCCTGGTTCGTCACGGCGTCAGTCGCGACCTTGCGCAACTGCTGCTCGACGATCTCGGCCGCGCGCTCAAGCACCTGCAGGAAAATCCGCTGCAGCACTCGAGCGCGGGTCCGACCTTTCATCACTGATTGCAGGCATAACGGAGGCACCAATGCCCACAGCAAAAAAGACGGTGGTTTCCACGTTCAGTCTGGCGATGATGACGGCGGCGGCGGTGGTCAGCCTGCGTGGTCTGCCGATGATGGCGAAAGAGCAGCTCACGCTGTTTGTTTATATCGCCTTCGCGACGTTCATATTCCTGATTCCCGCCGCGCTGGTCTCGGCCGAGCTCGGCGGGGCGTTCGGGGAGAAAGGCGGTGGCGTCTACACCTGGGTGAAGGAGGCGTTCGGTGCGCGCTGGGGGTTCGTTGCGATCTGGTTGCAATGGATCCAGAACGTCGTGTGGTATCCGACCGTGCTGGCGTTCTCGGCTGCCGCCATTGCCTATGTGGTGGGCAAGCCAGAGCTGGCAAACAATGGCTGGTACGTCGGCGTGTTCTGCATTGTCGCCTACTGGGCGGCGACCTGGGTCACGTTGCAGGGCGTTGATGCCATCGCCAAGGTGACGAGCTGGGCATTTCTGGGCGGCACCGTGCTGCCTGGCGTGATCATCATGGTGCTGGCAGTTATCTGGATTGTCGGGGGCAATCCGATCGCGATGTTGCACCCCGCGGCAACGGATTCCGCCTCGGTGATGTCGATGGCCGGTGGGCATGCGCATCCGCGGTATTTTCCGTCGATCACCGGCCTGGGTGATATCGCGTTCCTTGCGGGCATCATACTGCTGTTCGCGGGCGTCGAGGTGCACGCCGTGCACGCCAACGAGATGGCCAACCCGCAGCGGCAATTCCCGATGGCCATGCTGGTCGCCTCGGTGGCGGTGATCCTGCTGTTCACGTTCGGCTCGTTCGCGGTGGCGACGGTGCTGCCCGACGCGCAGATCAATCTGCAGGAAGGCCTGATGAAGGCGTTCCAACTGATCTTCACTCGTTTCGGCATTGGTTGGGCGACGCCGATCGTGTGCGTGCTGCTGGCATTCGGCGGCATTGGCGGCGTAATGTCATGGATCAGTGGTCCCAGCCGCGGCTTGTTGTGGACGGCGCAGGAAGGTGAGATTCCGCCGTTCCTGGCGAAGACCAACAAGAACGGCGTGCAGATCAGCATTCTGCTCGTCCAGGGCGTGATCGTTACTGTCCTCGCCTTGACCTACTTCGTGATGGCTGATGTCAGCGTGGCATTCTTCCTGCTGAGTGCGATGACGATCACGCTGTATCTCGTGATGTATATGCTGATGTATGGTGCGGCGATCCGTCTGCGTTATTCGCAGCCGGACCTGAAACGCAGCTATCGCGTGCCAGGTGGGACCGTTGGCATGTGGGTCATCGCCGGTGTGGGATTTGCCGGTGTCGCCTTCTCGTTCCTTGTCGGGTTCTTTCCGCCGACGCAACTCCCGGTTGGCAGTCCCACACTCTATGTCGGGCTGGTGGCTGGTGGCACGATCCTGTTCACCGGGTTGCCACTGCTGATCGGGATGATGAAGCAGACCTCCTGGCGTGCGGTCGCGCGCCCTCCGGTCGCCGCCGAGTAAGAAGACCGCGTTGCCGCCGACTTGCACGCGCAGTCGGCGGCAGCTTTTCGTTTCGCGCGGCGCTCAGGATACCGGCTGTTTTGGCCGCGACAAAATGCGAGGATCCCATGCCCCACAGCGCCCACCCATCTGTGAATACGCTGTTGCGCCGCCGGTTCGTTGGCCTGGGAGCCGCGGGCGTTCTGGCGGCCGGCCTGCCGATGCCGTTCATCACGCGAAGCGCGCGGGCGCGCGCCAGCACCGAACCGGTGACCGAGGCGCGACTGAAGCAGCTTGTCGAGGATGCGCACACGCGCTTCGCGACCGTGACCGACGGCAAGAACGCTGACTACATTCCGTATCTCGCGACCGTACCGTCCACCTTGTTCGGCATCGCAATGGTGACGCCGGAC
>Ga0326727_10014471_pt1 | contig 17184 bp, 13 predicted proteins | sample MB2enrmetagenome_FD_207643 | JGI IMG/M metagenome (GOLD analysis project Ga0326727, IMG submission 207643) | Lab enriched peat soil microbial communities from McLean, Ithaca, NY, United States - MB29MY | ecosystem: Environmental > Terrestrial > Soil > Wetlands > Peat | place: USA: New York...
GAACCTCTGGCGTTGACAATGCCACCCTCAGGTGGCTCCAAATTCAAGGGGCCGCGTCAGCGACCCCTCCTACCGCTTTGAGCGGTTCACATTCTAAAGCCCCCGGCTTTGCCGGGGGATACTTACCATCCGGACAACGCCGTTCGATATTCCGGACGTTCCGCTCTATAAGGGGGCGGAACATCTCCTGGGGATCGCCGACATGGGCGTCGAGGGCAAGGACAAAGCCAAGGTCCTGGAAGCGGGCGCGGCGGCGCTGTCCAACCAACTCGGCCGCACCGTTCTCAAGCTGCGCAAAGGCTACGGCCTTTCGCTGGCCGATCTGTCGGTCCAGTCCGGCGTCGCCAAGTCGATCATTTCGCAGATCGAGCGCAACGAGACCAACCCGACCCTGGCCACCATCTGGCGGCTCGCCCACGCGCTCGACGCGTCGATCGAATCCATTCTTCACGGCGGCGAAGACGGGCCGTTCATCGAACACGTCAGCCGCGGCGGCACGCCGATCCTGGTGTCCGACGACGGGCTTTGCCGGCTGGCGGTGATCGGCTGGCTGAAGACCGTCGATTGGCTGCAATGGTACGATTTTCGCGCCGAGCCGGGCGGCGCGCTCGGTTCGCAAGCCCATCCGCGCGGTTCGATCGAGTGCCTTTCCGTTCTGGAGGGCGAACTCGAGGTCGAAGTCGGCGAGGTCGTCGAGGTCGCCCGCGCCGGCGAGACCTTGCGCTATCGCGGCGACCGGCCGCACCGCATCCGCAATCTCGCGGCCGCGCCGGCGCACGCGACGATGGTGTGCATCCTCAAGGCGGCGGTGATGGATTGACGGCGGCGAAGTCGCCGGACCGGCGCGCCGTCGAGGCGCGGCTGGCGCTGATCTACGGCGCGATCTTCCTGGTGTTCGGCGTGCAGTCGCCTTTCCTTCCGGTGTGGCTGAGCGCGCGGGGGCTCGGAGTGGCGGAGATCGGCCTGGCGCTGGCGGCGCCGCGTGCCCTCCAGGTCCTCCTGGTTCCGGCGCTCAGCCGATGGGCGGACAAGCGCGGCGGCGTCGTGGCGATGCTGGCGCTTTCCTGCCTCGCGATGACGCTGCTGTTCGCGGCGCTGACGGCCGCGACGGGGCTGACGCCGACGCTTATCCTGGTCGGCCTGCTGTTTTGCGCGCAGAGCGGCGCCTTGCCGTTGATCGACGTGCTCGCCTTCGCGATTTTCGGCCCCGGCGGCCCGGCCGTGAGCGGCGCCTTCGAAGGCCGGGGGGCGAGCGCGCCGCCGTTCGACTACGGCCGCACGCGCATGTGGGGCTCGGCCGCGTTCATCGCCGGCAATCTGATCGCCGGCCTCTTCTTGACGCTGACCTCGCTGACCGCGGCGACGCTGTTGCTCGCGGCGACGGCGGCGCTCGCGACGGCCGTTTCGCTGCGCGCCCGACCGCTCGATCGGCTGATCCGTCCCGCGACCCGCGCCAAGGCCGCCGCGCGAAAAGCGGCGCGCCCGCGCCTGCTCGTTCTGGTGATCGGAGCGGCGGCGTCGATCCAGGCGAGCCACGCGCTGGTGTTGAGCCTCGCCTCCGTCCACTGGGCCGACAGCGGCCGCTCGGACGCCTTCATCGGCCTCGCCTGGGCGATCGGCGTCGCCGCAGAGACGCTGGTGTTCGCCCTGTTCGGCCGCTGGGTCGCCGGCGCCGATCGGGCCGCCGGGATGATGATCCTGGGCGGCTTGGCGGCGAGCGCGCGCTGGGCGGCGATGGCGTTCGACCCCGGCGACCTCGCGCTGTTGCTCGCGCAGGCCGGCCACGGATTGAGCTTCGCCGCCACGCACGCCGGCACGATGCTGTTGATCGCGGAGCTGGCGCCGGCGGATCGACGCGCCGCGGCGCAGGGGTGGATGACCGCGGCGGTCTCCGGCCTTACCGCCGCGCTGACCGTCGCGGGCGGGCCGCTCGTCGTTCGTTTCGGCGAACACGCGTATTTCGTCATGGCGTTTTTCGCCCTGGCGGGAACGCTTCTGGCGGCGAGCGTTGCGGCGCTGCGCGCCAGCGAGCGCGGCCGCGCGTCTTCGGCTTGACGATTTGGCGCCGCGCCGGCGAATCGCGCCGTCGCCGATTCGCGCCGCTTTTGTCCTCGCTTTGAACGCGCGATCCCGCGCCGGGACCGCCCGGGCGAGCCGAGGTTGAGGATCGGGAAACCAAGAATCCGGTCGGACCGGTCGATCGCGCAAGAATCCGCCGGCGCCAGTCGAGATTCGACTCGCTTTTTCCCGGAAAAGGGGATTCGCTTCGCGCGTCGCCGATTCGTGCCGGTTTTGTTTCCGCTCCCGCCGTCCGATCCCGCCGCGAAATGCGGCGCAGAGATGTAGTTTAAGGGCGGGGCAGGCTTTGGCGGCCCCGATCCGCGTGTCGACGCGTCGCCTCGACAGGGCCGGCGGGTCCGGCTATGCCTGACAGCCGAGCGAAACGGCGGCGACTCGCCGGGTCGCTCGCCTCCTTGTCGTGCGCGTGACGGATCGCGAAACGCCGCGCCCTGCGCCTCACGATTGCATCGAAACGCCGGAGTTCGAGCGCCCGATGTCCACGGCTCCCGCCGTCACCAGCGAAAGAAACGCGGACGGCGTTCGCCTGGCGCTGGCCGGGGGATGGACGGTCGACGCCGGGGCGCAACTGGAGAAGCGCGCCGACGCGCTTGTCGCGCTGGCCGGCGGCGCGCGCGCGGCGACGATCGATCTGGCGCGGATCGGCCAGATGGACACGGCGGGGGCGTGGCTCATCGATCGCTCGCGCCAGTCGCTCGCCGCGCGCGGCGTCGACGCCCGAATCGTCGGCGCGCGGCCCGAGCACGCGATTCTGCTGCGCGAGGCGCATTTTCGCCCGATGGAGGCTCCGCCGCGGCGCGAGGCGCCGACCTTGGCTTCGCTCGTCGCCGACGTCGGCGAAAGCGTCTACACCGCCGGCGGCGATCTCATCGCCGGCCTGGGATTTCTCGGCCGCATGGTCAGCGTCGGCGCCGCCGTCGCCGTTCGACCGCGGCGTTGGCGCTGGACGTCGACGATCTACCACCTCGAGTCGTTCTCGCTGCGCAGCGCTCCGATCGTCCTGTTGATCAATTTTCTCGTCGGCGCCATCGTCGCCCAACAGGGCATCTTCCAGTTGGCGCGTTTCAACGCGACCGCCTTCACGGTCGATCTGATCGGCATTCTCGTGCTGCGCGAACTGGGCGTGCTGCTGACCTCGATCATGATCGCCGGCCGATCCGGCTCCGCCATCACCGCGGAAATCGGCGCCATGAAGATGCGCGAGGAAGTCGACGCGCTGCTCGTGATGGGGCTCGATCCGATGGAGGTGCTGGTTCTGCCGCGCATCCTGGCGCTGATCGCCGCGCTGCCGCTGCTCACCTTCCTGGCGGACATGGCGGCGCTGTTCGGCGGTCTGTGCGTGGCCTGGGCCTACGGCGGGATCGGCCCGGTGGTATTCCTGGCGCGCCTGCACGACGCCATCGGCCTCAACACATTCGAGGTCGGCCTGATCAAGGCACCGTTCATGGCGTTGGTGATCGGCTTGATCGCCTCGGTCGAAGGCTTCGCGGTGAGCGGCTCCGCCGAATCCCTGGGCAAAAGGGTGACCGGCTCGGTCGTCAAGTCCATTTTCATGGTCATCGTCATCGACGGCCTGTTCGCCATGTTCTTCGCGGCGGTGCGGTTTTGAGCGCCGACGCCGGCGATTCCCGCGCCGCGCCGTCGGCGCCCTCCCTCCCGTCGCGCCGCGACGGCCAGGCGCCTCCCGAGGCGGTGATCCGGGTGCGCGGGCTCAAGGTCGGCTTCGGCGCGAGTCTGGTCATGGACGGCCTCGATCTCGACGTCTACCGCGGCGAGGTGCTCGGCTTCGTGGGCGCTTCGGGCGCTGGCAAAACGGTCCTGACTCGCGCGATTCTGGGTCTGTTGCCCAAACGGGCGGGCCTGATCGAGGTTTACGGCGAGAACGTCGACGAGCTCTCGGTCGCCGAGCGCGACCGGGTCGAGCGGCGCTGGGGCGTCCTGTTCCAACAGGGCGCGCTGTTTTCGAACTTGACGGTGATGCAGAACATCCAGGCGCCGATGCGCGAGCATCTCGACTTGTCGCCGCGCCTGCGCGACGAATTGGCGATGCTGAAAATCGACCTCGTCGGCCTGCCGCCCGACGCCGCCAACAAACTTCCGGCCGAACTTTCGGGCGGCATGACCAAACGGGCGGCGCTGGCCCGCGCCCTGGCGCTCGATCCCGACCTGCTGTTTCTCGACGAGCCCACCTCGGGCCTCGACCCGATCGGGGCCGGCGAATTCGACGATCTGATCGCCACGATGCGGCGCACGCTCGGCTTCACGGTGTTCATGGTGACCCACGACCTCGACAGTCTCTACGCGATTTGCGATCGCGTCGGCGTGCTGGGGCAGGGGCGGGTGACGGCGATCGGTCCGATTGCCGAACTCCTGCGCTCTGAGGACCCGTGGACCAAAGCCTATTTTCACGGCAAAAGAGGTTCGGGGCGCGAAGCCGTTTTTCGTCACGCGAGCGGCGGGAAGGGCGAGCCGTGAACGCGCGCGCGGGGCGTCGGGCGACGACAATCCGCCGCGAGACGGCGGAGCGCTTGGGGGTTCGTGGACTCAGATTCGGGCGTCGGCGCGAGAAATCTGCTATGCAAGTCGGCGCAGGAGGGCGGCGGCGGGTTCGGCGAGCGACCGAGACGGCGAGGGCCGAGCGTTTACCAAGGCGATAGGCGGCGATGGAGACGCGAGCCAATTTCGTGTTGATCGGCGCGTTCACCCTGGCGGTGATCGCGGGGGCGTTTTTGTTTGTGCTGTGGTTCTCGGGCCTGACCAGGATATCCGAGCACAAGAGTTACGAAATTCTCTTCACCGGCTCGGTGTCCGGACTTTCGCGGGGCGGCGCGGTGCTGTTCAACGGCCTGCGCGTCGGCGAAGTCACGGACATTAATTTGGTTCCGAACGATCCGAGCCGCATGCAGGCGCTCGTCGACGTCGCCGGCAACGTCCCGATCAAGCAGGACACCAAAGCGCGCTTGGAAATCCAGGGACTGACCGGGGGAGCGCTCATCGCGTTGAGCGGCGGCGCCCCCGACGCGCCGTCGCTGGTCGAGAAGAATGGCGCGCCGCCGATCATCGTCGCCGAACCTTCCGAATTGCAGGACATCATGGAGAACGTCCGAAGTCTTTCCGCCAAGGCCGAATCGGTGCTGGCCAAAGCCGACAAGCTGATCGGCGACAACAGCGTCGCCGTCGGCGACGCCATCGCCAACGTCGACGCGTTCTCCAAGGCGCTCAGCGAGAATTCGTCGGGAGTCAATTCCGCCCTGGCGGGATTGTCCGATCTCGGGCGCAAGATCGGTCCGCTCGCCGACCGTTTGCAGGGCGTGTCGGACGACGTCGACAAGTTGGTCGTAGCGGTCGACCCCGAGAAGGTGCGTCGCGTCGTGACCAATATCGACGCCTTCGCCGGCGCCTTGGCGGATAAGAAGGCGTCGATCGATTCCTTGCTGTCGGATTCGGCGGAGCTGGCCAAACGGCTCAACGGAACCTCGACGAAGCTCGATTCCGCGTTGGCGGATTTCGACGCCCTGGTCAAATCGGTCGACACCCAGAAGGTCGCGAACCTCGTCGACCGCTTGCAGGTCGTGTCGGGCGAGGTCGACAAGTTGATCGAAGCGGTCGACGCCGACAAAGTGCGTCGCATCGTGACCAATGTCGACACGTTCGCCGGCGCCCTGGCGGACAACAAAGCGGAGATCGATTCGCTGCTGTCGGATTCGGCGGCGCTGGCCAAGCGGCTCAACGGAACCTCGGCGCAGCTCGATTCCGCGTTGGCGGATTTCGACGCCCTGGTCAAATCGGTCGACGGCCGGAAGGTCGCGAGCTTCCTCGACGGCGCCGACTCGCTCGGCCAAACCTTGCGCGACAACAAGGGCGAGATCGATCGCATGCTGAAAAACGCGTCGGAACTCGCCGCCAAGCTCGACCAATCGGCCGACAAGATCGATCCGCTGATGACCAGCCTGCAAGGGCTGGTCGGGTCCGCCGAAATCAAGGGCCCGCTGGGCGAGGTGGGCGAGGCCGCGCGTTCGGTGCGGCAATTGGCCGACGACCTCAACGCTCGCACGAAGGAAATCGCCGTCGGCCTCACCCGCTTCAGCTCGTCGGGCCTGCGCGAATATGAAGCGCTAGCGGTCGACGGGCGGCGGACGATCAACGACCTCGACCGCGTCTTGCGGGGCTTCGAGCGCAATCCGAGCGAGATTATTTTCGGCGCCAAGCCGAATCTGCCCGAATATCACGGCGGACCCTGATGTCGGCCGAGCCGCCCCGGCAGCCGCGCTCGGCGCCTCGGCGCGGGTTCGCGCTCGCCCGTCGCGCCGGCCGGCGGGGCGGCGCGTTCGGCGCCGGCGCGCCAAGAGCCGCCGCGCTCGCGTTGGGGTTGCTGCTCGCGTCCTGCGCCGGCGAGCCGCTTGCGGACATCTTCGACCTCAGCGCGGCCAGACCCGTTTCGGCGCGGCCGATGCAGGCGCGATTGCGGATCCGCGAACCCATCGCCGCGGTCAATCTCGACAGCGACCGCATTCTGGTTCGCGTCGGCCCCGAGCAAGTCGCGACGCTGGCGGGCGCGCGATGGTCCGATCGTCTGCCGGTTCTCGTTCAGACGCGATTGACCCAGACGTTCGAGAACGCCAATCTCTTGCGTCAGCTCGGCGGCCGCGGCGCGACGGCCGGCACGGACTACGATCTCGACGTCGAAATCCGCAGGTTCGAACTCGACGTCGCCCGAATGCGGGTTGATGTCGATCTCGCGGTCAAGATCGTTTCGCCCGGCGGCGCGGGTGTGCTGGCGGCCGAGATCTTCGCCGCCGAGGCGCCAGTCGCCTCGACCGACGGCGCGACGGTTTCGGCGGCGTTGGACGGCGCGCTTTCGTCGGTCATGAAGCGGGTCGTCGCGTTCGTCTCGACGCTCTTATAGGAGCCGCGGACCGGAGCGACGGGCGCCGGTTCGCGGGCGGAGATTCGCGCCGCCGATCGAAACTCACCCCAACCGGCCCGACGCGTGCGCCAGCATCGTGTAAACCTTGCCGGCGTCCGAGAGGAGGGTCGCGCGCGATTGCGCGCCGTCCCGGTCGGTCTGGCCGATCTTGGCCAGAAGACGTTCGAATTCCTGCGTGTAGCGGGTGACCGAAAGCTGGAATTGCGGATCGTTGCGGAACCGGCGGCGGACCTCGTCGAAGGTCTGCTGGCCCTGCGCCGTGTAGAGGCGGCGGCTGACCGCCGTGGTGTCGCCGCTGCGCCAGCGATCCCACATTTCCGCGGCCGCCTCGGCGTCGACGAATTTGGCGATGTCCATCGAAATCCCTTCGAGCGTGTCGTTGACGGCGCGCCCCGGCGCCGAGGGCGCCTCGTCGCGCGAGGCGGCCGCCAGAAGGTTCGACAACCAACCGGATTGACCGCGTTCGACGGTCGAGGGCGCGGTCGGCGGCGCGCTCACGACCGCTTGCGGCGCGCGCGGGCGCGCGGGCTTGGCGAGGGATCGCGCCGGCTCGGCCGCGCTCGCCGCGACGACGGGGGCGCGCCCGTCGTCGCGCGCAGGATCGGCGATTCGGGCCGCGGCGCGCGACGGCGCCGCGGCCGGCTCGGCGACATCGAAGTCCGCGCCGGACGCCGTGACGACCGCGGTCAGTTCCCGGAGCGCCTTGATCTGGTCCGACACGACGCGACGCATCGCGCTCGCCGCCTCGTTGGTTTCTGCGGGCAGTTCGAAGACGCCGCGGCGCAGTTCCTGGCGCGTCGCGTCGAGATGGCGTTGCACTTCGCCCGCCATCTGCTTGACCTCGGCGACCGACTGGCGAAACCGGTCGGCGGTGTCGTTCATGATCTCGGAGAGCTGGGCGTTCGCCTGCTCGTAGGCCGCCTCCAGCGCCTGCGCGGTCCTTTCCCGTTCCGCGCCTGCGTTTTCGCGGATCATCTCGAACTGGTTGACGACCGACGAGGCCGTGCCCTTGGTCGCCAGCGCCAGCGCGGCGCTGATCTCCTGAGCGCGCTCCTGCGCCCGGTTGAAACTCTCTTCGAAAGACGCGGCGAAGCGGCTCGCCGCCGCGTCGAACTCTCGGCTCTTGGCGTCGATCTCGGCCAGCAGGTTCCGCAGGCTGGCGTGACGGCGCTCCAACGCCTGGTCGAGCGTCTGCTGCTTGGCCGCCAAATCGCCCGAGACCTCGGCGAGCGCGGCCGTTGACGCCGCCATACGCTCGACAAGCGAGCCGGAGGCGATTTGCGTCGTCGACGACAATTGGTCGAGTTCCGAGACCTGCGCCGCCATCGCGCCGAGGGCGCGTTGCATTTCGTCGATCTTTTCGCCGAGTTCGCCCTGGATCGCGCCGAGTTTGCCGCCCGCGCCATCGACCACCCGATCCAGCGCGGAGCCGGCCTGGCCCAGGCGATCGAGAACCTGGCTCAGCTCGTAGCGCAAACGCTCGCCGGCGGCGACCAGCGCCGTCACCGTCGCGCCGGCGTTGCGCTCGACCGCTTCGCGGACCGCCGCGCCGGATTGCTCGACCTCGGAGCTGAGCTGGCCGGTCAATGCGCCGAGCGACTGGGCGGAGTCGGTCGCGCTGGCGTTGATCGCGGCGATCAGATCCTCGCTGCGCCGCGTCATCAAGGCGATGAAACCCGACGTCTGATACTCGAACGCCTGCGCCGCGCGTTCGCTGACGCCGGTGATTTGGCTCGAGATTTGCGTCCCGCGCTGGCTGAGCTGGGTCATGAAATCGGTCGCGTCCGGGCCCGAAATGAGCGTGCGCAACTCCTCGATCCGCGCCGCGAGATTGCCGGCGATTTCGTCGCCGCGCCCCGCCAAGGCCGCGTTGAGGTCGTCGATCGCCGTCGTGAGGGTCGCGGCGATCGCCTCGCGCTGGCTGGAGAAACTGGCGCCGACCCGTTCGGCGAGGCCGGCGATCGACGTGTGGAAGGCGTCGCCCTGGGCGCTGACCGCGTCGTCGAATTGGGTCGAAAGGGCCTGCAAGGGCGAAACGACCTGGTCGCGGAAGCGATCGACGCCGTCGCCGATCCCTCGCGCGATTTCGATCGTGTTCTTGACCAGGGTTTCATTCAGCGCCATGCCGCGCGCGGCCAATCCGCTGTCGATTCGCTCCAGCAAGCCCTCCAGCGACGCGGCGAGCTCCTTGAGTTTTGCGCTCGTGTTGCGCTCGGCGGCCTGCATCTCGGACTCGAACAGCGCCGCCGAGTCTTGGGCGCGTTTCTCCAGCCGTTCGTCGACGGCGCGGCCGCCCGCAACGATCGCTTCCTCGATCGTCGACAGCTTGCCGTCGATCTGCGTCGTCAGCGACTTGGTTTCCGCATCGAGGCGCGAGATCAGTTCCTCGCTGCGCTGGGCGAAGGTCGTTTCAAAGTTCGCCAATCCATCCCGCATGGCGTCGCTGACGACGCCGGCCTGCGTCGTCAGCGACTTGGTTTCCGCGTTGACGCGCGAGATCAGTTCCTCGCTGCGCTGGGCGAAGGTCGTTTCAAAGTTCGCCAATCCATCCCGCACAGCGTCGTTGACGACGCCGGCGTGCGTCGTCAGCGCGAGTTCGACGACGGTCTGATGGGCGACCGAGGCGTTGTCGAATTCCGTCAGACGAGCGTTTGAGGCTTGTTCGAAGCGCGCGTGGTGATCCGTCAGGCGGTCGTCGAGTTCGGCCTGACGACTGGACATGATCGCGTCGATCGCCTCGGTCTGAGCGCCGAGGCTCTCTCCGAGGCGCGTGACGTGGGCGCCGATCCGTTCGAGGACGCTTTCGCCGCCGTCTCCCACCAAGCCCGCCAGAGAATTCAATTGCTCGTCCAATTTCCCGGTCTGGGCGGCCAACTCGACGACCAGAGCGCCGCCGCGCGCGCCGAGCGTTTCTTCGAGCGAGGCGATTCTCGAAACCAGCGCGTCGTGCAAGCTGTCGCCGCTGACGCCGATCGAGGCGACGGCTTCGCCGGCCAGAGCGGCGAATTTTTCGCCGACCTGCGCGGCTTGCTCGTTCCATTCCGCCACGGACGCTCGCGAAGCCTCGCGAAGGCGATCCTGGGTCGCCGCGCCCTCGTCGAAGATCGCTGCGACCGCGCGGCGCCCGGATTCGTCGATCTGGGCGCTCAACGCTCCGGCCGACTCGTCGATGAAGGCGCGCAACTCCTCGTTACGCGCCGCGAAGTGCTCCGACCACGTCGCGCCGGCGGCGTCCAAGACGGCGCGCGCGTCTTCGGTCTTCGCGCTCAAAGCGGTGGCGATCCCCTCGTTGCACTCGCCGAGCGAGGCGGCGACGCGCTCGCCGACGTTGGAAACCCGTTCGGCGAGGCGCTCGGCGATGGCCTCGAGATCGTCGGCGATCCCGCGATGCGCCTCGTCCAAGGCGGCTTGCACGCGGCTGCCGTTGGCGACGATGGCCTCGCGCTGATCGGCCATCTCGGCGATCAGCGAGCGAATGCGGCGTTCGTTGTCGGCATAGGCGCGTTCGAGCGTGGAGACCTCGGAACGCACCAGGGTCTCCAACTCGGCGGCGCGGGCCAGGGCCCGCTCGACGCCGTCGCCCATCGAGGCGATTTCCCGGCGGATCGCCTGGGAAAGCGTGACGAGCTGATCGCCCGCCGTGGTTTCGGGCTCCGCCAGCCGCAAGGCGACCTGAGCGATCGAATTCGCCGAGCCGCGCAGCTCCCGCATCCGGCGCGCCAGCGTGGCGAAGCCGAAAAAAAGGATCGTCGGTCCGAGCGCCGCCAGGGCGAGCAACACCGTTTCCGGTCGGAGCAAATAGTCGCGCGCCGCCGCCAGGTCCATTCCCGTCGGGGGGGGCAAGCGCAAGACCGCGTAGAGCGCGCAGAGCGCCAGCCAGACGAGCGCCGCGACGGCGGCCGCCACGAACGGCGCCCGGCTCGGACGGCGCGATTGCAGCGCCTGAACGATCGGGCCGATCGCCGCCCGATCGTCATTGGCGGGCGGCGTCCCGGCGCCGAGAGCGCGTTCGCTCGCCCCGAGTTGCGGCGGCTGGCGATGGGCGGGCGGCGGCGGCTCGCCGGGGTCTCGCGCCGGGGGCGCGTTGACCGCCGCAGCCAACGGCGGCGGAACGACGGGCGAGGACTTGACAGGGGCGGGGGCGGGCGCGGGGCCCGGGCCGGGATCGGGACTGGAGACCGTTGGCGCGGCCTCGCCGACGGGGCTTTCGTCGGCGGACAAATTCAAGGCCTCCTCGATAGCCGACATCGCCGCGGAAACCGCGTCATGGGTCGTTTGTTTCTGCGCCATTGTGTCCGCCTCGTTCGCTCGGTCGCGACAGGCCGCGGCCGGTCGCCAGCGCCCCTTGCGCGCGCACCGCATTTGGCCTCGCGTCGCGGCGCGCGGGAACGTTATCCCCCGGCACTCTACAGGCGGCGACGCGAGATTGAAACATCCGTGGATTCGCATCTTACAAACGTCGTTAACACTTGATTCACCATACTTGCGCAACCGTCGCTCGTCGACGGCCGGCCGATGGCGATTCTTGGGGAATCTTGGGGAATTCGGCGGAAAATTCAGGCGCTTTCGCGCATCAGGAGATGGCCATGTCCGGGACCCGCGCGCCGCCGGGCGAAATCTCGGCTCGCCCCGCTTTTTCCGCTTCGAACGACGGGTCTCCCGGCGAACCGACGATCGACCTCGTCCATTTGGCCCGCCAGACCGGACACGACCGCGCGCTGGGGCAGGAGCTGCTCGACCTTTTCGACCGCCAAATGGCGAGCCTGATCGCGCAATTGTCGGCGGCGGACGCGCCGCGGCGCCGGCGCGCGGAGGCCGCGCACAAGCTGCGCGGATCGGCGCTCGCCGTCGGCGCCGGGCAAGTCGCGCGCGCCGCGCAAGCGCTCGAGGCGTCGCTCGAACGCCCAAACGCCGAAGCCCAAGAGATCGACAAGGCGCTCGCGGCGCTCGCCGGGGCGATCGGCGAGGCCGGGGCGGCGATCGCCAGGCTGCGCCGCTGACCTCGCGCTGCGGCTCTTCGGCGCCGCTCGCGACGATTTGGACGGCGAAAACGCGCTTCCGTTGTCCGACGCCGCGCTTTATGTAGGCGCGCGCGGAAACGACGCCGCGGCGGCCGCCTCCTCGTCGGCCCGCGACCCGATCGAGTTCGCCAGGATCAAGGAAGACGCTCACCCGATGACAAAAGTGACATTCATCGACGCGTCCGGCGCGTCGCGCACGGTCGAGGCCCAGATCGGTTCGACGGTGATGGAGACGGCGCTGCGCAACGGCGTTCCCGGCATCGAAGCCGAATGCGGCGGTGCCTGCGCCTGCGCGACCTGCCATGTCTATATCGCGCCCGAATGGACCGACGTCGTCGGCAAACCCGCGCAGATGGAGGAGGACATGCTCGACTTCGCCGCCGAAGTCCGGCCGAATTCGCGCCTCTCCTGCCAGATCAAGGTCACCGAGGCGCTCGACGGCCTCGTCGTCACGACCCCGGCCAGGCAGGGATGAACGCGATGAGCGAAGTCATCAAGACCGACGCGATCATCATCGGCGCCGGGCCGGTCGGCCTGTTCGCGGTGTTCGAATTGGGCCTGCACGACATCAAGGCGCATCTGATCGACATTCTGCCCAAGATCGGCGGTCAATGCGCCGAGCTCTATCCGGAAAAGCCGATCTACGACATTCCCGGCTATCCGGTGATCACCGGCCAGGCGCTGGTCGACGCCCTGAGCAAGCAGATCCATCCTTTCCAGCCGACCTTCCACTTGGGCGAAATGGTCGAGAGGCTCGAGGTTCTGGGCGCGCCGGAGCGGCCTTTGTTCCGCCTCGCCACCGACGCCGGCGCGATTCTCGAAGCCAAGGTGGTGGTTATCGCGGCCGGCGGCGGGTCGTTCCAGCCCAAGCGGCCGCCGACGCCGGGCGTCGAGCCCTACGAGGGCAAGAGCGTCTTCTATTCCGTGCGCAAGATCGACCATTTCCGCGGCCGCCGGGTGGTGATCGCCGGCGGCGGGGATTCGGCCCTCGATTGGGCCCTCAACCTCTATCCGGTCGCCCGCCGGATCACGCTGGTGCACCGGCGCGACGAGTTCCGCGCCGCGCCGCATTCGGTCAACGCGATGCGCGCGCTGGTGGCGGAAAAAAAGATGGACCTGGCCATCGCCCAGCTCGCCGGCCTCAAGGGCGCCGGCGGCCAACTGAGCGCGGTGACGCTGCGCGGCGCCGACCAGGCGACGTTCGACGTCGAATGCGACGATCTCTTGGCGTTCTACGGCCTGACGATGAAGCTCGGACCGATCGCCGACTGGGGCCTCAACCTGCACGAGAACCTCATCCCGACCGACACCGAGAAGTTCGAAACCAACGTCCCCGGCATTTTCGCCGTCGGCGACATCATCACTTATCCCGGCAAACTGAAACTGATCCTGTCGGGCTTCCACGAAGCGGCGCTCGCCGCGCAGAAGGCGCACCGCTACGTCTATCCCGACAGGAAGCTGTTGTTCCAGTATACGACCTCGTCGACCAGCTTGCAGCGCAAGCTCGGGGTGAGCTGAGGGGAAGAATCACGACTGCGCGGTCGAATTTCCGCCCGCCGAGTGAAACAAACGGGTCCGCCGGCGCGTATCGGTTGCGAAGCTTGCAAAGCCGCCGTCGAACGATAGGGTCGTCGCCATGTCCCGGTTGAAAGCCCCCTGGAACGAGCGCAACGGGCGCTTCTCCGTCCTGAAGGCGATCGTGTTCGTCCTCCTATTCGCGCCGGCCGCCTGGATCGCGTTCCAGGCGGCGACGGGCATGCTCGATCCCAAGCCGGTCACCGAGATGATCCACCGCACAGGCGAATGGGCGGTGCGATTCATACTTCTTTCGCTCGCGGTGACGCCGCTGCGCCGCTTCGCGCAATGGCCGAAGCTGATCGCGGTCCGGCGGATGGTCGGCGTCGCGGCGTTCGCCTACGCCTTCGCGCATCTCAGCCTCTACGTCGTCGACCAGAAGCTCAATCTTCCGCACGTCGCGGCGGAAATCGTCCTGCGCTTCTATCTGACGATCGGTTTCGCCGCCTGGCTGGGCCTCGCCGCGCTGGCCGCGACCTCGACCGACGCGATGATCCGGCGCCTCGGCGCGGCGCGCTGGAACCGCCTGCACAAGCTCGTTTACGCCATCGCGGCGCTGGCGATTTTTCACTACTATCTCCAATCGAAGCTCGACGTTTCGCAGCCGGTGTTGATGATGGGGTTGTATTTCATCCTCATGCTGGCGCGGCTGTTGCAAAAGCGCGGCTGGCCCGCCTGGGGCGTCGTCTTCGGGTCGGCGCTTGTCGCGCCGCCGGCGACCGCGCTTCTCGAGGCGGCGTGGTACGCGATCGTGCGTCATATCGACTTCTGGGAAGTCCTCGGCGCCAATATCGATCCCGACATGTCGCCGCGGCCGAGCCATTACGTCGCGCTCGCCGGCCTCGCTTTCATCGTCGTCTACGCCGCGCGCAACTGGCGTGTCGGCAAGACTTCAACGGCTTTTGCCGGCGCCAAATAGGAACGGCGCCACTTCGGCGACGCCCGGCGGCTTGTCGATGGCGAACGGGGCGGGGCGGCAGACCGCCAGCGCGGAAAGGCCGACGCGCGCGGTGAGCAGGCCGTTGAGCACGCCTTCGCCCATGCGCGCCGAAATGCGCGAGGCGATGCCGTGCCCGACGAGCTGTTGCACCAGACTGTCGCCGACCGCCATGCCGCCGGTGATCGCGATATGCGCGCCGATCGAACGCGCGAGCTTGATGAAGCCGAGGAACCCCGGCCGCCCGCCGTAGATTTCGGCGATGCGGCGAACCAGCCGGACGATCTGCGCGACGACGAAGATCACGTCGAGAAGGGCGCGCGGGCTGATCGCCGTGACCACCGAAACGCGGCGCGCCGCCGCCGCGATTTCGGCTTGCGCCTTCATGTCGAGCGGGCGCAGCAACGCGCGCTCGGCGATGTCGATGAGGTCGCGCCCGTCGACGATGGCGCTCCGGGCCTCGGCCACCTCGGCCCTGGCGCGCGCCGTTTCCGCGCGCCCCTCGTAGAGCGCGGCGAGCTTTCCCACCAGCGCGCGCGCCGCGTCGCGATCGTCGCTTGAGCGCGCGCGCGCCAGCGCGGCGTGCAATTCGGCGATGCGGCCCTGACGCGCCAGCGCAGCGAGCTCGCGCGCGGCGAGGCCGATGAGGCCGACGAGAAACAGCGCAGCGAAAACGGCGCCGATCACACCCAGCGAGCGCGCCCTGGCGAACAGCTCCTCGATCAGCTCGCTCATCCATAGGCCGAGGCCGAGCGAGACCAGCCCGCCGAGGCCCGCGAGAGCGAGCGTCGACAGCTTCGGGCGCCGGCGCGCGAGCACGCCGGAGCGCTGCGCCGCTTCGACGGCGCGCTCGGCCGCGTCGATCGGCTCGGGCGCGATAGTTTCGGGAATAGGAGCGCTTTGCGAGCGAATGGTCGCGGTCGGCGCGGCGTGCGCCGGCGCGTCGTCGACCGCCACGCGCTCGTCGTCGAGCCGGAACGCGCGCGGACGAGGACGATGTTCGCTCATGCCAATTTGTCTCCGATCAGGAATTGCAGCGCGCGGTCGAGGCGAATGTGAGGCGCCGGCGCGCCCGGCGCCGTGATCGGCGGGCGAAAGCGCACGAAGCGCCAATCGTTGTCGGCTTCGGGCAAGGCGGCGGAATCGCCGGCGAACGCCGCTTCGGGGTCTGCGGGCAGCTCGCCGGGAAAAACCGCCGCCTCGGCGACGCCGTCGAAGACGTGGCCGCCGATCCGCTCGCCCGCCTCGGGCACGCCGACGATCGCCTCCAACGTTTCGCCGGCGTGGCGCATTTCGACCTCGCGCGTCGCGCGCACGGCGCTGAGCGCGATCACGTCGATCTGAGCGCCGACCCCTTCGGCGCGCGCGATCGCCTTGGCCGTCAACACGCGCAGGATCGCCTCCAGACGGTCGTGGCTGACGTGATGCAGATGGTCGGCCTTGGTCGCGGCGAACAGGATGCGGTCGATGCGCGGGCGGAAGATCGAGGCGAGGCGGGAAGCGCGGCCGGCGCGGAACGCCTGCATCACCTCGGCGAGCGCGTTTTCCAGATCGCGCAGCGCGGCCGGGCCGGAGTTCAGCGCCCTCAGCGCGTCGACCAGCACGATCTGCCGGTCGAGGCGGGCGAAATGGTCGCGAAAGAACGGCCGCGCCACATAGGTCTTATAGGCCTCGTAGCGCCGCTCCATCATCGCCGCCAGCGAGCGCGGCGCGATTCGTTGATCCTCGTTCAGCGGCAGGGGCGCGAAGGTCAGGGCGGGCGATCCCTCGAGGTCGCCCGGCATGAGGAAGCGGCCGGGCGCCAGCGTCGAGAGCGCGTAGACGTCGTCGCGCGCTTTTCTGAGATAGGCGGTGAAGAGCTCGGCCGCGGCGCGCGCGGCCTCTTCGTCGGCCTTGGCGGCGGGGTCGAGGCCGCCGAGGAGCGCCCGCCAGGGCGCGGCGAGCGGCGCGCGCGCCTTCGCCTCGCTCGCCGCGATCGTCTCGCGCGACCACTGCGCGTAAGACTTGTCGAGCAGCGGCAGGTCGAGCAGCCATTCGCCGGGATAATCGACGATGTCGAGCGTCAGCTCGGAGGCCCTGGAGCCCCAGCCGGCCGGGCGCTCGAATTCGATGGTCAGGCGCAATTGCGAAATGCGCCGGGTCGATTGCGGCCAGCGCCGATCGGGGCCGTGCAAGGCGGCCGAATGCTCCTCGTAGGCGAAGCGCGACACCGCGTCGTCGGGTTGCGGCTCGAGATGGGCGCGCGCGATGCGCCCATCCGCGGAGGCGCGCAGCACCGGCAGCTTGGCGCCGGCGATCAGGTTGTCGATGAGCGCAGTGATGAAGACGGTCTTGCCCGCCTTCGACAGCCCGGTGACGCCGAGCCTCAAGGCCCCGCCGGAGAGAAAATCGGCGAGCGAGCGCGCGACCACGCTCGTTTCGAAGGCCAGATCGGAGAGGAAGGGCAAGGGAGAACCGGGACGCGCAAAAGACGCCCCTATCTAAGGCGGGGCAAGCGAATTTGACAGGGGGATCGCGCCCTTCCCCCCTTGCGGGGGAAGGTGGCCCTCTGTCCAATCCGGCTAGATGGGTGACAAACTGGACCGGGATGACGGGTGACGGTTTTCTGTCGGCTGGGAGGACCGGCCGATGCCTTGGAAAGAAAA
>Ga0326727_10014473_pt1 | contig 17178 bp, 16 predicted proteins | sample MB2enrmetagenome_FD_207643 | JGI IMG/M metagenome (GOLD analysis project Ga0326727, IMG submission 207643) | Lab enriched peat soil microbial communities from McLean, Ithaca, NY, United States - MB29MY | ecosystem: Environmental > Terrestrial > Soil > Wetlands > Peat | place: USA: New York...
CCGCTTGAATGGATGTTTCCGGTTCAGTTACAAGCGCTATTCCTGATGCGGGCATCTCTTCCTCCTTGGCCCATCGAAGGGCTTGAGCGTTGTTTGAGAAACCGGCTCAGTTCGGCGGACCGGCGCGTCCGCTTGGTCCATTCTCCGGTCATCGAGAACCGCCGCCGGCATTCTGTCGATAATGGCTGGTCTGTCCAGGCCACATCCTGTCGTATAGCAATGCGCATGCCATACCTAACTTATTGAAAACGTGTCCGGTCTTAAATCCGATGATCGCGATTCCATCGCAAATTCGCGACCTTCGCGAAGCATCGCCTGCGCCGGTCGGATCGACGCTTGTCGAGAGCCGCTCCGGCCGAGCGGACGAAAGCCCATCCGCATGGGCGCGTGCTCGCGGAATTCGCGAATACGCGAAGAGATTGCGACTTTCCGATGCGTGCGCCTTAACATTTTCAGGCGCTTGCCGGTTGGCGACCGGATTGCCATCAAGGTTCCGCAAGACAGAGCCGAACCGAGCAATGCCGCCGCATGGAAGGCGAAAGCGGCGGAGGCGCGCGTTCCAAATCCGCGGCGCAATCCGCCGCTGAATGTGTTTTGCGGTTCTATCCGGGAGAGGAAGGCTCACTATGGACAAGATCCGGGATGCGGAGAGCCTGCGCAAATGCGCTCACGAGCCGTGTCAGTGCCTGGTTCCACCCACACAGGAGTATTGCAGCGTTTACTGTTCGAACGCCGACGATGTGGAGAACGCCGAGCTGCAGTGCGACTGCGGCCACCTCAATTGCGACCAAATGGCCGCGTCGTTTATCAAAGCGCATCGGTTTTCGGCAGCTTGTAACTGAGGCTAGGGCATGGTGGGAAGCAGTCAGGTTATTGAGCGCCAATGTCATGGCCGCGGAATTCTTCGACAAGTTCGCGAATTCGCGAGGAAATCGGGACTTTCCGATTCATTCATCAAGCCTTTTCAACGATTTAGGTGTGGCCTTCGCATTGCAACAGGACAGGGCGTGGTTTTCAAGGCCATCGAACAGTAAACCCAGTCACGACACAGAAGGAGAAGGACATGAGCATCGAAACAAGTACGGCAAGGCGCGCAATCCACGACAAGCTCGAAGCCGAGATCAAGACCATCGAGGCCAAGCTTGACACATTGAAGGCACGGGCGGAGGCCGGGAAGGCCAACGCCGAGATCAAGGCCCTGGCGGACCTGGCGGTCCAGAGGATGGAGATCCATCAGAAGCTCCAGGAGTTGAAGAGGGCGGCTGAAGACCTGTGGGAGCACGCGGAGACCGATCTCGTTCTCCGCATCGCGGCCTTTGAGAAGGCGGTCAAGGCAATCGAAGCAAAGGGGAAGACACACTGAAGCGCGACGGCTTTCGCGTTGTCGTTCGTCGCGAGATTGAAGATCGGCCGGCCGTGTTGACGGGTGAGGGCGAGGATGTGTTCGTAATTCCCGTGAACCACAAAGGCATCCTCGCCCGCGCGGCGGGTCGGAGAACAGGGCGCTCGACTTGAGCTCCCGCACGAACGAGAGGTCGAATACGCCTCGCATGAAACGAAACTTTACTGAGGAGGAAACATCATGGCACACAGCACAACAAGCGTTTTCAAGGAAGTTACAGGAGCATCCATCGGCTGGGCAGTCGTTATGATCCTCCTGGGAGTAGTGGCAATCGTCCTTCCCCTTGCATCGGGCATCGCAGTCTCCGAACTGGTTGCCTGGATCATCGTCTTCGGAGGCTTGGCATATCTGGCATCGGCATTCGCCAGCCGGAACGCTGGAGCCTTCATCTGGCGAATGCTGATAGGGATCGTCTACGTTGGCGGCGGCGGCTATCTGGCATTCCATTCGGGAATTGCTTTGGAGTCGCTCACACTCGCAATGGCGGTGATCTTCGTGCTGGAGGGCGTGCTGGAGATTGCCATGTTTTTCCAGTTCCGCCGCTATTCAGGCTCGGGATGGGTTCTCTTTGACGCCATCGTCACGCTCCTTCTGGCATACCTGATTCTGCGTCCCTGGCCGGCGAGTTCAACATGGGCCATCGGAATAATCCTGGGTATCAACCTCATTCTGAGCGGCTTCATCGTGCTGATGTATTCGCTGACAGCGCGCAAAGCCCTGGAGGCGCTATGATCCTCGCCCGCGCGGCGGGTTTGCGGACCACGGCGCTCACGGCTGACTCTTCGACAAAGGAATAGGCCGCGCGCGCCTCTCATCACACGAAACTTCACTGAGGAGGAAACATCATGGCACATCGCACCACAAGCGCATTCAAGGAAATAACGGGGGCATCGATCGGCTGGGGAGTCGTCATGATCCTGCTGGGATTGGTGGCTGTATTTGTTCCCCTTGCGGCGGGTATCGGCATCTCCCTTCTGGTCGCGTGGATCATCGTCGGGAGCGGTTTCACCTACATGGCGTTTGCCTACGCCAACCGAAGCGCCGGAAGTTTTATCTGGCGAACGCTGATAGGCGTCGTCTACGTTGCCGGCGGCGGGTATCTGGCGTTCCATCCGCAGCTCGCGCTGGAGTCTCTCACCCTGGCCATGGCGGTGATCTTCCTGATAGAAGGCGTGCTGGAGACTGCCATGTTTATCCAGTTCCGCGTCTATGCGGGATCGGGGTGGATTCTCTTCGACGCCATCGTTACGCTGCTGCTGGCGTACCTGATCTGGCGCCCCTGGCCGTCCAGTTCAACGTGGGCCATCGGAACCATCCTGGGCATCAACCTCATCTTCAGCGGCTTCACCTGGCTCATGTGCTCGATGGCGGCCCGCAGAACACTGGAGGAGCTGAGTTGATAAGCGCAAATGTACCGGCGGTGTCTCTGTTGGCATGGATGCTGGCTTCAATGGCCGCCCGCGGGCCGCGCCGGTCTCTGGCCTATGTAAGATGTGCGCGGAGAGCGCACAAAGAACGGCATTGAGGGAGTTGAGTATGGAGATGCTGCTCACGTCCGCATCCGACGTTCGGCCCCCGGTTTGCGTTCCCCAGGATTCTTCGGCCGCGGGAACTGAAAGGAACCGAAGCATGTACTCGCGCATTGCAAGGCAGCCTGAATCTAAAGGCAGTGTCGCTCCGCCGGCCATGGGCCATGAGTGGGCCCTTGTGCAGCAGGCCCTGGCCGGGGATGCGGATTCGCTCGAGCTTCTCTTCTCTCCGCACATGCACAAACTCCATCGCGTTGCATTGGTCATACTTCGCAACAAGGAAGATGCGGAGGATGCGCTGCAGGACGGCCTGTTCAACGCGTACACCTGCCTGCGTTCCTTTCAGGGCCGGTCGCCGATCTCGACCTGGCTTACCCGCATCGTCGTGAACTCCGCCATCATGACTCTTCGCAGAAGGAAATCTCATCCCGAATCCTCCCTGGACGAAGTTTTGTACAATCAACCGGAGGAGGGGCCGGCGCGCATCGCCGTGGACAACCGGCCCAACCCGGAACAAGTCTATGCACTGGTAGAGTTGAACGCACTCATCGAAGACGAGATGCGGAATCTGTCGCCGTCCGAAAGAGCCGCATTTCAATTCTTCGCGCTCAAGGGTCTTTCGATCAAGGAGTCATGCCAGGCGCTTGGCGCTGGCGCAGGTACATTCAAGTCGCGGGTCTTTCGCACACGGCGCAAGCTGGCGCGCGGGTTAAAACATTCGCTGGGCAAGGATTTCGGCACATCATCCAAGGGGAGAACTGTCCATGCTGCCTGACGCCGATGAAACTCCCGCCGCGGCTGCCGGCCTGACCGCAAAGGAAGCTCAGGCTCGCCTGGCCCAGTTCGGGGCAAATGAACCTGCGGCGGCGACGCACTACTCGCCGGTTGCCGATCTCCTGCACATGTTCATGAATCCGCTGACGCTGATCCTGCTTTTTGCCGCGGGGGCATCGGCATTTCTGGGCGATGCGGTCGATGCGGGCATCATTGGAGCCATAGTGCTTCTTAGCGCGGCGATGGACTTCAGCCAGACCTATCGCTCGCAGCGGGCTGTGGAACGGCTGCACGATCAAGTGGCCCCGACGGCAACCGTCCAGCGCGACGGCGCATGGCAGGAGATCCGGCGGCGCGATGTTGTGCCCGGAGACCTGGTCCGGCTTTCCGCCGGAGATATGGTTCCCGCGGACGCGCGGCTTCTGGTTGCGCGCGATCTGTATGTGCAGCAGGCGGCGTTGACGGGCGAGTCGCTGCCCACTCCCAAGGCGGCAACCGCGGAGCCGGCCTCGACCAGGGCCGATGCGTCCAACATGGTCTTTCTGGGGACATCTGTGGTGAGCGGAACGGCAACCGCGGAGGTCGTGGCGACCGGTCCGCGAACAGCCTTTGGCGACATCGCCGCCCGTCTCGCAGCGCGCCCGGAAGCTACAGCCTTCGATCGGGGCTTGCGGGATTTCAGCCGCCTGCTGGCAGCGACGGTCTTCTTTCTCGTGCTCTTCCTGATTACGGTGGGCATTGTGCGCCATCGCGATCCGTTTCAATCGCTGCTGTTCGCCGTTGCTCTGGCCGTCGGCCTGACCCCGGAGTTTCTGCCTATGATCACCTCGGTGACGCTCTCCAAGGGCGCCGTGGCCATGGCGCGCAAGAAAGTTATCGTCAAGCATCTCTCATCCATTCAGAACCTGGGCAGCCTGGATGTGCTTTGCAGCGATAAGACGGGAACGCTCACCGCGGGGACCATGTCGTTCGATCGCTCTCTCGACGCTTTTGGGAATCCTTCCCGCCGCGCGCTGGAATTGGGGTTTCTCAACAGCAAGTTCGAGACCGGCATTCGCAGTCCGCTCGACGATGTTATCGTTCGCCAGACTCCGCAAAACACCGTGGGGTACACCAAGCGCGACGAGATTCCCTTCGACTTCGAGCGCAAGCGGCTCTCGGTGGTGGCGGAGCGGGAGGGCCGGCGGGTTCTCATCACCAAGGGCGCTCCAGAAGGAATCGTCGCGCTCCTCTCCGGTTACGAGATCAATGGCAAGGTCGAACCCATTGGGGAGGATGCCGTGCGGCGCATCCGCCAGGCGAGCGACGAATTGAACAGTCAGGGCTACCGCTCGCTTGCCGTGGCTTACGTCGATGTTGCCGAGCGCGCGGACTATTCGGTTCAGGACGAACGCAATCTGATTCTGGCGGGCTTTTTGACCTTTTCCGATCCGCCGCTGCCCGACGCCGCCCAGATCCTGGCTTCGCTCAAACAGGATGGAATTCAGGTCAAGGTCATCTCCGGCGACAACGACCTGGTTACTGCCCGCGTGTGCGCTCAAGTCGGGCTGAACGCGGACCACATCGTGACGGGCGACGCAATGGCCAGCATGACCGACCCCGCGCTGGCTCACGACGCCGAGGAAACGCAGGTCTTTGCCCGCATCTCGCCGGCGCAGAAGAACCGGATTCTCCTGGCTCTCAAACACGACGGTCACGCGGTCGGCTTCATGGGCGACGGCATCAACGACGCGCCTTCGCTGCACGCGGCCGACGTCGGCATCTCCGTGTCCAGCGCCGCCGACGTGGCGCGCGACTCCGCCGACGTGATTCTCATCGAGCCCGGTCTTCGCGTCCTCCATGACGGCATCATCGAGGGGCGCAAAGCATTCGGCAACGTGATGAAGTATCTGCTGATGGGCACCAGCTCGAACTTCGGAAATGTCTTCAGCATGGCAGGGGCTTCGCTCTTTCTGCCGTTCCTGCCCATGCTTCCTACACAAATCCTGTTGAACAACTTCCTCTACGACCTGGCCCAGATTACGATTCCCACGGACAATGTCGATGAAACCTACCTCATCAAGCCGCAGCGCTGGGATATCGGCGTGATCCGTAACTTCATGGTATTCGTCGGACCGATCAGCTCCATCTTCGACTTTCTGACCTTCTATGTGCTGCTGCATTCTTTTCGCGCGAGTCAGGCGCAGTTTCATACCGGCTGGTTTGTCGAGTCGCTGGCAACCCAGACGCTGGTCGTCTTTGTCATCCGCACCTCGAAGAATCCACTGCGCAGCCGCCCCAGCGGCCCCTTGCTGGCCACGTGCCTTGCGGTCGTGGCCATCGGATTGTATCTGCCGTTCAGCCCTCTTGCAGGCGTGCTCGGCTTCACGCCGTTGCCGCTCAGTTACTTTGTCTTTGTCGCCGTCGCGACCGGAGTCTATCTCCTGATGGTGGAGGCAACCAAACGGGTACTTCTCCATAGGGCGACCCACAACAACACGCACAAACCTGGAAACCCAATAGTGGCCGCAGCCTAGCTGGGTGGGTGAGGTGGACCATGAACGAGCCGAAATTGTCACCTGGAAAACACGACCGCGAGGATGAGAAGAAGCGCCAGGAGCGTAACCGCCGCCGCTTCGGCTTCGGCATCAGCTACCTTATCACCAGCCTGATTCTCCTGTGGCTGTTCCAGCTCTTGGTTTTGACTCCGCTGGCCCGGAACGCCGAGATTCCATACAGCGATTTCAAGAAGAACCTGGCCGCCGGTCAAATTACAGAGGCAACCGTCGGCGAAAAGGTCATTATTGGCGAGATGAAAAGCCCCAAGCCGGACGGATCTTCTCCGGTCATCCCATTCACCACCATACCCGCGCCGGGCGGCGACCCGAAACTGATCGAAGAGCTGCAAAGCGCGAACGTGAGTTACCGCTTCGAGCGCCCGCCGAGCCCCCTGGGCGGCATTCTACTGAACTACCTTCTGCCACTCGCGCTCCTCGGCGGTTTCTGGTACATGGCCTACCGGCAGGCGAGCAGTGCCGGCGCCGGGGGCTTGGGCGGCGTCTTTGGGGTCGGCAAGAGCAAAGCCATCGAGGTCAAGCCCGAAGACGTTACGGTCACATTCAAGGAGGTGGGCGGGGCGGATGAAGCCATCGGCGAACTCCAGGAGATCATTCAGTTTCTCAAAAGCCCGGAGCAATTCGCTCAACTCGGCGGGCACATCCCCAAAGGCGTGCTGCTCGTCGGACCTCCGGGCACCGGCAAGACGCTGCTGGCCAAGGCAACGGCCGGCGAGGCCCATGTAGCGTTCTTTGAGACCAGCGGCTCGGAGTTTGTCGAGATGTTCGTCGGCGTAGGCGCCGCGCGCGTGCGCGACCTGTTCGAGCAGGCGCGCAAGGCTGCTCCCGCGATCGTCTTCATCGACGAGATCGATGCCATCGGCCAGAGCCGGGGAGGGGTGATGCGCATGGGCACGAACGACGAGCGTGAGCAGACCCTCAACCAACTGCTGGCGGAGATTGACGGCTTCAAGACCGACGCCAGCGCGCCGGTGATTATCATGGCCGCCACCAACCGTCCCGAGGTGCTCGACCCGGCGCTTCAGCGCGCGGGCCGCTTCGATCGCCAGATCGCCATTGGCAATCCGGATCTCGTCGGCCGGGTGCAAATCCTGACCATTCACAGCAAGAACGTAAAGCTGGCGGCGGATTTCGACCTTGAGCGGGCCGCCCGGATCACGGCCGGTTTCAGTGGCGCAGATCTGGCCAACGCCATGAATGAGGCGGCATTGCTGGCTGCCCGGCATAAGGCCGAGGCAGTCACGCTGGACGATTTCGAGGCGGCTATCGAACGGGTGATCGCGGGTTCGGAGAAGAAGAGCCAGGTGATGAACGAGCGGGAGCGAACCACGGTTGCCTACCACGAGGCCGGCCACGCGCTGGTCGCGGAGCTGACGCCGCACGGTGAACCGGTCAGCAAGATCAGCATCGTCCCGCACAGCCGGGGCGCCCTGGGTTACACCATGCAGATGCCAACCGAAGACCGCTATCTGCTCTCGATCGACGAACTGAAGGACAGGATCGCCGTCATGCTGGGCGGACGGGCCGGCGAGATGGTGGAGTTCGGCACCATCAGCACCGGGGCCAGCGACGACATTCAGCGGGCAACTGACCTGGCCCGCCGCATGGTCACGGAATTCGGCATGAGTGAAAAGCTCGGCTCGGTGCGCTATGCGGGTCAACAGCTCCAATACCTGGGCGGATCGGTCGAGGACAGCAGCCAGATCAGTCCTGAGACCCGCCAGGTGATCGACACGGAGGTCCAGCGTCTGGTGACCGAACAATACGAGCGCGCTCAGGCGCTGCTGAAGGACCACCATGCGGCCCATGAGACATTGGCCCGGCAACTGCTGAAGCAAGAGACGGTGAGCGGCAGCGACGTGAAGGCGGCGTTGGAGAATAGTCCGAGTCCAGGAACTGCCGGCGATGACGCCGGAAGGAGGCCGGTTTGACGCGAGGTTCAATGCCTGCTCTCTGGTTGCTGGTCTCGATCGTTGTGGCCGGCCTTCCCGGCTCCGCTCAGTCCAATCCGCGCCTGCAAGCGTTCTTCGCGCAGAATGTCGGGTTGAGTCAGGACCAGATCGGCGACATCCGGAGTGGAATCCCGGTGGTGAAGGTTCTTCCCCCGCGTACGCCGGCCGAGGTTTTTCTGTTTGGCGCGGTCTACATTCACGCCGCGCCTGAAAGTTACCTGCAACTTGTCCTGGACTTCGACCGTTTTCGCAGACTTCCCGGATCCCTCGCTCTCGGAGTGTTCGGGAATCCGCCGCAACTCGCCGACTTGAACGGCCTATCGTTGGACCCCGAGGACATCCGCGATCTGGAGAAGTGTTATCCCGGCGACTGCATGATTCAGTTGCCCGGCAGCACGATGGAAGAGCTTCACGGGTCCATCGATTGGTCGGCCCCGAACGTGAAACAGCAAGTTGACGAGTTCATGCGCAATAAGGCGCTGCATCTCCTGCTCGCCTATCAGCGCGAGGGCAACCGGGCGCTGGGGGTTTACAACGACAAGCGCGACCCCCAGGAGGTGGCCCGGCAGTTTGCATTTATGCTCAGCTACACCAAGGTCTTGCCGGAGCAACTGCCGGACTTTTATAACTACCTTCTCGCCTATCCCGAGGCGAAGCCCGGCAATGTCGAAGACCGGTTCTTCTGGACCAAGGTGAAGTTCGGATTGAGGCCGACACTGCGCATGATTCATATGGCGACGATGAGCGGCGCCCCGGATGCCGATGTGGCTTATGCCGTGGCCAGAAAGCAACTCTATTCGAGCCATTACTTCGATACCGCGCTGGATCTGTCCTTCTGCGTCCGGGGCCGCGACAACCCGAGGCACCCCGGCTTTTACCTGATCATGGCCATGGGCGCCGAACAAACCAGCTTGGTTGGATTCAGAGGAGAGATGATTCGCCGGGTCGCGGTGGGCCGGTCGGCTTCCGATCTCCAGGCCGCGCTCACCAATATCAGGAATGTGCTGGAAGCGGACCGTAGACCTTAAGACTTCCGCCGTTCCTCATCCTTCGTCGCGGATGGTCCAGGCTCCCGGCGGCTATTCCAGTAGTGGCAGCCGGGTGAATTCCCGGCCGCCGGAATGACCGGGTGCAGACTCAAGTCGATTACACTGGGACTCATTAAACTCTTTCGAGCCCAGTCTGCGCCGGGATCGACCTGTTGGCCGCCCGTGAGGCACATGCTGGCCCCTCAGTGAAAGGCATGCGGTGAGAAGATGACGACGAACGGGAAGACCGTATCCCTGGTTCTCGGAAGCGGCGGCGCTCGAGGTTTGGCGCACATCGGCGTCATTCATTGGCTCGAAGAAAATGACTTCAAGATCAGGTCGATCGTGGGCTGCTCGATCGGCGCGGTCATCGGGGGCATTTACGCCGCCGGCAAACTGGATGTGTATGAGCAATGGGTGCGTTGCTTGACGAGAGTGGACATCGTCACGCTGCTCGATCTTTCGTGGGATAAGAGCGGACTGGTGAGAGGGGAGAAGCTCGTCAACACGTTGATCGGCCTGGTGGGGGAGAAACTGATCGAAGACCTCCCGATTTCATTTACGGCAGTCGCCGCTGATCTGAGAGGCCAGAGGGAGGTTTGGATACGTTCGGGCAGTCTCTTCGATGCCATGCGCGCATCTTTCGCCATACCTCTCTTCTTCACTCCGTTCAAGTTGAAGGGGGTCGATTTGGTCGACGGAGGGGTTCTGAATCCCGTGCCCATCGCGCCCACCTCTGGCGATGAAACCGACATAACCATCGCCGTGAATCTGAACGGGGCCGTTGGGAGTCCGATGGAGCCGGTTGTCGTGAGCGCCGCCCCGGAGTCCCCTTCGTCCCCGTTGCGTGAGAAGATCAATCGCTTCATCGGCCGCCTCCAGCCATCCATGACCAGCGGCGGCAGCCGGGATTGGGGGGCGTACGAAATCGCCACGCAGGGGTTCGACGCCATGCAGAGCACGATAGCCCGCCTCAAGCTGGCCGTCTATCCACCGGACATAGTCATAGAGATCCCCAGGAACGCGTGTAAGACATTGGAGTTCGACCGGGCAGCCGAGATGATCGCGTTGGGATACAAGAAGGCCAAGATGTGCGACTTCACGGTTTCGGCCGGCAGGCGCTAGCGGGCGATGGCGGATAAGGGCAAGAAAGGCGCGAACATCAGCCCGTTTCTGAATGCGGCGATCGAAGAGGCTGAGCGCGGTCTCGCGAAGGGCGGCATTCCCATCGGCTCCGTCTTTGCGCATTCCGGATAAAGGCGCTTAAGACAAACGGCGGCTGTAGATAACTGCAACACTCGAAGCGGACAGCCGAAGCTCTCTGCGGCGCGCCGTGAATGAGCGGCCGGGCAGTTACCCATGCGCCTCATGAAACCGATCCGCCCTTATACAATGTAGGCATTCTTCCATAGCCGCGAGATGGCCGTCGTCCCTTACATACACGTGCTTGCAGCAGCGTTCCTGATGGGCCTGGCGGCGGCCGCGCCGATGGGTCCGGTCAACATGATGGCCATCCGCCGCGGAGTGGCCGGCGGCTGGCGCCACACCCTGGCCTGCGGCATCGGTTCCGTCTTCGGCGATCTGGTTCTATTCTCCCTGGCCCTCGTCGGCGGGCGATACCTCCTGCGAGACCTGTCGAACCCCAAGGTTCAACTCATTCTCGCGGCCGTTGCCGTGGCCGTTCTGTTTCCGGTGGGAATATCCTTCCTGGTCCTCGCCGTCAAGGACCCCCGCCATGCCTTCAAGAGCGCTCGCCGGCGCTGGAACGAAGGACCCATCCCCGCGCGTCTGGCTGCCGAAGCCGCCAAGGCCGCCGCCCTGACCATCTTCAACCCCTTGACCATGCTGTACTGGGCTGGCGTCACCTCCAGTTGGCTCCCTTTTGCCTATTCGGTCTTCGGCTTCAGAGCCGCGGGGTGGGGAACCTTGATGGTAGGCGCCGGCCTGGCGGCCTGGTTCACCGCGCTCATCGCCGTCGTCCGTTTCATTCCCCATCGCACCGGCGCGATCTTCTTCCGCCTCGCCAACGCCATCCTGGGCCTCATCCTTCTGGGCTTCGGCGCGTACTGCGCGGTGATTCTGTCCCGCCATCTCCCGCGTTGAAACACACTGCCCAACGTTCCAAGGTTCGGCGGAAAGACCGGCCGCATCCGGCTTTCAGCTGGAAATCCGGCTCCGTGTTGACCATCAACCGGAAGTCCGATTGAGAATCACCCTGCGTCGTCTCGCCAGCCGATTCGGCGCGGGTCTTCGAACAGGCGCGCGGTGACAGCCCCGAAGATGCAGCCTCCGATGTGCGCCATGTACGCCACCCCGCCGGTCTGCACATCCGCCACGGAGCCGGCGTCGACGAGTTGGCTGAGGAACCAGAAGCCGATCAGGAGCGCGGCCGGAACGAACGCGGTGCGGACAAAGACAAAGATGATCAAAATCGAACGAATGCGATCGCGAGGATAGGTGACCAGAAACGCGCCCATGACAGCGGCAATCGCCCCGCTGGCGCCCAGGCTTGGGACTGTGGAATGGGGGTCGGCCGCGACCTGGGCGATCATCGCCACCAGCCCGCCGGAAAGGTAGAAGCCGAGATACCGCAATCGGCCCATCGCGTCTTCGATCTCCGGGCCAAAGGCCCACAAGAAGATCATGTTGCCGATGATGTGCGACCAACTGCCGTGCAGGAACATCGAGGTAAACAAAGTATTCCAGTGGTGGCCGGAAAGAATCTGGGCGGGGATCGCGGACCACGCGGTCACGAATGCATCGCCCCGCATCAGCTCCATCACAAACACGAGGGAATTCGCGACGATGATCAGGGCTGTAACGACGGGAACGCGCGCGGGGCGCCGGGATGCATCGCCTAACGGGATCAACCCTCCCATGCCGTCTTCCTCCTGCCGCGTATCTATGCGGGAGTGGGATTCATATCGAAAGCCATGTTATTCATTTACAATTGGTTACAAACTTGTCTTCATAGAATACACCCAAAAGTAAACCCACCCAATCTCTGCGAAGGCAAAATAGGCTTCCAGGCCAATATCCTGACGATTTGCGCCGGAATCAACCATCGCGCGCCGATGAATCCCAGAATACCATTCTCCGGGACTGCTGGACGGGAGCCAAGTCGTGCCTGTAACGCGGTGGGGGTAGATTCTCTGGTTGTCAAACAGGATGCAGAGAGATTGCAACACCGAGGATTCCCGGCAATACAGGCTGTGGCGTACGGTACTTCCAGACGATTTCGGTACGTTTGCCAGATAAGTCGTCGAGCAGGATTTCCGAGTGGCGAAGGCCAGCCGAGTCGAATCTTCCGAGTGAGGAGTGATTAGAACCGGCTGCGGAACCGATGCCGCCAGGCAAACAGCCGCTCCACACGCCAGCGTCACTTGTAACGCCGCGGCTTTCTTCTGTCCTGGGTTCGGCTGCGCCCTTGTCACCCTTTCTCCTCAGTTTTGCACCTCCCGGTGGTCTTACCTCCATCGCAGCCATATTCCTTCTTCAAGACGGGATGGGGAAACATGCCGGGCGTCCCATGTCCCGTCCGCCGCGGTGGAGGAGTTAGGAGGTAGCAGGCCTCAGGCAGCCGGCAGTTCCGATCCCTGACCCCTGATCCCTGATCTAATCGGGGTACTTGACCGAACAGCCGTAGGGCCGCGTATGCGACGTGCCGACGGGCTTGCCCGCCATGGCCTCGGAAAGCGCGTCGGAGACGAAGTTGCGCGCCCCATGCACATCCGCCGGATCGGGCGTGGGCCGGTCGTCGATGGCCCCGTCATAGATCACGTTGCCGGCGGGATCGATAACGATCATCTGCGGCGTGGTCTTGGCGTTGTAGAGGCGGCCGAGCTTGCCCTCCGGATCCATCAGGACGGCGGTCGGGGCGGCGTGAACCTGGGCCAGATAGGCATTCTCCTCATCCGGCGTTACATAACCTTGCTTGCCGGGGGCCGAGGAGATGACCGTAAACCACACCACGCCCTTCGCGGTCCACTCCCGCTGCAGGGCCTGCATGTTGCCGGAGGTGTAGTGCTTGCGGGTGAAGGGGCAGCCCTGGTTGTGCCACTCCAGCACCACGTACTTGCCGCGATACTGGGCCAGGGTTTCGGTTTGGCCGCGGGAGTCGGCGGCGGTGAATGCCGGAGCGGGCGCGCCCACGCGGACTTCCTGGGCGGCGCTGACGGGCGGCAGCAGCGCGGCGGCAAGAGCCGCGCATCCCAACATACGAATGCTGAACTTCATGAGAGTCAACCTCCTGAGGGGAATTCAGACGATCAACTTGCGTGGTCTTGGGGCTTACTTGAAATTGGACGTATCGGCGCCCGGTCGCGTTGCGGCGCGCGGCAGCTTTTCCAGCGCATCGCTCACCATGCCGGGCGTGAGCACCTCGGGCAGGAGCCGGGGGTTTGTCTCGCCTGGAACATACAAAGCGTAAGCCGGCACGCCGCTACGGCCCAGCGCGGTCAAGGCCTGGGTGATGGCCTCGTCGTGGCGTGTCCAATCGGCGCGCAGCAAGGCGACGTTGGCGTTCCTGAACGCTTGCCGGACTGAGGGTTGGTCCAGCGCCACGCGCTCGTTGACCTGGCAACTCAGGCACCAGCTGGCGGTGAAATCCACAAAGACGGGACGGCCCTGAGCCTGATAGTGGCTGACCGCATCGGCCGACCAGGGCTCCCAGCCGTCGGCGGCAACGAAGTGCGAATCCGCGCTTTCAGCATGGTCCGCCCGGGCCTCAGCCTCTGGAAACCACTTCGGAGCCAGGACCGCCAGCGCCACCACCCCCAGCAGGATGAGCGCGGCAACCGCCGTGGACCAGCGTCTGGCCGGCCAGCGGCCCAGGAACCAGCCGGCGATGGCCAGCAGCAGAAAGCTCGCCAGCAGCACCGCCAAAACGCCCGCGCCATACGCCGCGGCGAGCACCCAGGCCAGCCAGATCACCGTAACGAAGATTGGGACCGAGATAGCCTGGCGCAGGACTTCCATCCAGACGCCGGGCCTGGGAAGCAGCCGCGTCCAGGCCGGTTGCAGCGTGAGCGCGACGTAGGGCGCGGCCAGCCCCAGAGCCAGAGCAGTGAAAACCGCAAAGGTGACCGCGGCGGGCGCGCTGAGCGCGTAGCCGATGGCCGCTCCCATGAAGGGCGCGGTGCAGGGCGTGGCCACCACCACGGCCAGCACGCCGGTGAAGAAGCTGCCCGTATAGCCCTGCCTGGCCGCGAGCGAGCTGCCCGCGCCGGTCAGCGTCAACCCGATCTCGAACTGCCCGGCCAGCGACAGTCCCAGGAAGAAGAGCAGCCCGGCCATCAGCGCCAGAAAGGCCGGCGACTGGAACTGGAATCCCCAGCCCAGCGTGGCGCCGGCGGCGCGCAGAGCGAGCAGAACGGCAACAAGCGCCCAGAAGGAGACCAGAATGCCGGCGGCGTAGACCGCTCCATGGGCGCGCAGCTTGCGGCGCTCATCGCCGCCCGAGTTTACCAGCGCCAGTCCCTTGAGGAAGAGCACCGGAAAGACGCAGGGCATCAAGTTCAGCAGCAAGCCGCCGAGAAAGGCGAGACCGGAGATCCGGAGCAGCGCACTGAACGCCGGTGATGTCGCGCCGGACGGAGTTGCGGGCGAGGACGCTGGCGCAGGCCTTGGCGCGAACAGTGTTGCCGCTGGGGCGGCAGGATGGGATGCGGCCAATGCGAGCGGTTGAGCCGCAACTTCGCCGGGCAGCGCCGCGATCTCATAGGCCCGCCCACCGGACAGCTCCAGAACGCCTCGCAGCTGAGCGGGATTGGTGGCCAGATTGGCGTCCCTTTTAAGGTCGAGAATCAGTCCATTTGCCGTGGGCGTGAGCTTTTGCGGGGCCGGATTGTCAAGAATGTCCTGATCCTCGGGGAAGAACGCAGCCTCGGTCTCCCGCTGGCCGGTCGTGACCGTTAGCCGAAACCCATCACCCGCCGGTTGAAACCCAAGCTTCCATCTAACCGGAAACACCATGGGAAAGCTGCCAATGAGCCCATCCCATATCTCCTTGTCCCCAGGCCCACCCGGCTGCGTCGTGGTCGCGGAAAGAGTAACATTCAGCGTCGTCTCAAGCTCAGCCTTACCCGGAATGCAGACCGAACTGCACACCAGCCAATCGATCTTCGCGTGGAGTACCGCCTGCCCCTGCGGAACGGTCTTGGCGAAGCTCACCTCGGTTGGATACAGAGCCTCGCCCTCGTAGCCATAGTCCATGAGTGGCCCGAGCGGCAGCCGCTTCGGCGAAGGGAACTCGAGCGGTCCTGCCGAGACGCCTTCGGGCATCGTCCACTTCACGTGGGGCGGCTCCCCGGCATCGCCGGGATTCTTCCAGTAAATGTGCCAGCCCGGCTCCAATTTGAAGTAAAGGCCGATGTTGGTAGTGCGGCCCGGCTTTACCTGTGCCTGCGGAACAACCAGTTGCACATGCACATGGTCCGTGTCGGCGAAGCTCGACGCCGCCCGCGCGGGCAAACCCGCGGCAAGCAAGCTCAGCAGCGCGAAGATCAAGCGAGGAAGACGCATGGCGGCGGAAAGCCGGCTCCTGATGGTTGGACTCAGTGTACCGAAGGATAGTCGCAGCGAGATCGGTGTTTCAATGGCCGGAACCGGGTTTCGCCCGCGCGGTGTGACGCCGGTAGATGCAGTCGTTCACCACGCACTTGACTCCGGCGGCGCGGGCGCGAGCGACAGCCTGGTCGTGGATTACGCCGTCCTGCAGCCACAGATAGGGAATGCCCAGGCGGATCACGTCGTCCACGATCGCGGGAACGTGCCGCGGGGCGCGGAAGACGTTCACCAGGTCGATGCCGGCGCCGGTTGACTGCTGGGCTGCGGTTTGCGCCGCGTCGAGGTCCGGATAGCACTTGATTCCCAGAATCTCGTCGAGATTCGGGTTCACGGGAGTCAGGTAGTAGCCCTTGCCGGCGAGATACATCCCGATCTGATGGCTGGCGCGGGCGGGCTTGTCGCTCATGCCCACCACGGCGATGGTCCGCGCCGCGCGCAGCATCTCGTCGATGAGGGCGGGATCATTGCTCATTGCTTCTCTCTTCCTCGGAAGGCGAGGTCTCCCACCCATGCGGCAAGAGAAATGCGCAGGACAGGGCACGGACCTGCCGCATTATTCCCTACTCCCTGCTCCCTATTCCCTATTCCCGGTCCCTACACGTCCAGATCGTCGTCCGGTTCGGCGGCGATGGCTGCTCCTCGGCGCTTGGCCAGCAGATAGCCGCGCAGGAAGGGCTCCAGGTACCCATCCAGCACCTTGTCCACATCACCCACCTCGACCTTGGTGCGGTGGTCTTTGGCGATGCGGTAGGGCTGCAGGACGTAGGAGCGAATCTGCGAGCCGAAGTTGATGTCCAGCTTCGAGTCCTCCAGCTTCTTCGTCACCGCGCGCTTCTTTTCGAGTTCGTATTCGTAGAGCCGCGAGCGCAGCATCTTCATGGCCTTGTCGCGGTTCTTGTGCTGCGAGCGCTCGTTCTGGCATTGCACCACAATCCCGGTGGGCAGATGCGTCATGCGCACGGCGGAGTCGGTGGTGTTCACATGCTGGCCGCCCTTGCCGCCGGAGCGAAAGGTATCGATGCGCAGGTCTTCCAGTTTCAGGTCCACCTGGATGGTCTCGTCGATCTCCGGCGAGACGTAGACCGAGGCGAAGGAGGTGTGGCGGCGCTTGGCCTGGTCGAAGGGCGAGATGCGCACCAGCCGGTGGACGCCGCTCTCTCCGGCCAGTTGCCCGAAGGCGTACTCGCCCAGGATGGTGAAGGTGGCGGACTTGATGCCCGCTTCTTCGCCGTCCTGGTAGTCGTTGATCTCCGTCTTGAAGCCTTGCTGCTCGGCCCAGCGCAGGTACATGCGCAGCAGCATCTCGGCCCAGTCCTGGCTCTCGGTGCCGCCCGCGCCGGGATGCACGGTGACGATGGCGTTCAGCGGATC
>Ga0326727_10014474_pt1 | contig 17178 bp, 15 predicted proteins | sample MB2enrmetagenome_FD_207643 | JGI IMG/M metagenome (GOLD analysis project Ga0326727, IMG submission 207643) | Lab enriched peat soil microbial communities from McLean, Ithaca, NY, United States - MB29MY | ecosystem: Environmental > Terrestrial > Soil > Wetlands > Peat | place: USA: New York...
GCCGTTGATCACGTGCCACATGAGCAAGCCCGCCAGCCCCACGGCCACCACGGTTCCCGCCGGACGCCAGGCCCGCCGAGCCCATTCGAGGGCCCGCTTGCGCGCCGGAACCGGCTTTGCGCCCGTCGCGTTCTTTCCGGCTTGCACCTTCTCATCCGCCACGCCAACCTCAATCCGCCATTAGGACAAAACAAATCTCTCCGCGGCGGAACTCAGGGCTTCCATGCCCTGTTCGCTGCGCGCTTCAGTATAGGCCCGCACCACCGGCTCGGTTCCGCTGAGCCGGTAGCACACCCAGGAGCCGTCTTCGAGAATCAACTTGAGCCCGTCGGTGCGCACGACACTGGTGACCTTCAGTCCGCTCAGCTCCCTGGGATCGGCCTTCAACTTATCAGTGAACTTGGCTTTAGCCTCCTGGGTCAAGCGGAAGTTGGCGCGCACCGGATAGAAGGAACCAACCTTGCCAAACAGTTCCTTCAGTTGCACGCCCAGGCTTTTGCCGCGCGTAGCCACCATCTCCGCCACCAGCAGCCCGGCAATCACGCCATCCTTCTCCGGAACATGCCCGCGAATTGTCAGCCCGGCCGACTCCTCGCCGCCGATGGCGATCTTGTCCGCGATAATCAGCTCGCCGATATACTTGAACCCCACCGGCGTCTCATAGAGCGGGACCTTGTGGAAATCGGCCAGCGCGTTGACCAGATTGGTCGTCGCCACACTTTTGGCTACGCCGTTCCGCCAGCCGCGCGTCTCGACAAGGTAGTCGAACAACAGCGCAATGATGTAGTTCGGCTGAATGAAGGTTCCATCGCCGTCCACAATGCCGAAGCGGTCGGCATCGCCGTCGGTCGCGATGCCGATGGCGGCGCCTATCTCCTTCATCTTGAGCTTGGCATCGCCCAGCAGGTAGTCGTCCGGTTCCGGCGCATGGCCGCCGAACAAAACATCCCGATAATCGTGAACTGTCTCCACGGCCACGCCCGCCTCACGCAGCAATTCGGAGCTGTAACCGCGCCCCGCGCCCCAGAACGGGTCGTAGACCACCTTGATGCCCGACTTGGCGATGGCCTTCAAGTCCACCAGCTCGGCCAGCCGCCTCAGGAATGCAGGCTTCACGTCTATGGTTTCAAAGCCGCCCGCGGGGGGCTCTGGTTTTGCAATGACGCTGCCGGCAAAGGCGAGCCCCGCAATCCCCGCTTCAATCTGTTTGGTCACTTCGGGCAGGGCTGGAGCGCCGTCGTGGGTGGAGAACTTGATGCCGTTATACTCCGGCGGATTGTGCGAAGCGGTAAAGTTGATGGCCCCGGAAGTCTTCAAGGTGCGCACGGCATAGGCGATGGCAGGCGTCGGCGCGGGCTCCGGAATCACGATCGGCGTTACGCCGGCTCCAGCCAGCACCCGCGCCGCCTCGTCCACAAAGCTCTCGCCCAGAAAGCGCGGATCGCGTCCCACCAGCACCCGGTGCGGCTGAGGCTGCGTCCTCACAAAGGCCGCAATTCCGGCCACGGCCAGCCGGATATTCGCCACGGTAAACTCGTCGGCAACAATGGCCCGCCATCCCGAGGTGCCAAATCTGATCGCTGTGCTCATCCTCTTCTCCGCCTGAGCCGTCATCGCCGGCCCAAGGTCCATACTGCATCACGCAAGCGCGGTCGGCAAGCCACTGCATTCATTGGTCGCCCGGAGGTTGAGAAAGACCGCCCGCGACTTCCCATTCGGAATACATTGGTCTCAGAGCATTTTCACCCTGGAAGCGTCCCATGCCTGAAGCTATCCCGCCAGCCCGCATCGTCCTGACCACCGCGGCCAGCCCCGAGGAGGCCGACCGGCTCGCCCGCACCCTCGTTGAGGAGCATCTGGCCGCCTGTGCCACCGTGATCCCCGGCGTTGAGTCCATCTACCGCTGGAAGGGCCAGGTGGAGTCGTCCGCCGAGACCATGCTGCTGATCAAGACCGGTCCCGATCAACTGGCGGCTCTGGAAGCCCGCCTGCATGAGCTGCACAGCTACGAGACGCCAGAGTTTCTGGTTTTGCGGGTGGAGTCAGGGAGCCGCGGGTACCTCGACTGGTTAAAGGGGAGCCTGCGGCGGGTCTGAGGCTTCAGAGTCTGCCTGGCCCCAGGCAAACCCACCCTCTCTGGTATTCTTGGTTGGTTCGCTCCTATGCGCTGGTTAATGATTGGCCTCCTAGTTTCGCTCGGAGCGCTGCTTTTTGCGGCTGCGGCCGTGGCGCGTCATATCTGGCTGCAGCGCAGGAAATTACGGCGCGAGACGCCTGCAGCCCGCGAAGCCGCCCAGGAAACCGACCTGGAAGTTGAGCCCTGAATTGCGCCCCACGAACGAAGTCTGTTCGCGGGGACCGTGGAAGGAGTTGTTTTGAGCGAGGAACTCTCGGTACCGTTGACCTCGGAAGCAGTCCCCGTCGCCACGTCGGCAACCTGGCTGCGCACGGCTGGAATTGTGCTCGCCGGTAGCGCTTTTGTCGCGTTCTGCGCACACATCGCCCTGCCTCTCTACTTCACTCCCGTACCGCTCACTCTGCAGGCCTTCGCTGTACTGCTTCTGGGTCTGTTGCTGTCTCCACGCCCCGCAGCTGCCACGCTTGCCGTTTATCTGGCCGAGGGCGCCCTTGGATTGCCAGTTTTTGCCCCCGTCCCGGTAATCCCCGGCGGCATGGCCCACCTGCTCGGACCCACCGGTGGCTACCTGCTTGCCTATCCGCTGGCCGTTGCGCTTATTTCCTTCCTGTGGCGCCGGACGAGCCTCAGGCGTACCGGCCGCAGCTTTGCCGGTGCCGCTCTGAGTGCCGCTGCGGGCAATATCGTCATTCTGGGCTGCGGCGGCCTGTGGCTTGCCGTACTCACCCATGCCTCGGCCGAGTCGGCCCTGGCTCTCGCTGTCTTTCCGTTCCTGCCTGGCGACGCACTCAAGATTTCAGCTGCCGCTGCCCTGGCCGTTGGATTCCAGCGTTTTCGCCGCCAAGCAACTTAGCCGCATCTAAAATTTCATTGCTGTTTTTATTGCCCTGAAAGGACATACGTTATCGTGAGTGCCCAGCAAACCAAATCAACCGGCCCCAACGGCGTGATCGACATATCCATTGCCCATAGCCCCGACTCCGATGACGCTTTCATGTTCTATGGCCTGGCCACCAACAAGGTCCGCGTCCCCGGCTATCGTTTTTCCCACACCCTTTGCGACATCGAAACATTGAACCGTCGCGCCCGGGATGAGGCCTTTTTCGATCTCAGCGCCATTAGCTTTCACGCCTACCCCTACGTCCAGAACAACTACGCGCTGATGGGATGCGGCGGCAGCGTGGGTGAGGGCTACGGTCCCATGATCGTCTCCAGCCGCAAGCTGGCGCTTGGCGACCTGGAGCGCATCAAGCTGGCTGTTCCCGGCTCGCTGACCACGGCTTATCTCGCGCTAAAAATCTTTAATCCCAACATCAGGACCGAGACGGTGCCCTTCGACCAGATCATTCCGGCGATTCTGGCCGGAACCTATGACGCCGGGCTCATCATCCACGAAGGCCAGCTCACCTACACCTCCAGCGGCCTCTACAAGGTTCTGGATCTCGGCGTCTGGTGGCAGGAAACCACCGGCCTGGTGCTGCCCCTGGGCGGCAACGCCATTCGCCGCTCGTTGGGCGCGGAAAAGCACAAGGTCATCTCCAAGGCCCTGCGTGACAGCATCCGGCATGCCATGGACCACCGCGAACAAGCGCTCGAATATGCCATGCAGTTTGCCCGCGATCTTGACTCTCGACTGGCCAGCCGGTTTGTGACTATGTACGTGAATGACCGCACCCTCGACTATGGTCCCGACGGCCGGCAGGCCATTCGCAAGCTGCTCGACCTGGGCCACGAGCGTGGCATCATCTCCATTGTGCCGCAGGTGGACTTCGTAGACTGACGCCAGTTTCGCGCCGCGAGCGGGCTTCCCGGCTTTAGAAGGGCTGGGCACCGGGGAAGCCTGTGAGTCTGCCTCGTTACCTTTGGCATTCCGAAAACAGACATTGGTCATTGCGATTCATCAAGAATCGCCTTTTGCTTTCTAAATTATTTCTAATCTCCGTCGATACACCCGGTACGGAGGCATTCCAGGATGCTCGCCAACAGCCCTCTCACGTTCCTTCTTGCATCACCCGAACCCGCTCTGCTGGCTGCCGTTGAACCGGTCCTGCTGACGGCGGGGGCTCGCGTCGAGGTCGTTCTCTCGGCCCAGGCCGCGCTGGCGTCAATGACCGCGCCCAATCCACCCGGTCTGGCGCTGCTGGATGCAAACCTTCCCGGAATGGCGATGGGACAGTTGCTGGCGGCCATGCGCGCTGAAACTGGCGGCAAGCGGTTCCCGATTGTCCTGATTTCGGACACTGTCACCCAGGAATGGATTGACCGCTTGCAAGAAGGCATGATCGACGACCTGATCCTGCGCAGCGACGAAACTTCCTATTGGCAGCTTCGGCTCGACCTGGTGCTGCGCACACACCGCCTGGCGCACGAGCTCGACACACTCCGCGAGGCTGCCATGAAAAATGCGCAACTGGATCGATTGACCGGCGTGTATAACCGCGAGGCTTTGATGGCCATGCTGTTTCGCGAGACCGATCGTGTGCAGAGGTCGAACAGTTCGCTGTGCCTGGTCCTGTTCGATATCGACGACTTTGGCCACTGGAACTCGCGGCTCGGCGCGGATGCCTGCGACGAACTGCTGTGCCAGGTGGCAGCCCGCACCACGCGTTTGCTGCGCAGCTACGATCTGCTGGGCCGCCCCGGCATGGACGAGTTCCTGGTGGTCCTGCCCGGTTGCAGCACGGCCAACGCCGTGATGCTGGCAGAGCGTCTGCGCATGGATGTCTTCAGCTCGCCGTTCCGAGTGGGGGGAGAATCGATTCGGCTCTCAGCCTGCTTTGGCCTTGCGTCCAGCCGCGGCCGTTCTCCGGTGGTGGTTCTGCGCGAGGCCGAAGAGGCGCTGGAACGGGCCAGGGGCGCGGGTCCTGAGACTATCCAGTGCTTCGGTGACTCCCTGCGGCCCACCCCGGCTCCGGTCACCTTTCTGTCCCCCACCTCCGGCGACGAACTGCTTGCGTGGTAGAAACCGCGCCTCCAATCCGGGCGGAGTCGGCCTACCAATCTTGACAGGAATTCAACGCCGGTTCAGGATGGCACACGAGGTATCCGCACATGCGTTCAAAGTTGGTTTTGGCGCTGGCTTCCCTTGTGTTGCTGAGCGGTGTCCGGTCTTTGCCTGCGCAGAGCGGTTCACAGCTTTTGCGTACGCAACTGGGCGAAAATTTTCCTCCGGAAGAGGGCTTCACCGTAACCAGCGACGTGACTTATACAACGGGCGCGCAAGGACCGCTGAAGGCGGACGTATATATACCCACCGGCGCGGGGCCATTTCCCGGAATTGTCTTCATTCATGGCGGGGGTTGGCAAAACGGCAATCGCAACCAGATGATCAAGCTGATCAAGGCTCTGGCCGAGGATGGCTATGTTGGGTTCACGATCGAGTACGATGTGGACCCGGTGCACTTTCCCGCGTCGTTTCACGAATCGCTGGCGGCGGTGAGGTTCTTCCGCGATCATGCCGCCGAATATCGCCTGGACCCCACGCGGGTTGGCGTTGCGGGCAGCTCGGCGGGCGGAGAGCTGGCCGCACTCGTGGCGCTCGATCCGGAGGGGGCGGCCTTTGACAACGCGACGGCTGTCGGCACAGTTTTTATGGGAGCGGCAGCGCGCGTGCAGGCGGCGGTGATTCTGAACGGCGTTCTGGACCTGACGGCGCAGGACGAGACTCTATCGACCGCGGTGGCCGACTATCTCGGAGGGCCGTGCTCGACGCGTCCACGCGATTGCAAAGATGCTTCTCCGCTGTTTCACATTCATGCCGGGGCGCCGCCGTTTTATGTGGGTCACGGCACCGTGGATCAGAGTGTGCCGTTTGCTGAAGCGGTTGCATTTACCAATGCGCTGAAGGCCGCGAATGTGCCGGTACAGTTTTTTCAGGCCCAGGGCGGCAAGCATACGTTCTGGGCCGATCCGCGATTCTATTCCGCAAATCTGGAGTCGATTAAGGCGTTTCTGGACGTGCACCTGAAGAGAAATCAACGATGAAGTGGAGCTGACGGTTCAGGGTTGTGGGTTGAGTCGGTGGAGGACCGAAGGCCATAAAGGACGATAAAAGACTCTAGTTATCGACATCCACCTTAACCGCAAGGTACGTGGGGAGGCGCATCCGGTCGAGGATGGGGCACTCGGCGACTTGGGCGCCCGGGGGGTGGATTGTAATTCAACTTTGTCTCGAAACAGGCAACTCGGGACAGTTACACTGTTTCCTGACAGGAGGCGTTAACCATGCAGACACGAATTCAGGGCACCACTATGCCCGTGCTTGACGTGCAACTCGACCCCAACGAAAGCGTGTTTTCAGAGAGCGGAGAGCTCTCCTGGATGACGGGCTCGATCCAGATGACGACGCATACCCAAATGGGCGGGGGCGGCGGGATGTTTGGAGTGTTGAAGCGGGTGGCCGGCGGCGGAAGCATCTTCATGACCGAGTACCGGGCTATCCAGTACCCCGGCGAAGTATCGTTTGCCACCAAGGTTCCGGGACACATTGTGCCCGTCGAGCTGGGACAGGGGCCGGAGTACATGGTGCACCGGCACGGGTTTCTGTGCGCCACGCCGCAGGTAACCATCGGGGTTGGTTTTCAGCAGTCGCTGGGCGCGGGCATCTTTGGCGGCGATGGATTCGTGCTGCAGAAAGTGGGCGGCCAGGGGACGGCGTGGCTGGAGTTGAGCGGCGAACTGATCGTGAAGAACCTGGCGCCCGGCGAGACGCTGCGCGTGCATCCGGGACACGTGGGCGCGTTTCAAACTTCAGTTGCATTCCAAATCACCATGGTTCCCGGGATCAAGAACATGATCTTCGGCGGCGATGGGCTGTTTCTGGCGGTGCTGACGGGGCCGGGAGCGGTGTGGCTGCAGACGCTGCCGATTTCACGATTGGCGCACCAGATCAGCGAGTACCTGCCGCGCGTTGAAGCGCAGCAAGCGACCGTGGGCGGCGGTCTGCTGGGCGGGATTGTGGGAGGGATTCTGGGGGGAGGTCAGTGAGACAGGGACTAAGGGACCAGTACCACGACCGCGTAAATATGTGGTTTCCCAGGTCTCAAAAACGAGACCTGGAGCACCCAGGTTCATGGGCACGATTACAGAATCACCAGGTCACGGTACCAGAGGCTCGGGAACCGAGTTCAGTTGTTGGTGGTTGCTATCGATGGTGCTGAGACAGGAAGCAGAAGATGACTAGTTCCGGCGGCACGCAACGCGCGCTTCGCAGCGATATTGTGTTTACCTTCATCCTGGCCCTGGTTTGTTACCTGGCGTGGCTGGTCCGCGATGTGCTCGTGCTGCTCTATGTGAGCGCCTTGTTCGCCGTTGTGCTCGGCCCGCTGGTGCGCTCTACGTCCCAGTTTCACATTGGCCGCTGGCGACCTTTCAAGGGCACAGCCATTTTCTTCCTGCTGCTGGGCGCGGCTGCATTGGTTACCGCCTTCGGGTTTCTTGCTCTTCCGCCGGTGATCGCGGACTTACAGCAATTTGGCGCGGAGATACCGGCTCGCTTGCCCGGGCTTTTGCAGAACTTCAAGAGCATTCCCCTTGCCGAACACCTGGATACCGCGGAAATCAGCTCCCGGCTCCAGGATTTCGCAAGCAATGCCGCCACCTACCTGCTGCTCTCGATCAGGGACTGGGCGGGCAAGCTGTTCAATGTCGTCATGGGTTTTGTGCTTACCGTCTATTTCATTCTGGAAGGCGACTCCGCCTACCGGTGGTTCCTGTCGTTCTTTCCCCTGGAGGGCCGCGAACGTCTCGATAAGACCCTTCATCGGGCTGAGGTCCGCATGGGCAAGTGGCTGCTTGGCCAGGGCAGTCTGATGCTCATCCTGGGAGTCACGAGCACAATCGTCTATCTTTCTCTCCACATCCGCTATGCGTATGCACTGGGCATGCTGACCGGATTGCTCAACATCATTCCGGTTGTGGGCGCTGCTGTCTGCATCGGGCTCGCCTTGCTGGTGGCAGCCATCGACTCGTGGGGACGGGTGCTGGGAGTTGCGGTCTTCTACGTGATCTATCTCAATGTTGAAAACTCATATCTCACCCCGCGAATTATGCGGAACAGGGTAGGTCTGCCGGCGTTGGCCATCCTCGTGGCCCTGCTGCTCGGCTCGGCGCTGGCAGGCGTTCTGGGGGCCCTGGTTTCGGTGCCGACGGCGGTGCTCGTGGCGGTGCTGCTGGACGAGTATGTTGTCCAAAAGGATGCGGCGTAGTCGTTTCTTGAGCCGGTAGGTAGTGTCAGCAGCAATATCCTCAACGGCGGAGTATACTGCCGCTGTCTTGAAATCACAGTCTGGGGAGACATTTATGCTCGTCGCTCCTCGTTCCTCCATCCGGCTCTCCTTCTCATCGATCGGCTGGATCGCCTTGGTTCCCTTATTCGCGGCCGTTTTCATTTTTGTCCCGATTGCGGCCGGTCAATCCGCGCCGGCAGCGCAGGCGCCCGCAAATGCCTCCGGCCAGGCTCCATGTCCGCCCGGTCCCGACATGGACATCCCGATTACCTCGACCATTCAGGCCAAAGTGACGGGAATGCTGGACTCCGGGCGTTTGAAGCCGGGCAAGGAAATATGGGTGACCGTTTTGAACGGACTGGTCTATCCAGATTGCACGCTGAATGCGGGCGCTGCCCTTTATGCCCACGTAACGGCTGCCGTCTCGCAAAAGAACGCGGATTCCTCTGAACTGTCCCTGGTATTCGATCGTGCCGACTGCCAGGGGCACGGAAAAAAGCCAATGCCGCTGTGGGTGATTGGCCTGGTGGGGCCCCAGGGCGCGGGACCAAGAGCGCATGACGCAGTGCCGGTCGGCTTGCGCGGCTCGAGCCGGAACATAACCGACGCCGTCAAGGCCACAAGCTACATCGATGACACGCTCAATCCCGGTGGCGCTCCGGACACCGTGCACCCGGGAATCGTGGTCGGCATGCCCAAGATGAAACTGGACCTTCAGGGCGGGCCAGGATGCAGCACGCGGATCACCAGTACAGAGCATAGCGTTCAACTGGGACCGGGGTCGGAATTCATCCTGGTAGCGCAAAGCAAGCCGCAATAATAGCTATGGCAGGCAGAGCGGAGCGATCCGTTGCCGCCTTGGCGCGGAGTTCCGCTGTCTGCCGCAATCCGCAATCGTTGCGTTTCAGCCCCTGTATCTTTCCGCCTGCATCGAAGCCTCAAGCGATGCCTTCATCACGCCGCAGTTGGAGAAGAATCGGACCATGTCTGCTGAAAGCGGCTCCCCGGTCTCGGGAGCGAGCTCCGGGCGCCCGGTTCCGCTTAAAAGTCGATGGGGACTTCACTGCCTCCGACGCTTTCGCCAGAAGGATGGTGTCTGGATAAGGCACGGGAAGGAGTTCGTAATTGATTCATTGAGAAAGAGACTTTCAGTCTGCTGGAACTTGTCTCCTGCCTCTACAATGCTTGCATTGTAAAAGGAGGCTGTCATGCAAACGCGGATTCAAGGCACGACTATGCCCGTGCTTGAAGTGCAACTTGAACCTAACGAGAGCGTTTATTCAGAGAGCGGAGAGCTCTCGTGGATGACAAGCTCGATTCAGATGAGCACTCGCACCCAGCTGGGCGGGGGCGGTGGGGTGCTTGGAATTCTCAAGCGTGTGGCCGGCGGTGGGAGCCTGTTCATGACCGAGTACCGCGCCATGCAGTACACCGGGGAGGTGGCCTTCGCGACCAAAGTCCCGGGCCACATCGTACCCATCGGGGTTGGCCCTGGAGCCGAGTACATGGTGCACCGGCACGGATTTCTCTGCGCCACCCCGCAGGTGACGATCGGAGTGGGTTTTCAGCAGACGCTGGGGGCCGGGGTCTTTGGAGGCAACGGATTTTTGCTGCAGCGCGTGGGTGGTGCGGGCACGGCGTGGCTTGAGCTTTCCGGCGAGCTGATCGTAAAGAATCTGGCTCCGGGTGAGACGCTGCGGGTGCATCCGGGCCATGTGGGTGCGTTTCAAGTGTCGGTTGGATTCCAGATCACGAGGGTTCCGGGGTTGAAAAATGCGATCTTCGGAGGGGATGGGATCTTTCTGGCAGCACTGACGGGGCCGGGCGCAGTGTGGTTGCAGACGCTGCCGATCCCGCGCCTGGCGCACCAGATCAGCGAATACCTGCCCAAGCCAAAAGGGTAATAGGGAGCAAAAGCCTTGGCGGGGGAAAGGTGAGCGGGTGCGGCCCCTGCTTATCTGGCCGCCTGCACCGCTGCGTCTACCGCGGCCTTCATCACGCCGCAGTTGGAGATGAATCGGACCAGGTCTGCTGAAAGCGGCTCCCTGGTCTCAAAAGCAGTCTCTGGGGCACCCGGCTGGGTTGTCTTCGCCATCTTCATTTCGCCGCTGCCCTGGGCGTCGAGGATGAGACTGGCGAGCTTGCGCGCCAGGTCGAGTGGGAAGCTCTCCGAGATGAAAACCAGCTTGCCGCTGGTGGTGATAACGACGGGGCCTTCGTTGGTGGTGTAGACCTGTTCCACTGACCCGCTTCCGGTGGGGGTGGAAGCCTGCGCGGCATCGTTTACTTTGAGGCCGGAGTATTTGCGGCCAAGGCTGTCGGCGTAGAGCTTGGCGAAAGCCTGGGCAGAGGCCGGGTTTCTCCACGCAGCGAGATAAAAGAGGGCGAGGGATTTTGTGCTGCCCTGGTCAGCCGAAGTTATAGCGCTGCGCAACTGGCCGGCCCAGTAGAGGCCGCCGTTCCAGGCCGGGGTCAGGTTGCGCGCGGCCTGGTCGCCGCCGAAAAGTTCGGTGAGAATGTGCACGTCGAGCTGACCGACCTGGCCGATGTCGTAAGGCTGGTAGAGCTTGTCGACAAGGGGATGGATATCGGGCAGAAGCGGCACGGCGGGGATCTGGTGTCTTTCGTATTCGCGAGGGTTGATGATCTCCCACGTGGAGGTTGGCGGGTGGTCGAGGGCCCCGGAAAAGGCGGCGGCCTGCCCCTGGTCCATCCATACGTCCTGCTCGAAGCTGAGGCCCTCGCGATAGGGAAAGAGCATGGACTCTGAAAGCAGCAACGGAGCGCGGGCCATCACGGGCGAGTTCTCCGAGCCGTTCATCTGTCCTTTGACGATGTCCATGACCTCGGGGTCCTTGACCAGGCTCTTGCCCATCGGCTTGAGGATGTAGTCCATCATCACCGCCGTGGCCTGGCCCTCGGCGACGGCGTCGCGGGCGGTGTCCATCTCGTCTTTGGCGAGGTGATCAGTGTCGCCGGCGGAGTCGAGGGAGACGTCGTCGGGGGTCTGGTCGTCCCACTTTTCCAGGTCGGAGTGCTGGTCCTGGAGGGCGTGGGTCAGCTCGTGGGCCAGCACCGGCTTCTGCTCCTCGACATCGACCCAGTCGAGCATGTTGACGGTCTTGGTCTTGGAGTCGTAGTAGGCTTCGATCTGCTCCTTGAGCAGCGCCAGCAGAAAGGGCTTGAGCGCGAAGTCGCGGTCGAGCAAGCCAAACTTCTTGAGCACGATTTCGTCGCGCTGGAGGCGCTTTGCGTCCTGGTCGTCGTTGAACTTCTCCTCGAGGTAGCCTTCTACCGCGGTTCGGGTGGTCAGCTGGCGCTTGACCGTGCTCTTGATGGGCAGGCCGGTCTCTTCGGAGGAGAACTGGATTAGCTCGTCAACCAGCGAAAAGAGCTGCTTCGCCTGCTCGGGGGTGATGCGGTCTGGAGTATTGGAGCTGTCTGGGGATGAGCTGGCTTGCGGGGGGGTAAAGCCCGGCCGGTTCGGGCTGGCCGCGCCTGATTTCTGCGCCCCGGCCGTGGCCGCCGCAAGGCAGAGAACTGCCGCCAGTGCCAGGGCGCAGCCCCGTCCGGAATTCCAAACGGGCTTCAATCGGGGCTTCGATGGCCGCTGAGCCCATTCGAGGTTAACCCGCCCGGTCGCTGACTGCTTCCTGATACTCGATTCTCCCAAGTCGTCTCCCTTTCGTGTTGCCGGCCGTTTTCCCCTTTTTGCCTTCCTGCTGCTTCCTGATTTCTCCCGGCTGCGGGTCTCGCCAATTCTGACGGCTTTCCGGCCGGCGCCGGCTGGTCTACTGCCAAGGCTATAATCAGGATGCGGTCCGGCGCCGAGAATAACCCCAAAAAACTGCACCGGACAGCGGAAAAGTTCCCCTATGCCAGAAACCGACCTATCAGTAACGATACAGGCAACAGCGCTGGCCGCGCTGCTCGAATCGGCACACACGCCGCCGGAACTGGCAGTCTACCGCGGCGCGCTTACGCCACGGGTATTGGACGCGCCGGAGACAGAAACAGCGGCGCTGGCGAGAGGAGCCGCACTGCACGACCTGGGCTGGATGCGTCGCGTGGCCGTACACGGCGATGACCGCTTTCGCTGGCTAAGCGGGATGGTCACCAATACAGTCAACGATCTGTTTCCGAATACCGGGGCGTGGAACCTGGTCTTGAACGCGCAGGGCCGGATTCAAGGCGACCTGACGGTCTGGCGGGAAGGCGAGGAGCTTTCACCGCTGCGGCGAAATCCTACGGCTGCCACCCCAGGAGGAGGCGATCGGCTTCTGGGAACCCCGTTCGCCGGGGAATCCGGGCTGGAACTGGAAATTGCGGCCGATCAGTACGAGAAGCTGATGGCGCACTTGAACCACTTCATTATCATGGACGATGTGGAACTGATTCCGCTGGGCGATGAACAGGTGGGTGAGGCGGGCTCGGTTACGGCCGTGGGCCTCACAGGTCCGTTGGCCGGTGAGGTGCTGGAGCGGCTAGGCCTGCCCGTGTTTGCGCACCCGATGCAGGGAAGCTCCGTGGAGTGGAACGGGCTTGACGTGAGAATCCTGCGTGGATACGGAGTATTAGCGCCGCACTATGAGTTCTGGATACCTTCGGCAGGGCTGACGAAGCTGTGGTCGTGTCTGCGCACCGCCGGTGGCACGCCGGTGGGCTGCGCGGCGCTGGAGGCTTTTCGGATTGCGGAGGGGATTCCGGCTTACGGGATCGACATCGTGGAGCGCGATCTGCCCCAGGAAACCTCGCAGATGCGGGCGCTGCACTTCAACAAGGGCTGCTACCTGGGCCAGGAAATTGTAGAGCGCATCCATTCGCGGGGGAGCGTTCACAGGCACCTGCGGCCACTCGAACTGACCGGGCCGGTGCCGGAGAGCGGGACGGAATTGACGCAGCCGGACGGCGCGCCTGCCGGCCAGATCACCAGCGCGGCGGAGTTGCCGCTGGACGGGGTCCCCGCGGACAGGTCTTCGTCCGAGGGGTGTCTGCCGAACGGCAGCCGCGTGTTCGCGCTCGGCGTAGTGCGTGCAGAGGCAGAGTCACGCAATCAGACTTTCACTTACACTGTCGCAACGGCCACGGGATCGGCCCGCATTCTGGCCGAACCGCCAACCCTTTGACAAGAATCGGCGAGTCAGAGGAGAACAATTCCCAAGCCTCAAAATCGAGACCTGGGCGCCCCGAAGATTGAGTGAACCAGCACGTCGGATTGGAAACCAGGAGCTATGAGCGAAACCCCGAAGTTCGAAGTGATCGACCGCCGCAAGTTGAAGGCGGAGGAGGAGCAGGTGAACCAGAAGGCGGACGCGCAGGTGCCGGAGGCGCCTGCTTCGACGCCGGGCGCACCCGCCGAACCCGCAGCAGGGCCGCGGTTGGTGGTGAACGAGGGCCGGCGCGATTCGGGCCCGCCTGAAACTGAGGCTGGCGCGGCGACGGAGGAGAATGCCGAGTTGCCTCTCGCGCCGACCGCCGAAGAGAGTCACGAGCAGAAGGCCGCTTACGATGCCTCGGCGCAACGGCTCGAAGACCTGATCCGGGCTCAGAATCCCGCCGTGGGCGCGCAGCCGGCGGTGGGCTTTGAACACCTGGTGCAGCAGCTCTACGTCTCCGCCATGATCCAGATGGGCGCCGGAACGCAGGAGGGGCAGCGTCCGCGCGTGGACATTCTGGGCGCGCGCACCACCATCGACCTGCTGGGCGTGCTGGCTGAGAAGACCAAAGGGAATCTGACCGAAGCCGAGGATCGCACCCTGCAAACGGTGCTTTTTGAGACGCGCATGGCCTTCCTGGAGCTGACCAGCATGATCAGCATGCAGGCCATGCAGACCCCTGCTCCGCCGCCGCCCGGGAAGAAGTGAAAAGCAGGGAACAGGAAGCTTCCTGGCTGCCAGCTCCCAGCAAAAGGCCAGGGAGGGCGCCGGTGGGGTTCTTCCAAAAAGGATCTGCAATCAGGGATCGCGAACCAGCGGTAGGGCCAGAGATGATTGCTTTCTACCTATTGGCTAAAGGCTAGAAGCTAGGAGCTAAAAGCTCAAGATGGAAGGCCGGCTGACATTTCTGGGAACGGGAACTTCGATGGGAGTTCCGACACTGGGTTGTACATGCGCGGTATGCACGTCGGCCGACCCGCACGACCGGCGGCTGCGCCCTTCGGCGCTGGTGCGCTGGAATGGACCTGAAGACGGCGGACCTGAGCGGGTAGTGGTGATCGACACCGGCCCTGACTTCCGCGAGCAGGCCCTGCGTGCGGGCCTTATGCGCGTGGACGCAGTGCTTTATACCCACGCGCACGCCGATCACATTCTGGGGATGGACGATCTGCGCCCACTGAGCTTTGCGGCCTTTCGCGAGAGCGGCCCGATTCCGCTCTATGCAAGCCCGGAGACGGCGGAAGTGCTGAGGCACGTTTACGATTACACCTTTTCGCCGCAGGCTACGTATTCCCACCGCGCCCGCGTGCAACTGGAACCGCTGGGAGATCGAACCAGGGTTCACGGCGTGGAGTTCTTGCGCGTTCCGGTGTTGCATGGAGAGATGGAGATTGCGGGCTTTCGCTTTGGCAATGCCGCCTATCTGACCGACGTGAGTGCGATTCCCGAACAGAGCTTCGGCCTGCTGGAGGGGTTGGAGCACCTGGTGCTTTCGGCGCTGCGCCACAAACCTCATCCCAGCCACGCCACGGTGGAGCAGGCGCTGGGCTGGGCGCGGCGCATCGGCGCCCGGCACACCTGGCTTACCCACATTGCCCACGAACTGGGCCACGAAGAGACCAATCGCACGCTGCCGGACGGCGTCAGGCTGGCCTACGACGGGCAGAGCGTGGCTGTGACCCTATGAGCGACAGCAATTCTCTACCCAATGGCCCTCCCAGCATGATGACCGAAGCCCCGAGAATCCTCGTGTTCCGCTCGGTTGCGGAGATTCCGCCTGGGTTTGGTCCTTCAGTGGCCGCGATCGGTAACTTCGACGGCGTGCACCTGGGCCACCGGGAGATCCTCTCAGCCGTAATCGAAGAGGCACGGGGTTCAGGAGCGCGCGCGGTCGCCATCACCTTCGATCCGCACCCTGAGCAATACTTACGGCCCGAGCAGGCGCCGCGGCTGCTGACGCCGCTTGCCGAACGGTTGCGGCTGCTGGCCGGGACGGGCATCGACGCGATTGCGGTGCTGCCCTTTGACGCGGCGCTCAAGAATCTCTCGGCCGGGGATTTTGCGCGCAGGATTCTCGCCCGAGCGCTGGGCGTTCGCGGGCTGCACGAGGGGCACAGTTTTCGGTTTGGGCGCGGCGCCGAAGCCGGGGTCGAAGAGCTGAAAGAACTGGGCGCGGAGCTGGGGTTTGCCGTGCGCGTACACGAGGCAGTGCGGGTACGCGGCCTCGAGGTTTCCAGTTCGGCGATCCGGACGCTGGTGGCCGCTGGCGACGTGCGCCGGGCGCGATGGATGCTGGGCCGGGCCTTTTCGGTGCTCTCTACCCAGGCTCGCGGACGCGGAATCGGGACGCGGCTGCTGGTTCCCACGGTAAACCTGGCGTCATATGGGGGACTGCTGCCGGCCTTCGGAGTGTATGTGACGCGGCTGAAGGTTGGCGGGGACCTGAATGGGCGCACCTTTCAGGCGGTGACGAATGTCGGCAACCGGCCCACGTTCGGTGAGGCCTCTTTTGCGGTCGAGTCGCACATTCTGGACTTTGAGCCGATTGAGATAAACGATGCGACGCCGATTGAACTGGAGTTTCTGCTGCGCCTGCGCGGCGAAATCGAGTGGCCCTCCCCGGAGGCATTGAAGGCGCAGATTCTCAGGGATGTGGCGCGCGCGAAACGGTTCTTCCGGCTGGCTGGGTAAGTTGAGATTTCTGACTTCCCACCGTTGGCGCGATGAAACTCCCTCAACGATGGGGCACCCGGTCTTCGCGCCGCACCCGCTTTTCGCTTCGACCTAACTACGCTTGCGAAGCGCCAGCTCCACCACCCGCATCATCTCCGCCTCGGGTGCGGGCTTGCCGGTCCAGATCTCGAACTGCCGAGCGCCTTGCTGCACAAACATCTCGAGGCCACCCACGATCGGCAAGCCGCGGTCCTTTGCCAGCTTCAGCAGCGGCGTGTCAAGCGGGTTGTAGACCATGTCGAAGACCAGTCCAGCGTTCAGCTCGTTCTCCTTGATGGGCAGCGCCTGCTTCACCCCCGCCATGCCGCAAGGAGTGGTGTTGATGAGCGCGTCGAACTTGTTCTTCACCAGCTGATCCTGCTTCAGCGATTTGGCGTGCGCCTTGCGGGCCAGCGAAACCGCTTTCTCGTGGGTGCGGTTAACGATGAAGACCTCCGCCCCCTGGTCAACCAGGCCAAATACGGCGGCGCGCGCCGCGCCCCCCGCACCCAGAACCACAATCCGCGCGCCCTTCAGGCGCATCCGCTTTTCCAGCGGCCTCACCACTCCAGCCACATCCGTGTTGAAGCCGTAGAGCTTGCCGTCCGCTCCCGTCCGCAGCGTGTTGCAGGCGCCGATGCGAGCGGTGAGCGGGTCCATGTTGGCCAGGTGGGGCAGGACCTCCTGCTTTAACGGCATGGTCACGGCCACGCCGCCCAGAGGCAGCTCCCGAACCACGGTGAGCAGGTCGTTCAACAGGCGCGTCTTCAGCGGCAGCATGACCGCATTCACGCTCTCCCGGCGGAAGGCTGTGTTGTGCATCAGCGGAGAAAGCGAATGCGCAATCGGATTGCCCGCCACGCCAAAGATCCGCGTGGCCTGGTCGAGTTGCTCAAGGCGGTAGAGGTCGAGCAGCGCCCGCGCAGTAATCTGTCCCGGCGCCGTT
>Ga0326727_10014475_pt1 | contig 17177 bp, 16 predicted proteins | sample MB2enrmetagenome_FD_207643 | JGI IMG/M metagenome (GOLD analysis project Ga0326727, IMG submission 207643) | Lab enriched peat soil microbial communities from McLean, Ithaca, NY, United States - MB29MY | ecosystem: Environmental > Terrestrial > Soil > Wetlands > Peat | place: USA: New York...
GCAAAGTGTTGAGAAATATGGGGAAAAAGGCAGAATAAACAATAATGGCGATTTTAGAGGCCTCGTCAATTCCTAACCAGAGAATGAACATGGGAATCCAGGCGATACCCGGTATTTGTTGAAAAAAACTTAGACTGGGCGTCAAAAAGTCTCGGACACCGGGCGTCAGACCCAGCAAGAAACCTAAAGGAAGAGCCATACATAGAGCCAGGCTAAAACCGCAGACAACGCGGTAGAGGCTGGCTCCAAGGTGTTTGATGAGTTCTCCGTTCTCTGCAATGCTCAGAAGACGATCATAGATCTGCGTGGGCGGAGGCATGAGATAGTGATTTAACCAGCCCAAACGGCTAAAGGTTTCCCAAAGGATGATAATCAAGAGGGGAAGGACTAGTCCCTGTAACAACTTCCGGAAAGATCGTTTTAAAGTCAATTGAGTAATCGCTCCCGTCAAAGTTGATAAGGCTTTTCGTTTGTTATTGACGGTAGCCTTCATATAATGTCCTCCATAAATTACTTGTCGGGAAGGTAACTGGGGTCGACTAAATCATTCACGAGCTTATTAATGTCTACGTTAGGACGGATCATACCTTCTTTTTGTAAGAAGGCTGCAGATTTAAGCAAATCGTTGGTTACTTGATCAAGACTCATGTCAAAGTTGAACTCGGGGTAAAGAGCTTTCACTCCCTTAATATCCATTTGATTTTGCTTGGCAGTCATCTCTAACGCTGCTTCGAGGTTAGCATGGCTCCAATCGATGGAAGCTTTTTGGACCTTTAAATAGCGTTTCACTAATTCGGGCTGAGCTTTGGCGAATTCGCTCCGCACGGCAATGACGCTTAAGCCCGGAATTAATCCTTCCGCTGAGCGTAATTTCTGTATTTTGCCGGAAGCAATGACTTTGGAAAGCAGGGGTTCAGGGAGAATGGTGGCGTCGACCTGCCCTGCCAAAATAGCAGAGGTTGCAGCGGTGGAATCCATATCAACCAGTTCAAGGTCCTGAGTTGTCAAATTCACTTCAGACAAAGCCCGGATTAACATCTCGTGCAACATAGTGCCCTTCTGCAGAGCGATTTTCTTTCCTTTGAGGTCGGCAACTGTTTTGATAGGTCCATCAAGTTTAACGACCAGACTTATTCCTTTGGGAAAGCGGGAATAGGCGGAGATGATTTTAAGGTCATTTCCGTTAGCTTTAGCTAAAAGAGCTGAAACATAGTTAAGACTATTCGAGAAATCGAGCGATTTGGCAGCCAGGGCTTCAAGTTGGTTGCTGGGGTCTGTAATATCATGCCATTTGAATTCGATACCATCTTTAGCAAACTCGTTTTCAAACATCTTATTTTCCCGGGCAACGACGGAAGGAACGTTAATAGGACGAGAGACATACGAAGCGTTAATCGTTTTGAGTTTTTCAGTTGGAGCTTGGGAAGCAGCTTTTTGAGCTGGCGTACAACCGGTAAGCATGAAGCCTATAAGAATAAGGGTGCTTATCAAAAGAATGGGTATTTCCTTAAAACGATACATAAAATAATCACAATCCTTTGTTGTCAGCAATATGATTTGGACCAATCATTTAGGCAGTAGAGTTAATGCTCCTCTCTAATAAATTATCATACCAAGTTATCTAGAAGATGGCTACTGAAATTTTCGTAGTGGGGCTCTGAGCAGGATTCTCTCTGATCTGAGACTTTATGATGAAAAATTAATCAGGAAGCCATCCCACCAGAAGGATTTGTTAAAATCATCTGGAATAAATAGTTGTTTGATACACAGAAACACACAGATACAGATAATTTGGATAATTGCAAATGTTTGCGATAAGCAATTACTAAGATAATGGTTAGTCAACTGCCCCTACCCTAAAGGGATAGTGGTTTCCTCGTCAAACACATTATGAAAGTGGGATGACCAGAGAATGACCTATCTGAAAAAGTGCTTAAATTTTCGAAGGGTAAGCTTACTGATTAGTATCCTGACTTTACTGGTACTACAGCCCTGTTTAGTTTTGGCAAGCCAACCTGTTAGCCAAATCGAAAGATTAGCTGGTAACAGTCGCTTTCAAACTATGTTGCAAATTGCCTTAAAGTTTCCGGGAACTGTGGACAATGTTGTTCTGGCAACGGGAAATACTTTTCCAGATGTCCTTGCCGGTGTACCTCTGGACCACCAAAAAGAGGGTCCTTTGCTGTTATTAGACAGTACACCCGAATTAAGTGTGGAAGCCTTTAAATATATCCAAGAACATCTTAATAAAAAAGGTAATATTTATATATTGAGGGGGACGGACGCAGTTCCCGATAGTTTTGTCACTGCTTTAGAAAACTTAGGCTTTGGGAACGAAAACATTCATAGAATTGCCGGCGACAACCGTTATGAAACTGCTGTAGCTATTGCCAAAGAACGTCAGCATAATGGCTCTGAATTTTACCTTGTGCAGGGTGACAATTTTGTGGATGCGTTGTCTGCTTCAGTGCTCGCAGCAACAACAGGCTATGTGAGTGTCGAAAAATCGAAATATTTCAAGACAAAAGGTCAGATTATTCCGGAGGCCCTTGGTGGAATTCCTTTAATTTTAGTACCGTCTGACGGTCCGATCCCCGATGCTATTATTAATTATCTCAATACAATACCGGACGATACCAATACCTTACAACAAACATTACATGTGGTAGGCGGGACAGCCGCAATATCGGAAGATAGTTTGCGTCAGCTGAAATCCCAAGTGAAGCGTATTGTTCAGGACGGTCCGACTTGCATCAGTGGGGATAACCGCTATGGCACCATGGCAGAAATCGACAGCCTTGAAAGCAGTTTTGATTCTTCTTGGCAAAATGATGGTAGAGGGGTCCCTATTCCACATATTTATTTAGCATCCGGAGAGGATTTCCCGGATGCTCTCACCGGTGCCGTGTTGGCGGCTCAAGAACAGGCCCCGCTTGTGTTGGTAAACAACTCTATGCCGAAGGAAACAGCAGATTTGCTGATGGGGTACTGGAACCGTAATCATAAAGGGTCCAACAGTGGTACGATTGTCACGGCCTTAGGCGGGTCCGGTGTCATTTCCGACCAAACAGTTTCCTTGGCAAGTTATATTGTGAACTATGGTCAATCCAATGCTAATCAACCGCTTGTCCAAAATTTCGCCGGTTCGGGCAACTTTGGTTACCTGGATGGTCAAAGTCAGGTGGCTGAATTTGCTATGCCTTCAGGAATTGCGCAAGGAAAAGATGGAACAGTTTACATTGCCGATACTCAAAATAACAGAATCCGTGCTATATCTGGAGAGAGTGTGATAACCGTCGCCGGTGTAACTAATGGTGAGGATGAGTACGGGATGCCAATCGGTGGTTTTCTGGATGGCACTGTGTCGACGGCTATGTTTAATCGTCAAAGGGTCTGGCAGTTGATGACGAAGGGACTATTTACGTAGCGGATTCTGCCAATGGCGCCATACGCGTTATTGATAAATCAGGTTTTGTAAAAACTTTAGTTAAGGGACTGAAGTCCCCTTCTGATATTATCTTAGGAAGAGCGGGCGAACTCTATGTTACAGAAACCCTGAATCATCGCATCCTGCAAGTCGACCAAAATGGGAAGTGGTCTGTTTTAGCGGGCGGTGGGTTATGAGACGAAAGACAACTGGTTGAATGGTGGGTATGCGGACGGACAAGGAGTAAAGGCACAATTTAACGAGCCTTCCGGACTCGCCTTAGGACCAAACGGGGAACTGTATATAGCTGATACCGGAAATCGAAGAATTCGGGTGCTTTCTTCGCAGGGCGAGGTGACAACTCTGGCCGGATTCGGAACAACAATGATCGATAATACCAGTTATATTAAAGGTGGGTTTAAGGATGGCCTTGGCTCAGAAGCCAGATTTAACTTTCCCAGCGGTATTGCCGTCTCCGCCGCCGGAACAGTATATGTGGCTGATACGTATAATCACTGTCTTAGAGAGATCAACACTGAGGGTGTGGTAACGACTATAGCCGGCAACGGTGTGCATGGCAAACAAAACGGGTTCCTGGAACAAGCTCAGTTTGATGGTCCGTTTGCCATTATACCTAATAGGGACGGGAACCTTTTAATAATAGACCAACTTAATAACTCGGTTCGCTTTCTGGAATGGCATCCGTAGGACGTGGTTCGGAGCTTGGTTGAACACGGTGGAGAGAGGCGTGTGTTAAGTAATGAAAAAGATTTATCCTGTTTTGTTGGCAATATCTTGATTTTTATTCAAATGTTCTTTGTACCAAAGGGAGTTTCAGCGGCCCAACCTACCGTTAAATTAAGCAGCGTTAAAGGGGACGTCTTTCTTAAACGAGGGGGAGGTCTGCGCGAATTTCCGGCAACGGATGGTATGGAACTGGTTCAGGGGGACTGGCTGCGTACCGCTAAAACCGGTACGGCTAAGCTTTCTTATGAAGATGGTACCGAAGCAACCCTTGGGAGCAGTTCTTATTTAAACATTCAAAGATTAACCACGAACGATACGGTAGGAGTATCTGCACACCGTCAGGCTCGGGTTACCTCTTGGAATGACGGGCACCAGTCGTCCGTCGAGTTATGGTCCGGCAGTGTTTGGAATAAAGTTGAAAGTCTCGTGAACGTGGATGATAGGATAAGTATGAAGTTGAGACCCCAACCGCAGTAATGGGCGTACACGGCACGCTGTATTTGGTCTGTGTCGATCAGGTAAGCGGTGCTACGCAAAGTGACGTTATTGACGGTGCCGTAGGAGTTACGCAAAATATGGAAGGGACGCAGGCTGCCCCAATTCAGGTAGTAACCATGGGTAAGACCCTGAAGTTGGTTTCGTTAAGCGAACCCTTGCCGGAAAATCAGGTAATTAACCAGCAGGAATTGATTAAGAATACTCAGCCGGAAATCCTAGTCAAGTTGATAAATGATGTTATTGAACGAACGCAGGAATTAGCGAATACAACCAAGGTACAACAACAAACCTTCGCCCAAACAGGTGATCTGGAAGACATCAAAACTGCGATCAGAACGTCATTTAAAGTCACGGATCTGACTAATTTTGCCAAGGATTTTATGGATAATCTGCAAAAGTCCGAAAAAATAGAAGAAGTGAAACAGGCGCTGCAACAGAACCAACAGACTATAGAACAGCTGCAAGCTCGCCTAGATACCGTAAAAACTGAGGTAGAGACAATCAAGTCTCAGGTCGAAGGGACGGCTAAGCAGGCAGGAGTAAGTCAAGAACAGATTGAGGGGATTGGAAAGGTAGCTACGGGCGCTTCAGTGACGCCCGCTTCGGAGATATCACCGACGACACCAACGACTCCGACAACGCCAACGCCAACGACGTCATCCACCCCGACGACCCCTTCGACGCCAGATGCACCGGATTCGCCTCCTTCTGGCGGAACTGGCGGAGGCGGTAGTTCAACAATAATAACCTCCACCGATTACACTGTAACGATTGGAAACATATCCGACGTGCCCCCAGGGACGAGTAAAGCAACCTTTCTCACCGAGAGAGAAGGAAGTTACCCTACTCGGAGTTACGGTTCGCTATCACTCACCATTCCGCGTAGGTGGTCATGGAACTTTCGTTTTCTCCAACGATTCGACATTTGTGTGGATCGAAACAGGCCTCTGAAGTTCGTCTTCTGAGGTCTTACTTTTCTTCTCATCGGACAGGCATTACCCGCAATTTGTCGATTCCCTTTGTTGCACTATACATCCCTCCGTTTCAACGGAGTTGAGTTGACGTAACCCTAAAGAGTAGTCGTGGATCGTAGGCTATAGTATAATTGTTACAGAAGGGAGGTAAGCTACTTGTCCAAAAATGAAGCAAACTCGGAGCGAGTAAAGCTGGATGAGATCCTAAAATCCTTGTTCACGTTATCTAGCCAAGTACTGATCAACATGTTAAACAGCCTATTCAAGGAAAACTATGCAGCAGAATCAACCGAGTTAAGCTTTAGCAGCAATGAATTCGTTGACGATGCGTATAATATACTCAGAGGAGACCTGTTCCTCAAACTTAGCGATGCAGAAAAATTCAATCACTACCATATAGAAATACAGACACTCAATGATAACAGCATGGTCATCAGAATGTTAGAATACGGAATCAGTAAAGCCAAAGAAATAGCAAAATGCGTTGGAGACCAAGAAGAAACAGTGTTTTACATACCCAAACAGTTGGTCATCTTCATAGAACAAAACCCAAACATTAAAGATGAACTAAGACTGAGGCTGATCTTCCCAGATGGGCAGGAAGTCAAATACGGAGTACCGGTTATAAAATACTGGGAATATGGTAAAGCAGAGATTTTAGAACAAAAACTCTACCCGCTATTGCCATTGCAGGTATTTAAGTTACGCTCTCAGATGGAAAAAATAAAACAAAGAAAGACCCATACAGAACAAGAACTCCGGAAATTAATAGAGAAAGCGCAACAGATCGTGGAAGAAATGGCTAATGAAGCAGCCAGGCTGTTTAAAGCAGAGGAAATAGACGGAGGAGACCTACACAAAATACTCTTAGCTAATGAAGAACTCTTCAGATACTTAAACAATCGATATGTAAATGACGAAAAGCTAAATGAGGAGGTACTGAGCATGACGAGACTCCTGTATAATCCTATTGAGGTAGAAAAAGCTAAGCTGGATGGTATATTGGAAGGGGAAGCAAAAGGGGAAGCAAAAGGGGAGGCAAAAGGAGAAGCAAAAGCTATTTGCCAATATCTTGAGGTTCGTTTTGGAGCAGAATCTCAAGCTATTCAGGAGACGGTTCGCGCGATCACCGATCTGGATGTGCTCAGTCGGATTACAAATCGAATTTTCATTGTCCCCCATTTAGATGAAGCAACGGCTCTCATTCGAGCTAATTTAGTCTCTCAATAGCATTTAAAAGTGTTGTATGAAATGACGCAGTCAATCGGTTAAGCCTTACGTTCAAGCAACAGGACGTGAGGCTTTCTGCATTCTATAAATGGGGAAAAGAGTGATTCAATTGAGAGGAAAAAATTGTAAGTTATTGAAATGTGATCAGCAGAGGGAAAACTATAAGTACGTGTTCCTTGGGGTCATAACTGGGTTAAATACTATGGTAAAGCCCTGTTTCCTCTTTGCCCTGGCTATAATTCTAACGGATCTCATGTGGCACAAGGAGTTATGGAAAAGTTTAAGAAACGGTCCGGTTGTTCTTCTAGCGACTCTCAAAAACGTTCATTAAATATGGAGATAAAGATTATGCGCTTTATGGAAGTGGTCCATCTCCTCTTCTTCAAACTAATGTATTTAATTCATTAGAACTTGCGGGCAAGGTCGTGTTTATAGTCGGAGTCGCTAGCATCTTTATTCATACCTTAATTTATCTTTCCTTGACCGTGGGGAATAGCCTGCTTAAAAAGAGAACTTGGTTTGCTCTAAACGCTGGGGGAGGTAAAGGAAGTCTTTTCCTGAGCATAACTTTCTTTATGTTTGCCGGGGTCTATTTCATTACGGAGGGACAAAGCCGTTATGCCTTTCCGACCGTGTTAAGTTTGATTTTTTATGCGGTATTGGGTATTGAGCGAGTAATTAATATGCGAGGGTGAAACATGTTGGGATTAATAATAATATCTGTACTTCTTGGAGCAGTGGGTCAACTCTTGATTAAGATCGGGGCCAAGCATTTAGAATTGGATTTTTCAAGTGCTCATTTGCTCCGGAGTCTCTATTCCATTGTCAAAAATGTGCCCGTGATGTCCGGTATGGCTTTGTACTGTCTGAGTTTTATTCTTTGGGTTAAGGTATTAAGCAAAGTTGAACTCAGCTACGCATATCCGTTTGTAAGTCTGGGGTATATCGTGATTCTATGCTTTTCTTATTTTGTCTTTAAAGAGGACATATCCATTTTGGACAAATGATCTTGAAAAAGCAAATAGATATTCATAGTAAGTTTTGGATAGAGTTTGTCTTTTTTAATCTCAAACTGCGATAAGTCTGCTATAATTAACAATTAAAAGATAAGAGTCAATTCCTTACTAAAAGTAATGAAGATATGGATTGACCACGGTGGGAGGGTACTATGCCATCATTAGAACCTTTTTATGAGAAGAAAATTACGTGCGTATTTTGTGGAACGCAGTTTACTACGCTCAGGGTGCGTTCGCGGTTTGCGATCCCTTATCAAATTGACAGTGACTTTTGCCCACATTATCGAACAGGGAATTATAATCCGCATTTTTATTTTGTAAGTGTCTGTCCGGAGTGTGGCTTTGCCTTCTCAGAAGAATTCTCGGATAAATTCCCGTTAAATTCCAAAGAGATAATCCGTATTCAAATTACCGGGCATTGGATAAAAAGGAACTTTGGTTCGGAAAGGGACATTAATCAGGCTTTGGAATCCTATAAATTGGCTATCTTAGCAGGGTCTCTTAAGAAAGAAAAGAATGCCGTTATGGCAGGGCTTTGTCTGCGTCTGGCTTGGCTCTACCGGACCGAAAATAATTCAGAGCAAGAAAAGCGTTTCTTGGGTTTGGCACTCAAGGCCTACGAAGAATCCTTTGTTGCTTCAGACTTCGTAGGTACATCGATGACTGAGTTAAAAGTGATGTTTATGATCGGCGAGTTAAGTCGACGGGTAGGGGATTATAAAAAGGCTGTTTCTTATTTCTCCAAGATTATCCAACACAAAAGTGCCAAAGACGAACCGAAAATGGTGAACATGGCCCGGGAACAATGGAGAATGGCTATGGAAGAGAGCCGACAGGAGGAATAAGGCTGAAGCCTCCGTATTTCCTATTTGCAGAAACTTACAAAAGTGGGGGACAGAAACCGGATAAAGCTTGATTTCTTCAGTTGCTGGAAAATGCTATAATTGAAATGTCTGCTTATAAAGAATCTTAGAAAAGGGTTTAGGGAGGAATTTACACCTTGGAATTTACTCAAGTCATAGCCAAGGAACTTAGCTTAAAGGCGACCCAAGTGAAAGAAGCGGTCAACTTATTGGATGGGGGAAATACCATCCCTTTTATTGCCCGCTATCGCAAGGAAGCAACCGGAGAACTCGATGAAAATGCGTTGCGCGAAATCGTGGAGCGTTTGGATTATTTGCGGCGTTTGGAACAACGAAAATCGGAAGTCGTGCGCTTGATTGAAGAACAGGGCAAGCTTACCGACGAACTGTCGGCTCAAATTACGGCAGCAACTGTGCTGCAGGACGTCGAAGATCTCTACCGGCCTTATAAGCAAAAACGCCGGACGCGGGCCACGATTGCCAAAGAGAAGGGCCTGGAACCTTTAGCGGTGTGGTTGTTAGCGCAGTATACCAGAGGAGATTCTCAAACAGAGGCAGAAAAATATATAAATGTGGAGTTAGATGTGAATTCCGTGGAGGAAGCTTTAGCCGGCGCGCTGGATATTATAGCGGAGACGATCGCTGATGACGCAGTTCTGCGCAGACAGGTCAGAGCGGAGACCTTTCGGATTGCGGAAGTGGTGGCGGCCGCTGTGGCGAAGAAAGCCAAGGAGCGTTCTTCCTTTGAGATGTATTATGATTACCGTGAGCCGGTGCGCAGGATTCCGCCCCACCGGATCTTGGCTTTGAACCGTGGGGAAAAGGAAGAGTTTTTATCCGTCAAGATTGAGGCTCCGTTAGAAACCCTGCATAGAATTATCGAACAGCGTTATGTAAAAACGGGGCCCTGTGCTCCTTTGGTCCAAAAAGCAGCTTTGGATGCCTACAAACGCTTGATTGAACCTTCCATTGAACGGGAAGTGCGGGCAGAACTTTCGGATCGAGCGGAAGAGCAAGCGATTAAAGTATTTGCCGCCAATCTGCGACAGCTTTTACTTCAGCCGCCGGTGCGGGGAAAAATGGTGTTGGGGCTAGATCCGGGATTTCGGACGGGGTGCAAATGGGCGGTTGTGGATGAGACCGGAAAGCTGCTTCAGGTTGGCGTGATTTATCCCCATCCGCCACAGAACAAGCGAGAAGAAGCCAAGCACAACTTGCGGAAGGTGATTGCCGAGTTTGAGGTGAAGATCATCGCCATCGGCAATGGCACAGCCTCGAGAGAAACGGAAGAAGTTGTGGCGGAAATGATCCGGGAAGACGGGATTTCCACTGAATTTATTCTCGTGAGCGAAGCCGGAGCATCGGTATATTCCGCCTCAAAATTGGCAGGGGAAGAATTTCCGGAATTTGATCTTTCCTTACGGAGTGCAGTGTCTATTGCCCGACGGCTTCAGGATCCTCTGGCAGAATTAGTGAAGATTGAACCGAAAGCGGTTGGAGTGGGTCAATATCAGCACGATGTTCAGCCTAAACGGTTGGAGGAATCTTTGCACGGTGTTGTGGAATCCTGTGTTAATGTCGTAGGCGTTGATTTAAATAGTGCTTCCGCCTCTCTGCTCCAATACGTGGCAGGGTTAAAGCCGGCGGTCGCTAAAAACATTGTGGCTTGGCGGGATGAGCATGGGAAATTCAGTCATCGTGACCAACTCAAAAAAATTCCGCGCCTGGGAGCACAAACCTATATCCAATGTGCCGGGTTTATTCGTCTGCCGGATGGAGTTAATCCTCTGGAGAACACACCTGTTCACCCTGAGTCCTATCAGCTTGCTGAAAACATCCTGAATAAGATCGGTCATACCTTGGAGGATTTGCGTGAGCGCCTCGCTGAAGTGCGCAAAAAACTTGCTCAGCTAGAACCGACAGAGCTGGCAGATGAGTTTAGTGCCGGGGTTCCCACGGTTCGCGATATTTTAGATGCCCTGCAAAGACCAGGCAGAGATCCTCGGGAGGATTTGCCTCGGCCGTTGCTTCGGCGGGATGTCACGCACTTGGAGGATCTCAGCGAAGGGATGGTTTTAGAGGGGACGGTCCGGAATGTCGTGGATTTCGGAGCTTTTGTGGACATCGGTGTCAAGCACGATGGACTTGTTCATATTTCCCAGCTGACGGAAAAATTTATTAAACATCCGATGGAAGCGGTTGCAGTGGGCGATATAGTGAAGGTGCGCGTGATCGGAATTGACAAGGCGAGAGAGCGAGTGAGTCTTTCTATGCGGGACTCTACGACTAGCGCAACGCCTGCGTGATCTGAACATCCGGAGATTGTTTCAAACTATAAAAGCAATAACCACGGCTTGATAAGTCGTGGTTATTGCTTTTACAACCCTATTTCAGAAGAAGCTTCTTCGCTTATCATCTCGACAAAAGCTCGACCTAGGCAGGGGTCAAACTGTCTCCCTGATTGTTGCCGGATTTCCTCTAAAGCTATCGGAAAGGACATCTCTTGTCGGTAGAGCCTACCAGAGGTCATGGCCTCGAAGGCATCGGCTAAGGAAACAATCCGTGCCACAAACGGGATTTTTTCTCCCCGAAGCCCGTGTGGATAACCTTTCCCATTAAAATGCTCATGATGATGAAGAGCAATGGGAATGATAGAGTGTAAAGCTCTGGCGGGTTCTAAAATCTGTGCGCCAATTTCGGGATGTTTTTTGATCTTGTCATATTCCTCTTCCGTCAGTGCACAGGGTTTAAGCAAAACAGCATCGCTGATGCCAATTTTACCAATGTCGTGGAGCAAAGAACCTAAACGGAGTTGTTCTGTTTCTTCTTGAGAGAGCCCTAACCGAAGGCCAAACCTGACAGCATATTTCATCACCAGAACTGAGTGTTCCCAAGTCTCTATGTTCCTTGCGGCAAGTGCCATTGCTAAAGCCTGTAAAAATTCGCTGAGTGAGAGAGTTTTTTTGTTTCCATGTGTAACACAAGCAATACTCTCAAAAAGAGATCCCTGAGTCTGGTACGAATCTATTATGCAGATATTTTGTGAGCGCATGCGTCACCTCCATAATAAGTACACGTTTATGCGAAAACCGTTCGAACCTTATCGATAAGTTCGTAAATATCAAATGGTTTAATCAACACACCTTGAGCTCCCCGCTTCTTAGCCTGGTCCTCTATCTCCTCTCCGCTAATCATAATTACAGGAATGTCTTTAGCGAACTCGTCCTTTTTAAGTAATTGCAATACATCTAAGCCACTGATATCCGGCAGGTTATTATCTAATAAAATAAGAGTTGGTTTGTGTTCAGAGAAGGCATACCCTAAGCATTCGTCACCACATCTTACTTGTCTTGATTCATAGCCTGCGTTAGCCAGCACCTCTGCAAACAACCTTCGAATGGACCAACTATCATCTACCACTAATATGTAATCGATTACGACCATTCTTCTCCTCCTCTAATCATCATTTTATGACTAAAGGTATATATTTTCAATATTATATACAAACTATTAGTTTGTGAAAGAGTTGAACGTAGGGCTTTACAATGGTACTGGAGGTGATAATATGGAAAGTATCCGAAAAGTGGTAGGAAAAAACATACGGTTCTACCGTCTGTCTAAAGGCTTTACCCAGGAATGCCTTGCTGAAAAGGTCGATGTAAGTAGTACCTATATCGGTTATCTGGAAAGAGGTCAAAAATCTCCTTCATTAGAGCTGATTTCTTTAATATCAAAAACACTGGAAATTGAACCTGCTTTACTGTTAACTCTACCCGATAAAGTCGATGATGACCTGAAACGTTTAATATCTTTATTATCAGGCAAAGCACCATACTCTGTTGCCTTCGTCCATAATATCGCCGCTGCTTATTTCAAATCCCTTGAAGACCATGATCGCCAGAAAGACCAGTTACATCACTGATGACCGTCGCATTGACCGCTTGCAATATACTTGTCTCCGGCAAGTGACATGAGGATTTATTTGATTGCCGGGTCTTAAGGGTGCTCTTTTTTAATCTCGGGCTGTGATAATAGCAGGAGTCTGATATAATATGCAAATGGACTTATCAGCACTTTCGGAGTTTGCGAGAAAGAGTGAGTCTTTCCCAGGCGGGAGAAATGATTGGAAAAGAGGGCATTTACGTGCAGAACGTTCAGAAAAGACGTTTGCAGGGGATTGGGGCAACTCTAATTGCGGGTACGGGCTACGCTTTGATGTCGATACTCGTTAAGGGGGCTTACCAGATTGGGCTGAGTCCTATTCAGGTGATTGCTCTACAATCGTGGCTGGCGTCGCTCCTCCTGCTGATCTATGCGGTGCTTTTTAAACGTGAGATTTTTAGAATAAATTCTCGTATACTGAGGCTGCTAGCCGTTCAAGGCCTAGTTGGGGCCTTGGGAACCAGCCTTACATACGCCTACGCCCTTAAGTTTCTGCCGGTTTCTGTGGCTATCTTACTGCTTTATCTCTATCCAGCGTTAGTTTTAGCGGCCGGGGTAATTATTTGGCATAAACGGGTTGGTCGACAGGAGCTGACAGCCTTCCTCTTAACCCTAGCCGGAACAACGCTGGCCAGCGGAATCTTCTCAGGGGTAAGTGAGGTTGCTTGGCTCGGAATCGTATTGGGATTGGCTTCGGCTATGGCCTGCGCCGTCTTAAATATTATCGGGGAACTTGTCTTGGCTAAGGTATCCCCGCTGGTGACAATGTGCTATACGCAGTGGATTTGTGCCATAGGATTGTTGTTTGTCTTAAAGGGGGACATCCTGAGTATTCCCTGGCAGAATGCTCAAACTTGGGAAACCGGTCTTCTGCTGGCTACGGTAGCCTCTATTATACCGTTTTACATGATTTTTGTGGGAATTGACCGACTCGGGGCTGATCAAGCAGCCATTCTCAGTACGTTTGAGCTGCCGATGACCTTTATGATGGCAGCAATTTTCCTGAATGAGTTTCCGACGGGAGATCAGTGGGTTGGCGGAAGCTTGGTAATGGGTGGGATTTTTTTATTAAACTGGAGGTTTAAAGGTGAATCAAGCTATGAACAAGCTCTTGATCAAGAACGGTCAGATTAAAACGATGGCCGGACGTGAATTTAAGGGAAGTATCCTGATTGAGGGAACCAAAATTACGGCACTTGGAGAAAATTCGGAAGTGGAAGCTCCTGCGGATGCTGTCGTGATCGATGCTGCGGGGTATCTCGTACTGCCGGGGTTTATTGATGCGCACTGTCATGTTGGTATTGGTGAAGAGATCTATCGCTGGGAAGGGGAAGACTTAAATGAAATGACGGATCCTGTGACCCCGGATATGCGGGCGATTGACGGAATTAATCCGGAAGACGAGGGTTTTCGTGATGCCCGTCTGGGTGGGGTGACGGCTGTCTTTACGGGACCGGGAAGCGGAAACGTCATTGGGGGGACAGGAGTCGTCATGAAGACGGCAGGCAAAATCGTAGATAAGATGATTGTTCGCGATCCTGCCGGTTTGAAAGTGGCTTTTGGAGAAAACCCTAAGATGGTCTACGGTGAGCAGAAGAAAATGCCCATGACTCGGATGGGCACGGCAGCACTCCTGCGGCAGGCCTTGGTCGATGCCCAGGTGTATCGGGATAAATTAGAAGAAGGGAAAACAGACCCAGATAAAATCCCGGAGCGGGATTTGGGTTTAGAGACTCTTTTGAAGGTGATTAACCGCGAAATTCCGTTGCGGGCCCATGCCCATCGTGCCGATGATATCATGACGGCGATTCGTATTGCGCGAGAATTCGAGGTTGATCTGGTGATTGAACATTGTACGGAAGGACATAAAATTGCCGAGGAACTCGCCGAGCTGGGGTATCCGGCTGTGGTTGGTCCCTTGCTGACTAACCGTTCAAAAGTTGAGCTAAAGGATAAATCATTCAAAACTCCGGGTATCTTAGCTAAAGCCGGGGTTAAAGTGGCCATTATGACGGACCATTCCGTTACCCCGATTGAACAGCTTCCGCTTTGTGCGGCCTTAGCTTGCAAAGCAGGGATGAGTGAAGAAGATGCCTTGCGGGCCATCACGATCAATTCGGCAGAAATATTAGGTGTGTCTAATCGGATAGGGTCTTTAGAAGTTGGCAAAGATGCGGATATTGTCATTTGGAATGAACATCCGTTTATTTTAACCGCCCGCCCGCTCTACGTGATCATTGACGGTAAGATTGTCAACCCCGAGGCTAGGGAAGAGGGAAGAGGCCAATGAGTTCCAAATCTCCTTCTGGGTTACCGACTATGGCTGGAATCGGGATGGCGGTGATCTGGGGCTTCTCTTTTTTATTTACCAAAGAGACTTTGGATCATACGTTTCCGCTGCAGCTGTTGGGCCTTCGCTTTGGAGCCGCTGCCTTGCTGCTAACCGTCTTAAAGTTATGCGGTGTGTTGCAGATTAATCTCAAAGGGAAGCTGACCGCTTCCCTGTTCTTGCTGGCTCTCTTTCAGCCGGGCCTTTATTTCATCGGTGAAACCTGGGGAGTGAAGTGGACTTCTGCTTCTGAGGCAGGTATGATCATTGCTTTGGTTCCGGTATCAATTGCAACTATGGCGGCACTTTTTTTAAAGGAAAAACTCAATTCGAAGCAGATGCTTTCGATCAGTGCTTCGGTGTTGGGGGTGATGATCATCGTGTCCGCTCAAGGAAAACCGCAGTTTGGAGAGCATCTCTGGGGAATTCTGGCTCTTCTCCTGGCGGTGTTGACGGCGGGGGCGTATAGTATCTTGGCAAGACACTCAGCCAAGACCGTGACTCCTTTAGAAATAACGTTTGTGATGATGTGGACGGGGACTGTGATTTTTAATCTGCTGGGTTTCGGACAAAGCGTAATGCAAGGGAGTGGGCTGGATTATCTAAAGCCTCTTCAATTGACAAGTGTATTGTGGGCTATCCTCTATCTAGGGGTGTTATCGTCGGTACTTGCTTTTTTTCTCTCTAACTATATGTTTGCAAAATTGCCCGTTTCTCAAACGGCACCTATTTTGAACTTGATAACGGTTGTGTCGGTTTTCTCGGGGGTGTTTTTTAGAGGAGAGCAGTTTGGCTGGCTTCAGACTTTAGGTATAACGTTGATTATTCTGGGAGTTTGGGGTACGAACGTTTTTGGAAAGACCGCCTTGCCGCAACTTTTGGAGAGTGCCTAGCTGACGAGGGAGAGAGGCAAGGTTTTATTCCTGACCTAAACAGGATACAATAAAGGTGATAAGGGATCGATAAATATGAACTATAGCGTTATGAGTTTAACGGTTGAACAAACTCGAGAGTGGGGAAAACAACTGGGGGCGCGTTTACAGGGAGGAGATGTCATTGCCTTGAGCGGAGATTTGGGAGCAGGGAAAACAGCCTTCGCCCAAGGCGTTGGTGAAGAATTAGGGGTAACCGCTCCCCTGACGAGCCCAACCTTTACCATAATCCATGAGTATATGGGACAAATTAAAGGGACAAGGGTTCGTTTGATTCACATGGATCTCTACCGGTTACAACGCCCGGAGGAGACAGAAGTGATCGGGGTGGAGGATTCCTTTGTGGAGGATGCCATCTGTCTGATTGAATGGCCTAAAATTGCCGAGGACTATTTGCCGGAAGATCGATTAGAGGTTGAGATCATTGGAAGTGGGGAACAGCCACGTGAGATCATTTTCCGCGCTCGAACTGGCAATTGGGAGCAGCGCTTAAACGATATGACTCAAGTCAAGCTTTGATTGGGATTTAAATGGCGTTAGAGGGTACCTATTGCTTAGGGGTTGTGCATTACAATTAAACTGACAAAGCACTATCAGGCAAAATGAAAAGGCTCGGAGGATCCAATGAAATACTTAACGATCGACACGACGACAAAAGTTACGGCAGTGGCTTTGGCTGAAGACGGACTGCTTATCGGCGAAGGTTTTTTACATACCTTAAAGATGCATTCGGAGCGTCTCATTCCGATGCTTGATCAGTTGCTTACAGCCGCAGCTTGGACACTTCAAGATTTAGACATGATCGGGGTGATGCGAGGACCGGGTTCATTTACCGGAATTCGGATAGGAATTGCCACAGCACAAGGCTTGGCCCAAGTGTTGAAGCTCCCGCTCCTTGGCGTAGTGTCCCTCGATGCTCTGGCCTGGGCAGGTTTTGGGAGAACGGAGGACATTGTCCCTATTCTGGATGCGCGTAAAAACGAGTGGTACACGGCGCGTTATTGCTGGATGCCAGGGGAAGCTAAGGCAGACTGCCTGACATCCCCCCAAGCCTTGCCCACGGATCAATGGTTGAAACAATTGAAGCAACTGGATCGTTCGATTTGTTTCGTTGGAGATGCGGCTTCCAAATCAATGGGACAAATTAAGGATGTTCTGGGCGAGCGAGCCGTGATTTTACCCGAGTATTTAAGCTTACCGCGGGGTGCCTATGCCGCTC
>Ga0326727_10014476_pt1 | contig 17177 bp, 15 predicted proteins | sample MB2enrmetagenome_FD_207643 | JGI IMG/M metagenome (GOLD analysis project Ga0326727, IMG submission 207643) | Lab enriched peat soil microbial communities from McLean, Ithaca, NY, United States - MB29MY | ecosystem: Environmental > Terrestrial > Soil > Wetlands > Peat | place: USA: New York...
TCCCAATAGCCGTATTGGTTCGTCTGGCCGGGCGGCGCCATGTAGGCGAAGCCCGCCGGCTGGGCCGTGCGTTCGGCCTCGGAATCGTAGCGGCCCGCCGCCTTGTGCTCCACGGCCATCCCGAGGTCGTTCTTCTGCGCTTCGTAAGTGGCCCTGGGAACTTCCACCCATTTGTCTTCGGAAGTGGTCTCGCCGCTCTTGGACTCGGCATTCACCACATGCGTGCGGACCGTGCGGATCTCTTCGTCCCAGGAGCGGTTGGTGCCGATGCCGCGGGTCTCCAGATCCACCAGCACCTTGTCCCAGGCATAGTAGAGCTGGCCGGCCAGCGTCTTCAGCTCTTCGGCCTTGGCGGGCAGATCGGCCGCCTGAGCCTTGAGCGAATCCGCATCCGCGGAGACCAGCGCGATGCCCGTGTAATCGCCGGCGGCGGCCTTACGGCGGGCGTCGGCGCTCGACTGCCACAGGGAATCGTCCTGGGCCGCCTCGCCACGCAGTGCATTCAGGCGCGCGTCCAGGTCGGGCTTCTTCTCCGGCCAGTCGGTCTCGGCGCGCTGGATGGCCGCCGCAACCGGCGCCAGGTCTAAAGAGTGAACCGCGTTGTAATCCCGCTCCATCCCCTGGAGCGCCTGGGGCAGGTGCTGCTTCAAGTCGATCCAGTGCGCCGCGTCTTTTTGGATCGCGGCCGCTTCGGATGCCCCGGCGGTGCGCAGCCCGCGCTCCTGCGCCAGGAGCGTCTCGGCGCGCTCGCGGTCCGTGCGGCGGTTGGCCTTCTCGAGGGCCTCGAGCTCGGTCATTCTCTGGCCGGCCGACGCCATCTCGCCGGTTGCCTTGCTCAGCGCGCCGGGCCATTCGCGGCTGGCCGGAACGGCGGCATAGAGCGCCGCCTCGCTCTCCAGATCGCGGCCCACTTCGGCCTGCGCCGCCTGAACCTGCTTCTGGGTCGCCGCCAGCGCCGTGCGCTCGCTATCAATCTGCGCGCGCACGCTGCGCGGCAGATTGTCCAGACCGGCCACCAGAACGCAGACGATCAGAACGCTGAGAAGAACGGCCAGAAACTTCAATGTGCCTCGGCTCATAGATGTTGGCCTCCTGGAGCCTCCTTCAGGCCCGGCTGCCCCGGTAAATCGTGATGTCGCCCGGATTGACTATCTTGTACAGGGCGACCGCGAACGGCTCGCCTTCGGCTTTGCGCAGGCCCAGCAGCCGGTCGCCATCCTGCTCGCGGAATTCCCAATAGTAGAATCCGCTCGATGGCCCCGAGCCGCCGGACCGCGCCTTCACCTCGCGGCTCAGGCGGTACAGCCAGGACTTGCCGTCGAATTCGAAATTGTCGGCGGTGTTCTGGCGCTCGTCCATCTGGGCCAGGTCGTCTTCGGAGAGGCCCAGATCTTCAATCGTCAGTTTGCGCGGGTCGCTGTGCAGGGCGGTCTCCTCGTCCTCCTCCCCGCGCGCCGCGCGCAGGATCACCCGCCGCCCGCGATACGGGCCGCTGACCTCGATCCAGCCGCGCGCGCCGGCTTCGAAGCTGGTCGCATGGTCGGCCGTGAAATCGAGGTCCGTCATGTCGTCGCCCGCGCCGGCGATCGAGATCGCATCGCCCGCGCGGGCATCCGAGGGTTTCAAATTGGCCAGATCGGTTTCAGGCATAGGGGTTGGCGCGCCGGGCGCCTGGGCGGCGGGCTTCTTGGCGAGCTGCACCAGCACCATCACCAGCAGCGCGCCCAGAATGCCCACCAGCGTAAGGGTAATCATGGCGCGCTACGCTTCGGTCTTCTCCCCGACCTTCCGGCCGGCCGCCAGAGAACCGGATGGCGCGGGTAGTTCCTTGGGCATAGTGGGAGGCGGCGGCTGCGCAGGCTTCTGGCGTTCCTTCTTCAACGCTTCCAGCTCGGCATCCACGCTATGTCCGCCGAGCGAGGCGAACTGGGCCTCGAGATCCTCATCCTTCCCGGCCGAGCCTAGTTCGTCGAATGCCTTGGCGGTGGCTTCCTCTTTGGCCACCGTCTCCTCGAAACGGTTCAGGGCCGAAAAGGCGTTATCGGCGCTGCCCACCCCGGCCATGGCTTCGGCTACCTTGCGCTGCGCCGCGGCGGCGTTCTTGCGGGCCACCAGGGTGGTCGCGGTGCGCTCGCCTTCCTCGATTTTCTGCTTGAGCTCCATCACCTGCTGCTTGAGCTTGGCGCTGGTCTTCTGAGCCGAATCGACGGCCGTTTGCATCCCGGCCACCTGCTTGTCGCATTCGGCCTTCTTGGCGAGCGCCTTGCGCGCCAAGTCTTCGTTGCCGGCGTCGAGCGCCTGCCCCGCGCGGTCCTTCCACTCCTGCGCCTGCCGCACGTAGTTCTGGTATTCGGCATCCAGGCGGTTGTAGTTGCTCATGGCCACCGCGGAAGCCCGCACCACGTTATTCAGCTCATTCTTCATATCGGCCACGGTCTGCCTGACGGTGGCCTCGAACGTGGCGTCCTCGATCACATCCACGCCCTGGTTGGCCTGCCCGCGCGCCACGCGCCCCAGACGGCCGAAGATATCGGATAGAAATGGCATAATCGTCCTCCGTTACGATTGAAGCCCGCCCAGCAGGCGCCGTGCCGCGATCACATCCGCCAGCAGGAAATGCACGCAGGACAGGATCTCGTCCGCGTCGTCCGGACCCATATCCTCCAGTTTGCAGAAGTTGTTCAGAGTCACCGCGACGCCCCCGTCTTCCGCTGCGTAGAGCTGAAAATACGAGGTGGAGATCCCGTTCTCGGCCGACAGCATATCGCGCATAATGGCCGGCGTGATAGCCGCCTCGGGAACCACCGTGCAGACCAGCGAGAAGAAGACGATGTCTCCCTGGAGCACCGCCCGGACGCTGATTCCGCTGTTTAACTCCTTAATTTTCAATGTGTCCGCTGCCGGCTCGGAGACCTCATAGCCGCGTTCCGCCAGCAGCGAGTGAATGTGATCCAGATGTGGGCTGGTTGTGGTTGTCATAGGCTTCGGAAAAGCACTCCTTAGTCGATACGCGCATTCGCGCGGGAGAGTTCCCTAAGTTCGCCGGCAGCCCGCGAGGCCGCCTTGAACACAATAGCATAGGCCCAGGGAAGCGCCCCAGGCCCAGGAAATGAAGCCTATGGAGTTGAATTTTGTGGATGCTGCGTTTACGGCTTGGGCGTCACAGTCGCGACGGCTCCGGAAGCCGCCTGCAGGAGCTTGGCGGTGCTGTCCGGAACCAGGCTCTCGATCCGGCTCCAGCCATTCCCGCTCGGGCGCAGAATCGCGGATTGGCCCAGCGCCCACATACTTTTATCCACGGAAAAGAGCTTGCCCAGGAAGTAATGCCCGCCGGCATCCACCATCTTCCAGTTCGCCCCGCTGTCCTCGCTCATCAGGAAACCGTCGTCGTAGGTCATCCACAGGCGGCCCGAGGCATCCTGGGCAATCGAAGTCAGCCAGTTCTGGACCGGGCACTTCTGCGCTTCCCACGTCAGGCCGCCATCCCGGCTATGCAGGATCTGCCCGCCGAAGCCGGAAATCCAGCCCTCCTTGGCGTCCTTGAAATATACGCAGGTGAGGGACCACGAGGATTGGGTGGTTTTGATGGTCTGCCACGTCTTGCCGCCATCGGTGGTGCGCAGGATGGTTCCGGCCCAGCCCACGGCCCACCCCATGTTCGCGTCCAGAAAGAAAAGCGCTTCGATAGCCTGGGTTGTGCCCGCCTTCTGCGGGGTCCAGGTAAGCCCGCCATCGGTGCTGTGTATGATAACGCCCTCGAAGCCGGAGGACCAGCCCGATTCGCCAATGAACGTGACATCCAGTAAGTGGTCCTTGACGCCCGTACTCACCTGCTTCCAGCTCTTGCCGGCATCCGTAGTGCGCAGCAGGAGCCCGTCGTCGCCCACGGCGATCCCGCGGTTGACATCCAGGAAGTCTAAAGCCCGCAGCCGCCCTTTTGCGCCGGTATCCCGCATGGTCCAGGTCTTGCCGCCATCGTTGCTCAACCAGATCTCACCCTGCTGGCACAGCGTGTAGATGACGGCTGGGGTGGGCGCCGCGGCATCGCGCAGCCAGCAGGACGACTGATCGTCCTGCGCCGCAACCGGCGGCGCGGCGGAGGCCGGAACTACCGCGGCGGCCGGTTGCTGCGCCATGCCCGGCGACAACCAAACCATCGACAACGCTCCTATTGAAGCCAAACCCGCCAGTACGGACCGTCTGGACATAATTCCCCCGTTAACTTTCAGAACCTTAATATCCGAATGATAATGCGTTTCGGGCGCCCCAAAGGTTACACCCGTCCGGTTTCAAGCGGCTCGCGCAGCTCGTTCCGCCCGCGCGCGAGCGCCTCCAGATCGATCTCGAACCACTTCTGGCTCTTGACTTTACGGCGCAGCGCCGCCACGATCCGGCGTTCCTCCAGAAGCTCCGTGACTTCCAGCAAGGCGCCCAGCATGAGGATGTTGGCGGCCTTGGCGGCTCCCATCTCATCGGCCAACCGGGTAAAGGGCCTCACGATCATGTGCAGCCCGTCACACGCGCAATCCTCCGGCAGTTCCTCGCCGTTATAGAGGACCGTGCCGCCCGGCTCCACGGTGGGCAGGAACTTGCGAAGCGAAGGCTCGTTGAGCGCCAGCAGGATGTTGGGCCGCGAGACCACCGGCGAATCCACCGGGTCGCTGGAGAGCCGCACGTGGCAATTGGAGGTTCCCGAGCGCATCTCGGGACCGTAGGAGGGCAGCCAGGAAACCTGGTATCCCGCTCCCAGCCCAGCCTCCGCCAGCACCTCCCCGAGCATGAGCACGCCCTGGCCACCAAAGCCCGCGATCTTGATGCGCAGGTCCAGGCGCTTCGGGGCGGATGCTTCGGCATGCGAGCCGGATGGCTCGTCCTTCACGAGGCCCATAATGCCGGGAATCTTCTCGATAGCCGGGAGCGGAGCGGGCGCGGGGCGTTCCGGCGCACCCTTGGTGCGGTCGCGAAGGTTGGCCACCGGGAAGACGGAGGCCATTTCCTCGCGCACGAAGCGCTGCGCCTCCAGCGGATCCAGCTTCCAGATCGTGGGACAGGGCGACAGCACCTCGACCAACGAGAATCCCAGGCCCTTCACCTGGATTTCCAGCGCGCGCCGCAGCACTTTGGCCGCCTGCATGATCTGTTTCACGCTGCCCAGCGCCACGCGCTCGATGAACACGGGCGCGTCCAGGGTGGCCAGCATCTCGCAGACGTGGATCGGCGCGCCCTCCGTCCACATGTTGCGGCCGAAGGGAGTAGTGGTGCTCTTCTTGCCCAGCGGAGTGGTGGGGGCCATCTGGCCTCCGGTCATGCCATAGATGCCATTGTTGATAAAAACAACGGTGATGGCTTCGCCGCGATTGGCGGCATGTACGATTTCGGCGGTTCCGATGGCCGCCAGATCGCCATCTCCTTGATACGCGAGCACGATGGCTTCCGGCCGGCTGCGCTTCACCGCGCTGGCCACCGCCGAGGCGCGCCCGTGCGCAGCCTGGATATTGCCGACATCGAAGTAGTAATACCCGAAGACCCCGCAGCCCACCGGGGTCACCAGCACGGTGCGGTCCTGCACCCCCAGCGCGTCGATGGCCTCGGCCAGCAGCTTCGAGGCGATGCCGTGCCCGCAGCCCGGACAGTAATGCGTTTGGTGCTGAAACTCGGCCTTGCGGTCATAGCAGTCGTAGAATGCCTCGGGTTTGGCATGCGAAACCGCGTAGTTCGCCTGGTCAGCCATAAATCAGAGCCTCCTCCCGGCGGGCCAGGCCCGCGAACTTCTGTTCGATGAACGCCAGCACCTCTTCGGCCGAGGGCACGTTGCCGCCCACGCGGCTATACAACTCCACCGGACGGCGGCCCTCGAGAGCCAGGCGCACGTCGTCGCGCATCTGCCCGGTGCTCATCTCGACCGCCAGGAAGGCTTTAGCGCGGCGGCTCAGATCCCGTAAAGCCTCCACCGGGAAGGGGTACAAGGTGATGGGGCGCAGGAGACCCAGCGCCAGCCCGCGCGCGCGGCCCATCTCCACCACGGCTTTCAAGACCCGGCCAACGATGCCGTAGCCTACCAGAACCACATCGGCATCCTCGGTGCGCCAGCGCTCCGCCCGCACGGCCTCGCGTTCCGCGCGCTGATACTTGGCCTCCAGGTTGCGGACGTGGCGCTCCATAGCGTCGAACTCCAGATAAATCGAGGTGATCAGGTTGGGCCGGGTCGCGGCGGTGCCGGTGACGGCCCAGGCCGGCGGCGGAGGGACGGGAATCGGCTCCGCGAAGCGGACCGGCTCCATCATCTGGCCTATATAGCCATCCGTAAGCAGCACCACGGGGTTGCGGTACTGGTCGGCCAGGTCAAAGGCCAGGGTCGTCAAATCGGCCATCTCCTGCGCCGAAGCGGGCGCCAGCACCAGGGTGCGATAGTTGCCATGGCCGCCGCCCTTGACGACCTGGTTGTAATCGCCCTGCTCGGGCCCGATGTTGCCCAGCCCTGGACCGGCGCGCATGATATCGGCCACCACGCAGGGCAACTCGGCACCGGCGATATAGCTGAAGCCCTCCTGCATCAGGCTGATGCCCGGGCCGCTCGAGGCGCTCATGGCGCGCACGCCCGCCGAAGCCGCCCCGAACAGCATATTGGCCGCGCCCACTTCGCTTTCCGCCTGCACGAACACGCCGCCCACCTGCGGCAGGTACAGGGCGGCCGCTTCGGCGATCTCGCTGGCCGGCGTGATGGGATACCCGTAGTAGGCCCGGCATCCCGCCAGCACCGCGGCTTTCACGATGGCTTCATTGCCCTTGGTCAGTTGAGTGTACATGGCAATCTCTCGGGGTCTCAGGCGCTGGTTTCCACGGCGTCCGCCGCGGGTGCCGGAGTGCCCGCCTGCGGCGCCAGTTTCAACACGGTGATGCCGCCCGGCTCGGGACAGGCGAAGAAGCAGATCCCGCAGCCGGTGCAACCGGAGCCCAGGTATTCGGCGTAGTGATACCCGTAATGGTTCAACCGCTCGGATAGGCGCAACGCCTTCGGGGGGCAGGCATCCACGCACAGCCCGCAGCCTTTGCACTCTTCCGAATTCATCTCCACAATGCCCCGGTCGGGTTTGCCGGATTTTCCATTAGTGTTCATCGGGTCTCCTCCACCGCCAGCGCGCCGCGCGGTTCCACATGAAACACGCGCGCAGCATAATCCCACAACTCGTCGTGAAATTTCGGATCCGCAATCGAAATCAGCGCCTCGGCGCGCTGGCGGAGCGTTTTGCCCCGCAGGTAGGCCACGCCGTGCTCCGTCACCACGTAGCGCACGTCCGCGCGTGTATCCACCACCCCGGCGCCCGCATCGAGTGCCGGCACAATCCGCGAGACGGCGCTGCCACGAGCCGTCGAGGGCAGCGCAATGATGGGCTTGCCGCCGCGCGAGCGCCCCGCCCCGCGAATAAAATCCAATTGCCCGCCAAAACCACTATAGGGCTGCCCACCAATCGAATCCGAGGAAACCTGACCGGTGAGATCCACTTGCACCGCGGAGTTGATCGCGATCATATTGTCATTCCGGCCGATGATGAAAGGGTCGTTCGTGTAGGCGCTGGGACAAAACTCGAACATCGGGTTCTCATGCACTAAGTTGAAGAGCCGCTTTGTGCCCAGCACGAATCCGACCACCACTTTCCCCGGGTGTAAGGTCTTCCGGGCCCCGGTGATAACCCCCGCCTCGATCAGGGGTATTACCCCATCGGAACACATTTCACTATGGATGCCAAGATCGTGCCGGTCGCCCAGGCAGGCCAGAACGGCATCCGGAATGGCGCCGATACCCATTTGCAAGGTGGCGCCATCGGGGATCAGCGAAGCCACGTTGGCGGCGATCTGCCTTTGCACGGCATTCGAGGGGACCGGCGGCAGCTCGTATAGCGGGCGCGAGCTTTCGACGATCGCCGAAATCTGGCTCACGTGCAGGGAGCAGTTGCCGCGGGTGCGGGGCATCCGGTCGTTGACTTCCACCACGGTGTGGCGCGCCAGTGTGGCAGCCGTCCACGAACTATCCACGCCCACGCCCATGTTCAGAAAACCCTGGGCGTCCGGCGGCGAAGTCTGGATGAAGGCTACATCCAGCGGCAGCTCTCTCGAGGTGAACAGGCTCTCCCATTCGCTGAGCGAGGCGGGAGTGTAATCGGCGCGTCCCTCGGCCACCGCCCGGCGGGTGTTCTCTCCGGCCAGGAAAAGACCGTTGTGCCGGAAATGGCCGGCATATTCCGGCCGCGCGTAATCGGAATTGCCAAAGGGAACGGGATGAATGATCTCGACGTTGCGAAGCTGATCGGCGCGTTCCAGGAGCGCGGCGGTGAGCGTGTCCGGCGCCGCGCATCCCAGATGCAGATAGACGCGGTCGCCAGAGCGCACGGCCTCGACCGCGCGCGCGGCGCTGGTCGTCTTTTGCCGGTATTCGGGCAGCTCGATCATTTCTCGGAATGCCCCCCGGCCAATTCCCGTGCGCGCGCCCGCGCCTTGGATGCCTCCAGGGGCCGTTTCAGCTTGATGAGCAGCGCGGCGTAGTTCTCCAGAGTTCTCGCCAGCAGTCCGTTTCGGCCCACCGGGATGTCCCCGACGGTTGTAGGGAGTTTCTCCGCCAGGCTGATGGCCAGCTTGTAATCGCGCTCGGCGGATTCGTTCTGCCCCTGCGCTTCCAGTACCAGGGCAAGGTTGTTCAGGCTCTCGACGGAGGTCCTCTGGCGCAACACCAGGGAACGGCGGTAGAGCGGTTGGGCGGCCGCAAACTTCTCCTGGGAGGCATACACCACCGCGAGATTATCGAGGGTCGTGGCCAGCGCGGAGTCATAGGGCCCCAGCGCCACCTCCCAGATCGCCAGCGAGCGCCGGTAGAGCGGCTCGGCCTCGGAAAAGCGCTTCTCCAGATAGAAAAGCTCTGCCAGCTTATCCAGGTGGGGCGCCACGTTGGCGTGGGTAGGACCGTAGAGGCGCTCCTCGATGGCAACCGCGCGGCGCAAGGGCACTTCCGCCGGCTCGTAGTTCTTCTGGGCGATCAGCGCGGTGCCCAGGTCATCCAGCACCGGCACCATCGCGGCCGCGTCGGGGCCGAGCTTGCGTTCCATGATGAAGATGGCGCGCCGCAGGTTGGGTTCGGCCACCGCAAAGCGCCGGTGGGCCATGTAAAAAGCGGCCAGATCGGCGGAATCCTGCGCCAGGTCGATATCCTCGGGCCCGCCGGCCTTCTCGCGCACCGCGATCACCCGCAGCAACTGCTGTTCGGCTTCCCGGTCGCGGCCCACGGCGCTATCCAGGCCGGCCAGCAGCTTGAGATCGGGGATGATTCCGGGATTCCATTCGCCCAGCGCCTTCTCCTTGATGGCCAGTGAGCGCCGGCACAGCCTTTCGGCCTCGGCGTTGGAACCCTGGATGCGCAGAACCGTGGCCAGTTCGTCGAGCAGGGGTGTGAGGCGCGGATCTTCCAGACCGAATTCGTGCTCGGCCGCCTCCAGGGCGCGGCTCAACAGCGGCACGGCTTCGGCGTACCGCGCCTGGGCCACCAATGCGGCAGCCTGTTCAATGGGTTGCGAAGCTTCTTCCTGGGCCAGGACCGCGCCCGCCAGAAGCGCCAACGCCCCGGCGGCGCGAGCGAGGCGCCGAATCCATACCATTCGACTCCATTGTAACGAGTTGCGGCGATTTCGGACCGAAAAGGCGCTTTTTCGGGCTGGAACCGAGTCTTTTGGGGCACAATAATCAGAGAACCACAATGAGATATCGCAAACTGGGCAGGACCAACTTCGAAATCAGCGAGATCGGCTACGGCGCCTGGGGCATCGGCGGCAAGATGTGGCTGGGCGGCGACGACGATGAATCGCTCGCGGCGCTGCGCCGCGCCATCGAGCTGGGCGTCAACTTCATCGACACGGCGCTGGCGTACGGCGATGGCCACAGCGAGCGGCTGGTGGGCCAGGTGGTGCGCGATACCGGGCACAGGATCTTCGTGGCCACCAAGGCGCCGCCCAAGAACGGGCTGTGGCCCGCCCGGCCCGGCATTCCGATCGCGAAGGTCTTCCCCTACGACTACATCATGCGCTCGGCCGAGGAAAGCCTGCGCAACCTGGGCCTCGAGACGATCGACCTGCTGCAACTGCACGTGTGGAACCCAGAGTGGCTGGACGCGGAGGATTGGCGCCGCGCCTTCGAGGAGCTCAAGCGCTCAGGCAAGGCCCGCGCCGTGGGTCTTTCGATCAGCGATCACGAACCGGATTCCGCGCTCAGCGCCATGCGGAGCGGCCTGGTGGACGCCATCCAGGCGATCTACAACATCTTCGATCAAGCGCCCGAGCAGCGCCTGTTTCCGCTGGCCCAGGAGTTGAACATCGGGATACTGGCTCGCGTCCCGCTGGATGAGGGCGGCCTGACGGGCCATATCGACGAGACCACCACGTTTCCCCGGGGCGATTTCCGCGAATATTATTTCCGCGGCGACCACAAGCGCCAGGTGGCCGAGCACGTGCGCGCGCTGCGCCGGGACCTAGGCGCGGATGGCGAACCGCTGGCCGAGACGGCGCTGCGCTTCTGCCTCTCGCACCCCGCCGTTTCGACCGTGATCCCCGGTATGCGCACGCGCCGGCATGCGGAATCGAACGCCGCGCTTTCGGATATGGGCGCGCTGCCGGCGGAGACTTTGGCGGTGCTCAAGCGGCACGCGTGGCAGAGGAATTTCTATAGTTGAGGGGAAGGGCTCCGAGGATAAGTGGGCGGACCCCTTCGACCGGGCACGGGGTTCAACTAGGACCGATCTTGCTCGGAGGGAGTGTACCCTGATCGCGGCATACATCCCAGAAGGCCGTGTCTGGGGAGAAGGCTGATTCCGCCGTTTGGGGACGATATGTCCGCGTGGATTCCAGAACCCTGGCGCGTTTGTCGGTCCCTAAAGTGGTCGAATCCGGCAGATATCGCGGAGGTCCCCAAGGTCTAGCGCCTCATTGAAATGCTCTTCCGGCTTTGGAGCCGGCCTGGCCTTGCGATCTACTAGCTCAATCCGCACGTTTTCGAACTTGAAGGCGTCCGTCTTGGTGTAGGCGAAGCGATATTCCTCTTGGTAGGCAAACTTCTTGAGCTTCGTCGTCGTGATGAGATCGGGAATTGCCCATACGTTGCCCGGTAGATCATGGCCGTGGTAGTAGCGGACCATTCGACAAACGTATTTTGGGTAATCGCCAACGGCACCGGAGGTCACGAGTGCTTCAGGCGGCAACGCTTTTTGCCAGCGTTGGATAAATTTTAGTGGATCACAGACTTCGACGCATGCCTTGGCGTCGAACTCCTGCTTCAGAACGTCGTTGAATGACATGCTGACGCAGTAAACGAATATTTCGTGCGCCTTGGTTATGAACTCCGCTCCCTGTTGGAGAGTTCCTTTGGTGCGCTGCGTGAGATTGGTTATCTCCAGACCGTTCAGAGGGCGGTAGAGCCGCGTCCCTTCGTATTCATCGCCTACAATCTGTTGGGCCTTGGCGTCTTCGTAATCACGGTAGTAGGCGGCGTTCCAACAGAACATTTTGCCGTCGAGGAACTCTTCGGCGTGATTAGGATTGTGAAAATACTTGAAGCGACTGTGGCGCATTGCGCTTAAAACCATTTTAGCGCTTGTTTGTTTTGACCCCTGACGGAGGTTGCCGCAAGTTGTCAGTCGCGCATCAATACTGGTTTGCCTACTGTTGTCGATGACGCGCCCTTCCGGTGCCGGCAGATACTTGACCAACCGGTCTCCGCTGCCGTCTCATACGAAGGTCAGATGATTTTGGTCTTCTCGAAGATTAGATCCGCCAAGAATTGATCACGCTGTTTTGATGCGAAGGCCGCAAGCATATTGGGCTTCGCGATGACGTGGCGAAATGCTGTGCGGACGATTGCTTCGGTATCCTCCATCATCTCGTCGATGTCAGGCGAGTGCGTCCAACGGCCATGGACTATTTTTGACCTGACGCCGTAGCATTTCTTCGCTTTGCGGAAGAGATCGCGCGCGTCGGTCGAGCTTTCCGCAATGAAAAATGCAATTCGCTCCGCCAGCTTGTGGCTTAACTCGCTCGAATCCTCGGGGCCGAAGAGGGCCTCTAGCGCAATCCAAAACCAGAGGTAGCGAATATCGGCAGCGTAGGAGGTGAGGCCGGACCAAATGGCTCTGAGGGCGATCCAAACAGCGCTTCCGGGCTGGATCGATCGTAATGTGGGATAGAAAGAGGTGGCCTCGGTGATGTGCTGAGCAGTCACGGGGTTCCTGGCATCCTTTGGATGGCAGTAAACAGGCTTCGACTTTTCGGAGGTGTGCAGAGGCTCGGAAACCTCTGATTGTTGGAGAATAGGCTGTTTCGCGGTCTGACCTGGAATCTGCCACATGCAGGCATGGAGAGAGACAGTGAACGAAAGCGATGATGGTTGTCTGAGCCAAATGGCAAGATTGGCCAAGATGGCGCAACGGGTCCTTGATTCCTGGATAGTTCGTTGCCTCTCGCCATCTCTGGGCATATGCTCAGGGTCTGGCGCTCCAATCGAATCGGCTTCGTAGTCGGCGACGAAGGCGTTCTCCGAATCGAGAACGCTGCGTTGATCATGATGAGATAGGTATTTCAGGAACGACTTGTCGTCCTTAACCCAGGCTGGCGTTTCCTGAAAAACTAGATCATTCCCGAACGGGATTCGAATGCCGGCTGGGAGGCTGATGTTGTGCAATGGCACCACTGTGAACGCCATGGCTTTAATTTTACACAGAGCCTGTCTGCCGGACCGAAGGGATACCGCGCGAATCCGAGCGCTCTAGGTTATTATGCTCCACATGCGTGAGTTGCACGGGATTGTCCGGTTTGGGTGTCCCGAGGAACAGTTAAAGCGGCAGGCAATAATGTTCGATCGCTTTCACGTGGTCCATAACCACTTTGGATTCGGACCGCCTAGCGGTGCTCAAAATGCTGCGGAGTGGGACGCTCTCGAAACGCTTGGCATTGCGGAAAGGGTGCCTGAGCGTTTCGGGGACGAAGTAACAATCGCGGAGTTGCTTGCGTTCTCCGGATACCGGTCAGATGCGAGTGCCCTTGATTCGTATATTCGTTATGCGGCATCAAAATACACAGATTCGGAATGGGACGTGGTGCCAATCTGTCAATTCCCACTACCTTCTGGTCCAGATCCAGCGCCCGAAATGCTTGCTAGCTTGCAACGAGCTCGTCCAGGTTTTGGTACGGCACAGACCGCCAAGAAGAAATCGATCGAGTCCGTTTCAGCTGCTCATGTTCGTTTCGACAGCGCTGATGCTCGGCTCCTGGTACGGCCTCGCAGCCAGCGCGGTGCTGACCGGTTGTCTCGTCTTTCGAATCGTCATGGAGGAGCGCGAACTCCGGCGGAGCCTTGAAGGCTACCGGGACTACGCCCGGCGGGTGCGATACCGGCTTGTGCCGTTCATCTGGTAACAGCGATTCGAGACGCGGTCACCACACGTGGCAGGCGTTGGCGCTTACCATGGGCTGGCCCGCATGGCAGGAGAACGCCTTTTGAAACTCAGCCGAGTTTCGGACCGCGCCGATGACGCGGTCTTTGGCCGGCGCGTGCGGATTGGTGTTCACTTGCAGGCGGAGCGCTTCTTCGCGGTCGTTCTCGCACCAAATCTCGCCGAACGCAAGGTAGTAGCGCTGTTCGGGCGTGAAGCCATCGATCTTCGGCTGCGGCTGCGCGCCGAGGCGCTCCATCAGCGCCATCATGGCGACCTTTAAGCCGCCGTTGTCGGCCGTGTCCTCGCCCAAAGTCAGCTTGCCGTTCACGTGCACGCCCGGCGCCACGGTGAAGCTCGAATACTCGTTGGCGATGCAGGCTTCGCGCTTGTCGAACTCCTTGGCGTCCTCCGGCGTCCACCAATCCTGGAGGTTGCCTTGCGCGTCGAACTGGCGGCCTTCGTCGTCGAAGCCGTGAGTCAACTCGTGGCCGATCACCATGCCGATTCCGCCGAAGTTCACCGCGTCATCCATTTGGTTGTCGTAAAAGGGCGGCTGCAGGATACCCGCCGGGAAGTTGATGTTGTTCATCTGCGGGTCGTAATAGGCGTTCACGGTGGGCGGCGTCATCTCCCACTCGCCGCGATCCACGGGCTTGCCGATCTTGTTGAGCTGCCGCTCGAACTCGAACTGGTCGGCGCGCATGGCGTTGCCGATGGCGTCGTCGCGGCGGATCTGGACGCTCGAATAGTCGCGCCACTTGTCCGGATAACCGATTTTATTGGTGATGGCGTGCAACTTAACCAGGGCCTTCTGCTTGGTGGCCTCCGTCATCCAGGAAACCTGCTGGATGTCCTGGCCCAGGGCCTTCTCGAGCGCGTCCACCATCTTGAGCGTGCGCTCCTTGCCTTCCGCGCCGAAGGTGCGCTCGACGAACTTGCGGCCCAGCGCTTCGCCCAACTGGTCATCGGTGAAATCCACGCAGCGCTTCCAGCGCGGCCGCTGCTCGGTGGCGCCGGTCAGCGTCTTGCCGTAGAAATCGAAGTTCTCGTCGACGAACCTGGTGGGCAGCAGCGACGCCTCGGAATGCAGCAGGTGCCAGGTGAGATAGGTCTTCCAGTCGTCCAGCGGAGCGCTCTGAATTTCGGCGGCCATGGCCTTGAAGAAATCCGGCCAGGCCACGTTGATGCTGTGGAAGGGCGGCGCGCCGCTATCGGTGATGTAGGCGCTCCAGCGGAAGTCCGGATCGAGCTTCTCGAACTCCTCGCGGCTCATGCGGTGGTAGGTTTTGACGGGGTCGCGCCGCGAGACGCGGTCGAGGGATGCCTTGGCCAATTCCGTCTCCAGGCGCAGGACCGTGGCCGCATCGGTCTTAGCCCGCTCGGGTGTCTCGCCGGACAGTTCGAAAATGCGCTGGACGTGGGCCACATATTTCTGCCGCAGCTCCACGGATTTTGGATCGTCCTTTAAATAATAATCGCGGTCCGGCATTCCCAGGCCTCCCTGATCGGCCTGCGCGATCACCTCGCCCGAGTTCTTGGCATCCTGCCCGGAGCCGAAATCGAACAGTGCCGGGACACCGCCGCGGTGCAGGTGGGCGAGCTCCCCGGCCAGCCCCGCCTTATCTTTCAAATCGCGGATGCGCGCCAGCTCGGGTTCGAGCGGCTTTAAGCCTTGGGAGTCGATCGCCGCCACATCCATGCAGGCGGCGTAGTAATCGCCGATCTTCTGCGTGATGGCATCGCGGCCCGCGGCCGGCTTGGCGGCTTCTTCCAGAATCTGGTGCAAAACCTCGCGATTGCGCTCCTGCAGCTCTGAGAAGCGGCCCCAGCGCGACTGGTCCGGCGGAATGGGATTGTTCTTAATCCAATTGCCGCAGGCGAACTGGTAGAAATCCACGCAAGGATCGGCCGTGCGGTCGATGGTATCCGTGCTGAACTTGAGGGTGGTCGCTTTCACCGGCGTGGCGTTCGCGGGGGAAGCCGGCACTGGCGCGGAATGCTGTGCCGGGGCGGTCTTACCGGGCTGCGCGGCAGGTCCGGACTTGGGCTGCGTCTGTTGAGAAGATTGCGCCTGCGCCATAAGCGCGCAAACGCACAGCAGGAAAATGGGCAGGTTCTTCGGCACGCGAATTTACTCCTCTTTCCCACTTTACCGTGGCGTGTTCGCTCTGCGGTGCATTTTCCGACGATGCTATAGTCAGCACTGTATGAGTTTATTCGCGACGAAATCGCTAGAGCGCATTGTGGCCGAGTCCGAAGGTGGGAAGCATCACCTGAAACGCACCCTGGGACCGGTCAACCTGGTGGCTCTGGGGATTGGCGCGATCATCGGCGCCGGCCTGTTTTCGCTCACGGGGATTGCCGCGGCGGATAATGCCGGGCCGGCCGTGGTGCTCTCCTTCGTAGTGGCCGCCGTGGGCTGCGCCTTCGCCGGCATGTGCTACAGCGAGTTCGCCACCATGATCCCGGTGGCCGGCAGCGCCTACACCTACGCCTACGCCACGCTGGGCGAACTGCTGGCATGGATCATCGGCTGGGACCTGGTGCTCGAATACGCCGTGGGCGCGGCCACGGTATCGGTGAGCTGGTCGAGTTACGTGGTCAAGCTGCTGCACATGTACGGGGTAGAACTGCCGGCGTCGCTGACCCGCTGCCCGTGGGACCAGCCCGCAGGGCTTATCAACCTACCGGCCGTCTTTATCATCTTCGCGGTGTCGGTGCTGCTGATGATCGGGATCTCGGAATCGGCGCGGGTGAACGGGGTGATTGTGGCGATCAAAGTCACGATCGTGATCGTCGTAATCTGCATCGGCTTCGCATACATCAACCGCGCCAACTATACGCCCTTCATTCCGCCCAACACCGGCACGTTCGGCGAGTTTGGCTGGAGCGGCATCATGCGTGCCGCCGCGGTAATTTTCTTCGCGTATATCGGCTTCGACGCGGTATCGACGGCCGCGCAGGAAGCGCGGCGGCCGCAGCGCGACATGCCCATCGGGATCATCGGCTCGCTCGCGATATGCACCATTCTCTATGTGCTGTTCGCGCACGTGCTCACCGGCATGGTGCCCTATACCAGGTTCCACGGCGACGCAGCGCCGGTGGCGACGGTGATTTCGCTCTTCCCGCACGCCTGGCTGCAAACCAGCATCGTGATCGGAATCATCGCAGGATATACGTCGGTGATCCTGGTCATGCTGCTCGGGCAATCGCGCGTGTTTTTTTCGATGTCGCGCGACGGCCTGCTGCCGCACGTCTTCTCGGACGTTCATCCGAAGTGGCAGACGCCCTACCGCTGCAACATGATCTTCATGGTGTTTGTCTCGTTGTTTTCCGGATTCCTGCCGATCTCGCGGCTCGGCCACATGACCAGCATCGGGACGCTGCTGGCGTTCGTGATCGTGTGCGTGGGGGTGATGGTGATGCGAAAGACCAATCCCGCGGCGCCGCGCCCTTACCGGACACCGTTGGTGCCGCTGGTTCCTATTCTTGGGATACTGGTCTGCCTGGCCATGATGGCTTCGCTTGACGTGGATACATGGTACCGGCTGGTGATCTGGCTGGCAATCGGGCTGACGATCTACTTCACTTACAGCCGGCATCACAGCCATCTAAGGCGGGATACGGCAGCAGCCAGGCGGCTATGAGACACGGGCGGCGTCCTATTTCGTAAAATCGGAATTATTTCGTAAACTCGGAATAACGATGCTGC